>MTKW01011121.1_pt1 | contig 10284 bp, 7 predicted proteins | sample 1042761 | NCBI WGS metagenome assembly MTKW01 (sample SAMN06205366, study PRJNA360243) | anaerobic digester metagenome | biome: Wastewater treatment plant; feature: Anaerobic digester sludge; material: sludge; isolation source: anaerobic digester fed with sludge from wastewater treatment plant ...
AAATGAATGGTGCGAGAGGAGGGAGTCGAACCCTCACGGGGGTTGCCCACTAGATCCTAAGTAGCACCCTGACTTTCCCATTGCATTCTGCCACCTCCATTGAGTTCTGTCTAATAGGCATCATGCAGGCAAAAAGAACTCTCCGATTCCCGGGGAGTTCTATTCTTTCCTACCCTCTTCTACCCTTTCTGAGATTATCTCGTTCCCGAGTCCGTTCCCAGGATTATTCCCGAATGGCAGATTCTCTTCAAGCAATTTACCTATGATTATCAATAGAGATACTACTGGTCTCCTTCAAGATACTCTGCTGTGACTTGCTCTTCAGAAGAACCATCTTCGTTTGAAGTGCTCTTATTTGCCTTACGCCATGCCTTCGCAGGATTCTTTCGACATTCTGGGCACTGACGCATGTTTGCCCGGCCCGTCACAATGAAGTAACGCTGACAAAGAGTACACCGTCGGGCGGGGATTCTGTGCTGGACACAGGTAAAGAGCTCAAGCCAGCAAAGACTAATTATGTCCGGGACTTCATATTCCACCGTAACGTCCCAACCCTTCCCAAACTCCTTTATATACTCATCTCTCTTTGTAGTGAACTCTTCTTCCATTTTATGATACACCTCATACTCCTCCGGGAAGACGATTTCCAGATCTGCCGATGGATCTTGCTCGACCAGAGGAGGCACCATCAGCTCAGGTTCCACTTCGCCCATTCCTAGCTCGAATCTGGCCATTGCTACAGTCAGATTCGCCTTCTCCTTTTCTAACGCTCGTAATTTCGCTTGCCGTCTGGCGCACGTACGCTTTGACATCCTATAGACTGGCTTGAGACCTATTCTTGCGAAGACCGCGTTTCGTGAATGATTATATCTAAAGCGTTCTGATGGTGACATTCCGTCGAAGTCAATGCCCTCTCTGGAGTCATTCTTGTCGTCTTTGCCGGGTAGTGGCGAATACGTTGCTTGTGCTGAACGCTCATCGATTTCAAGCCATAAACGTACTGCCAATCCAATTCTCCATTGCTCATGTTTCAAGCCTCCCCGATGCCTCCCTAATTACAACTTCGCCTGAGAGAATCTTACGATCGATCCATGATAGAGAATCGGCGACGCGCCACTGGCAGGCGAAGGCATCAACGCTTGCCTGACCAGCCGGGAGCAGAGCGCGACCAAAGCGGATGCGGTCTCGTTCATTGCTGCTCAAACAAGACCCGAATCAAGAAGGACTCCGTATTGTGATGGAGAATATGGAACTTTAAGGGAAATGTCTTTCCTTAAGAAGCAGCCCGGAGGAAGGAGTGCATGCGCGCCAAGCCCCGAGTGATGGTTAAGCGTGTCTTGAGGAGGTACAGTTATCCACTTGCAGAAGCGGAGGAGGATGCCTTATGTCTGGTCATGAGTTCGTCAATTCGTACGATGAGATAATTGAGAACGTTCGTCAGTTCAATGCCGACTTGTCGAGAGGAGAACCCGGAATCACCTCGTTGTCTCAGTTTCGTCACTGGTATTACATACCTGAATTAGGTACTTTCGGGCCCAGCAAGTTCGTCGGTTACAGGAACATGTGCGCGAAGCTCTACAACTTTGGGCATGGTAAGGATGGAAGGGATACAGAAGAAGTGCTTCAAAGGTGGTTTCTAAAGCTACCGTCGGACTCTTGGGTTTGCAAACGGCTCATGAGTAAGCTTGAGAGCCTGCTGGCGGCGCATGGCAAGTCCGTGCGAAAGGGTGCGTCCGTTCACGTCCCGAAGGACTACCTTAAGATACAGTAATAGAGGGCACAGCGGGTGACTAGGGGTTGTGTCGGGTCTTGGCTAATGACGGAGGATTGCGGAAAACCCGATGCTTTAGAAAGATGCAGTATCAATATCGACAAGCTCGGAGCATCACCAGGTGATACCCCAATTTTCGATATGTTAGTTGTCTGGAGTATCAATAGGCCACCAGGCGGATTTTACATAGTCAGTTGGTTCGGGCGTACCAGAGCCTGCTGACAGTACCAGGAAGCTCTTGAAGTAGACGCCTCACAAGCGAAGCCTGGTACCAGACCCAGTCTCTCCTCAGCACCCCAGGAACCACGCTGAAGTACAGCGCAGATATGTTCCGTCAGGACCTCCACGTCCGTTACCTTGCTTGCTCACTTCAGACCCCTGATGCAACGCCAGCCGTTGTCCCTTGTAACGTTGACAGAGCCCCTGACTACTGCATATTCAAGGTCGAAGAACTGATTTACCGACTCGCGTAAGGGATCAAAGCACTTCACTATGGCCCAGTTCTTTTCAAGAACACAGAAGCAGAACACAATAAGCGGTGTTATCGTGGCAGGACTCACGACGCTCTGAAACGACAGCTCCAGCTTTTTGAACAGCACTCTGAGGGTTCTACTGTCAATGTTCGATAGGCAGTGGAACCAGTTGCCCACCTGTCTTTCCTTAACGAGCTTCTCCACATCCTTTTCGATATGCTTAGCACTACAATTGCCCGCTTTGAGTTCAATATTGACAACCTTGTCTTTTACCGTCCCGTCTTCGCACGAATAAAGGCTAATGTCCGACCGAGCGCTCATTGGGTTCAACCCGCTGAAACTGTATGACTCCTCAGTGGGCGTCTCGACGGAATAGAAGTACCCGCTGCACCTATTAAGAACCGAGCAGTAGATGAACCGGGCTTCTTGTTCGCTGACTCGCACACCACCTTTGCGGAGCTCTGGGAAGATGAGCTTCGGTGTGAGGGCTTCAACTCGCTGCCCTGGACTCACCACATGCCATAGTTCCCTGCATACTGCCTCGTTAATAGCCAATATGTCCTTAGTCAGAGCATCATTACACGGCGCCTTGGAGCCACTTTGCTGCAGGAGCACGTCCCTACCATGATCCTTGTCTTCGGCTGGACTCGGCTGTTCATGCGTCAACGTAACCATCTCCTCTCACTAGCATCTACTGACGAGTGCATTGCTTTCAAACCCAAATAAGTCTCCGAACGGGAAGGCAGACTCCCATCTGTGAGACAGCCGACCTTACGGAGCCCTGTATGGCATTCGTGTCGTAATTCTTCAATCATCTACCATGTCCTGCTAAGGATGATCGATAGATCGGGCAGAAATCGAGAAGTGTGGTCACATCCCAAGGGTTGCTAAGGGGTGCATAACCTTTGACTCCCGACAGATCACGCAGCGAAGTAAGTGGAGATACCTTCTGCATGTGCATAGGCGAGTAGCGTTCCGGAGCCCAACTCACGGCGCCTCATTATCCGCGGAGTCCATAATATGCCCATAATTAGGGGGCTCTTCTGAGGAGCCGCTACACCACAACAATATTGAACCCAATGGATTGTTCGGAGCCCCACCCCGTGGTACATAAGAACGGTAAGGCCGGGCGGTACCTATGTGATACTCCCTGCAGACACGGCATTTATCTCGTCGGGTGGTTCCTTTGCGAAGAGTGGGATCCCGGCGACAACCGAAAAATAGATGCAATGAAAAATGAGTCAGACTATGACAAGATGCAGAAGACTCTTGACAATCAGGCAGAGGAGCTATCAGATGAAGATCTGTGTATAGGAGCCGTAGTCCTCAATGCAAGTCTTTCCTGAGTGAAGCATAGAACCTATCATGTTGAACAAGAAGCACGGTTTACCCGTGAGGTTTACGTGCTTGTGGTATTTGGAATACACTGCATGAGCCGGCAGCACCAGTATTTTACTTGAAGACCCAAGTGAATGCCGATGTGAATCTAGTTGACGGGTTCTCTCCAGGGTTTCTCGTATCCAATGCTACTTCGTAGAGCCTGCTCACAGTCTTCAAGCATTTCCTGTGTAATCTCCAACAAAGCATCAATGATGACAAAAGCAAGCCCGCAGGCTCCATTATTAGGCACTTCATTCTCAACTTTCTCTCTGTAACGAATTCGGAGACTGTCCTTGAGAGCATCTATATTGGGCTTACATGGATTCATCAGTGTATTCTCCTTTCATGTCAGGCTGTACAATGCAAAACCCACTAGAGTAAGTATCAAGCGAGTTCGTGATAACCCCTACAGCACAAGGGGTTCGGGAGCTATGGGAACGGTTTGGGAACGAAATGTGCCAGACCATGATGCGCATGAATGCTTTCTATAGCGTTTTTTCCCCGGGCAAGATGTGTTAAGCTTCAACTGCCTCCCACACTTAGAGGCGCGGTTCTACTTACTGTCATTTTTGAGGATTTTATCTAGCCTGCCATATATTCCTTCAGCAATCCCAACATTAATGTGGTTTTGCTCCAGGTAAATCCCTCGCCAAAGACTACGGAAACCATTTCTGGACTTTCCGATAGTGAACAAAGACTACAAGTTCCTTGTGCGCAACAAGTCTATTGGAATAACAACGAAATGGATAACACATTCCAGGGCGGGTAATTCCAAGTCTAGACACCGCTATGCTCTCAGCCCCTATGACTACTATGCACGCGGCACAAGCACTCGCATTTTTTATCGTGTCCTATGGTTCACTTTCGTCATCAGCTACACCATAGGAGGAATATTTGTGCCATTCAAGAACCCGCGAGCATACCGGAAAACACATGCGAGAGCACTCTGCATAACCAAAGTAGACGAAAACCCACGTATACATCCGATAGACCGGCACCTAGACCAGCGAAAAAGAGCTAAACAGTCCCATCTGCTGGAAAGGATTCTTTCGCATGGCGCCCGCCGGGGTACAATATATCGCCAGCAAATCTAAGACATACGTGATCCATACTCGCTAAAGCCCTTCGCTCTGTAATCTCTCCGATTCACCTGTGAGCCACTGATATGTCTGGAAAAGAGAAGTCTCGCCAGCCTCCATGAGGTCCATAGTGCCAAGGAACATTCTCATGTAGATCGTAGGCGTGTAAGGTCCAAAGTCCCTCAGCGGGGCAATCCTTGCCTTGAATACGTAGTCTGGGTCCGGCTGGAGCATCTGCTTGACTACCAAATAACGAGACAGTCTTACCCGCGTTGCATAGCTTACATTAGAGTGTAAGCTTGGTAGCACGTAAGCAGCCTCGAATTTAGATAGATCCACATTGGGGTTGGCGTACATGATATTAATGCCGGTATCCCATATTCCGTGTAGAGCACGCACAGTTGGCTGTAAACCAGGACCGTACAGAGTACCCGAGAGGATACTATTGATCGCCTCCTGTTGCGCTGCCCTTAGCCATTCTCCATGTTCGCCAAGTTGATCTACTCTGCAAGCCTTTTCTAACAACGAGTATACTTCGCTATCCTTAATAGCCTGATTCTGTCTTGCATAATCGAAAGCCGTCTTGCCTTCATCTGACTTAAGTCTACCGTCGGCTCCCAAATCTAGAAGGGCTTTGATAATCGAAGGGCTTGAATTGTTTTTTGCTGCATGCATTAGAGATGTCAAACCCCTTTGGTCACTCGTATTCACTTCTGCGCCTTCTTGTATTAAAGCCCTGATAACCTCGGGGTTATCGTTGAAAGTAGCAGCACTCATTAGCGGTGTCCAACCATCTTTGTGTTTCGCATTTACTTCAGCACCGGCTGCTAATAACGTCTTGATAACTTCGGGACTACTGGTATATGCTGCAGCGATCAGGAGCGGTGTCATCCCTTCTTCTGTTTTTTCGTTCACCCCAGCGCCTGCTGCTATTAATAGCTTCATAACCTGAGGGTTATCGCTGAATAATGCGGCAAGCATTAATGGTGTCATGTCATATTTGTCTCTTGCATTCACCCTAGCGCCTGCCGTAATTAGCATCCTAACGGTCTCAGGGCAATCACTGACTCTCACAGCGAGCATAAGTGGTGTCTCATCGTCAGTGTATCTCTCATTTACGTCAGCGCCTGCTGCGATTAGAATTTTAGTGATCTCGGGATTATCGCTAACTGTCACCGCGTATGTTAGCGGACTGTTACCATGTTTGTCTCTTGCATTCACTTCTGCGCCCGCATCTATCAACACCTCTATGATCGTGGCATTATCGTTGTTTCTTACAGCATGTATTAGGGGTGTCAGACCGTCTTCATTTCTTGCGTTCACCTCAGCGCCCTCTGTTAATAGCACCTCGATAACCTCAGGATTTTTTGCAGCGTAAGTAGCAAACATTAGAGGCGTAGAACCATCTAAAACTTTTGCATCCACCCTAGCCCCTGCTGCAATTAACATCTTGATAATCTCGGTGTTATCATTTAGTGCCGCAGCAGACATTAACGGCGTCACATTGTCTTTATTTCCCGCATTCACATCGGCACCTGCTATTATTAATGCCTTGACAACCGCAGGGCTATCGTTGTATGTTACAGCCCTCATTAGAGGTGTCCGACCTGTTTCGTCTCTTGCATTCACTTCAGCACCTGCTTCTATCAACACCTTAATAACCTCTGCGTTTCTGCTAAATGTCGCCGCTAGCATTAATGGGGAAGCACCGTTCTCTGTTCTCGCATTCACCTCAGCGCCTGCCACTTCTAGCACTTTAATAATCTCGGCAACCTCTGAGCTTTTATTGAATGCTGCAGCAAACATTAGCGGTGTCAAACCGTCTTTGCTTCTTGCATCGGCTTTGGCACCTGCGCTAACCAACACCTTAATAACCCCGATGTTGCCGCTGAATCCTGCCGCTAACATTAACGGCGTAAGGTCTTCTTCTGTTAGTAACTCTTCGATTATCCCCAAGTCCTTACTGAATCCTGCCGTTCCTATCAGAAGCCTTGTGCCTTCGCGAGTTCTTTCATTCACATCAGCACCTGCTGCTATTAGATCACACACCTCGCTCGCAGTCCACTGAGGATCCAAAGGTAGTAAGGAAGGGGCAGCCTCAGCGATCACACAAGAAAATATAGCAAGAACCACTGCGACCAACATCAAAATTCTCTTCACTGTTACATCTCCTTCGTAGAAGCTAAGACACCTCACCCTAAATAGCGACTGAATAGTAGTTTCGTTAGATCTCCTTCATCTATCCTTTATCTAACCTCTTCTGTCTTGGCCTTCCTATAAACCAAATTGCTCTTAATTTCGACCAGAACTGGCTTTCCAGTCCCTAACCAATCCTGGGGCCAATTCTCGCACTCCCAGCAGCGTCCAGCATAGTTACAGCTTTTACCTGACCTGGCTGACCTTGCACCCGTTTTGAGCATTTATGAGAATTCATGGTACAAGCCAGTCGAGTTGCCCTGTCATACTATGGTTACTACATTTTTCCTCGTTATCCTGCATATTCCGAGCTACGCAGCCGTGCTACTCCACATGTTGATTCAACGCATTGCACCTTTGAGAGTAAAGCAACGCAGACAATATGGACTGCTATACATCCACAAGCACTTAGCCCTATAGGAAGGAGGAGCCTTAAGACTACTGTCAGCTTCACGACAGTCATGACTAGATGGTCTATATGCTATCTACGTTATTGTGTATTGGAATATACTGTCATGTTAGATAACGCATAATCCAATATTATCGGAAGTAGCAGACATGGACGAGAAATAGCCTGATGTAGTGAGCGGACCAGAAGCCGCTCGTTATCTGCAGATTGATATCCGGACCCTGTGGAAGCTACTCGCGGAGGGCAAGATTCGGGGTGCAAGAGCAGGAAGAGTGTGGCGGATTGCAAAGAGTGAATTGGACCGATTCCTGAAAGGAGCAAACTACAAAACCCCTGCTAAATAAATGGTGCGAGAGGAGGGAGTCGAACCCTCACGGGGGTTGCCCACTAGATCCTAAGTCTAGCGCGTCTGCCATTCCGCCACTCTCGCACTCAAAATGTTTGCCTTACATCTTCAATTGGGGATTACATCCGGAGCTTTCCAGGGATAGCCTCGTTCTGCCTGTTAAAATTTACAACAGGCCCCGAAAGACAAAGTAATTCTATCAGACAAAATGCGAAAAATCAATTACAGTCCTCTATGTTTCAGCAATCCCGCAAACGTCATGTTTTCTGGATATGCGCTCCAACCAGCACTCTGGCTATAGCCGTCAGATTAGATGGGAGCTTCGCCCATCTATGAAAGAGCGCATAGAGCCATAGAGCCCTCTTTCCCCTACTTTCCCCTACCTGGTGATGCCTTATTGACCGGCCCAAAGCTCTCTTACAGGGGGACTTGAGAGCTACTCCGACGGATGTGAAGGCTTCCAGACAGTCGAATGGCTCTTCCTGAGCCATTCAGGTCGATCTGACGGCTTCCGTGTAGGTGATTGGCTCTTCCTGAGAGCCAGTCAAGCGGATTCGATGGCTTCCTTGTGGTCGATTGGCTCTTCCCGTGAGCCAGTCCGAAGATGGTATGCCTTGGTAATTGATCCCTTGCCTGAATCACATAACTCATCACAATGCTGTGACAGCATTTTCGAAAATCCAACAGCCTCTTCCAATTGCTCCCGCATGTCTAAGTGACGTGGTCGATTTTCGAACACGTTCTTGCAAAGCGCGTACTATTTTCGAACACACTTTCGGGAATAAGCTGCAGGGTTGCCGGAAATCGATTATTTTGCGGAAGTCGTGTACTATTTTCGAACATGTTCTGTGAAGAAAGCCTGAGGGTGTCAGAAACTCGACCACGCTAACGGGCTCAAGTGTGCGAAATTCGAGCACATATTTGGAAATAAACGTGAGAGTGAAAGGAATTCGACTACCGTATGCGACTTAGGTGTAAGCTTTTCTATCACACGTCTCGCCTAGGTGTTCGCTTCTCGAACACGTTCTTGGAAAGCGTGTACTATTTTCGAACACACTTTCGGGAATAAGCCGCAGGGTTGCCGGAAATCGATTATTTTGCGGAAGTCGTGTGCTATTTTCGAGCACACCTTCCGGGTTTGGTGTTCGCTTTCCGAACACCAAACCTAAATGACGCTACATATTAGGCGACTTTTGATGGTGCCTGATCGAAATTCAAACACAGGTTTGGAGAGCCGTGTACTATTCTCGAACACGGTTTTAGAATTCGTGTTCGAAAATCGGACACCGCCGGGGTCGCTGAGGAAGACGTGTAATATTTTCGAACACGGATCAGGGTCAGGGTGTGCGAAATTCGATCAGCCTGGCCAAGAAATTCCGGCTTCTTCAATCGATTCTCCAAAATATGGCTGGACTTCCGTCGTCGCTGGGGATTTTCTAAAAACCGTGTTCGATTGCAGTATTCATGCTGATTCACCACATGTTACACTCTATCGGTTGCGGAATTCCTGCTCTGTGTTTGTCCTACGTGTTTTTGACTTCTTCTCACATGGCTGAGTTAGGTTGATCACTTCCCAAAAACCGAGAAGAGAGAAAAAGGCTTCAACGCACGCTTGATCTCGGGAATCGCTTCAAGAGCNNAAGGCATTAAGGAATATGTCAATAGTTGTCGGTCTTTCTGCCTGCTTATGTTCAACTTTTGGAATGACGCTGACAGCCACAGGAACAGCTCTGGGGTCAAGTAAAGTCAGCGCGTCGACCGGCACCGGATTCGCTACCCCTCCGTCCACAAGAGTTCTGTCTCCTACGCGGATCGGCACAAACACCACAGGAATTGAGATACTGGCACGAATAGCGTCCACCAGGTCTCCTGTGTCTTTGAAAACTACTTCCTCCCCGGTAAGTATATCAGTAGCTATTATGGCCACTGGGATCTTGAGCTCCCTGAGATCTTTGCTCCCAACGAAGGAGCGGAGCATCTCCTCTATCTTCTTCCCTACCATTAGGCCTTTAAGCGATGGAATCGGATCTATATGAGCGAGCACCGTCCGTCTTGTAGCTTTCAGGGCGATGCTCTCCAATTCTGCGAGAGGCATGCCTGCAGCGTAAAGTCCTCCTATTAGAGCCCCTATGCTTGCTCCTGAAATCGCCTTTATCGGAATTCCTTCTCGCTCGAAGACCTTGAGGACCCCAATATGAGCAAGCCCTCTTGCTGATCCGGATCCGAGAGCCAAGCCGATTCCTCGTTTGTGTCCGCTGTTCAATTCTTCCACCTTCCCAGTTTACGAGGCCTGCCCAAGCCACAGCAAGTCTCAACGATTGCCTTTCTCCATCCCTATGTCACTTACTTTGCGTCCGTGTCTGCGTCGGTTGACTTCTTCTATGGACCTTCGGACTCAACGACGCGAGAAGCTCTGCCGAGATGATACCTCATTTGATCCTGAAGGATGTGAGATCTCCCTTGCACTCCTGCCACTCAACAGATATGTTGTCAACTCTTGACCACGTAGAACCCTCTTCAAGAAGTCTTATGTACGGAAGTATCTTTGCTTTTTCCCCTTCTGCGACTACTTCAACGCGGCCGTCATATAGGTTCTTGACCCAACCGGTAAGCCCAAAGGCGTTCGCATA
>MTKW01017854.1_pt1 | contig 10279 bp, 9 predicted proteins | sample 1042761 | NCBI WGS metagenome assembly MTKW01 (sample SAMN06205366, study PRJNA360243) | anaerobic digester metagenome | biome: Wastewater treatment plant; feature: Anaerobic digester sludge; material: sludge; isolation source: anaerobic digester fed with sludge from wastewater treatment plant ...
CTGTAAATAACTTATGTCAGGCTGTTGGTGATCATCTAAAGGAGTTGGCACACAAATTGCCACAAAATCAACGTCACCGACGAAAGAAAAATCAGAAGTTGCCGTGAGCAATCCCCTGTCAACAAGCTCTGCCACGTCATCGTCAATGACATCTCCAATATAGTTTTGTCCCTTGTTAACCAAATCAACTTTGCTGTCTTGAATATCAAATCCAATTGTTCTGAAGCCAGCTTTTGCCTTTTCAACCGCAAGTGGTAAACCAACGTAGCCGAGGCCAACAACGCCCACTACCAGCGACTTATTAGAAATTTTTTTCAACAGGCTCTCTTTCATCTATTATGTTCCTCTATCCAACAGAATTTTTCGACCCAAGTTAGCACTACCCAACCACAACAGTCTACCATCAAAGCACGTGAGCACAAACACATCGCAAAGGACCTCGATCTCGGCGCTTTCTTGTAATCCGACAAGCAACTTTCATCTTTTCAATCTAAATTCGGCTTAATCATATGGCAAGGCCTGTTTACGAATGCGACTTGGCTGCTTCTTCACTTCACACACTTACCATTTGTCAACCTTTGCGGACAAAATATATTCAATCACAGGCTTCATCGTTTCGCCTAAATCTGCATGACGACGGCCATAATCGTGGATTCTATCGGTCAAGCCGCNNAATAACACTTGAATCATTCGGAAACTCGATTTTGAAATCGAAATCTTCGCTGCCAAAAATGTCTATTGGACAGCCCGCGATAAGAGGCAGCCCTTTTGCCAGGTACTCCCTTGATTTCAATTCGCTGGAGACGACAATTCCTTTTCGATATACTGCTAAACTGCATACGCCGAAGTCAGCAACATCGTACAGGTGATCTAGCTCTTTTCCTGTCTTCTTTCCATGAAAAATGACTCTATCTGATATTTGGTTGCTCTCAACAATGTCTCGGTACAAGGGAAGTTCCGGGCCATCACCAATAAAATGAATCTTTATTTCTCGTTGCCCGCCATCTCTGTAGTAATGAGCCAATCCAAATAGAAGCCTTTCATACCCATTCCACCTGTTGAACGAAGCGACACAACACAGATCGATGGTGTCATTGACGACCGGGATCCTCTTGGCAAGATCCGAAAATTGTATCCCGTTAATTATGTTGATGGTTCTCACGCCAAACAAATCTTTAACCGAATCATTTGAAACAAGTACAATTCGATCAATCACTTCATTTAGCTTTTTCCTATTCCTTCGGTCTCTTGCGAGAATCATCCTATCTGTTATTCTGAACATATACTCGGCATCATAGGGGTAAGTTGGTATCTCGAGCAAAATTCTCAGTCCCGGATTTCGACTTTTCATTTGGTTCAACACTTGAAGCATTCGTCTGGTAATGCAGGAAGGTTTTCTAATGTAGATGAAGTCTAAACAGGGTGGCATCTCCCTTCTGTTCCATTTCGGAACGTTAGTTGACGGAAGACGTCGCAATATTGCGTTCCACAGTGACTTGAAATGAGATCCTTTTTCCTCGGATAAGCTAAGAATTTTACATTCCAGGCCTGATTTTTTCATTTGTTCCACCTGGCCCAGTACCTTCTTGTCAACACCTGAAGGATTACCAAAGTCAATTGGCGTTTCGATAATATACAAACCTTTCGATCGTTCCATTAATCTCACCGTTTGACCTCTAGCGATTTTTGGCCGGCAGGAATCCGGAGGAGTGAAGATCAAACACAATTGCGAAGGCCGGTCATATACGACAGAAGCTCTTTCCAAAAATTAGTTGCAGATAACTCCATTTTCATACTTCAGCTCGAAAGATCAATAAACGACCCCTGCAATTTCAGTTCAACGTTTCGTTATACAGATCCAGATACTTCCCGCACATAAGGTAATTTGAGAATGTGCCTCTTACAAAAGCAAGCATTGCTGTTCTATCTTTTAGCTTTCCCGAAGTTTGGACTTCAGCTATCCCCTGCAAGATCCCTTTGGCTGTCTTTTCTGTAGTGACCACTCCAAAATCTTCGGGTACACTTTCAGGACTTCCCCCCGTGTTGAACGTCACAACAGGCGTTCCGCATGCCAATGATTCAATATTTGTCGTTGGAAAGGTGTCTTCCAGGGTTGGGTTGACATAAATGTCAGCTGCTGAATAGATCTCTGCCAACTCAACCGTGCTAGTCGTTTTTTCTATACCGACCATATTACGAGGAAGGGAGCGGATCTGGCGGCCTGTCAGACCCACCAAAACGATCTTGCAATTTTCATCCAGGATACGCGACAATTCGATGAAGTGTTCCAACCCCTTCCTTTCACCCCATACATTTGCAACTCCCAGTATGATAAATGTGTCAAGCAGGCCGTGTTTTTCTCTGAATCCACTGTCAGTCGGTTTAAAGGCTTCTAAATCTATTCCATTGTTAATCACTTTGGTACGGGATTCTTTCAAAAATGAGTTTTTAACCAAACTTTCAAGCCACGACGAAGGGGTAACGATTGTCAGTTTTTTAACCTTATTGAATAATCCCTTCTTCAACTCAAAGTTTTGAGACGAATTATCAAACAAGATGCTTGATGGATACTCTCTCTTTTGCGGACAGTTGTGACACTGTACCTTCCACCTCTCGCAACCAATGTAGTCAAAGTGGGCGCAGTGTCCCGTGAAGGACCAACAATCATGAAGCGTCCATACCACAGGTTTGCCGTATTCGACCAAAAAATTAAAAAGAAACTTGATGTTGATGTAATACCCGTGGATATTGTGGAGATGAATTAAATCAGGATTCGTGCCAATGATCTTCTCGATAAATTTTCGGGTTGCTCTTCTCGAGCCTAGACCATGCTTGTCAAAAACCCTGGTTTTTGCACCATGGACATAGTTGTCGAACTTGTTCCCGATCTTGATGGAAGCCGAACAGCCACCGGCCTCTCCTCGGCCATATGCAACAATACTCTGTTGCCCATTCTCCAGCAAAGCGCCATGAATATCCAAGACAATGCGGCCTGTGCTTCCGATACCGCTTACGGAATTAATCTGCAGTATCTTCATGCTTGCTTCCAGTACATTTGTACCCATCCGGATTCATATCCTGCCACCGCCAGGAATCAATACACATCTCCTCAAGTGTACGTGTCGCACGCCAACCCAGCAAGCTCTCCGCTTTAGTTGGGTCAGCATAACACTCAGCAATATCTCCGCTTCTCCTGGATACTACTTCGTAGGGAATACTCTTTCCCGTCATTCTTTCAAAACATCGTACAACTTCCAGAACACTGTGACCCCGGCCAGTACCCAAATTGAGAATATCTACTCCGGGTCTCCTGGATCTGTTCGTAATTGCCATTACGTGTGCCCGAGCCAAGTCAACTACATGGATATAGTCCCTCACGCCAGTGCCATCCACGGTATCATAGTCGTCTCCGAAAACCATGAGCTTCTTCCTGCGACCTGATGCAACTTGTGTTATGTACGGCATGAGATTATTGGGTGCTCCTTTAGGGTCTTCTCCTATAAGACCGCTGGAGTGTGCGCCAATTGGATTGAAATACCTCAACAGTGATACCTTCCACATGCCGTCTGAATCATGTAAATCAGCCAAAATATTCTCAATCATCACTTTCGATCGCCCGTAAGGATTGGACGGATAGAGGGGAAAATCCTCCGTTACCGGTAAGGTTCCTGGATTCCCATAGACAGTTGCTGAAGAGCTGAACACGATCTGTTTGACAAGATGTTTTTTCATGACCCTGCAAAGCATAAGAGTACCAGTCACATTATTATGGTAATAAACCAAAGGATTAGAGATGGACTCGGCGATTGATTTAAAACCTGCGAAATGTATTACTGCGTCGATACAATTTTCTTCGAAAATCCTCGATAGCGATGTTTCATCCAAAATACTGCATTGGAAAAATCCAATACATTTTCCCGTTATCAACTCTATCCGATTGATCACTTCTTTGCTGCTATTTGAGAGATCATCGACTACAATGACTTCGTATCCATCTTCAAGAAGCTCAACACAGGTGTGACTTCCAATATATCCTGCACCGCCTGTCACTAACACCACCATTACAGAAGACCTTCTCTCCTAGAACAAATATTTTTTGCAGTATTGATCTGACAGATCATCCCCAACTCCCTTACAGTCATACTCTCACAGAATAAAACTAATTCAAATGGCACATGATGACAATTAAACACGGGGTAGCACACGCTATCTTCCATATCCAACAAAGCAATGCACAGTGAGGATCTATTTCAGTCAATTTCGCACGCAGGAGATCCTGCCCGTTACTTAATCTCCTCGCAATTGAGTGCAACAAACGGATCGGTTGTCGAGGTGAACATGCCCTTCAAATGCCTCTTTCCGCGTACTGTCAGATCAAGCTGCCCGGATCCAGGGACGGATTGATTTCAACTTATGATCATGTTGGACAAGACTCAGTCAGTCGAAGCAGAGTACCCTCCGAGAGCCTGAAGCTTTCCTTCATGACACTTTGTTTTTGTAAGTTGACCAAGTATCCCAGGTACAGTGCCAAGGTTGGACTGGCCAACTGGATGGCCGAGAACAGTATGCTTGTTATGAAAAGACTGTTTAAAAAACGATTGTTATGCTCCTTTGCCCCAAAAATTATTTTAAAGATGCTGACAATGACGACGATTCCCATGAAACCCAGCTCGAACAAAGCCGCACCAAACCCACTCATAATTCGACTGGACCCAATAATTTCAAGCGATTTTCCATACCCTTGTGGCACAAAGAAAGAGTTAACTGAATGGCGAATCGAGAAGTATATATGGTTTACTCTTGCCTGGACGCTTCGATCAATTGAATAGGCAGCCAAAGGGTTCTGGATGATTCTGGTTATCAGTTTTGATGCCCTGCTAGCCGGATACAAATGAAGGTACAAATATCCAAGGCCCAGAATGATGACAATAATCAGTAAAGCTTTGCCTACATTTCTTGATTTATGATTGAACAAATACTTGCCGACATTTAACAAGACATAAAATGAAGCGTAGACAAAACCAATGGCGGATTGGCTGAAGAAGACAAGTTGGATGGCCAAATTCAAGATATACAAGTTTCTATGTCTTTTAAAGTCCATTACAAACATCAAGGCGAACATCAACATATATGCGTAAAAAGACGGTTCCGAGGTTAGGTGGGGAACTCCTCTCGTCGCTGTTGTCCTGCCACCTGCCACCATGAAAAGGAGAAAACTGGAGGAGACATACTTCTGGATAAATCCAACTACAAACCAGATATTGATGACCAGCTTCAGGTTTTTTTCAAAATCAAATCTGACATTCTCAAAAGCGAGATAGGAAGCGTAAGTAATGACCCCCAGGCTCACATAGTTAAACATGCTCCTGATAGCGGTAAATTCAAAATTACCGAAAGCCAAAAACACAAGAACTGAAAAGAAAGATAGCATTAGTAATGGAGAAATTTCTTTTGGTATTTTATGCTTTCGCGTCAGAAAGATGACCCCAATCCCCGTAAGAAATGCGTAGGGTTGTGTGTCTGTTCCCATATTAAAAAAGGAGACAAATGGAAAAAGTGAAAAATAAATCAAAAGTCTGTACATACAGTTCATTCTGATATTTCCTTGATTAAAATACCGTCCAGAGCGGTGTTCATTTGCCCCACACAACCCTATTGACATAGTCGGTATAAGAAATAATGATCCTCAGCATTTTGTCAGACACATTAGGAGTACAATAGTCTTCAACGTTCTTGAGCGTTTCTATGTTTTGTGTTTCCAGAATTTCAAGCCCCTGCAGAATACGTTCACTTCTGAGACCCACCATCATAACCGAAGTTTCTTCCATAGCCTCGGGTCTCTCGTGAGCTTGCCTTATGTTAAGTGCTTTAAATCCCAGGATCGATGACTCCTCGCTAATCGTACCACTGTCACTTAAGACCGTTTTCGCATTGATCTGAAGCTTAATATAATCGATAAAACCCATGGGTTTGTGAAATTTGATTAAGGGGTTGAATTCGATCTCCTGCTCAGTCAGCATTTTGTGTGTCCTGGGGTGGGTGCTGACAATAATTGGCAACTCAAATTTTTCGGCAATTGCGTTCAAGCTGGCAGCCAAATCCTGAAAATTCGATGGATTATCGATATTTTCCTCGCGGTGTGCCGACACGACAAAATAACCTTCTTTTTCAAGTCCCAGTCTGATAACGATGTCAGATTCTTGAATTTCTTTCTTCTTAGCGGCAAGCACCTCAAGCATGGGGCTGCCCGTTTTGATAATCCTGTCAGCGGGGAACCCTTCCATTAGCAGATATTCTCTCGCGATGTCGCTGTACGGAAGGTTGATATCCGCGATGTGGTCAACAATCTTCCGGTTGATTTCTTCAGGAACTCGCTGGTCAAAGCATCTATTCCCAGCCTCCATGTGGAAAACTGGTATCTGCCTTCTCTTTGCAGCAATAGCGCAAAGACAGCTATTTGTGTCTCCCAGCACGAGAAAGGCGTCGGGTTTGATTCGCTCCAATATCTTTTCTATTTTGATTAGAATATTGCCTATCGTTTCGATCGCATTGCCAGTGGCAGCGTCCAGAAAAAAATCAGGTTTTTTCAGGTTAAGATCGCGGAAGAAAATCTCATTTAACTCATAATCATAGTTCTGCCCCGTATGTACCAACACATGGTCGATCGCTGATGAATCTTCCAGTTTATTGATAACCGCAGACAATCTGATTATCTCGGGTCTTGTCCCCACAACAGTCATAACTTTTAACTTCTTCACTGGTTAAACCTCCAGATAATAAGTATCTGCATGTGCTGGATCGAATGGTTCATTGACCCATATGATCGTTACCATGTCTTGATCCCCTGTGTTCTCGATGTGATGAGTGTAGCCCGGTGGGATGTCCACCACCTGCAGATGTCGATCTGAGACAGGCACTTCAAAGAAATCGCTTGATCCAATTTTCCGAAACCGTACGACCCCCTCCCCACTTACGACCAAAAATTTCTCAACCTTCGAATGGTGCCAATGATTTCCTTTTGTTATTCCCGGCTTCGAAATGTTTATCGAGAGCTGCCCCCTGTCTGGAGTTTTTAAAAACTCTGTAAATGAACCCCTATGATCAGTTCGCATCTCCAGATCATAGCAGAAGGCCTCCTGGGGCAGAAAACTGATGAAGGTACTGAAGAGATTTTTAACAAAAGGATCACTCAAGTCTGGAACAGAAAGGGTCTTCCTGATTTCAGAAAAACCACGAAGGAGCGTTACAATCTTTGCCAAGTGAATCGTATGCACATTCGGAACTATTGCAAATCCGCCCTGTCGTTCCGCTTTGTTTTCAAGCACCTGAACCAGTTCTTGAACGAGGTCATCGATGTAAATCAACTCCAGTACAGCTTCCGGATCATGAAGGGTGACAGGAAGTTCTCTTGCAATGTTGTAGCAAAAGGTTGCTATCGCACTGTTGTAGTTTGGCCGGCTCCATTTGCCAAACACATTCGGGAAACGGTAGATCATGATCTTCGCCCCTGTTTCTTCCCCATAACTTAACAATAAATCCTCGCCGGCTTTTTTGCTTTGGCCATAAGGGTTGTCCTGCCCAGCATGTATAGAGGAAGATAAAACGATCGGACACTTATTTTCAAACTCTTTGAGTTTATGTAAAAGTGTTGAGGTGAAGCCATAATTCCCTTCCCAAAACTCTGATGTATTTTCAGGCCTATTGACTCCGGCCAAATGAAATACCATGTCAGCTACTTCGCAGTAATGGTCGAGTAATTCAACATCTGTATCAAGATCAAATAGCAAGAGGTTCGAATATCCCCTGTTTTCTAATTCAGCGACCAAATTGCTGCCGATAAAACCCCTGTAACCCGTAATCAAAATATTCATAAAACATTCTCCCGCAATCAAGCAAGAATTATTGTGATCTTATTTGAGCTTGAACTTTTCAATTTCCCTCCTGACATATTCGAGGGTAAGCAACTTCAGTTTAATCTGGTCGATGCTCAATCGTTGAGTATTACTTGAATTGTACTCGCCGTCGGCCGAAAGCAACTCACTTCCCTCAATAAAATATTTATCGTAATTCAAACTCCTTTTGTCAGCCGGTACCCTGTAGTATTCTCCGAGATCCTCTGCCTTGAAGTATTCCTCTTTCGTCAGCAGTGTCTCATGCTTCTTTTCTCCGTGCCTTGTTCCAATAATTGTGACTTCATTTGTTGCACCAAAGAGATCAAGCAAAGCACGCGCCAAGTCCCCAATTGTTGAAGCAGGCGATTTTTGGACCATGATATCCCCAGTTTGGGCATAATTGAAAGCGAAAACGACCAGCTTAACCGCTTCTTCCAGATTCATCAGGAATCGAGTCATCGTCGGATCTGTGACTGTCAGTGGCTGCTTCGACTTAATCTGCTCGATGAACAATGGAATTACGGAACCCCTTGACGCCATCACATTACCATACCTTGTTCCGCAGATGAGTGTTTTGGAAGGATTCACCGTTTTTGATTTTGCGATGAAGACCTTCTCCATCATCGCTTTTGAAATACCCATCGCATTGATCGGATAAGCCGCTTTATCAGTTGATAGGCAGATGACTTTTTTGACACCACAATCGATCGCCGCATTTAAAACATTTTCTGTCCCCAGAACATTCGTCTTCACCGCCTCGAGTGGAAAAAATTCGCAGGATGGAACCTGTTTAAGGGCGGCTGCGTGAAAAAGAAAATCAACACCGTAGATGGCATTTTTCACACTGTCCTGATCTCTCACGTCACCAATAAAAAACTTCAAGCGATCATCTCTATAGAAATTTCGCATATCTTCCTGCTTTTTTTCGTCGCGTGAAAATACCCGGATCTCATTGATTTCTGATCCCAAGAACTGCTCCATAACGGCATGTCCGAATGAGCCNNCCAGCCCGTCCCGCCCGTAATTAGTATTGTCTTGCCCTTAAACATCACTCAAAGCCCCCATTTCTGTACCGATATAGGCATCCATTTGATCCATTAAATATTTTTTATCAAAATGCTCGTCATAATAGCTTCTTGCCCTGTTTCCCATTTCCTCAATTTGATCCTGAGACATGTCCAGAAAACGAACAAGACAATCAGCCAGTTTTCGGCCATCACCTGCGGGGGCACACAAACCTGCCCCCGATTCTTCAATAATCCTCGCCGCTTCTCCATCCACCGAAGCCAGTATGGGGATGCCGCACGCCATGTAGGATTGCAGCTTGGCCGGAATCGTCATGGCAAAGAGTGGTGTCCCCGACAGACTGAGGAAGGCCACATCGCTTTCCGCCATGAGCCCGGGGATACATTCTGGCGGCTTTCTGGGAAAGAACTTGATAATTGGATCAAGGTCAGCCGAACGTACAATGCGTTTCAACTCCATAGCGAAGCGCCCTTCACCAACAATCCGAACCGAGAACTTCCGGCTGGCCCTTTGTTTTGCCTCCGCAACCATTTGTGGAATCAGATCCAATCCCTGAGCATAGCCAATATTCCCAGCGAAGGTCACCACGAATTCATCTGTAGTCCGGTTCTTGTGTGCATTAGAATTTCTGAGTGGCCTGTAAAAGTCTTCTGCATACTGAGGCCAGTACGTCAACTTGCCAGCTTCTACACCTCTGTTCATGATGGCTGCGGCGAAACTGGGGGATGTCGTGAAAATTCGCGTACAGTATCGGTATATGTAGTCGACCATTCGGCCAATAAGTCTCAAAACAGTTTTATTTTTTATCCCTGCGACGACCTCAACATTTTCCGGCCATAGGTCTTGCACATATAAAAAACATGGGATCTTCGATCTCCTTGCATACCATACGCCTGGCAGGGCCTGTGACATCGGTGACACTTCAAAAATGAATACTAGATCCGCTCGGGTTTTCGTGAACAATTGCCAGAAGAACCCTGAAATAACGAAAGACAAATAATTGAGGAACAGCATAATGGAATTGTTTCCCCGGGGAAGGAGAAAATTTCTTCGAATTTTTGCCCCTTGGAAAATTTCTCTTCGTTTTCGAAACAGGCCATACCCCGGATAGTATTTCCCTTCGGGGTAGTTTGGAATACCTGTAATAACTGAAACATCATAACCCCGCTTTACCCATTCGGCGCAAATATCATTGATCCGAAATTGTTCAGGATAAAAATACTGAGAAATAACCAGTATTCGTTTCACTCTTCACCTCGAATCATGCATTTGCGCTCAGCCGTCATTTCTTGGCAGCAAAAATTTGATCTTCACTTGAACCGATTTCAGTAAGATGGATTGATTCAGGCAAAGTCCGGATT
>MTKW01006371.1_pt1 | contig 10271 bp, 9 predicted proteins | sample 1042761 | NCBI WGS metagenome assembly MTKW01 (sample SAMN06205366, study PRJNA360243) | anaerobic digester metagenome | biome: Wastewater treatment plant; feature: Anaerobic digester sludge; material: sludge; isolation source: anaerobic digester fed with sludge from wastewater treatment plant ...
GAGCGCACTGCCCTTTGGCCAATTGTGCGCAGCCATAGGCCTCAGCAAGAATCTTCCTGGTCCATTCCCCAAAATAAAGCGGCTGTACGCGCATCAGGAGGAAGCTGTCCGAAGCATTTCGTCCTGCCGGCATACCGTGATCGCCACCGGAACGGGAAGCGGCAAGACCGAGTCCTTCCTCATCCCCGTAATCGACTACTGTCTTCGCGAACGTGAAAAAGGGATAAAGGCTGTCATCGTATATCCCACAAATGCGCTGGCCGCCGACCAGCTCCGGCGGATAGGCGAATGCGCCTCGGCAGCGGAGATAACATACGGTGTATACACCGGCGATACTCCCCGCGACGAATTGGAAGCAACGGTAGAAAGAGAGAGCCGTTTCCATCTGGCTTACAGATCCGAGATGCTGGCAGAACCGCCCGATATTTTGGTCACCAACCACGTGATGCTCGACAGGATGCTCACTCGCTCGCAGGAGCGCTGGCTTTTCACAGAGTGCTGCCATCATCTGCGTTTTGTCGTGCTAGATGAAGTCCATAGCTATAAGGGCAATCGCGCGACTCACCTTCGATTTCTCCTCAGGCGCTTGAAGAACGCCGTTCCCAATCCCGTCGTGCAGATATGTTGCAGTGCCACATTGGATTCAAGAAACTCGGGCGAAGCTGTGAACAGGTTCATCTGTCCGCTGTTGGACGTAGCGCCAGACGAATACGACCTTGTGCGTCCGGCTGCCAAGTCAGGCCGTCCAGAAAACCCGCCACAGGCAAACTTGCAATCCGCAACCACGAACGCGTGCAAGGTTTTCAGATACAATGTGGCTTCAATGGACTCTCCCGGCGCCGCGCTAGCCAACCTCAACTCCTTACTTGGCACCTCTTTCACCCGCGAAGATCTCGCCGATCCTGATCGGCTTTTGGCACCGGATGGCCCACGCGCGCTCCTTCTTTCGAGCCCGTGCATGCAAGCGATCGCAGAGTCGTTGCGCAAAGGGTCGAAGTCCATGGAGGAGTTGTCAGGCGCCGTAAGTGACGCTATATCCGGAGCAGGCAGCCCGGAAGAGATTCTGCGGGGATCTCTGGCTGCTGCATCTTTCATAGACTCGAGCATTGCAAGAGCGTATCCAAATCCGCACAACCGTCCCGATCCTGTGCTCGACTTCAGAGTCCACCTCTTCATGCACGAAATCCAAGGCCTGCTCAGAAGATGCATCAGGTGTGGGAAGTATCACGCCGGGCAATCGGAAAGCTGCACCAAATGTGGCGCCCCCCTGTTCTTCGTGTATGGCAAAGATACAGCAAAATGCATCGCCAGGCTTGAAAGCAGCCGCCTGCTTCCTCACCTCGAAGCGGATGAGGGCAGTCGAGGATTGCAAGTATATGTTCTTGTCGGATACGATGCGCCGGCGGAAGGCAGAGGTTGCACAGAAACCTTCAGGGTCTCCATAGCGCAGATCGGCGGTTACGGGTCAATTGAGTTTGCTTACGATGAGAACGGGCCGTTATCTATAGAACGTCTCCGCGTAGACGGTGACGAGGCAATAGAGGCGCTTGGGGTTTTGATGTCGCCAAAGTTTGCCGACTATCAATACACGCATTGCATAGCCCGTTCCATGCTGGATACCACTAGGCCCAGAAGAAAGCTGCTTGCCTTCGTTGACAGCCGTGAGCAAGCCACCAGACAATCTCGAATCCTTGACGATGAGTTCGCCTCAGCCCTTTTTGAGGAAATGCTGAGGATATACTGCCTTCAACACAACCCATCCAATATCGAAGAAGCTCACCTCGGCCTTCAAGAGGAATTGGCCGAGTTCGCCAGCGGGATGTCCGAGCCTGAACGCAATCTTGCACAGGAATTCGATGTCTGGTTTGCCCGCTTCATATCAATTCCTTCGCGCAACATTGGGCCAAAGCGCGAGTTCATGCAGATTGTCGATGCTGACCAGTTTAAGCAGGATGAACTCGACGTATTGTCAGTCTTTGTGGAGGAACGCGCCATACTCAAGCAAGCTCCGCGTCTGCCAGCAGACCTCGAGGGTCGGGCGATAAGATACTCGCTCCACCAGGCCACATCGCTTTTGGGCATCCATTTCGAGGGGCAACGCTCTGGATTACGTGACTACCCCGGCAGAGCGCTGTCGACCAACCCCAACTGCAAACATCTGAAGATGGTAGCCAGAACCGGAGAGGCGAAGGTGAAGTCGATAGTTAAAGATCTTGTCAGCCGCGGGCCGCTTCTCGAACGGATCACACCCGATGGCAAACAGTATTTCTACATATCCCCCAAACAGCTCAAATTCGACCTAGGACCGTCTGAATTTGCGTCAATCCATGAGGTTTGGCAAGAGCTTGCAGACCGGGTAAGGCCTCACAGCGCTGAAATCAGGCGGGTAGACCGTGTTGACACCGAAAGAGATTTCGCAGCAGGCAAGATAAGCATGGTAGTGGCTACGCCCACGCTGGAATTGGGCATCGACATTGGGAAGCTTCAAGCCATCCTGCTCATGGGTGTGCCCCCTACACCGGCGAATTACGCCCAAAGGGCGGGCAGGGCAGGACGGGGCCAAGGTGGCGGGCACTCGCTGATCGTCACAATCTGTTCGGAACAGAACCCCAACGACATGGTCTATTACCATGATCCCCACAGAATGATAGATGGTGTGGTTTCACCGCCGGCATTCAATGCCAAAAACCTCAAAGTCGCTGTCGAGCATGCAAACGCCATGGCGCTTGCAGGACATGTCTCGGATGAAGCGGGCTTCCGGCAGAGGATTGCAGAAATTGCTGAAGAGCCGGAGAGGTTCGCAGAGGAGATAAGAAACGTCATCGATGTCCCGATGGATATAGGCCAATACCTCGGGAACAAGCTGTGTTCAAATGCGATCAAAGCATTGAAGGAACCCGCCGCTTCTCGGGTGGGCTCCTTCGAGCAGTTCCTTTACAATCAGACGAACCTAATGCCTGACTTTGCTTTCAGGGACGACCAAGTGCTTGTCTGCGATGAAGAGGGTCTCCGGCGTGCAAAAGAGATAGGGGCGCACACGTTCACCGATGAAATCATCATATCCTCACGCGACCCAGAATTAGCAGCCTACATATTCGTGCCGGGCCAACAGGTTCACATGGCAGGAGACGTCTTCATAATCCTTGCGTCCGGGGAATATGAATCCCGCCAGGCAGAGGGGCTTGCTTTCGACGAGTCCCGCGTCTATCGCGCCTTCGCCGCGCAAAAAGACGAGCTCTTTGCGGAGAAGCGTCCACGCCTTCTCAGGCAAGATATCGTATGCAAACTCGACCGAATAGATACGGGGCGCAATTACAGAGCCGTGCTATGGGCCGGATATTCACGCCATGCCCAGCTCGCCATCGCAAACAGGGGCCCGATCAGCCCCGATCGAAGAAAAGGTACAGGTTTCCTCGATCAATCGACAGAACGGCATTTCATCATCGAGTATCCGATGGAACGGGAAACGCTCGTTTTCGGTTTTGAGCGGGATGTATGCGGCGACGCATCGCTTTACATAAGCACCTCCCTCGCCATCCTCAGAGGGATCAAGAGCATGTACAAGCTGGATGATTCTGAAATCGGCATGATGATAGATGCCGACTTCGTCCCAAGTTCCGATTCGCCCTTGCCGGGCTCTAACAGAGTTGTATACGTGGCGCTATACGATGCAACCGGCAACAACTGTCTGCGACTCGAGGATATCTATGCGGATCTCGATTCGATGGAGCTTTTTGCGGAAGCCTATGAGATTGTGGCAAGCTGCGACTGCGACAGGCAAGGTTGCCACAGGTGCCTTAGGGGCTATGAATCTCGTCCATGGGCAAGCCAGATAAATGCGAGTTCAGCAATGATGTTTCTTGCATATCTCCTAGGTGAAGGCAAGTTCCGCCCCTGCCTTGCCCCAGTGGACGAAAAGTCTGTCCCCGACATCACACTCGAAGTGACGATCAGGGGAGACCAAGTCGAGCTGGGCTGCAATGGGGATGTCCAGGTTCATCGTTTCATCCATGACCAGAATACGGAGATCTTTGCGGCCATGAACGAGGTTTTACTGGAGCGCTTCCACTCGGGCATAGAATGCGTCCGGATCATCACCCGCGCAAGTTACATTCGGAATGCGCTTCTCCAACAGGGCACTGTTGACGAGGGGAAGGAAGCTCTGGCTGACCTGCTCGTGACACTCAGCATGTTCAAGAATGTGGAGGCGGTGGACAGGCCATGACCAAATGCAAAGAAGAGCTGGCAGTGAAATGCCAGGAGCTGGAGAAAACCATTGGGGAGACGAGCCCCGAACTTCTGGCCAAAACTGATCCCTACGGATTCCGCGATTACCAGGCTAGGCTCAGAGTGACGCAGGGGAAGCATTACATCGGCGATATTCTTCTGGCCTACTCTCCCAATAGGGCTGTATACACAGCCAATCTCGCGGCGATTCGCGATGATGTCGCAGCAAGCACTCTCTGTGAGATCTGCGCTGCGACAGGCTGCCGCTTGGCTGGAGGCTCAAGGCAACCCCGGCAACCTGGGCCGATCATGCAAGATACGCCAGCCACCAACCACACGAGAATAGAGCAGGCCAGGACCGCAGCCGACCTTCTTCTGAAAGCCCTAGCGAAGTCGGGCATCCAAGCGGAGTTTGCCGGGATCTACAACCACTATGTAAGGCTGAACCTCCTATTCAATCAGGGAGTCCCAGCAAGAATCGACATTTACAACACAGCGAAGCACCAACTTGAGCTGAGGTTCACTACTCCTCCCGCAAACAGTGAAGACGCAGCCCGCATCGGCAAATTGTGGGCACCCATTCGCACAAGTCTACTAGGCGGCGAATCATCCAGTGCTTCCCCGTCTCAATCTGCAGAGGCCGCCATGAGGCGGGCAGATGTGTACTACAAGACGCTACAGAAGTATGCCAAGTGCGACTTCGATTTCATAGATCTGGCTATAGCCCTAAAGGACGAAGCTCATGCGCGCGGACTTGCCTTTCCCGAACTTGACGAGGTGCGTTATGACTTTGCGGAATTGGAGCGGAACTACAAGGCTATGGCCGCCATTTAAGAGCTAGCGACAGACAAGTGACGCTTTTGCAGCAGAGCCCATAATTGATCGGAGGTATGGAGAATGACAGAGTCGACGCAAGCGGATCTGCGCGAACTGCGGCGCAAAGCACAGGAGCTGCGCAAAGGGCGCCGCATCGAAGAGGCCTTGCCATTCTACAGCGTCATCTGGGAGCAACACAGAGGCAATGCGAACGAATGGGACGGGTGGGGCTTTGCATTCTGCCTTAAGCATGTCGGCCACTATGAGCAGAGCCTGGCTGTATGCCACGAGGTAGAACAGGAATGGCCGGAATTTGGCCCCATACGAAACGTGCACGCGTGGTGCCTCTATTACCTCTACGCCAAGAAGGAGCGCGAGGAAATCGCCGATAATCCGCAGGAGTTTTTTGGGGCAGCAAATGAAATAGTCCGTCTTACGGAAGGCCAATGGAATTCGCGCATGTCTCCATACATCCTCACGTGCTTTAAGGTGACGAACTATCTTGGCCCAAGGGCCACTAGTAGCGCAGCCCAGCAGGTTTTGGAATGGACCGGCAGGCTCGACCCCCNNGTGAAGGCTCTGCAATCCCTTGCACGCCACGAGGAGGCATTATGCCTCTGCGATGAAGCACTCACAGCCTTTCCCGAGATTCATCCAACTTTCGATATCTGGATGAAATACCGAAAAGGTGTGTGCCTTGTTGAACTTGGCCGGCATGATGAAGCGATCGAGATTCTCCGTTTGGTCCTTCGCCAGAAGAAAGAGTGGTTTATCAGGCATGCTATGGCCAAGGCATATTTGGGCAAGGGGGATCTGGATTCCGCGCTTCGGTATGGAGTAGAAGCAGTTGCTATAGACAATTCCACCGACATGAGCAAAAGATGGGAGGTTTTTCTCACAATCGCTCAGGTCCTCATAGCGTGCAACGAAGATGATATGGCGAAAAAGCATGCTGCCTATGCCGCGGGAGAACGGAAACGGATGGGTTGGGGCACCAACACAAAGCTCGACAGTGTCTGTAGTAGCCTTGGGATTACCGATAATGACATCGATAGCTTCCATGACCTCAAGCCGGAGCTTGAGAGATATTGGCAGAGCGTCAGACTAAACCTCAGCCCCCGCGGGACAGGCACAGTGGCAAACCTGCTACCATCTGGAGCCGGGTTCATCAGGGACGATGATGGCAACAACTACTACTTCAATAGACAGGCCTTCAAGGGGCCCAAGCATGAACTTCAACCTGGCATCCGAGTCGCCTATTTCATTGAGGAGTCCTACGATGCCAGGAAACGCTGCGACTCCATGGAGGCTTTGGATATACAGCTGGCCTGACGGATGAAGGTTCATATGCAAGCAACTTGGACTGGCTCTTATTGGCATCATGGGCTATGGCGTCTACATCTTGCAGCTCAGCGCGACGGGTCTAGAGGCCACGCCCAGAGAAGCTCGTCTTCTACTGCATCATGTTGAGGGTGAACTCCAGGTGCCAGTTGGAATTTAGCTTCAATCACATGTGCAATCGGTAGCTCGCAACGTCAATGCCCCGCCCCCCTGAGTAAATTGTCGAGTACCGCCATGTCGGAAACGAGTCCTCTTGCCCACACGACAGTCTCCAATTCTTCATCGGATAGATTATTAGCCCAGGAGACCGCTCCCTCGTCGCCTACATCGGTGCCATCAGCCTTGAGAACATAGTCACAAAGTGGTTAATCGCGCCGGGTTGCCCAGGCTTATCTCACAATCGCCAGTCTCATGGCAGCTCATTTCCCATCTCTTGACACCGCTTCACCGGTTTTGATCATAACCGAGCCCTATCGGGGTCAACTATACATCGTTCAAGAATCCTGGACACGCCTGAACACATCGGCGAAGTCCCCATCCGGGAGTCTGCGACGGCGAGCCTTCATTCTCTTCCAAAGATTCTCACCGTCTGAAATCGACATGAGCCCTTGAGCTACCGCATGGCACATGATGTCTGCCGTTTCAATGAGCCCCATATGATGCTCCTCACAGTATTCCCTAACATCTCTCAGGTTGTTGCTTGCGACCGTGCCGCCACGAAAGCGAACGTATTATATCGCTGCTTCTTGCGGCCTGGGTTTCCTAGAGGCTTGAGTCAACTGGAATTACTCGTCAGCGATATCGCCCTCCGCAATCATTTTCAGTTCGAGAGACTCCCCTTGGCTGATGTGACGCTGCATCAACTGCTCGTACTTGCCGAACGAAATCAGATCCGAGTCGCTTTCTCGGCGTACGATGATATGATCCTGTCTTCGTGCGTTGGGGTGTAAAGGGCTATATCGTAGCCTAGTGTTCGAGCTGCCTGACGGATTGGCAGGCTCCACATCCGCTCGAATTGGTCCGCGCTTATATGGTCTAGATTCCGAAGGCGTCTGACCATTGCTTTGTGACTCACTCCGAAATGCTGCTCCAAGTAGACGACATCCTCCATGGCAAGACCGCGCTTGCCGCCTGTGCGCGCCACAACGCGCGCGCCAATTCCCTCACCTGGCATAATGCAAAAGCATCTGCCTCAGCCTCTCGTAAAGTTGGCTGGTCCACTACACCAACCTTGCAGGCAGCCCCGAGCATTCCCTCGTCATAGAGGAGGTGGAAGTACTCGTGCGCTGCAGTGAAACGCTGGTGGCCAAGGCTTCTGGCCGTGTTAATGGCAATAACTTCTGCTCTATAGGAACGCACAAACATACCGGAGATGTCGCTCACAAATGGTCTGAGAACGAAGCTGATGTCGCGGTATTCTCTGAGCAGCTTGATGACATCAACTGGTTCAGAGGCACTCACTCCCAGGCTACGCCGGGCCTTAGCTGCTCTCACACTTGCAATCTGCTCCATTTTACGCATCCTTCGACCTCCGCTCGATCAGGCTCGTCAGTTCGCTGAGTTTACGGGCAAAACGGTTTATCCAGCGAAGCGATTCAAGATCCTCTTCATCTATCTTCTGGGCTCTAGACGCAATGGAGGTATCCCTCTGCTCCGGTGCCACCTGATCAACGAAGTGCGTAACCGAATAGCTGTAGAGATCAGCAAGCTTGGTCAGGGTAATGACATCCACCTTGCGGTGGCCGTTCTCTACCTGCGATATCTGTTCGCGCTTCACCCCCAAGTAGCCAGCCACCTCATATTGGGTGAGTCCAGCTCGTTCACGCGCCCGCTGAAGGCGTTGACCTATAGTCCTATACGGGTTCACGTGGCAATCCTCCTTTTCAATCCTGTTACGTTACGGCGTCGCAGTACCGGTATTCAGACATATTCCTCACGTTTCGTGAGCGCGTTTTTCCGATAAGGATTCGTGTATTGTCGAAACCCTATTTCTGAAGCGAGGCAATCCATGGATTACCGGAGACACATGGCGATCCAGGCATCGGTGAATTCAGTCTTCTATTGACTCAACGCTAACTCCATGTACGAGGCAACGGGCACCTCCTGAATGCCTCCATGGCGTGCCCGGGGCGATGACCCAAGCATACTCGTAGTAGCCGGCTGAAGCGAATCTCTGTTCCATTCCTCAGCTACTCAAAATCCTGTTGACACGTATGTTTGATACGTGTCATAATGTGGCCAAGAGGGAGGTTGCCATGAAGAGCATGTCTTCCCGCGAGGTGATCAAACTCATAGAACAAGATGGGTGGTACTTGGTAGCCGTTGTGGGAAGTCACCACCAGTTCAAACACCTAACGAAGCCCGGCAAAGTTACCATCCCTCATCCGAAGACAAGGCTTGCTCCCAAGACAGTTAGCTCCATACTTAAGCAGGCTGGGCTTTTATGAGGAGTTCGGCCATGCCAGGAGGTTTTGATACAGATGGCTAAGTATATTTATCCTGCAGTTTTCGATCCAAATGAGTGTGGCGGATATACTATTACCTTTCCGGATCTGCCCGGTTGTGTTACGGAAGGTGATACCTTGGACGACGCAATCCGGATGGCGTCAGAAGCCCTAGCTCTACATCTATATGGGATGGAGCGGGATGGCGACGAGATTTCCTCTCCCTCCAAGCCTACCTCTGTGCATTTACCAAGCGATGCATTTGTGACGTTAGTAACTGCAAGGACCGAGCCAATACGGGACGAGATCAGTAACAAGTCCATCAAGAAGACACTCACCATCCCGCAATGGCTCAATGAAGAAGCGGAAAAAGAGGGGATAAACTTCTCACAAGTTCTGCAATATGCACTCAAAGAAAAGCTGGGACTGACTGAGCGGCCCTGAGGTGAGGTGGCCAGGGACGGGTCTGAATTAGGTCAAACACTGCAGGCTGAGTACAAGCGGGCGACACCGTATCTTTCGTGTAACCGCAAACACCGGCTGCATCCGCCGGCGCTCATAATCTCAATTGCTCCCTTTTGTCGTGTAACGATCGAAAATGCATCGTGCACCTGGTCTTGCTTTGCTACCACCGCTACTGAATCAATGATCTGGGCTTTACGGCCTCGCTCATATGAGCAAATGGTGACCAATCTCGAAATGCACAATCACGCTGAGCCAGGTATTGTTTTCTGAAACCGTGTATGCTGGTTTCCACTGACTCCGATTACGATCAACCAACGCAGCCATTTGCTTTGGAAAGTAAGCGGAAGCAGGCTCCTCTTGCCAATCAGCGTCCACGGAGGTTGATACAGGCATGTCTGTGAGGGGTGAAAAGGATGACACAATCGATTGTGTTATAGCATCAGTGTCTACGTTGTCGATACGGCCCATAGATTTACCCCTTGCTACTACGTCTTCGTTGTATTGGGGCTCTGACATCAGTTACTACGCCATCGGTTGCACAGTCTGACATATCGAGTAGGGTGGCGCCAGGTAATCAGCCTGGCGTCATCCCTCTCACAGAACCGTGCGNNCAGGCTCCTCTTGCCAATCAGCGTCCACGGAGGTTGATACAGGCATGTCTGTGAGGGGTGAAGACGTGCTCTTGCGAGGACACGAGGCAGAGAGGCGCGTTTGCTCTGACCGAGATTCCCTAATTCGCCTGCGCTGTCTATCCCCATATTGCTAGCGCAAGGTTGTATTGGGGCTCTGACATCAGTTACTACGCCATCGGTTGCACAGCCTGACATATCGAGTAGGGTGGCGCCAGGTGATCAGCCTGGCGTCATCCCTCTCACAGAACCGTGCGTACGGGCCCCGTACACGGCTCCTGGCAAACCTTAGTCACTTCGCTTCATAGAAGAGATGCAAGACGCCGACCTCATACTTCGTGAGGTCAAT
>MTKW01025880.1_pt1 | contig 10271 bp, 8 predicted proteins | sample 1042761 | NCBI WGS metagenome assembly MTKW01 (sample SAMN06205366, study PRJNA360243) | anaerobic digester metagenome | biome: Wastewater treatment plant; feature: Anaerobic digester sludge; material: sludge; isolation source: anaerobic digester fed with sludge from wastewater treatment plant ...
CTATCGTGAAAAACGGCATTTGTATCATTACCTCCCTTGAGCAATTTTAAAACAGGCTCACTCGGAAACTGTCATTTTCTTGCAGGAAAACCCTGTAACTTGATTTCGATATACTAAATTATTTTAAGACATTCAACGTTAAATTCAACAATATTATTTCGGGCGTTGATCCTATGCGCACGGGCGGTCCCCATGTTCCGTATCCGCATGATACATAAATGAGAGTATTTCCTTTTTGCAAAAGCCCCCAACTTTTTTCAAATATCAATCGCGTAACTAAGTTAAAAGGCCACATTTGGCCGTTATGTGTATGTCCTGAAAGTTGAAGTACTGCGCCTTTCGAGGTCGCTTCTTCGAGGTCAATTGGCGTGTGGTCCAAAACGATTAGGGGGAGGTTTTCGGGAGCTTCTCGAAGGATTTCAGAAAGGGGCCGGCGTTTCTTTTCCCCCAAGCGATTTGCCATTATATCCTCACGCCCTACCAATATTAGCGAATCCCTGATGACTACAAATTCGTCACGAAGCAATCTCACTCCCCCTCGGGACAAGTACTTTTGAACGTCCTCTATTCCTGCGTAATATTCATGGTTTCCGGGAACGGCATAGATGCCCAAAGGCGCTTTTATCCTTTTTAACTCTTCCGCCAGGCCTTCCTCTGTAGCTGCGGTTATGCTCTCGTCGACGATGTCGCCAACCAGGAATACGATATCGGGAGACAAGCCGTTTATTTTATCCACCAGGCATCTAATGCGAGAGCTGTTGATAAAAGGCCCTACGTGCATATCAGAGACGGCCACAGCACGAAGAGAATCTATGCCGGGATTGCCAAGTGGTATTTCAAGGTCAAGGGTGATGACTTGGGCTTTTCTGGCGTTTAGGCTGCCGAAGGCAATCAAGGCGATTATAAGACAAATGCCAATTTTCCATATTTGTGCTTGCAGTGTGGTGCCTAAAAGCGGGAGGAAGGAAAGTATTGAAGATAAAAGCTTGTAAATATCCATAAATAGAGCTAGGGAAAAGGCGTAGGCCATGAAGGCGAGGTAGTAGGAACCCACTGCAATGATTACCTTTATAATAACCCCGGGCGATGTGAAAGCTTGCAATATACGACCGCCAGGATAAGCTGCCATGATCAATAGCAATAACGGGATGAGTATTTTGCCCCGGGGCGATAGGCATAAAGGAGCAACGTGTATATAAATATAATAATTCGTTAGAGCGTAAATTAATAATACGATGCCTAGTAAAATTATTAATTTTAAATCCATATAACTCCCCCTTTTAATCATAGTATAATGCGAGTAAAGGAAATGAAGGAATCAGAAATTCATATAAGTCTTAGGGGAATCGCACTTTTAAAAAAGTGATATTGAGGTCAGCTTACTGTAAAACTTCTTTTGCCAGGGAATGGGAGGTGTCAAGATGTACGACGTGGTGGTCAAAGGAGGTAAGCTCGTAAGCGGCTTTCGCGAAACCATTAAAGCCGATTTAGCCATAAAAGGAGAGAAAATAGCCGCGATCGGCGACGATTTGGACGGAAAATATGTAATCGATGCCTCAGGGAAGTTGGTAATGCCCGGCGTCATAGATGCTCACGTGCACATGGAACTTCCCGTTTCCGGCACCCGTTCAAGCGATGATTTTTCCTCAGGCACCAAAGCGGCTGCCTGCGGAGGCGTAACGACGATCATAGATTTCACCGTTGGCAGCAGCAAGTCAACGATACCTGAGGATATCGAAAATAGGCTCAGGGAGGCCGAAAAATCTCACATAGATTACGCCCTTCACGCCGAAGTCATAGGTTGGCATAGATCAAGATCACAGGAGATCCTGAAGGCAGTCCAAATGGGCGTGACTAGCTTTAAATTTTTTACCGCCTACGGTTCTTCTGGGAGGAGAACCGATAGGGGAGCCTTATTTGAGGTGTTCCAGATAATAGGTGATTTGGGCGCGCTGGCAGTTGTGCATGCCGAGGACGAAGAAGTCATCAATTACCTAATGAACGCGTTAGCAGAAGAGGAATTAAAGAACATGGTATCTTTAGCGAAAGTCAGGCCTCCTTTATGCGAGGCCATTGCTGTAAGTGACGCGATCTACTTGGCAGAAAGGGCTAACGCGCGCCTGCACATAGTTCACTTGTCTTCCGCCCTGGGACTGGAAGCTTTAAAAAGGGGGAAAAGTTTTTATAAAAATGTGACGGCTGAGACCTGCCCTCAATATCTTTTGTTAACTCAGGATGTGTACGAAAGCACGGATGGTCATTTATACTCGGCTTCTCCTGCCCTAAGATCGCCCTATGACTTAGAAGCCCTTTGGGACGCCCTTTACAACGAAGAACTTTCGATGATAGCTACGGATCATTGTCCCTTTACCAGAGAACAAAAAACTTGGAAGGGAAACTTTTTGGACCTCCCTTACGGCTTGCCCGGCGTGGAGACGGCTTTGCCCTTGATGTTTTCCGAGGGCGTCATAAAGCGACATTTGCCCGTCGGTCTGTTGGTAAAGCTTTTATCCGAAAATCCAGCCAAAATTTACGGCCTTTTCCCCAAAAAGGGTGCGCTTCAAATCGGCTCGGATGCGGACATAGTGATCTTAGATCCCAACGAAGAATGGACCATAAGCGCGAGCAATTTGCACATGAACACCGATTTTTCTCCCTTCGAGGGCTTGAAGGTGCATGGACAGATTTACGCAACTTTGTCACGGGGAGAAGTGATATTCGAAAAGGGTTCCTTTAAAGGACGTGAGGGGAGAGGCAAATTTTTGAGGAGAAGCTGTTAGCCGCGTTTTGGGTAGTTGGGAGGGATTGTGCCTCCATGGGTTCCTTTAAGCAGCTTTATCTTCTCAAATGCTGCAAAATCCAGGCGTACCATGGTCTTAATTTTTATTAGTGGGCAACTTGCCCATTATAAGCATCCAATCCTTGTTGAGGTTTCTTATCTCGTAGAATGTGTCACATTGGTCTAACATCGAGGTGATTTTGGCGCCAATACTGCAGCATATCTTTTATGGTAACAGCAAGGTCATATTTGGGCCTCCAGCCCGTGGCGGACACGAGCTTCGAGGAATCTCCAAGTATTATAGGTTCGTCTTTAAGCCGTAGCAGCGTTGTGTCTGTACGTACGTCAAAGGAGATGCTTGATTCCTTCTTTATGATATCAATTATTTCACATACTGCGTACGCTTTTTGGGCGCTGATGTTATAAGCTTCACCGGGTGTGCCTTTTTGGGCAAGCAATATAAGGGCAGAAATCAAGTCCCTTACGTCAAGTATGGCCCTGCGGCTTTCCCTGTTTCCTACTTGCAGTATCGGCGGGGTGTAACCCTTTTCTATCCGGACAGCTCTCAAGGTTAAGTCCGCGCATACATCGCCCGTCTTTCTTGGACCGGTGGTGTTGAATATCCTGGCCCTTATGCCTTTGATGCCATATGTGGCCCAATATTGATAGGTAAGAAGATCTTGGGCGGCTTTACTTACCCCATACGGATGCAGTGGAAGCAAGGCATGGCTTTCCGATATGGGAACTTCTCGTTCATTTACGTAACCGTAAGCGGCGCTGGAACACGCTACGATCACTATCGGGTCGTAAGGTTCCTTGGCCCTTATGAGCTTTATTGCCTCAAATAGATTTGCCGTGCCTATCACGTTGGTCTCAAGGGTTTCCTGTGGCTTTTCCCACGAGATGGCTGGGAAGCTTTGGGCTGCTAAATGATATATGAACTGCGGTTTGTACCGTTCGACTAGAGTGTATAAATTCTCAAAATAACGCACGTCCGTCTCCACGAACGTAGCTTTTCCCTCGATTTCTTTCATGTCGATCGTAGGTTTGTAATAAGAAGCTATAACATTACCTTTCCCTGCGAGGCAAAAGAGCCTGTCTATGAGATGGCTCCCTATCATTCCACCAGCTCCTGTGACTAAGATCATGGACATCGCACCTCCCAAGTATGTAAGCCTATCTCCGTGAACGAATAATTGACTATTTGGATACCTTCTTCTTGAAGCGCTTTGGTTACGGCGTATCTCTTGTCAGGTTTCGTAAAAAAGAACATGAACCCGCCGCCACCTGCTCCCGAGATTTTACCTCCCAAAGCGCCGGCTGATTTGGCTTTTTCGTATATGACGTCGATCTTTGGAGTCGTTATGCCTGCAGTGAAGTGCTTTTTGGACTCCCATGCCTCACCGAGGAGAAGCCCAAAATCGTCGAGATTGTCGGTAAGTAGCGCGGCCTTCATCGCTATGGCATGCTCCTTGGCCTTGTGAAGTGACGTTAACGTTTCCTCGTTGCCAGAAGCCATGTTTTTTATCTGAGAGCCTAAGATCTTTGACGAATCGTGAGAACCGCCTACGTAGGCCAAAACTAATCTGTGGTTGAGCTCGCAAACTACATCATTTCGCAACCTCAACGGGTTTACTATCGTCTTCGTGCTGTTAAATTCTATGAAGTTAAAGCCGCCAAAGGCAGCAGCATATTGATCCTGCTTGCCGCCTTTGATGCCCAGCTCTTTTCTTTCTATGTAATAAGCGAGCTCGGCCACTTCGTAGGGGGTCATGGGAAGGTTGAGCCAATGTCTAAATGCCCCAACGACGGCGACGCAGACAGCAGAAGATGATCCCAAACCTGAACCGGGAGGAGCATCGTTATGAATTCTAAGCTTAAAGCCGTGATGTACATCATAAGTTTTCCTCATGTAGTTGACCACGCCTTTTATTAGGTCTAGATGGCCATCATAGGCCAAAAATTGATCCACATCGTATTTCAGGGCTGCGTCGTAATCTATGCTTTCTATCTCTATGGTCTTGTCGCTAAACGGAAAGAGGCTCACGGTAGCATAACGGTCAATGGTGGCGTTCATGACAACGCCTCCGTATTCCTCGCAGTAAGGGGATACGTCAGTTCCGCCGCCGCCAAAGCTTATCCTCAAAGGCACCCTTGATCTTATCAACATGCTTCCTAACCTCACTTTAAAGCGGCTTTAAACTTACTGTTTGCCATCTGTGCTATGGCATAGTAATAATTTCTAACGGGAATGCCGTTTTTTCTTACAACCAGTTCTTTTGGACCTTCTACGTTCCAACCATCTTTTGTCAATTCGTCTAAACATAGACTTTTAGAATTTTGACCAACCAACAGGAGCACGTCGCTATAGGCGCGTAGACCTTTGTCTTTCGGAAACCAGTATTTAAACATAAGACTTTCGTGCCCAAAGAAGTTAGGACCAGCAGTGTATTTTACGCCTTCGTGGCAATCATGGCCTTTGCCGGCTAGCTTCGTTCTGTAGAAAGAAAGTTCGCTTGCAATCGTGTTTTTGTCCATGCCCAACACCAAAGGCTCATGTCCCGTAGTCTGTTCAAGCGTATCTTCTATGTCCTCGACCTGTCTTGCCAGATCGCTCCATCCAAGCAGGGGCAGATCATGCGGATAACCCACGAAGGGCAGGCCTAAAACAAAATAGTGCAGTGCTGTGCCAAAGATAAGATAGACGACTACAACCGTAGGAATCCAAGCTTTTCGTAGAAAATAGACAATTCGTGACGTTATATCGTTTTCAGTCGTCTGATATGCCATTAGAGGGATGAGACAAAGCCAAGCTGGCCCTGTCCAATTCAACTTGACTTCTCGAAACAAACTAAAAGCCAAAAAGAAGCACACCGGTAAAAGTGCCATTGCCATGCAAAACCGAGATCTTCGGTCGCCTTTTACCCCTAAAAAAGTTCCTAAGATGGCAACTAAACCGACGGGTGAAAGGAGGGCCGCTACATGACCTAGAAATTGGGGCAGGCAAAACTCAAAAGAATCGTTTAACCTGCCAGGCCCCTGATAGACGAAAGATGCCCATCCGTGTTTGGCGTTCCAGATGATGACCGGTGAAAAGATCAAAAGAGCAAGGATAGCAACTAAGTATGGTTCCTTTTTCTTTAACCATTGGCGGGACATTGGGTCTATGGCCATGAATAATAAACTTGCCGGCGCTAAAAGTGTGATGGTGTATTTGGAAAGCAAACCCAGCCCGCCGCAAATGCCAACGCCCCACCAGGATGAACGTTGTTTGCCAAAAAATACATTGGCCAGAAAATAAAGCGTACCCGCCCAGCAGGCAGCAAGTGGAGCGTCAGGGGTCATTAGCATGCCTATCCCGAAGAAAAAGGGAAGTCCGGCTACGAACAAAATAGAGGTGAAGGCGGCCCCCCTACCGTAAAGGTTTCGCGTAAGGGCAAAGACGAACGCTCCCATAACTGCCCAGGAAAGCAGTGCTCCTATCCTTACGGCAAATTCGGTGTTGCCTAAGATGGACGTGAAAAAGGCTATGATCCAGGCCACCGTGGGAGGGTGGTCCAGATAGCCTATATCTAGGTGCTGAGCGTAATTCCAATAGTATGCTTCCTCGTAAATCAGCTCCATCACTCCCATATAAAACAGGCGCAACGCGATGGCATAAATGAGAAATATGACAGAGACAGCCCGCCAACGAAGCTCCTTGCACTTAGGCTTCAAGGGAAATACGAAAAAGGCATTCCCTACGTAATTTGAGACAGCGGCAGCAAAGATTCCTCCTATTACGGCTAAAGTCGGTGGCCAACCCAGCAGTTGGTTTAAAGTAGCAAGCACTCCTCCTCGCAGAAAAAGTGACATCAAAGCCAAAAGCAGGAAACGCCCGAAACTAGAGGGAGAGATCCGGTATGTCTTCCCCTGAGCAAAGGACCATTTGGCGTTGCAGGTGAAGTTAAATATTGTAGAGGCAAAAAAGCTTATCACGTGTGATTGCCCTATGGGAAATTTCAAGCCGGTAAGTATAGAAAATACAAGCAGGTCCAAAACCATGGCAAGAAGGCCCACGATCACGAAGCGGATGCCGCTTTTTGCCGACATGTTGCCTCCGGCCAAGGCAGCCAGCCGACACAGATAAGACCAGCCCATCTTGATGAGATTGATCTTTGAATGTCCGCTTGCTCTGTCTTTGAAGGTTATGGGAACCTCAATGACCCTCAAGGCAGGGTCTCCTGCTATTAGCGCCTCCATGCACACCTTAAAGCAAGCTTTTTCAGGGTCGAGTGAACGAAGCAATTGGGGACGCACGGCAAAGAAACCGGACATGGGGTCACGTGCATCTACGAAGATCCTCGCTATGGCTGTGGCGATAAAGGACGCCAAACGTCTGTAAAAGGGCCATCCTGGTGTGGATCCTCCTTTTACGTAACGGCTTGCTATGGCTATATCGCATGTACCTTCCATTAAAGGCTTGGCCAGGTCGGGGATGACCTCGGGCGGATGGCTCAAATCGGCGTCCATGACCACCAAGATGTCGCCGGTGGCCGCACGGGCTCCCGCTATTACGGATTTGGCCACGCCTCTGTCGCCATCGCGGGCAATGAGTCGTACGGGGTATTTTTCTTGCCATTTAAGGACGTGTTCGCGCGTGCCGTCGGTGGAACCGTCGTCTACTATCAATACTTCAAGGTCGTATGAAATCTCATCCATCAGCGCGACAATGCGGGAAAGAAGATCATCGATATTTCCTACTTCGTTTATGGTGGGAACGATTATTGAGACCTTGGACAATTCTTATCCCTCCAAGTATTTATTCCAAAAGGTACAAAGCTGATTTTAGCCACCCGACGATGAAGTTTTCGTGAAGATTGCTTCTTTCAATTGAACTGCCGTAATCTAAAAATGCAGGGACAGCTTCCCATATTATTCTTTTAACAATCTCATGACGGTGGGGATACTAGAAGATTGAACGATAAATTCGAATTTTATGAAGTTGCAGTTATGAATGGGGTAAAATTACATGACAAGTCATTGGTATATAATTTACTAACGTTAACATTACTCCAGGAGAGTGGCGTGATGAGGATTTTGATAGTAGACGATGATATCTCTCTACTTGAACAAGTTCGAGAGATCTTGGCCGGCGAGCGCTACATTGTAGACACTGCAAGCAGCGGAATCGAGGCCATGGACAAGCTTTATGACGCTGTCTTCGATATGGTGATACTGGATATCATGATGCCCCATATGGATGGGTTGAGTCTACTTGAGCAAATACGAAAAGGCGGGATCGATATTCCGGTGTTAATGCTTACGGCAAAAGGGGACGTGGAGGACAAGGTCAAAGGGCTTGATCTCGGAGCTGATGACTATTTGGCAAAGCCTTTTTCTATCGACGAATTGCTTGCTCGCGTGCGCGCGTTGTTGAGGAGATCCGGTGGCCAGCATAGCGCGATTTTGGATGTTAAAGGACTAAGATTAGACACTGTAAGCCGCAAGGTCACGAGAAATGGAGAGCCGATTGATCTCACCCAAAAAGAATTTTCAATCCTCGAATTTCTGCTTTACAACAAAAACAGGGTCGTATCGCGTTTTAGTTTGGCCGAACATGTATGGGGAGATGCCTTTGATCCCTTTACCATGTCTAATTTTATAGATGTCCATATTAAAAATTTGCGCCGTAAAATCGGTGATGCGGGGAACGATAAAATCATTCAGACCGTACGTAGCGTTGGTTATATGATCGAAGATGGTGAACAATGACCGTAAGAAGAAGGATTATGCTTCTCATCGTTGGAACAGGTTTGGTATCAGGCTTTCTCTTCTCCGGCGTAGTGTTTTATGAGTTTGTAGAACAATCGTTCAGGCTTTTAGATTCCATGCTTGAGGAGGAAGCTTATAAGGTTATAGAGTTGTTAGAACACACAAAAGGACAGCTCAATTCGCATATAGATGACAGATATTGGATCGTGATTTACGATCGACAGGGCAGCGAAGTCATCTTTCGCTCGAACATGGCCGACTTTGTCAGGCTTCCTTCGGTAAAGCCAAACTCTGCTGTCACCATAAGACACGTAGTCGTAAACGATGCCTCCGGCAAAAGTAAAGTCGAAGCGTTCAGGCTTAAGGCCTTTCCGATCTCCTCAGGCGATAAAAATTACATCGTTCAAGTCGGTCGTTCCTTAGGAAAAATTGAAGAGGAGATAAGAGAGCTGGTTTGGGGTATTCCGCTGGGCCTCCTTTTTTCTGTTTTAATTTTGATCCTCATCAGTCACTTCGTAACGGGCAAGATACTAAAACCCATAGGGCAGATGAAAGATTTGGCGCGAGATATAAGCGAAAAGAATCTGGAACAGCGGCTTCCTGTAAATGAACAGGGGGATGAATTTAACGATCTGGCGGTGACGATCAACCAGATGCTTGACCGGTTGCAGTATTCTTTCATGAGACAGAGAAACTTTCTTTTCGATACATCTCATGAGCTTAAAACCCCGCTTGCTACCATAAGATTGGCCATCGGCGAAATTTGCTCTTCGGATATGGAAAGCCTTTCCCCTTCGATAAGGGATAACCTTCTCAGATTGAACGATCAAGTGTTGCGAATGGAGCGGCTGGTCAAGGATCTCCTCGACATGTCGTCACTGGAAACGCTTTCTGGTATCGATTTAAAGCCGGTCCATTTAACCGAATTGCTATCGGCTTTGATAGAGGATTACCGACTTTTATCCGACGCACGCAACATCATGATGGAGGTCAATCTCCCGGAAAACTTGTGGGTTAAAGGCGACGAGGAAAAATTACGTCGTGCCTTCTCAAATCTTTTAAACAACGCAATCAAATATAACGAGGATGGCGGGCAGATAGTGATAAGGGCCGAACGAGATGTCGCAGAAACGGTAGTAATTATTGAAAATACCGGTCCGGGAGTGCCGGAAGAAGACCTGCCCAAGGTGTTTGATCAGTTTTACAGGGTCGAAAAATCGAGATCCCTAGATTATGGAGGGTCAGGTTTGGGATTGCCCATCGTAAAAAGGATCGTTGAACTTCATAAAGGGAAGGTCGATATTGAAAGTAAGCCAGGTGCAAGGACGCGCGTTACTGTTCGATTGCCCGGATATAATGCAAGATAAAGGGAATAACTTGCCCTTTGTATCCCTTGGGGATTCCGATAAAGTCAAGCTGGGCGAGGCTATTTGCGTCATTGCTTCGCAGCCGTCTGCAGCAGGCCAGATAAGCACCGGTATCGTGAGCGCCGTGAGGGAATTAAAGGGTGGACTTAGGGCATTGCAAATTACGGCACCTGTTGCGAAGGAAAGCATCGGCGCACCGGTTTTTAACAAGAAAGCCGAAGTCGTTGGGGTGGCCGATGTTTACTCCATCGGAGACGGACAGGTCGTCAGCATCGCCATTCCTTCTAATGTCGTAAAGGAACTTTTAAAACAAGCCAAGGCCGAGGTGCAACCCTTGTCAGGGGACTACTTCGCACCCTTTGCCCATGTCG
>MTKW01055297.1_pt1 | contig 10271 bp, 10 predicted proteins | sample 1042761 | NCBI WGS metagenome assembly MTKW01 (sample SAMN06205366, study PRJNA360243) | anaerobic digester metagenome | biome: Wastewater treatment plant; feature: Anaerobic digester sludge; material: sludge; isolation source: anaerobic digester fed with sludge from wastewater treatment plant ...
CGACTATGCAGCCTGGTAGTGATGCGCCCTTTTTCGAGTTTCAATCCACGCCCCCGTGCGGGGGGCGACGGTAATGCTTAAAATCCCTTATACATCAAACACTTTTAAGCAGATTTTTGCGAACCTATCATTTATGAAGTTATTATTTCGAGATAATCGGGGTAACAACGTTCCAAATCATTGAAAAACATGTCTTGCGATAACATCACGTAATTATGTTAGCTTCAGGTTCGCACTTTAGAAAAAGACTTAGAACATGAATCGTTAGTTTAAAAAATACTTTCCGTAGTATTTAAACCTCACTTATTTGTTTTAATTTAGGTATTTTTTCAAAGATCAGAATACATTTCCAGGATCAAAGTACGACGGTATTTGTAGAAACTTGGATAAGAAATAGGTATAGGCCCGTTATCTAGCCGGGTAAACATTACCGCCAAACCTTCAACTTCAAGTTGTCTACTTGGCAATAATTTTACAGATTTAACTCCTTTCAATTATCTCTTGATCAATATCGGCGTAGGCAATTGTGATCGTACATTGCTAGACAATCATCGTGTCTTCGGGATCATATGAAGGCTTAGCACCGACGTGCTCCACCCTCCTCCTCCAATTTTTTCCTAAAAAATAGTATCGCAAACTATCTTCATCTTCGTCAATAATTCTTTCTAGCTTACTTTTTAGCATGGCAAACTGTGAAGGATCTAGCAAACATTCGAACACAGAATTTTGCACCCGCTGGCCATGATTAACACACTGCTTGGCCACCTGACGCAATCTTTTGCGACCTTCTGGTGAGGTTGTACTCACATCATAGGTTATCAGAACCATCATTGCTGTAATCTACCTCCTATTTCCAAATAAACGGTGGATACCTGGCAATGTCACCCCTTAGGTGCCTGGCCAGTAAAAGTGCCTGGGCATATGGTAAAAGACCTACCTTGATTTTTTCATTAAGGATCGGGTGGGTCAGCTCTTCTTGTTTCCGTTTTTGCCATGCCTCCAGTACTTTTTTTCTGGCAGTCTCTGTCATAATCACGCCGCCTGATTCCTGTAGTATAAAATCTCGATCGGTTAGCTGTTGCCGGTTAATCATGGTCAATGCAAGCCGGTCAGCCATATACGGCCTGAACTCCTCCATCAAATCAAGAGCCAGACCCAATCTGCCGGGCCGGTCACGATGTAAAAATCCTACATAGGGATCCAGTCCAACAGTTTGTAAGGCAGACTTAGTTTCATGAAGTAGAAGAGTATATAGAAATGAAAGCAATGCATTCACATTATCCCGGGGCGGTCTCCGGTTACGACCCCGCATATAGAATTGCGCTTTCTGTTTTACGATCAACTGATCAAATACGGAGAAGTATCTTCGAGCGGTATCTCCCTCAATTCCCCTCACTTCATCAAGAGCGGGAACTTTACGTAGTTTTAACACGTTGTAAGCCATTAACTTAACAACTTCTTCTATTTCGGATGTTTCCACCTCGTTGCCATAGTCGCTAATAAATCTCCGCAGGACCGTCCTGCAATTGGCAATTTTACCGATAATAAACGATGCTGCCAAGTTCGACGATTCTATCTCTGAATCCGCCCAACGGTACTGTTTTCTCCTTAACAAAACATTACCTTTGGGTGTGCCTTGCACTGTGGCAAGATGCTTACCGTACTCCGTTAGAAATGAAACCGTTACTCCCTTTTCTACGCACATGCCAAGCAGAGCTGGACTTGCTCCCATATGGCCGAAGGTGATAATCCCTTCAAGGTAGTGAATTGGTATCCGGAATACCTCTTGGTCAGAAGCTTTTACTACCAGGTTTTCACCATCTTTAAAAAGGTAAGCTTCGGGGTTGGTAACATAAAGTACGTTTAACATTTTTCTCATGTCCGGTACTTCCTATCGTTCATTCTTCCATTTCGTTAAAAAGATCGGCCATGTAAGCTTCAATCTTTTTGCCAAGCTGGCTAAGTTTTGGTAAACAGATCTCTTTCACAGAACAATTTTTGCATCGTTTACTTTTTTCCGCCGCTGGTGTTTTCCCTTTTTCATAAAGCAAATGCATCTCTTCTGCTAATGTTTTTACTCTCTCCCGAAGACTTTCATTAAAATCAACCCGGTGCCGGCGTTTTGTTTCACCGTAATACATATATCCGAAATCTAAGCTAACTCCGAGCATCTCCTCCAGGCAGATAGCCTGGGCACAAAGCTGGACCTCATCCCAGTCTTCGGGCTTCGGTTTCCCTCGCTTATACTCGACGATGCTATATTGGGTCTCGCAATCATTGCTGGTGCTTCTATATAGTTCAATAAGATCGGCGACACCATACAAACCGAGTGTTTTAGAGAGTAACGGAATCGACCTGACTGTCTTTACATGGCCGCGTGACTCGATAAAATAGGGATCATCAACCCTTTGATGTAGAATCCTACCTTCTGCGGTGCTTAAGTTTTCAATCCATTGTCTTTCTACATGGATCAGCCCCCACTGCCTCTTACAATAGGCAAAGTGTTGGATGCCGGAAAGGGGTAGCAGGTCGTCTTCTTCGTACGTTCTGGAGTTCATGGTTTTTCAATTATATTAACTCCCGCAGGAACAGACGTTTTGTCAATTGATACCTGGTAATCACTAAAAGTTCGGGCAGGCCGGGTGGGGTCAACCCGGGCAACTTTAACCAAGTCAAATAATTTGTAGGCTGGCACGTTGCCCAAAGGGTTATCATGTTCAAAAATAATCAGCTTTCTAGATGCCATTTTCCCTCTTGCTGCTGAGCGATCATGGTCAAACATATTTATCAATGCTTCCCAAAGAAGTTCTAGATCAACACCGGTAAATCCGGTTCGCTCAGCTAAACTGGCAGAAATAAAACCCTCACCACGGTAGAGTGCATAAGGAACGATATGCTTGCGCCCCATTTCCCTATCCTTTTTCTCGGCATCTCTTTCAGAGGTTACAGCCATCCTGGTAATAGTTACCTCTTGCTGTACTATTGGATCGATACTGCGGGAAAAACTAAGCTGCACCGGACCGCGTACTTGACCGCAATTGACTTCCGTGGTCATTACGGCACCAAAAGTGCGAATATCAAAAAAATGCTCGCACATAAATGCAGTAACTGCCTTGGCTTCTTCTTTATCATTAGGTAGTTTCTTTGGTTCAGGTTCTTTGCCAATGTACTCATACGCTTTCTTATGCTGAAGATTTAGCACCTCTCCCTCTCGAACATAAATGTCGTAGCCGTCAGCTCTGTTCTTAACTAGATCCACATAATTCCTGATCTTTCTTTTTAAGCAAACGTCAGTTACTAAACCATGACCCGTTTCGGCATCAATACGCGGCATATTACCCGCATCCGGATCTCCATTGGGATTGCCATTCTCTACATCATAAAGCAGTACAAACTCATACCTTCTCTTAATAGGTTCAGCCATTACTGAGCATCCTCTCTCTTTTCTGATTTTGTATACAGCGCCTGGCGCTGCTGATAATAACCAAGAACAAAGCGACCTTGATCCTCTAGGTTCAGATAAGCCGGAAAACTGTCAATAAGTGAAATGACCTCCTCGATCCGCTTATCTATAAGTCGGCCATATTCCGCTTTGGCAATGTGATGCTGGACTAACCTTAACAGTATCGGGAAAACAGACCCGGGCGATGCCGAGGCCGCCCCGAAGTAACGGTCTCTAATGGTTGCATTGATACCGGGGTTAGCATCAACCTGGGCCTTTTCCAGTAAGGCAAACAGCCGGCCCAGCAGATAGCCGGTATTGCGATTCTCTTCATTTAAAGCCATTGAAATATCTACCTCGCTTTCTTTGTTATAAAATCGCCGGTTCCTAACTAGACAGGCCTTGATCACCGCTACGCGAGTATAATTGACATCCTGATCGGCTCGGATTCGTGAAAGCATAGAATTGTAAAGCGTCATCGGATAAGGAGCGCCCGTTAAAATAGAACGCATCAGCGCCCCGCCCAACAAGGGGGCAATTCTCTTGGTATCCTTAAGCGGAGCCGTTTCTTTAAGTATTTTGGTGACAGAAAGAAAATCTGGCTGCCGGTCATACTCTTTAATAATTACCATATCACTGTAATGTTGCCCGATTCGGTTAATAAATTTGACATAGAGATCTGCATGCCAGAATCTTACCGCTAGGCGAGCGGCGTTAGGAGCCAAACCCAGTATATAAAACCTGGTCTCTTTATTGATGCCTACCAATCCATCAGCTACAGGCTGGCCTGTTTTAATTCGTTCAAAAATATCGCGTAATAAGATTACCGTTTGAGGGTCTCTCACCAGCCGATCACTATCACCTTTTTGGGGTCCAGCATCCTCTTCAATCTCTATATCCGGGAAAAAAAGCGCGCCCAATAGGTCTTCTTCCAGCCCGCCGGTAGAACGCTCCGCCCAAAAGACCACGGTGGTATCGCCAACTCTGATACGGTGCTTGGCACTGTTTAACAGATAGTTTAAGGCAGTGGTATAAGCGAAAGCCACCTCTTCACTAACCGGTGCATTGAAGCTTTGAGTTTTGCCGTAGGAGGTAAATGCTTCCAGGTTAAAGGATACCAAAGAAGCCCCGGTAGATTGTGCCCCGGTAACACCTTTAATACTTGGATGCAACTGGGCTACCCTCGCCGCCTGTCCAGTAACCAGACACTGCGCCCTGACTTCCGAGGTTTGACTCTCCCTATGTCTATGCCATGCTTCAACAACAGCATCCCGCTCGTGCAAATAACCAGCAGCACCCTCCAATTTAAATACCAGGTTACCACCTTTAGCGAGATCTTTGAGATATCGGGACACTACAGGATGCGTCTCTGCAGAAGCGTTATCCCAACTCTGCAAGAATAATAGCAAAGCAGCAACGCCTTCATCCTCTACATTTTCCAACACATTTTCATGCAGCTGAACAAATTGCCGAAAGCATTCTTCAATCCGATGCTTCTTTTCCTTTTCAGATCTCCTCAAGCCCAACACATAAACGCAGTTATCGCACATAAAGTTGGCCGAAATCCCAGACGCTCGTTTTTTTTGTTCGGGAACGTCCATTTCTCTGGATATGAGCTTTCCCTCCCGGGTATCCCGCAAATCGATTATATTGACCAGTTTGCCTTCACAGTCAATGACCAGGCAATGACTAACCCTTCCCCTACTAAAACCCGGCGGACTAATTCCCGAATCCGGATCATCAAGTAAGGTTTTATAATGCTGATAAAGAGCATTGATAATCATTTTGCTACCGCTCCTCTCTCCAAACGGGGTATTTCAATAATCCCGTCTTTCATCAAAGCCCTAAAAAACTGAGGGTTTAGCTCGTTGCTTGAATAATCGATATCCAGCAGCATCCATCCCAAATCCCTCTCTCCACGGTGGACGGAGTAAGGCACCGGTTCATCTTCTTCAATTAACCTGAACTTCGCCGGAAACTCTCGGCAGCCGAAGTAAGGTTGCTGAAAACACTGTCCCCGCCTGGCCCGCCGCGTAGCCATGGCATAATGCTTTTCATGTGTATCATCCGGTCCACCTTCTCCGGACATCTTAAAGTGGGCCTCAATTACATAGGCTACGTCCCTTAGCAAAAGGGTCGCTCGCTGCTGACGCTCTTTAGAAGCGTACTGACACAACAGAACGGGCTTACCCTTCATTGCTCTTTTCACATTTTCCGCAGATATTTTCTTCTCCACCTCGTTGCGNNCTTTCATTTCCGGCCGTGTAAAGCAAGCGTAGTCCCCCCATACTAGCAGTTGAAGTCCATATCCCATTACCAGTTCCCTCCTTTCTTAGATAATTAATGAATCATGTAAAAACATGCTCTCGGTAAATGGCTCCAAACCGATTTCTTGTGTATAGTGCTGCTCACAGATCTCCTCTCGTAATACATAAAACTTCCCTCCAACAACTCGCAAAGCACCGCATTTGAGAAGTTCGCTAAATTCATTCTCGTATACTTCGATACCGTACCGTTGCAGCATTCTAGAATATCTGCCGGGGAAGCGACTTCGATCGGCTTCATCAAGTATCTTCCGGCAGAGATCATCCCAGGGGATGATTACCGTGTTGGTATACCGATCATCAATCAGCTTAAATTTGTCAGACAAAGTTCTAAATGGAAACTCCAGCTGCTTCTCCCGCTCTTTAATTTCTGCCAAAACACCCTCTTTGTCCAATTCTGCATCATCAATTTCATAAAGCAGGGTAAAATAGTCTTTTACTGCCTCTAGCCCTAGAGGATCGTCAGAGCGCTCAAGGACCATCTGGCCTAGGGAGGCAGTTCTTTTTAACCATCCCCTGGGCATACCATGCTCCTCTGGCCAAAACACGTTAACCCGTCCCAACTTCATTGACCCCTCCCGGTTGCAGCGCCCCGCTGACTGGGCAATCGAATCGAGGCCCGCCATACTCCGGTAGACCACTGGAAAGTCTACATCCACCCCGGCCTCGATTAACTGGGTGGATATAACCCGGCAGTTCAATCCGTTTTCCAGTCTTTCTTTTATTTCTTTAAGCACCTCGGATCTGTGAACCGGGCACATCCGGGTACTTAGGTGAAAGGAATCTTCGCTTTTGACTTTATTAAAGAGCAGCCGCGCGTGTTTTTTTGAATTGACAATGCAAAGCACCTGACAATGCCCGGTTATTATTTCTGCCAAATCATCATCGGTTACCGGTCCGGCATCTATAACCTCTACTCTTTTAAAAGCTTCATAAAGTTCTGCCGGATCTTCAACAATCTCCACTGTTTCAATCGATTTAGGCAGTAGCCTGGCAATAGCCGGCTGAGTGGCCGTACATAAAACCACGGTAGCATTGTAATTGGTAACTAATTCTACTATTGCATTCAGGCATGGTTTTAGAAAACCCGTGGGGATCATCTGCGCTTCATCAATGATTACTACACTGTTAGCCACGTTGTGCAGCTTGCGACATCTTGAGCTTCTGGATGCATACAAAGATTCAAAAAACTGGACGTTGGTTGTAACAATAATAGGCATATCCCAGTTTTCTGCAGCAAGCTTCAACCTTTGCCAGACATCACCTGAAAGCTCTGCTTCGGATTCATTAAGCTCTTCATCAGGATAAGCAAAGTTACTATGATGTTCCAGGATATTGTTATCACCAAGCACTGACCTAAATACAGCCGCATTTTGTTCAATAATGCTGGTATAAGGGATAACATATATCACCCTATTTTTACCATGGGAAACAGCATGTCTGAGAGCAAAGCTTAAGGACGAGAGTGTCTTCCCGCCACCCGTGGGAACGGTAAGAGTATAGATCCCCGGCGGATGAAGGGCTTTCTTTCTACATTCGTCAAGTATTTTAGCTCGCCTGGTATTTATATAAGTCAATGGAGCAACAGAACACATATTATCGATATATTTATCAAGCTTGTAGGCCAGTTCTTTTAATGAATAATCACTTTTTCGTAAAAACGATTTCTGTTTATTCAAAGCACGCTCTGTATCTAGAAAATCAGCATCCACCAAACAAGAATATACAAAACGGATTAAGAACTGGATGCTAAACCCCTTACTGATAATGGGTTTGATATCCGGTAAATTAATCTCCCGGGGATGTGGCAATTTTATTTCTTCAGTAAATGCACTGTAATCTTCCAACTTTTTTTTTAGCCTTGCTGCCAGAGCAGATTCATCTGCTACACTACCCCAGTCAGGGAGACCGCAATGATGCCCGGCGATAGTATACGCCAGCAGTTTGCCCAAAAGACCATACCGCTTTGCCACTTCTACGGCACCGGCAGTGGAATGATCGATTCTAATGTTTTCCCCTTCAAGGCGTTTTTGAAAAGCATGAGAATATTTACCCGCATCATGAAACAAAGCAGCTACAAACGCAAGCCTATCCGCACCAAAAGGCTCGGCAAAATCAGCAGCAGCCTTTGCCGTACCGTAAAGATGCTCCTCTAACAAGTGCCAATCACTCTTAGCTATTCCAATGTGAGAATGGGCATAAAATGTCATCCTAACTCTCTCCATATCTCCATAGATATAGATAGCGTAACAACTGCATATGCTTTAACCATACATTCTATTAAATCTCTTTATACTCTTTATAATGGTCGGTTTTGCGACAACCATTTGGTCTATTTTTTATTATAACAGTACCGGTGTGCCATCTATTGACATACTGCTTTAATAAAAATATTATTATTGCTCTGAGCGATCTGAATAGAAAGAAGAAGCAGTAGTTAGTTCATGAACAACTGCAGAGACAAGTTCTTCTGGGGCAAGTACTTTTGCCTCTGCGCCAAAACTTAAAACCCATCTTTTAACCTGGAAAAGTCCGCTTGTGCTCATAGAAAGCACTAGTGAACCGTCCATGTTTTCCGTTATCTCCTGTGTGGGATGCCATCTCTTTTCCTTAATCCAGCGAGCTTGATCGGGGCTAAACCAGATCTTAACCTGATGGATATTAGGCCCCTTAAACATTTGAAAGGCATCGGTAAAGTATTTATCTGGGTCAAACTCCGCAACCATACTAAACTTGTTCTTGGTGATCTGTAGCGCTTGGATACGATCCAAAGCAAATATACGCATCGCTTTTCGAAAATGGCAATAACCTACCAGGTACCACGCCCCCTGATAATAGCGCATCTGGTAGGGGTCAACCAGGCGCTCTTGACAAGTATCGCGGGTAATAGAGTAGTGCTTCAATTTAATGGTTCGCTGTTTTTTAATTGCCTCGCCAATGCTGGTAAAATACGCGGCTACTGCTTTTTCTTCACCGCGCAACGGCTCAAAATCAAAGGATAAATAATCTGATAACTCGTCAAAATCTATGTTAACGTTTTCCTGCAGATGGCAACAAATCTTATTAAAAGCGCTGATCACCGGTTGCTTAAAAGGCGTCCCCTCACATTGAGTAAGCAGATTATGAGCAAGGTACAACGCTAGAAGTTCCCCTTCGGCAAACTTAAGCAGCCCCAGTGAATATTCTGCCTCGGTGTAATAATAGCCCCTATTTTTAGGGCAATACTCCAAAGGCGCATTGAGGCTGTCTCTCATAAACTCTACGTCCCGCAATATGGTCCGTCGGCTTACGCCCAAGGCCTCCGCCAGGCCACGGGAGTTGGGATACCTGCCGTTTTTGATCATTCCGTCAATATAGTAAAACCTGTACAATTGGGGACGCGTGGCTACAGCCAAATTGGTTGCCATTTCGATCACCCCAAATGAAATTGATATTGTAAACCGTTTTAAAAGACGTTAAATGAATACTGTTACAATCGATATACCTATTTTGTGTTAATTCATTTTATCCCATAATTATTTAACCATCAACCTATTAAAAATTTTACACCACTGGCCCCTAAGCCACGAATTTTTGCTGGTTCCTCAATACTCCGGATATTTTAATATGTTTAATTTTAAATCTCACTTATGTTGGAATACGGATCTAAGCAAAGGCAGTAGTCTACAGGGTTATTTTAGCTCCAGAAGTCGCTCGGCGATAAGGACAGCTAGTTCACCGATAAAGTCGCTGTCGGTGCCGACCTTGTTCGTCACATCCATATACTGGTTAATATAAAGCCCAATCCGTTTATCGCCAGTCCTGAGCATCTTCTGGATTCCTTTTTTACTCAGCTCTGCCGGGGCAATCTCTTCGTTTTTGAGAGCAACCAGCATCTGGTCAGCTCAAAAGCTGTGGCCACATTCAGCGGTAACGATAACTGATCATCGTACATCTTACGGGTAAAGGCTGTCTCTTTAAGCTCAAGCCTTCCAGTCATTTCACACATATTCTCGAAACCAATCCGATCGAACAGTATGTTCGTGGCTACACGGATCCTTTTCTCAAGATGTTTGTGCAAAACGGTTACAATATCCGGCGTTCCCCACAGCCTCCCCGAGGCAGCATTATCCGGCGCAGCGGCCATCCGCCTGCCTTCCAGAACGGCAGGATTGACAGGGCAATCACCACCGGAAGCAACGTCAGGGCCGGGCTGTTCGTCGATATCCAGAGAAGCGTGAAAAGGATAAATATGAAGTACATTACCGGCGAGGATAAGCACACCGGCGTCGTGCAGAATCAAAATCAACACCGATGCAAGCAATATTATTTTCACCCTGGCACGAGACTCCTTTTTGCCTGGGCTAATATTCTGTTATGAGTTTTTCCCCTCGATTGAAATTTATGAAAGCTATATTGAGTAACCTCGCAAGTATAAACGCTACCCCGCCAATGGCTAAATCCACCAATCCCGATGAATTTACTTGCTGCGAAAAAACAATCTACCGCTATGTTAATGACTGCCT
>MTKW01003237.1_pt1 | contig 10270 bp, 6 predicted proteins | sample 1042761 | NCBI WGS metagenome assembly MTKW01 (sample SAMN06205366, study PRJNA360243) | anaerobic digester metagenome | biome: Wastewater treatment plant; feature: Anaerobic digester sludge; material: sludge; isolation source: anaerobic digester fed with sludge from wastewater treatment plant ...
TGGTTTTCGATTGGGTCTGCCAGGACGGTTGGTACTACCTGCTGCTCCCCCTGTAGTTTCCTGGCATTCATCTCTACGGTGTTTTGCTTTCTCCCCCTTTAACGTGGGTGCGCCCCCAATGGCCACCGTTTGTCCGTGGTAGGGTACCGCGGTGTTTCCCATCAAGGCAGGATCCCTGTCTTCCGCGGCCCACAGCCTGGACCCAACCTGTGTGTAGCTGGGGACCGGGCACTCCCACAGCAACATGCCGTCCGTCGTACAAGATGAAAAGGGGGGCGAAACCCAGGCCGGCGCGCCTTCAGGTTGTCTTTCAGATAACCGTCAAGGGTTTTTGGCAACTCCACTGTTCGCTTAAGAACCGAGGTTTTGCACTCCCCTGCCCCTATGGTCCACTGAAGGCCCGATTACACCATGGGGGGCTGTCAAGGGAAACACGAGCAGTGGCACGGGCAGGAACCTCCCGGGGTTAAAAATCGGAGAACAAAGTTGCAGTTTGTGCTAGACGCGGATTTCCTTCCAGTGTCCCGTCCTGAATCGCAAACTGAACAGAAGGGAACGCATGAATTGGTCTGCGGTCATGGCGTACCAGGCACCGGGCAGCCCCAGACCCATTTGGACAACAAATATGTATGTGAGGCCGACTCGCATGCCCCAGACGCTCGCGGCGGTCAGGATCATGGTCCAAGTGGTGTCCCCAGCACCCCTTAAGCCTCCCGCCATGACCTGGTTTATGCCCGTGAACGGCTGGGCCAGGGCGATGATTCTCAATATAGCACTGCACGAGGCGATGACCTCGGGGTTGTCGGGAATGAACAGGCGGGATACCCAGGGCGCGGCGAAAAACAGCAAGACCCCTGCGCAGCTCATGGCCGCAACTACTACCTTTTGAGCCTTGTGGGCCGCTTGTTCTGCTTTCTGGGGATCCTGGTACCCCAGATATTGTCCCACAAGGGTGGTAGTTGTGGCACCGAAGGAGAAACCTATGACTAACGAAAACGATTCCACACGAAGAGCTATTTGGTGAGCTGCGTAAGCGTTGGTGCCCAGCCCCGCGATGGCCCTCACGTACAAGAGTTGTGCTCCCCTCATGATGAGCCTCTCTCCCGATGCAGGCAACCCTATTCTCAAGATGTTTGTGAGCACCTCACGATCCGGTCTGAACGAGCCCTTGTGCCAGCCTCTCAGGACGTTTGGTCTGAAGCTTACCAACAGGACCGTCATCATCAAGCCGCAGAACGTGGCAAACGCGGTGGCGGCACCTGCGCCCGAAGCTTCCATCCTAGGGAAACCGAATCTGCCTTCAATGAGCAAGTAGTTGCCCACAACGTTGACCAGGTTCACTACGGTGCCTGAGTACATGGGTAGCCTCGTGTTTCCCGACCCCCGAAGGGACGCGGAATACGTCATGTTGATGAAGTTGAGGAGCAGGGACAGACCTCTCCAGCGAAAATACGGGATGCCTTGGGCCAGCACATCGCTCTCTGCGCCCATGAGGGAAAGCCCAAGCCCTCCGAACAAGCTCAAAAGCACCAATGCGGCCCCGCCTAGGGCGCTAGCTACGAGTAGGGATTGTCTCAACGCCTTGTGGGCTTCGTCAAAATCGCCGGATCCGATTCTTCTTGCAACGATAGCTGTTGTGCCAACCCTTATGGCGTCGAAAACGCTCATGGCTATCATGGCTATCTGGTTCGACAGACCCACCGCGGTTACTGAAGCGGCACCGATCCTGCCCACCATGGCCATGTCCACGGCACCGACGATGGACTGAAGGATTCGTTCGGCTAGGAGAGGACCCGCCAAGATCCAAATGTTCTGCTCGATTGTGTGGCTTTCAAGGTCAAGGGCTTGCCTTCGCTTGGGGATAGGGGGCTGTGGTTCTGAGATCCTTTCAGAATCGGGGCGTTCCTTCGGAACTTCCGCTTCTTCGTGTTGGCCGTTCATCAAACGAGTGGATTCAAGATCCTCCTCGGTTGCCGGCAGCGTTTTTTTGTCAGTGTAGTTCAATCGCTGCTCCTACAATCATGTTTTGAAAAGCATTACTTCGATCATACGGTTAAGGTTTCGGTTCGTCAATGACCCGTCCCGTATATTTCGAGCTTAGTAGGAATTGACCGGGTGGGTGGCGAAAGTATGTTGCGAACGTGCAAAACCAAAGTGAGTCAGTCGATGTGGAAAGGAGAGAAAGACAGTGTCTGAGAAGGCAGACCGCAAAATTCTCCCGGGCATAACGACGCCGGAGGAGTTCTTTGGCTTTAGGCTGGGCAGCGACAGAAAGATTGCCCGATGGGACAAAATCGTCGAATACCTGTACAAACTGGAGAAAGAATCGGACAGGATCAAGAATATCGATATGGGTGAGACTACGTTAGGAAACCCCTTCCTTCTCACCATCATTTCAGCTCCGGAGAACCTGCAAAACCTTGACAAGCTGAAAGAGATCAACAAGAAGATCACGGATCCCCGGGGCGTCCCCGAGGAAACTATCAAAGAACTGATCAAAGAGGGCAAAGCTGTTGTGTGCCAGAGCATGAGCTTGCACGCCACGGAAATTGGGGGCACCCAAATGGCGCCCGAGCTTGCCTACGATCTCATCGCTGTCGATTCACAAGCCAACAGGGACATACTGGAGAATGTCATCTTCCTCATGGTCCCGTCATTTAACCCCGACGGTCAGATTATGGTGACTGACTGGTACAACAAATATGTTGGGACGGAGTACGAGGGCACGGGACTTCCCTGGCTGTATCACACCTACGCGGGGCACGACAACAACAGGGACGCTTTTGCCCTTAACCTGGTGGAATCCCAGTACCTGGCCAAGATAGTGTTTCAGGAGTGGCACCCGCACTCCTTCCAAGATCATCACCAGATGGGCAGCAACGGGGCGAGGCTGTACCTGGCCCCTTATTCAGATGCCATAAGGCCCTACGCGGATCCCCTGGTGTGGAGGGAGGACTCTTGGTACGGCGCCCACATGGCCTACACGTTGGAGCAACAAGGGAAGACAGGGGTGTTGAACGCGGCACAGTTTTCGGGCTGGGGCCATTTCGGGTTTCACTGGATCACCACGCACCACAACATCGCGGGTATGCTCACAGAAGCTGCGAGCACAAGGCTTGCCACGCCCATCTACATTCATCCTCACCAGTTGAGGGGGGCAAGCCGCAAAACCATGCCGGAATACGAGGCTCAAACAAACTTCCCCCATCCTTGGCCGGGCGGTTGGTGGAGACTCAGGGATATTGTGGAGTACATGAAGATAGCTGCTTGGGCCCTTCTTGACGTGAGCGCTCAGTTTAAGGAGAAGGTTCTTTGGAACGCTTACCTGAAAGCCAAGAGACAGACAGAACGGGGAGCGGAGGGCAAACCTTACGGTTACGTCATATCCGCGAGGCAGCACGATCCCCTCACCGCTTTGAAATTGGTCGAATTGCTGCTTGCCCAAGGAGTGGAGGTTAAGAGGGCCAAGGCCCCGTTCCAGGTTGACCACCAAGTGTTCCCCGAGGGTTCTTACGTCATCAGCTTGGCCCAACCCAAAATGGGAGTGATAAGGTCGCTGCTTGGGAGAACCTTCTATCCTGACAGCTACTGGACCAGGAACCCCGACGGATCCCCCATCATGTACGACACGGCAACGGACACCGTTGGCGAGTTCATGGGTGTGGACGTGAGACCCCTTGATGATAGGTTCTCAGGGGATTTTGAGGTCATTAGGTCCGTAACCCGGTCCTGTTGTGAGGGCGAATGTGAGGAAGTGAGGAAGGGCGCGGGAGCTCCCGCAGGCTATCTCATCGATCCCCGGCTCAACGACGGGTTCATCGCGGTCAATAGGCTGTTGGCTAAAGGTGCCTCGGTGTGGCGATTCACGGAACCTGTTTTGAGCTTCCCCCACGGTGCTTTCTTTGTGGAAAACGACCCGGACATAGCTGAAACTTTGAGCGGCATAGGGGAGATTGGAGTGCCCCTTTGTCCTGTTTTGACCGTGCCCGATGTCCCCAAGCGGGAGGTCAAAACCTTGCGTGTGGGTATGTACCAACGCTACATGGGCGGTAACATGGACGAAGGGTGGACCCGTTTGGTTTTCGACAGGTTCGAATTCCCGTACACATCTCTCAAGGACGAGCACTTCAAGGATGGGGACTTGATAGAAAAATTCGACGTCATTGTATTCCCGCAAGATCGGGCTCAGATGATCATAGGAAAAGAAGCCATGTCCCAGGATCCCCGCATGAGGATGTGGCGCATGGCGGGCGGTCCCCCCGAGTTTGAAAGCGGCATAGGTAAAGATGGTGTGAAGGCGCTGAAGAAGTTCGTGCAAGACGGAGGGCGCCTGGTGGCCATCGATTCCTCGTCGGAGTTTGCCATAGAAGCGTGCGATCTCCGTGTGAGAAACTCCGCGTCGGGGCTTACATTCAAGGATTACTACTGCCAGGGTTCCACTTTGCACGTGAATGTGGATAACGCCCATCCGGTGGCGTACGGCATGCCCCAGGAGGCTCTGATCCTTAACATGCGGGCACCGGTGCTGGAGATCACGGATTATTCTGAGGCCCACAACTACGAGGTAGTGGCTAGTTACAGGGACAGGGATCTTTTGCAAAGCGGTTGGCTTATCGGTGAGGAGAGGCTTGTCAACAGGCCTTGTGTGATAAAGGCGAAACTGGGAAAGGGCGAGGTCATACTGTTCGGCTTCCGGCCCCAGTTCAGGGCCCAAACCCACGGAACCTTCAAACTGCTCTTTAACTGTCTGGTGTAGGGGGAAAATGCCGGGCTACCTCTTGCGGGGTAGCCCGGTACATACCTGCGTCAGTATGTTTGAGTGCAAGCGACTCACGTGAATGGCCAGTTAAAAAAAGGTAGCCTCAAAACCTCTATAGGCACGGGATGTTCACCAAAGCGGGCTGGCCACACGTGTTTGGATGTCTTGGGCGGGTACAGATTGCCTGACAGCGCGGCATTGAGGATTGACTCTTTTGTGATCTTGACGGTTGCGGGTTCCCACACAGTGACCTCTACGCCGGGATCCCGGTAGTCCACCAAGTAAGATGGGATCACCCCGCATTCCAGCCGCTTTAGGGCTAGGACGCGGTGGTGCCCGTCCAAAATGACGAAAGAGTTTCTGTCAACGAGGACGGGGCAGCGCAGCATTCCATCCTCCCGTATTTCCCGAACCAACCGGTTGAGGTGGGGTTCTTTCACTCGCTCGTGGGGTTTCAATGTTTGTGCCCCGAGCAACGCGAAAGGGTACAAGCATCCTTTTGTCTTGGTCCGGTCTTTTGCATTCGTTTCCACAATCCATCACCCTTTGCTAGCAGCGAACCTCGGGCAATCCCCGAAGACTCTTTTCCAGTTCGTGTTTTGAATAGGTGTGGTCCTGGAGTTTGCCTGCACTGTAAGCTTCGTAGGACGCTAGATCGAAGTGCCCGTGCCCAGACAGCCCGAACAGGATGCACTTGGATTCGCCCGTTTTCACGCATTCCTCCGCAAGATCCACCGCAACCCGAATGGCGTGGGCTGATTCAGGGGCAGGGAGGATGCCCTCTGTCTTCGCGAACAATGCTGCTGCCTGAAACACGCCCAACTGTTTAAGGGCCCTTGCCTCTATGAGCCCGTGCTTGTAGAGAGCGCTGATGATCGGAGATACTCCGTGGTACCGCAGACCCCCCGCGTGGATTCCCGGGGGTACGAAACCGTGGCCCAGGGTGTGCATCTTCAACACCGGAGCTGTCTTGGCCGAGTCCCCGTAGTCGTACGCGTAAAGCCCCCGGGTTAAAGAGGGGCACGCGGCGGGTTCCGCCGCGATTATCGCGGGGGCCTCAGTATGCCCTTTTCCATGCGATTGCAAAGTGCCTTTTAAGAACGGGAACGCGAGGCCGCCGAAGTTACTCCCGCCGCCGCAGCACGCCACCACGTAATCGGGCCGGTCACCTGCCATATTCATCTGCTCTTTAGCTTCGAGCCCAATGACGGTCTGATGAGCCAAAACGTGGTTCATTACACTCCCCAAGGAATATTTGGTTCCAGGGTGTGAAGCGGTATCTTCCAGAGCTTCGCTTATGGCAAGCCCCAAAGTTCCCGGTGTGCCCGGGCTTTCAGCAAGCACCCTTTTCCCCGCCTGTGTATTTTGGCTGGGGCTGGAGAAAACGTGACTGCCCAACGTTTGCATGAGAAGACGCCTGTAGGGTTTCTGCTCGTAACTGGCTTTAACCATGTACACGACGCACTCGAGATCGAAGAACGAACAGGCCATGGACAGCGCGCAGCCCCACTGGCCTGCCCCCGTTTCCGTGGTGAGCTTTCGGGTTCCCTCTATTTTGTTGTAGTACGCCTGGGCCACCGCGGTGTTCGGTTTGTGGCTACCCGAAGGGCTGACCCCTTCGTATTTGTAGTAGATCCTGGCAGGGGTGCCCAAAGCCTGCTCCAGGCGACGGGCCCGGAAAAGTGGGGTGGGGCGCCACTGCCTGTAGATATCCAGTACGGGGCCGGGGATGTCCAAAACGGGGGATTTGGAGATCTCCTGTTCTATTAGGGCGGATGGGAACAGGCTTTGCAGGTCGCTCGGAGCAAGCGGCTCCAAAGTGATGGGGTGTAGGGGGGGTGCCAGCTCGAAGGGGAGATCCCCCTGTATGTTGTACCAGGATGTGATCATGCGATCCTCGCCCAGAAGGTACTTTACTTTCCTTTCGTCCATGTCTTTCTCTCCTTTCGTCTTGTCTGAAAATCAAAAACCCGTCCCAAGAGGACGGGTTGTAGCCGTGGTGCCACCTCGCTGCGGGCAGTGCCGGAGAATATCTCTTGACTCCTGCCCCTCGTTACGGATACGGAAGGCGCAAACGCCCGATATATCCTGCCCTTTTATCGGAGGGCTTCCGGGAGACCCTACTTCACTCCTTCGGGCCTGCAGCTCCTAGGTCCATTCAGATGCTCTTTCCGGTGCCGTGCTTCCACTCCACGCACGACTCTCTGTACCGGTGCTGGGCACTTACTAGTCCTAGTCATGGCCAAACAGCTTTTGATTTTCCAGATGGTATCACGAGGAAGGCCCCCCGTCAACCGGAGCCCGACCAAGTGTCCTAGGTCGTCAATGGCAGGAGGGTGCAGGAGAAAGGGCCGGTGGCAAGAAGATTAAGACGTGACCCGTCTCATGTTTAAGATCGTTTTCCCCATGATTGATGAAGGAGGTTGGAACGATGATTAGGAAGGCCCTAGATCTCATTCGGGAGGAGTTTCGCCCCCGCGCTTCCTACAACGCTGTGGCCGAAGTAGCTTCCTACCACAGAATCCAGTGTAGCCCCGGTTTTCGGGACGCGGCTCGTTTCATCCAGGAATCTCTCTTTGCGGACGGGATTCAGTCAAGAATTCTACAGTTTCCCGCGAAGAGGGGAGAGTCTTGGTGGTCTCAGGACAGCTTCTGCGAATGGGAAGGGAAAGATGCTGAACTGGTGCTTCTTGAAAACGGCAAGAGAGTGAGGCTATGTTCTTTCGCCGAACATCCCATCTCCCTGGTGCAAAGGAGCGCTCCCACCCCAGAAGGTGGCATATCCACTACCATGGTTTACATCGAAAGGCCTATGGAGGATTCCTCTTACGAGGAGATCGATGTGGCAGGTAAACTCGTGTTCACAAGAGGACCCGTTGCAAGCGTGGCTGCTGTTGCCGTCGACAAGCACGGTGCCTTGGGCATAGTTGTCGATAACATGGCGGAATCTCCCCCGGTCAGGGACCGTTTTACCCTACCCGACGGCAGACAGTACCAGTCCTTTTGGCCTGCGGACCCGGGGAAACACAAAGCCTTCGGTTTTTTGGTCACGCCCAGACAAGGCGACTACTTGAGAGGGTTGTTCGCTTCAGGCAAGACTCAGCTTGAGGTTTACGCGCGGGTGGACAGCCGTTTTTTTGACGGCACCATGGAGGTGGTTGAGGCTAGCATACCCGGAGAAACTGAGGAGGAAGTCATCGCTATCGCCCACCTGTGCCACCCCCAACCTTCCGCAAACGACAACGCTTCCGGGTGCGGTGCCCTCCTGGAAGGTGTGAGGACCTTACACCGCTTGGTGGAATCGGGAAGGCTGCCCAGGCCGAAAAGGTCCATCCGTTTCGTGTGGCCCGCGGAGATGACCGGCTCCTACGCGTACCTGGCCTCACGGGAAGAGGCCATACCGAACATGGTGGCTGCCATCAACTTAGATATGGTGGGGCAAAACCAGGATCTGTGCGGTAGCACGTTCACTGTGGTGCGTCCTGTGGCGGCGCTTCCCGGATTTGGCGGGGAGCTGGCGGAAGCCATTTTGAAGCTTATGACCAAGGAGGTCCCCAATTTAGGAAGAAGCCATCTGTACGCCTCTTTCCGTTGGACGGTCAGCCCCTATTCGGGGGGCAGCGACCACTACATATGGGGCGACCCCTCCGTGGGCGTGACGTGCCCCATGCTGATCCAGTGGCCGGACAGATTTTACCATACCAGCGAGGATACCATAGACAAAGTGGATCCCGCTTCGTTGGCTCTTTCCGGGGTGCTTGCCGCCACGTACCTGTACGTAGCGGCGTGTGCGACAACCGCGGACGGGGTTTATCTGGCGGGGGAGATGGGGACGGGCTTCCCGGACGAAGTAGAAAACACCCTTGCGCTTTGGATCAGCAGTTGGCGAACCCAGCTTGAGGCAGCATCCCCCGAGCAGAAGGAGGAAGTTCTGGCACGGGGGAGAAGGACACTGGAAAAGCGCATCGCTTTCATGGCTGACAGGAAGGTGGGGAACATCGAAAGTCTCGTGAAACTTTGCGGGGAATCTTCCGCATTGTCGCAAGCTGCGGTTCTTGCCTGTAAGTCGGTGAGGGACACGGAAAGATTCATGGTGAACAAGCACTTGCTCACGATGGCATCTTTGGCGCAGCTTGGGGCAGTACAGGATTTGCCCCCGGCAAAACCCGATGACGATGAGGGAGCAAAAGAATTGGCTCGCAAGATAGTGCCCGTAAGGCGTTACAGGGGCCCATTCTCCAACATGGCCAAGGAGGTATCGCCGGAGGTTCAGGAGGCTCAGAAGGCTTTTCGCGAAAAGTACCCCAGGATGATGCCCCCGGGCAGCCAACTTGAGTACTGGGCGGACGGAAAGCGTACGCTCCTCGAAATCGCCGACCTTATCGAGGGTGAAACAGGGTTTTCGAACCTCACTGCTTTGCTAGATTACTACGACCTGGCCGTCAAGCGGGGTGTGTTTCTGGGCAGCGACGGTTAGCACCGGTTAAGTCAGCGCGGACAGAAGGATGGGGCGAAAGCCCCGTCCTATCTGTTTGGGTCTTGCCCTACTCCGGACCACCACGGTCACGTGGAAGTCGGGGAGGCCCTAGATAGGGCAGCTTCATAGGCCCCGGAACCGCACTTTTTGGTGATTCCCGGGAGACATCAAGGATTTTACAGAGGATAAAGCCGTCCGAAGACAGATTGTTAACTTGCGGATCAATCTTCAGCAAGCACGGGGGTTGACGTACCTGTTCATTTCCCACGATCTGTCCATGGTCAGGCACATATCGGACAGGATAGGCGTTATGTACCTGGGCAGTCTGGTGGAAGTGGCGGGTAGCGGGGATATCTTCGAGAATCCCCTCCACCCCTATACCAAGTCCCTAGATCCGCCGTCCGGATACAAGTTTCGCACAAGATGTCCTGACGCAACCGGGATATGTCCGGAACAGGAACCCAGATTCACCCAAGCCCTACCTGGTCATTTTGCATCCTGCCATCTCTTGTTTCAACCCACGCTCCCGCAGGGGGAGCGACGAGGTTCAACGCATGAGCGCTGGACTTACCTCTTTGGTTTCAACCCACGCTCCCGCACGGGGAGCGACCAGCGTGTTTCCGGTTCCTCGTCGATACACGTGCGGTTTCAACCCACGCCCCCGCACGGGGAGCGACGGACCATCCCCCGGTGCCCTCTCAGGGTGCCTCGTTTCAACCCACGCTCCCGCACGGGGAGCGACGGATTGGATGGACACATACGACATCCGCTCTCAGGTTTCAACCCACGCTCCCGCACGGGGAGCGACTCCCATGCCGCCGTCAGCTCGGCCAAAACCCATGGTTTCAACCCACGCTCCCGCACGGGGAGCGACACGAAGGCGCATAGACGGTTTTTCTAGTCTTTTGTTTCAACCCACGCTCCCGCACGGGGAGCGACGTTGGCTGGTTTGAAGGGTGTTTCCCATAGACTTGTTTCAACCCACGCTCCCGCACGGGGAGCGACGTTGCCGCCATCGTGAGGACTCACAAGCA
>MTKW01018279.1_pt1 | contig 10259 bp, 9 predicted proteins | sample 1042761 | NCBI WGS metagenome assembly MTKW01 (sample SAMN06205366, study PRJNA360243) | anaerobic digester metagenome | biome: Wastewater treatment plant; feature: Anaerobic digester sludge; material: sludge; isolation source: anaerobic digester fed with sludge from wastewater treatment plant ...
GTCGAAGTGGACTATGATCCGCAATATCCTGCGTCCGTTGCAGAGCTGCCGGTTGAATGGAAGCATTTGCTCTTGGTATATTCAGAAGTCGATGCCGTCGTTGAGAGGGAAGATGGCACTGCGTTTCGTTTTCGAACGACGATGCCTGAGGAAAACAAGCGGGTTGCTGTGGAGGGCTTTGAGAACTTAGCAAACTTAATCCGCGAGGGTTCAAATGGTATGGTCACGGCCACAACGGAGGTAGTCTATTTGGATCATCCCTTGACGGACATATCCTATGCCGCTGACGAGTATGGGAAGTACATCTATCGAGCTGATCCAGACAGCGAAACCGTTAAGGCTGATCTAGCAGCATACGCCCCTCGAGGATCCTTTGATTCTGTCCATGTACTCTGGAATAATGGTGAAGACGGCGTCTCGAAGGACTATCTTCCTGCGTACTTTGGACTCGGTGGGTATCTCCTTTATGACGGGACAACTACCTTTGACACAGTTGTCTGCTATGAGCCCTGGGTTTGGCTTGATGTTGGCGAAGCTCATGGCGAAGTTTGGCTGCATGAATGGCTGCACGGGGTCGAGAGTTTCATGACGACCTGGGGCTATTCTCAGGAAGATTTCCCAGTTGAAGGTCTCCATGGCTCAGAACATTATGGCTACCGGCATTCACCGCCACGAGGCTGGATGGGATGGTACAGCGATTTCATGCAAGGCAAGGTTTGGGACGCAGAGCAAGGCAGATATTTAGGGATCACAGAGGAGATGTGGAGAATCGGACGTCCTACTGATCAGGAGCCTGCCTCTCACACAAATTGACGACATTCACACGTTCAAAAAGCGAGGAAGCCGCACCGGACTCCTCGTTTTCCTTGCGGCAAGAGGTTTTGTATGCCAGCCTGTGGCAACATCAGACTCTTTTTTGCGTTCAACTGGGCTTTCTGTTTTGGAGTGCCAGCAAATCCTGGGGGCGGTTAGTTATGATGCCATGGACGCCTGCTTCGATAAACTTTCTCAAACGCGACTGACTGTTTACAGTCCAGACAAAGATCTGCAGATCTTCCTCATCGGCCAGGGCTAACAGTTCTGGAGTAAACCACTTTCCGCGTATACCAATACCGCTGGCCCCGACATATTGGGCAACGCTTATCATCCAGCGTGCCGCCCTTTCAGGCTGCGAGCTGTGTCTTGGCTTGTAGACCAGGAGAAAAGTGGGAATATCGGGAGCATTCTGGTTGACAATCTGGATTTGGTGAGAGTCAAAGGATTGGATCATCACTTGATGGGACATGCCCAGTTCTTGGACTAGTTCAATCGTCTGCAATTCTATCCGTTTTGCCTTCAGTTCTATCAGAACAATGGCCCGGTCCCCAACCGCCTCCAGCACTTCCCTTAAAGTGGGGATCCGTTCTTCACGAAAGGAGCTCTTAAACCAGGAGCCTGCATCAAGTGCCTTAAGTTCCTCCAGAGTCAACCGACTTACACGGCCTTCACCGTCTGTTGTCCGGTCAACGGTTGAATCATGAACAACCACAAGCTCTCCGTCAGCGGAGCGATGTACATCGACTTCCACTATGTCTACGCCAAGCTCGATGGCAGCGCAGATTGCAGCCATGGTGTTTTCAGGGGCCAGGGAGGAGGCTCCACGATGGGCGATTACCAGTGATGTCCCGTCCAATGGTACTGCTGTGTTGTCTGAGAGGACCATGGTAATCAGCAGGATTGCGATTAACAGCCACCTAGTACCGCCCATAAGAACCATCCTTTGCCAGGAAGATAAATTTAGTGGTAGATTCTAAGGTGTGGGTCCGCATTCCTTCCAAAGATAAGGAAAAATCTAAAGGAAGCTGCTGTGTGCTGTCGAATCTCAATTCTGAAAAGGATCAAAAGAGGAGGAAGGAGTATGAAGAAGACCAACGCAGCCAGGCTCCTGGACCGTCTGGGGATAGACTATGAGCTCCTCGAATACAGGGTGGATGAACAAGATCTCAGTGCCGAACATGTTGCACAGGAGCTTGACTTGCCTGCAGAGCAGGTTTTCAAGACTATTGTGCTGCGGGGTGACAAGACTGGCGTGTTCGTGTGCTGTATTCCAGGAAACGGTGAGCTCGACTTGAAGGGAGCTGCCCGCGTCACAGGCAACAAGAAGGTGGAGCTTGTGCCGCTGAAAGAGATTCTGGCTCTGACCGGCTATGTCAGGGGAGGGTGTTCTCCGCTGGCCATGAAAAAGCAGTACCCCACTTTTCTCGATTCCAGGGCACTGGATTTTGATTTTATTGTAGTCAGTGCGGGAGTACGTGGTCTGCAGCTCAAACTTGCACCCCATGATTTGGCAGCTGCATCCCGGGCCAAGGTAGGGGAGCTAATTATCTCATGATCCCTTTGTCCGCCTTCATTTCAGCCTCCTGCGTCCGGCAAAGCGGCGCAGGCGCTCCAGGATCGGGCCAAATCCGCCTTTATTCAGCAGGTAGATTACTAGGGACAGAGCGACTGTGAACGTGAGTACTCCAGCAATGCTCCGCAGGGCTGCTCCTTGGCGCTGACCGTCTGCTGCTTCTGCAACGGGGCCGTAAAAATAGTGATTCACCACTTCTGCAAAGAGGCTGACGCCCTTTTCAGCAGCCTCCCTGCTGTTGGTGTGGGCGCCCACCTCTATCAGCAGGCTTAGCGGGGACAGATCCTGGTTGTAATTGCCCCGTCCGAAAAAGATCCCCTTGACCAGGCCCGGGTAGAGTTCATCCGCGATTGCTTTGAGGGACTGTGCATACTTGCGGTTCACCCCTAGATTCTGGTTTTGCCTTCCAACCACGAACATCACCCGGGTCACCCATTCGTCCTGGAGCTGGAGGGCGTAGGCCGACTGCGGGGCTGCATCCCGGTGCACATCAAATATTGCGTCGGGACTAGCCGAAAGAAGTTCCAGCACAGTCTCCCTAGACCGCCTGTAGGCTCCCCGATCATGGGGAAGGTGGAGGGCCTCTGAGTAGTCGACGTTGACGCCAAGTTTCTCGAGGGCGTCTGCGAAGGCGCTGCCAACCTGGTGAATGCCTCCTTTTCCGTTAATGCTGTCCGCTCCGTCAGTTGGAACATAGCTTTCAGCATTGTGCGTATGATAGATGGCGATCATGCCTTTCCCGCCTTCGTCAGACGCTTCGATCACGGTGAGCCCCAGTTCCTTTCGGAGATCATGCCACGGAAACACTTCCAGTTTTTCATCCTCCACGAACTTTGTTCTGGCAACCCGCCTGTCCTCATCGATGTCAATGATCTCATAGAGCTTGTTATCCGCGGCAAGATACTGGTCCTGGAGATAAACAAAGCGTCCTGTTTCCATCAGCACCTGTCCCTCAGGATCCAGCACCTGATAGTATTCACCAGCGGGAAGAAACTCTCCCCAAACCTCTTCGGCCCTGGACATAGGGCACAGCAGCATGAGCAGGATGGCAGGGCAGATCAACAGTGCGAAGAGCCTTCTACTCATCAGGCATTCCTCCCGCCTGCATTTTCTCACGAATCTCACCGATTATCTCGGTAATGACCACCGCCATGAAGGCACCGATCACAGCACTGGAAAACAGCCCTCCGCTGCCCAGGGTAATCTGGGTTTGCACATCTTCCAGCTGAAGCTGGACGAAATTTGCCAGGTCCACTAGAAGAACGCCCAGTATTCCTGCAATGAATGCGCTTCGTCGGGATCGGCCGAGGAAGACGGCGAGGAGGCCGGCGAAAATGCCGCCGCTGTAGACCGGATCCAGCAGTCCGGGCATGAGCGGCAAAAGCTTGTCAGAGAGAAAAACTAAGAGAGAAGTGAGCAGGCTGATAATTATTGCCCTGTTCCGCTCGGGAACGGAGGTTGTAGCCAGAAGGTAAACCGCCACTCCTATCAGGGCGACACCTCCGAGATTCACTGCAAGATGCGGGCTGAGGGAGATGGTCGGCAGAAAATGCCCGATGATCATGACAACGAGGATGCTTACAGCTGCCAAATCGGTCAGGCGCATGTGGTCAAGGACCCTCTGCCCCAGACCAAGAAATACGAGTACTGTGATTAGAGCAAGGAGTGTGACACTGAAGGGAAGGGAAGCCATGTTGTATCTCCTCGTTTACATACTGCCTTTAGTGTACAAAAAAAGTCCCCCTTTTATGTAAGGGGACCTTATACTGCCAGGATCTCACCGTTCCGTGTAAGGAGGCCATTTGAACAATCCTGAAGCGGTTGTGGCGCGGACGACAATGGCGATCACAGGACCGATAAAGATCCCCCAGACCCCAAAGAGTACCACACCGCCGTAAATGGCCAAGAGCATGATCAGGGGATGGAGCCCTACTGAATCGCCCATAATCTTTGGCTCAGTAAAGTTTCGCAAGGCAAAAATGATGAAATACAGGATCGTGAGATAGACTGCCTGGTCAATATTGCCGCCAATAACGCTCATCGCCACCCAGGGAGTAAAGATGATTCCCGGACCTACAATGGGAATCTGATCCAGAATGCCGATAATAATGGCGAGCAAAATCCAGTAGCGGACGCCAATCAGAAAGAGTCCAAGACCTGCAATGACGGTGGAAATCAGGAGCATCACGACCCGGCCCTTAATGTAACCGAAGAGGTCTACGCTTAACGCTTCCCGGAACACGCCTGCCTGGTCACGGGCCCGGGGCGGAACAAACTGCATCAGGACATCAATGATCTGGTCCTTGTCCCTGGCAATGAAAAATGTAGCTACCAGAGTGATGATACTGACCACGATAAAAGAGGGGAGACCTGAGAAAGTGGCCAGGACCCGGTTGATTAAGTCTTTGGTTCCTTCCTCCAGCGTGACCAGGAATTCCTGCACACTCAGCTGAATGTTCAAGCTGACCACTGCGGGCAGGTTCTCATTCAATACCTCAATCTGTTCCAGTAGATCTGTGGTAAAACTTGTAATATTTTCCCGGTATTGAGGCAATAATGATCCTAGCTCCACTAATTCTCCTATAGCCTGGCTGACTAGCATGAAAATTCCGTAGAACACCAATGCTCCGGCGGCGATGAGGGTGGCAAAGACAGCAGGCCCCCTGGGAATGCGCAGACGCCTTTCCAAGAGCGAAATGACGGGCTCCAAGACAACTGCAAAGGTGACGCCGATAATAAAGGGCAGAAGGATAGTAGCCAGCTGCTTAGAGAAAAAGACCAGCACGACTGCGACAATGATGAAGATGATTACGCGTTTGGGGGTAAAAAGTTCCCGTAGGAAGCTCACCGGCTAACCTCCTTTGATCGTACATTTTAAGTATATTATGTATGCAAATCATTTGCAATAATCCGATTGAGTTCCGCCCGAAAAATTGACAGCCCAGCTCATAATTAGTATAATCTACCTGACAATCGTTCTTAGAAAGAGGTTCGCAATGATTGAACACTTACATCAGCACAGGGAGAGAGCGGTAACCCTCGGCTATTTGGCTGTTGGAGTCCTGCTGCTCTTTCAAATATCTCTGAGTGCCGGCGTGACCGGCAGTCCTGACCGGCAGGAACCTGCCGCGTTGACAGCAGATGAGCCCGCTGCCCCTGTACTTTCAGAAAATGTGGGACAGGCTCCCGCCCGGCAAAAAGTGGTGACTGTCTACCAAGTTCAGCCGGGGGACAGCCTTTATTGGATTGCGGCCACCTACGGACTGAGTGTAGAGGAGCTGCGTGAACTCAACAATCTTGATACCGACGTGATCAGGGTGGGCCAGCGCCTGGTAGTTCCCTTGGATACGGTGAAGTTCTATCCTGCCGGAGTGACCTTGAGCAGTCAGGAGGTTGAATGGCTGGCCCAGATGATCCATGCCGAAGCCAGGGGAGAGCCCTACATAGGGCAGGTTGCAGTGGGGGCAGTCATCATCAACAGGATGCTCAGTCCGCAGTTTCCCAATACTCTGCGGGGTGTCCTGTTTCAGCGCAATGCGTTTCAGCCCATCCAAAACGGAAGTTTTTACATGACCCCCAACGAGAGTGCCCGGAAGGCCGCTCTCGAAGCGCTGAACGGTCATGATCCAACCGGAGGGGCGCTGTTCTTTTTCAATCCCCGCCAGTCAAACGATCGGTTTATGCACAGTCGTCCTGCCAAAGTTACAATCGGCAGTCATCGTTTCACAATGTAAAGAGGTGCCTTGCGGCACCTCTTTGGCATCTAGAAAACGATTTCTGCTGTATCTCTGGCAATGACCAACTCTTCATCGGTAGGAATAACGAAAACTTTGACTCTGGAATCCGGAGTTGAGATTTCAACGTCCTGGCCGCGCAGTTTGTTCTTTTCCTCATCAATGGTAATCCCAAGGTAGGGGAGCTTAGAGATGAGCCTAGTGCGCAGGGCAGGGGTGTTCTCTCCTATGCCTGCAGTGAACACAATTGCGTCTACACCGTTCATTGCGGCTACATAGGAACCAATGTACTTCCGGATGCGGTACTCATACATGTCAAAGGCCATCTTGCACATCTTGTCATCCTCTTCAACGCCCTTTTCAATGTCCCGCATGTCACTGACACCGGCAATGCCCAGCAGACCGGAGTGCTTATTGAGCATAGAGTCGATTTGCTGGAGGTTGAGGTCTTCTTTCCTCATGATATAGAACAGAGCTCCCGGATCAATGTTTCCGCTCCTTGTTCCCATCATCAGGCCCTCCAGGGGAGTGAAGCCCATAGAAGTGTCAATGGACTTGCCGCCTTCAATGGCAGTAATGCTGGCTCCGTTGCCCAGGTGGCAGGAGATGATTTTCAAATCCTCGATGTTTCTGCCCATCAGCTCCGCAGCACGCTGTGAGACATACTTGTGGCTGGTTCCGTGGAACCCGTAGCGTCTCACCTTGTACCGCTGGTAAATGGTGTAGGGAACGGCATAGAGGTGAGCGTGGGGAGGTATGGTCGAATGGAATGCCGTGTCAAACACAGCCACTTGAGGAGTCTTGGGCATGATTTTCTCGGCAGCCCGGATACCCATCACGTTGGCTGGGTTGTGCAGGGGAGCAAGCTCCGCCAAGGAGTCTAGAATTTCCTTCGTGCGCTCATTAATTAGCACTGAGTCAGAGAATGACTCGCCGCCGTGGACTACACGGTGCCCAACGGCATCGATTTCGTTAACGCTCTTCAGCACGCCATGTTCGCTGTGTGTTAAAAGATTCAGGCACTCCTGAATAGCTATGGTATGCTCCAAAATTGGCATGGTCTTGGACACTTTCTCTTTGCCGGTGGACTGGTGGGTGATGACAGCGTTGTCCTGCCCAATGCGCTCCACTTTTCCTTCCGCCAAAACCTCCTCGTTCTCCATAGCATACAGTTTATATTTCAAAGAAGAGGAACCGCAGTTCAGTACAAAAATGTTCATGTTTAATCCTCCTTGTCACCTTCGTCTTCAGTCACAACCGCATCATCTTCGGTATAAGCCAGGAAACCCAGTCTGCTCTTTACTCCGAGCCGCCCCTGGCGCACATAGCGTCTCAGCAGCGGACAGGGAGCATAGCGGGGGCCGAATACCATCTGCAGCTGCTCCATCCAGTTCAACACCAGATCCAGGCCGAGCCTGTCCGCCATTTCGAGGGGACCTTGCTTCATGCCCCAGCTTTCGCGGAAAATGAGTTCGGCGTCTTTTGCCTCGCAGACACCTTCGTCCAACAGATAGGCAGCTTCATTGATCATTGCCACTAAAGCGCGGGGGTTAACCAGCCCTTGGCTTTCCTCGATTTCCACCACTTGTTTGCCAAGGCGGGCTGCAAAGGCTTTAGCAACCTCCACCGCTTCATCAGAAGTGCGCACGCCTCGCACAAGCTCGGCTACGGCAACATCGGGAACCGGGGGAATGAAGTGCAGTCCTACGAGCATATCGCTCCTGTTGATTTCCTTGGCCAGATCCGACACTTTCAGAGTCGATGTGGCGGAAAGGAAATACACATCCCGGCGGCACAGCTGGTCCGCGGTGCGCAAAAGCTCGTACTTAACATCAAGGTGATCTAAGGTGGCCTCAACCAGCAAATCGGCTTTGCTCAGTTCTCTGAGGTCTTGTGTGTATTCAATCCGATTTAGAATCAGTCGTTTTTCTGCGTCGGTGATGCCCCACTTGGCGAGCTTGCGATCGAGACTCTTTTCAATGCGGGCGAGGGCTTCCTTGCCGCCTGCTCCGTGCGAAAAAAGTACGACATCATAGCCCTTGCTGGCGGCGTTTTCGGCAATGCCTCGTCCGAGCCGGCCCGCGCCTAGTACTGCAACTCTACGAATATCCATCTGTTAATACCTCCTAAGTTACAACCTTCACATGTTGCTAATTCTAATCCCGCTTCAGGTTTCCTTCTTTTTTGGTTGCTATTTCTTCCGGTTATGATAAAATATCCACAAATCACAGGGAGTATTCCAGAGGAAGAGGGGGCGGCGTCGTGGATTTCCAGGAGAAGTTTGGCCGTGAAGGGATGACGTTTGATGATGTGCTGCTGGTCCCCATGGCTTCAGATGTGTTGCCATCGGACGTAAAGACAGGAACATGGTTTACCAGAAAGATACGCCTTAACATACCGCTGGTGAGTGCCAGCATGGACACTGTGACGGAGTCGCGCATGGCTATTGCCATGGCCAGGGAAGGCGGAATCGGTGTCATCCATAAGAATCTGTCCATCGACGAACAGGCCGGTGAAGTGGATCGGGTCAAGAGATCGGAAAGCGGAGTAATCGTAGATCCGTTTTACCTCAGCCCCCAGCACTTAATCAGCGATGCCCTGGCCTTGATGGCCCGCTATCGGATCAGCGGCGTCCCCATTGTCGACGAAAATCGTAAACTGGTGGGTATCCTGACGAACCGGGATCTGGTCTTTGAAGAAAACCTGGACCAGCCCATCGGCAACGTGATGACAAAGGAAAATCTCATCACAGCACCGGTGAACACCACACTGGAACAGGCCAAGTCAATCCTGCACAAGTACCGGATTGAAAAGCTTCCTTTAGTGGATGACAACTATGTGTTGAAGGGCCTGATTACTATCAAGGACATCGAAAAGGCCAGGCAGTATCCGAACTCTGCTAAGGACGAGTCCGGGCGCCTGGTAGTGGCTGCCGCGGTGGGGGTCGGTCCGGATCGCATTGAACGCAGCACAGCGTTGGTGGATGCGGGCGTAGACGCCCTGGTGGTTGACACTGCCCACGGCCATTCCAGCGGAGTGCTGCATGCGGTACGTGATTTGAAAGACCGCTTTGGCGATCGGGTGGAGATTGTGGCAGGCAATGTGGCCACAGGTGCAGCGACCAAAGCTCTGATTGAGGCCGGCGCCGATGCTGTCAAAGTGGGAATAGGCCCGGGCTCCATTTGTACAACCAGGGTTGTGGCCGGTGTGGGCGTCCCTCAGCTGACCGCAATTTGGGATTGCGCTCAGGCAGCCAGAGATTATAACGTCCCCATTATTGCAGACGGCGGCGTCCGTTACTCCGGTGACATTGTCAAAGCGCTGGCGGCCGGCAGTCACACCGTAATGCTGGGCAGCCTCTTGGCAGGAACGGAAGAAAGTCCTGGAGAGACCGAGATTTACCAGGGACGCAGTTACAAGGTCTATCGGGGCATGGGTTCCCTTGGCGCCATGAAATCGGGCAGCAAAGACCGCTATTTCCAAAGCGATGCCAATAAACTGGTGCCGGAAGGCATAGAGGGACGGGTGCCCTTTAAGGGTTCGCTGGCTGATACAATATTTCAGCTCATTGGCGGATTGAGGGCCGGCATGGGCTACTGCGGAGCGCCGGATTTGGAAAGCTTGTACCAGAACAGCCGCTTTGTGAGGATTACGCCTGCTGCAGTCCAGGAAAGCCATCCCCATCATGTGCAGATCACCAAAGAGGCTCCGAACTATCGAATTTAGGAAACGAGAACTATGGCAGACCTCCTCGCATGTGCGTACAAGTGTATAAAAGGAGGGGGTTACCATAGACTACTCAGATACTTCTTTCTATTGGAATGTCCTGCATGGGGAAGCGTATCGCTATTGGTGGGATGTATTGCGGCCTACCCCGGCCTACGGGGCATACAATGTAAGCAGATATACACACACGAGAGAATCCGGCTGATGTTAACAGGGGCGCAGGTGCGCTCCTTTCATCTAAGGGGGAGAGACTGTGGCTTTAGCGGAGAAAAGGACAGCCTGGGTGTTCTTTATACTGGCAGCTGTGCTGACAGTGGGTGTGGCAGCACGTTTTCTTCCCCGCACCGAAGAAGTCCGGGTTGCTCTTCTGGCAGGGCAGCAGCTGCTCTTCATCCTGGGCGGCCTCGCCG
>MTKW01040580.1_pt1 | contig 10259 bp, 12 predicted proteins | sample 1042761 | NCBI WGS metagenome assembly MTKW01 (sample SAMN06205366, study PRJNA360243) | anaerobic digester metagenome | biome: Wastewater treatment plant; feature: Anaerobic digester sludge; material: sludge; isolation source: anaerobic digester fed with sludge from wastewater treatment plant ...
CTAAGGAGCTGCGATAAGGTTAGCATAATTGTGGCTTAGAACTGATTCTAGGAGGGCGCTCAAGTGATCGTCACTACCACACATTCTGTAGATGGTTATAGGGTAACAGACTATTTGGGAATAGTTGCCGGTGAAGTAGCTTTGGGGACCAGTTTTGTAAGGGACATGACTGCTGCCTTAGCAGATTTCTTTGGCGCAAGAACCACCGCTTACGAGGAAAAACTCGTAGAATCTCGTGCCTTATGCATAAAGGAAATGTGCGGTAGGGCTCAGAGACTGGGGGCAAACGCTGTGATCGGCGTAAAGCTGGATCACGAAATCCTTGCCAATGGGATGATGCTGGTTCTTTCAAGCGGTACTGCCGTTACACTAGTTCCGGATACCCAAGAAGCAGCTGCTGAATAACGGTGCTCCAAAGGGGTTATACTGCATAAAAGCTATGTATTGAGTCTAGAGGGGGATGTTCTAACTCATGAAAAGCCAGCGCAACATACTAATTGTCGAAGTCTTGCTATGCATTTTCATACCAATGGCAATGGCCGCCATCTCACACTGCGTTTACGCCGATGTTTATAGACTGACGTTTGCAGTGCCTATGCTTGCTTCCTGGGCTGTTATTACCCTCATAAACTGGAAGAAGGAAGTAGATACGGAAAAGCCCCANNATGCTGTCTTTTACCCTAAATCACACAAAACTTGTTCAGTCGGCATATCTCTATGTAGGGGAAAAAGAAGGAGCAGAGTATTACCTTCTAGTGAGCCCGTGTGATGGAGGTATAGAGGTGTTTCCTGTAGGAGAGGGGAATTACATAGATATGTATTTCCATATGGACGAATGAATTTCGGACGATGGGAACCAATGGCAGTCTGTATGTTAAATGGGCTGTTTCTTGAGTTAGCCGGCCTTGAGATTGTATCAAGCAAATTGATGTAATAATGAGGAGAGTATGCATATGTTATTTGACTTAATAAAAGAATACACCGAGATTCCCGGCCCTGTTGGTCATGAAGAGTTGGTTGCCCAGCGTCTAATTGAGGATTGGACTCCCCTTTGCCAAGAGGTCTGGCAGAACAAAATAGGCAATGTCATGGCAAAAGTAGGAGGTAAAGGCCCGAAAGTCCTCATAACAGCCCACATGGACCAGATAAATCTACTTGTAAGCAGCGTAACTGAAGATGGTTTTTGCAGGTTGACTCACGGAACTGGCGGCAGCGAGCCTACTGTCAAGCCCAACGATACCTATTTGAACCAGCCTGTTTTGGTCAAAGGCAAAGATAAATACTATCCCGGCCTAATAGGCATAGCTAGCGGACACGTAAGGACCGCAGCGCAACGGGCAAAAGGGGAAGTGGGCTGGGATGACTTCTTCTTAGACCTTGGACTTTGGAGCAAAGGGGAAGTTGAAGCATTGGGGATAAGGCCTGGGAGCCCAGTGATATTTGCGTCAGAGACAAGACGTTTGGGCCATAACATTATTGGAAAAGCCATGGACGACAGGGTAGGTTTGGCTATCATGACCATTTTGGCTCAGAAACTTCAAGGCAAAGAATATGGATACGAGCTTTACTATGCGGCTACCATCGAAGAGGAAGTAGGGCTTGGAGGTTCTATGAACGTGGTCTTCGAAGGCGATTTTGACATGGCTATCGCTCTGGAAATAGGCCTTGTCGGCGATGTACCAACCGTTGACTTTAAGTACATGCCTACAAGGCTCGGCAAAGGACCAATAATAGCACACAAAGATGCCCGCATTCACTACAGCGAGTTCGTTTCTCACAAATTAGAAGAAGCAGCAGAGCGCACAGGAATGCCAGTGCAGCACGCAGTTTTTCACGGATTTGGCTCTGACGGAGACTCTCTCATCAGAATGGGAGTACCTACAGCCCTTTTCACTTTTCCGACGAGATACACCCATGGTCCCTTTGAGATGATCAACCAAGATGACGTCCTGGCCATGTGCGATATCCTCACAGACATGCTGGTTAACGGCTGAAGCAGGGGGGACGGCACTTTCTGCTTCAAACAAAGCAAGGGGGACGGTACTTTTTGCTTCAGATGGACACTTTGAAGAGTTGCGTGAGAAGACCTAAAGTAGTGTATCTAGGGCGCGAGCGCGCAAGAAGGAAACGGTCTTGCATTTCTTGTGGCGCTCATGGCGAGCTTCATCACTTCATAGTCTTTGGACCACCTATGAGCGACGAGAACTCATTTTCCCAATAGCGTTGCCGTCTAAGTAAAACGTTCTGGACTACCTACAACGAATACGCGGTGCAGTCCAGCAATACAAAGAATCCAGGCCACGGTTTCTTGTTCGGCAGGTACCTGAAATCTAAGCAAAATGTCCACAAACTGATAGAATGAAAACGTGACAGGATATCTATGCAAAGCAGACATTTTGGAATGGAGCTGGGTGTATGCAATACTTCGCAGCATTCCCAAGGGTTACGTTAGGTCTATGGCCTACACCTCTGCACAAGCTGCAGCGACTTGGACTAGAAGCAGGACATGAAGAACTCTACATAAAGCGGGACGACCTGTCTGGGATAGGGTTGGGAGGCAACAAGACCCGAAGCCTCGAATTCCTTTTGGGCGATGCCTTGGAGCAAGGTGCCGATGTCATAATTACTGCAGGAGGACTCCAATCCAACCTATGTGCGCTTACTGCAGCAGCATGCTGCAAAATAGGCATTGATTGTATCTTGGTTCATAATGACGATAAGCCGGAGAGACTTGAGGGGAATATGCTCCTAAACCACATTTTTGGCGCCCATGCCGTATTTCTAGGTAAAACTGACGAAGGGACTAGAACCCTGGAAATGGAGCATTTGGCCCAAGGTCTCAGGAGCCAAGGGAGAAAGCCATACATCATACATAACGGCGCATCTACTCCCCTAGGGAGTCTGGGATACGCAAATGCCGCTTTTGAACTCCATGATCAGTGCAGAGAAAAGGGTCTGAACATAGAACACGTAGGAATGGTAGGAGCCATGGGTGGGACTGCCAGCGGTTTTGTTCTAGGAAATGCTCTTTTAGGGAATCCCTTTCAGGTACATATAATAAGTGTAGAATATCCGAAAGGTGTGCTAGAGAGGATTATCTCAGATCTTACCTACGAAGGTTACAAGCTAATCTCCGAACGTTGCAGCGCAGACCTTGCTCTTCCTCGGTTAACCACCAATTTCACCATATACGAAGAATACCTGGGCGAAGGCTATGCGATGCCCACCTTGTTATCCAGAGAGACTCTATACAAGGTACCCCGAAAAGAAGGCATTCTTTTAGAAGACGTGTACACTTCCAAGACAGTCGGCGGATTCCTGGACCTCATAAAGCGTGGAATTATATCGCCCAATGAAGGCGCTTGCTATATCCACACGGGTGGACTAGGATCTTTGTTTGCTCAGGATATACTCGGCACAAAGCCCTAACTGAAGCACAAACTGAGAAGACCTTCAGACGAACCACATAGGGATTCATAGCCACATGGTGTTACCATATATGCACAGTCGTGTGTAAGCTGAAATGCTGGCCTGCTTCGTCATCGCCTTATCGGACTACCTGTAAGAGGAGGGATAGACTTTGCCGGGAAAGATCTTTGACTCCACTACTATAGGGTTTATTGTGGCTGCAATCGTGTTGTTTGTCATACTGTGCGTAAGAGATGTTTCGGGCGCCATATCTGCGACTAGAGACGGCCTAGTTTTGTTCCTAAGATATTTGGTTCTCATTCTTTCTGCCATGTTGGTAGCCACATACGTTCAGGCACTTATTCCCAAAGAGCTTGTAACTGCGTATCTAGGCAAACAATCGGGTCTAAGAGGTATTGTGTTGGGGACCGTTGTAGGCGGTCTAACGCCAGGCTCTCCGTACGCAGCCATGCCGTTTTTCGCTGCAATAGTGAGCATGGGAGCAAGCATCCCTACAGGAGTAGCCATGGTATGCGCATGGGGGCTATGGTCCATAGGAAGGCTTCCCATAGAAGCAGCAGTGATGGGATCTAAGTTTACTCTGATTCGTATAATGAGCAGCATCTTTCTTCCAATAGTTGCAGGATTGATAGCGTGGTTTCTGCAATCATTCAGGTTCTTTGCGCCTTAACGTGAATACGCAGTGTCTATATGCTTCCATATCATTTGGAAGGGCAGTCGCTTTTTGTCTGTAGCCACTGTTGATTATACTAGGACGGTATGCGCTCAGGATCAATGGGTCAGTTACCCCATGCAATTTCCCATTGTCTGATAGACGTTTCTTAATCTGAGAATATGGCGGAACCTACGACCTCTGAAAATAGACTATTACAATCTGTCTTTCTCATCTTCCGTGGACTTGAGAGCCTTTTCTGCCAATTCCAGATCCTTTTCAGGAACAAGCACTTTAATAGGGGACAAGCCCGGATAAACGCTGGTTGGCAAAGATGCTCGAAGTAGGACTTCAATTCCGCATGATTCTAGCACTGAGCGGACAAGTTCTGCTTCTATTTCGGTTGATACTTTGCACAGTTCAACCCATGATTTGTCGTCCATGAACATTCCCACCTTGCCGTTGGATTCTTAATTCCTATTGTATCACCCTAAATGGCACAGAATTGCTACTCTTTGATTGTGTCAAGCGTGGTTGAAAACGAAAATTGTCAAAAGTATCACAAAAGTCTTTCTAACATCTCTGTTTACCAAGAGATAGACGATTCCACATATGAAATCATTAACCTTTGGTAAAAGCATGGGCTATTCCCCCAGGTGAATCCCAAGAGTATTCCACCATAAGGAATATTATGCGTCATGAACTTTTGCTCCAACCCCTTTTGGCCAAATATGATGATTAGAGCAAACAACGCTGCCTCAAAATCGGAACATTTTTTGTCCGCATGCCCAAGTGGGAACTCTCGAATGTCTATGGACAACTCTCGGAGCTTCCTAAAAGTCCATAGTGCTTTTGCACTCAAGAATGCGGCTATAGGACTCTCATTAACCTCAAATACCTATTGTAAATAATTACTATTACTGATAAGATAATCTTGAGACTTCTAAAGACAAGGTTTAATGGTTAAAATTACCACTAATCTGCTATGCCATTGAGTTCAAATTCCGGCAAGAAGGGAGTGTAAGTCAAACAGTGGAGTTTCCCTCTTATGTAAGGAGTGTTACTTTTGAAGATTATTCAGTGCTCCATAATCTTGTATCAGGTGCCTGGATAAAAGTAATGAATACGTACTATGAAGAACTTTTACGGTTTTTTAGCTTCCCCGATTCTGGCAATTTCAAATCAAATATTCCGGATTTTGAACAATTCCTAACTCATTTATTGGAAAATGGATATGTAGCCAGTAGTGAAGTGCCTGGCTTAGGAGAAAAGTCCAGGTGTAATATCCAGTATGCATATTTACATATTTGCGACGGTTGTAACCTGCGATGCAAAACGTGCTATTATAGCCCTACCTCTGCGTACATATGTATGGACTCAGAAGTAGCGATAAGAGCAGTTGAGCTTTTGGCAGAAGCAGGTGCCAGAAGTATAACAGTTAGTGGTGGAGAGCCTTTACTGCATCCAAATGTTATATCAATTTTACGAACTATAAAAGAGAACGGGTTGAAAGCGCAACTGGTTACGAATGGGATTTTATTGAATGAGTCACTTGCGGTGCAACTTGCAGATGTAGTCGATACATTGTATGTGTCTGTTGACGGTCTGGAACGCGAACATGAGGAAATAAGAGGCCTAGGTACATATGCAGCTGCGATTAATGGTGCCACAGGCGCCAAAAATGCAGGATTAAGAAGAGTTGTTTTAACTACTACTTTGACAAGGGTAAACATCGGTTCTAGTATTCGTATGATTCGATATGCAGAGAAGTTAGGATTTGAGCAAAGTTTTAGCTTATTCATGCCGGTGGGGATAGGGAAAAGTAATGCAGAGATGCTACTTCCATCTCCGCAGCAGTGCCTCAACTTTTTTCTTCAGCTGCTTGAGGATAATAATAGTATTAGCCTGCCAGAACCTGTTGCTCTCACATCACGATGTTCCTGCGGAGCCGGCACTAGCATTGTATCAATAGATCCAGATGGCAGCATCTTTCCTTGTCATCTGATGAGAATTGGCTCAATGAGAATTGGTAAAGTACAAGATGTTCGTGGATCTCTCGCGAAATTTATAGAAACATCGGCTATTTTCTCGACGCTACAGGAAAACTGTGTTGACTCCAACCCACAATGTTCATCATGCGAGGTCAGGTATTTTTGTGGAGGGGGTTGTAAAGCTAATACGATTGTTGGGGGCTTTTGCACAGATCCGCACTGCACTTGGTATAAGCCCCTATATTTAGCTGGAATTGAATTTGCCAACAAGCTTAGCTATACCCCAGATGTTGCAGTACTGATGAGGGAATATTTAAAAAGTGGAGGTTGGGTAGAAGATGGGTGCACTTGAACTGTGTGGCGTCTCAAAAACCTTTAAGACTGGCAAGAGCGAAGTAACGGCGCTTGATGGGCTGTTGCTGAGCATAGATAAAGGGAAAATACTTGGCCTCTTGGGACCAAATGGATCGGGTAAGACTACTACTGTGAGGATATCTTGTGGGTTGTTGCTTCCTGACTCAGGGCAGGTGCTTGTGTTGGGGAAGGACATAAATAAACATAAATCGCAGGTACTCACGGATATAGGGGTGTTACTTGAACCAGGCAAAGGTGTATTTCAAAACATGACGGTCATGGAAAATATCGTTTATTGGGGGCTCATAAAAGGTATTCACGATCGTCGCCGGCTTGAAGAAAAAGGCAAAGAGCTTACGAAGTTCTTTGGCCTAGAGGATAAGCGATCAGCGCTTGTAAGCGCATTATCTACAGGCATGAAACAGAAGCTTAGTCTTTGTTGCACTCTTGTTACCGACCCTAAGGTTATTCTGCTTGACGAACCTAACGTAGGCATGGACGTAGAAGCCAGCCTAGATTTGGTCAAAAGGCTGAGGTGGTTGGCAGAGGAAAAAGACTGCGCCATATTGGTAACTTCGCATCAGATGGATTTTATGGAAGACCTGTGCGATGAAGCCGCATTTATATCCAACGGTAGGCTTATACTCAGAGGCTCAATAGAAGAGGTGCGTTGGATGTTTCGTCAGCAAAGCTACAAGCTTACGTTCAAGCGGACTGAGTCCCTAGATTTCGACCCTTACTCCAAGCTTCAGGGCATAAAGTCATACAGGGCGGATCTGCCCAACGATATGGCCGAGTTAGTAGTAGACAGCAATTATGCATCTATGGAAGATATCATGAAATTTGCATTAAGCGAGTCCTTGGAAGTCGTTGCGTTAGAAGTAGTCCGACCTAGTCTCAAAGAATGCTACCAAATGCTGTTTAAAGAGGAGGCAGCTGCAAATGGCGACGATTAAGACGTTCTTCCTTCTTTCAGCAGAAGAGTTTCGCAAGAGCATTATATTCAAGAAAAGGTACTTTTTTAGCACCATTATAAACTTCGTTACGAACTTCATAGTTATGGCTGGCATAATACTCATATCTATGCCTGCTGTGAGCTACGGAAAAGAAATCGAGGCCGTTTTGCAGTTGAGCAACACCAGCAAACTAATCGGTTTCATCTACTTTTTCTTGGGCATGTCCAGTTTAGGGCTAGCTCAAGGCACAGTTGAGAACTGGAGACAAGTAGGTGTCATAGATAATGTAGCACTTAGCCCGTTAGGGGTAAGCGGTGTGATATGCGCTAACTTCTTGCCATCTTACTTGAGCACATTGATAAATACTTTCATTTCTGCGGGCCTTCTTTCCTTAATTTTTAGGTACAAAATAGAATGGCACATAGGCATCTTGATCTTGAATTCTCTCATCGCATCCTTTGGCATGTTTGGGTTAGGGCTTGTACTAGGTGGATTGACCATACGGTTTAAGCAGATAGGGATGCTGAGCAATTTGCTTTACATAGTGCTTTTTGCTTTAGGAGTAATGCCTGTAGGGTACGATATGACAGGCAACTTTTCCTCTTTGGCCAGGTATTTCCCGTTCACCCAGGGTCTTATTCGCACTAGGCAAGCACTTATACCTGGGTTCAGGGGTACAGGTGATGTTCCGATGGCCCTTTTTCTCGTATGTTCTCTCGCTTTCTTTTTTGTTGGGCTTTTCGTGTTTAGGGCTTTCGAAAAAGACAGCGTAAAAAGAGGGACTCTCGGAGCTTACTAAATCATTACTAACTAAGGAGGTGAAAAAATGGCAGGTATAATAGCAGAAGGCAAAGGCATGTCCCCGTGCGCTTGCCTTAAAGTTGGTGTAGTGGATTCAGCGATAGAGGTCTGCGCAACTGTAGGAACTCCTAACGCCAACTAGAAAGAACATAGGGTTCTAAAGAAAGTGAACCACAATCGAACAGGAGGCTGATTGGGGTACAACCAGTCTCCCGTTCGATTGTAGTTTGACTCACATTAGCGGGAAAGACTAACGACTTTGTGCTCCGGTTGTCGTTTCAAAATACTAATAAGCTCCAAGCGCGGCTTGACTATTTGATAGGCTAGATACAGTGCATAAAAGCACGTTAATTCGCGGTTATTCTCTCAGGCGACTGGCTAGCAGGAGGATGATTCTGCGAGATCGGTGATTTTTACTCACTTTTGGCTCTGTCTTTTGCCCTTTTCTGCTTGTATTTATGCTTTGAAGACCATTTGCTGTATGTAATGGAAACATACGTATCTACGACTCCAAGTGCCTGGCACGTTGGGAACAGCTTACTAGAATAACCTCCAAGGTATCGAAGAATTCTGAACTTGGCGCAGTTATCGGTCAGATGGTGACACATTGCCAGTAAAGATCCTCGTTATCGTTGGTGTTTCTGCAGGAGTCTTACTTTCGCACCAATTCAAGTATTCTCCCATGTCAAGACATTTCTTGCCTGTTGTCCATTTCTCATCTTGCTACGTGAGTAATGCACCTAGCAAACGAACAACAGATTTCCTGTTTGGGAAAATACGTATGACCCGTTCTTGTCTCCGAATTTCTTCATTCAACCCCTCGATACTGTTAGTTCTACGCAATCTCTTACCATATTTCTCGGGACGAGAAAGGACTGTCGCAGCATTGTAGAGGCCAGCCTCAAGTGCTTTGTCTTCGTAAAGAGATATCGTCTCACGAAGAAGCATCAAGGCGGTTTTCTTATTCGGTGCCTCTAAAATACTCCGTACATGAGAATGCACTTCATTTTTTAGATTGTTTGGTAATGGGTTTGGCATCTTTGCCATGTAACTCCTTGAAAATAGTGTCTAATTGCCCTTAGTAGTCCACTACGGTCATTAGATATAATGACGTTTACTCGCCATGCAGCCTTCGGTCTTTAAGCGAGCTGAAGAATTTGCTCCAACCAGTTTCCGATTCTGTGTCAACGATCATCATGCCCAATATGTCGCGGTAACCGTCTGAATTGATTCCTGCTGCTATCATGATACCTTTAGACCGTACCCTGCCGTCTTCTCTAATTTTTAGGTACAGAGCAGCTACTAGTAAAAACGGAAATTCATCATTTGAAAGAGACCAATTTAGCCACCTCTCTGTGATTGGATCTAGGTTCTTACACAGCAAACATAGTGCCTTTTGAAGATTTGATGTCACACAGTTCCTGGGCAATTTGACTCACTTCAGGCGTCGATACTTCGTTTACCACCATCTCCATTAGAGCGACTAGAAGCGCCTGCTCACTCCCTTGAGACCTTGAAAACATCTCTTACGAGAAACTTCCATTTGGAATCCCTGTCACATGCAGTGTGATGGTGCCTACGTTAGTGGCCTGTTGCCTAGCGTACGAGCCGTTGCGGTGTGATTGTCTATCTTCTGTTCTCTCATATGGTCTCTCCGATAACTATTCTTCAACTTGCGCCTTACGTATTTGATTTAGAGCTGATTCGAACAACTTAGCGAATCTTGAATCTACGATGATCTCCTCTCGGCCCGATTCAAAGCCCCTCTTTTTAGAGTGTTTTGGTTAACTTCATCTGCCTTACAACATTAAGGAAGATATCAATAAAATCAAAATCCTTGATGTTTGCGGAGATCTTCATTATGAAACTTTGCTTGAAAACGTTTATGGTAAATATCCAACTTACGCAGGGAAAAGCGAATTGCGCACGAATAGATCTTCTAACGTAAAGTCTCGCAGCGACAGGGAGAAATGGTAATGAAATTACGTGATGCTGTCATTCAGGTATTACAGGAGGCGGGCAAGCCGCTTTACATTACAGAAATAACACAACGCATTCTTTCCAAAAACCTATGGT
>MTKW01009636.1_pt1 | contig 10257 bp, 8 predicted proteins | sample 1042761 | NCBI WGS metagenome assembly MTKW01 (sample SAMN06205366, study PRJNA360243) | anaerobic digester metagenome | biome: Wastewater treatment plant; feature: Anaerobic digester sludge; material: sludge; isolation source: anaerobic digester fed with sludge from wastewater treatment plant ...
TGGTGGGCATGGGCTTCTGGGCTTATGACTGAGCGGGGCGCACCGGAGGGGACATGTAATTGACTGGTAAAGAATATAACACTGTTGAAATGACCATTGATGCAGCGGGCTTTCAGAAAATGATCATCGGAGCCAGCTACTATTTTAGCCGGGAGAAAGAGGCCATCAACGCGCTGAATGTCTTCCCGGTACCTGACGGCGACACCGGGACGAACATGAGCATGACCCTGGCTGCCGCAGCCGAAGCGGCGCTGGCCTACAGGGGCAACGCCATCGGCGAGATCGCCGTTGAAACCGCCTCCGGCGCCCTGATGGGCGCCCGGGGCAATTCAGGAGTGATCCTCTCCCAGCTGCTGCGAGGCATAGCCCGGGGGCTGCAGGGAAAAAGGATTGCCCGCCCCGATGATCTGAGCAAATCCTTTCAGTACGGCGTTGTCTACGCCTACAAAGCTGTGTCCAGGCCGGTGGAGGGCACCATATTGACAGTAGCCCGCGAAACGGCCCGCGGCGCCAGAAGCGCAGCGCGAAGCGGGGCCGGCCCCTGCAGGATTATCGAGGCGGCCATTAAAAAGGGCAGAGAGGCGCTGGCCCGGACCACCGAAATGCTGCCAGAATTGAAAAGGGCCGGCGTAGTCGATGCCGGAGGCCTGGGTTTTATTGTATTCCTGGAGGGGTGCCTTTTTTCCGTACAGCACGCCCTGGGAGAAATTCTGGCTCGCAAAAAGGAAGCCGAGGCTGCGGGCGCAGGCAATCGTACGGCAGGGGCAGAGGCGGCGACGCCTTCCGGGGCGGCTGAACTGCCGCATCCCTACTGTACTGAATTTATCGTCAAAGGGACCCCGGCGGCGGCGGAGTTGAAAGACCGCCTTGGACCCCTGGGTGACTCGCTGCTTGTCGTCAACCAGAACAACGTAAGCAAGGTGCACATCCACACCGCAGATCCGGGCAGCGTTCTCTCCCTCTGCCTGGGCTACGGTTCGCTGCATGGGATCAAAATTGACAATATGAGCGATCAGCACCGCCACGCCTTGAATTTACAGGCCCCTATCGAAACAATGGTGGCTGTTACCGGGCCCAGTCCGGCAAAAGGCAAAAAGGATACGGGCATCATCGCTGTTTCCTTTGGTGAAGGAATCAAGGAGCTGTTTCTAAGCCTGGGTGCCGATGAAATTGTCTACGGGGGACAGACAATGAATCCGCGGGTCAAGGATCTATTCGATGCGGTGCAGCGGATCGCCGCGGACCGGGTCATTATTCTGCCCAATAACAAGAATATCCAGATGGTGGCCCAGCAGGTGCAGAAAATAAGCGCCAAGGAAATCGCGGTCATCGGCAGCCGCACCATTGCCCAGGGCCTTGCCGCCATGGTGGCTTTCAGTCCCGCTGCGGATTTTGCCAAAAATATTGGCGCAATGGAAAACAGCCTGAAACGGGTCAAGTCCGGTGAGCTCACTTATGCTACCAGGGATACCGTGATCAGAGGGAGAAAGATTCCACAAGGTTCTTACCTGGGCCTTTACAACGGGCAGCTCTGCAGCGCCGGGGATGAACTCACTCCCGCCGCCCTTGAGCTTATCGGAGAGATGCTGGATGAGGAGGATGAGCTGGTAACCGTCCTGTACGGCAAGGGGATCAGCAGCGGGGAGGCCGAGGCCTTTGCCGCGTCTGTGCAGAATGACCATCCCTGCATAGAGGTGGAGCTGAAATACGGCGGCCAGCCCATCTATTACTACATCCTGGCAATAGAGTAAAGCAGCGACCCGCCGGCGGCATATTTTAAACTCCCGTCCGCCGGCCCGGGCCCTGTCTGAAGGGATATAATTGTGGTATTTACATCCTGCCAGTCCCGGGGTTTGTCGCTCACAGCTCTGCAACAGGAGCCAGAGAGATCCTCTCACGCTCCAGATCCACAGCGGTAATCCTGACTTCGATGACAGCACCCACGGAAAACGCCTCCTGGGGATGGCGGATGCGGCGGCCCAGGGCTGAGCGATGGAGCAGTCCGTCCCGCCCCACGCCAATATCCACAAAGGCCCCGAAATCTACGACATTGCGCACGGTACCGGAAAGGATCATCCCCTCGGCAAGATCTGCCAGGCGGGTAATGCCGGCCCGGAAGAGAGGCGGCGGCAATTCGCTCCGCGGATCGCGTCCCGGCTGCTGCAATGCGGCAATGATATCGCGCACCGTGGGCAGCCCCGCATTCAGTTCGGCGGCCAGCGATTCCGGATCGAGGGCGGCCAGTGCTTCGGTTTTCCCCCCTGCCCGCGCGTATATTCTTTCAGCCAGCGAATAGGATTCGGGATGCACTGCAGTATTATCCAGGTGATTTTCACCGCCGGCAATGCGCAGAAAACCTGCGCACTGCGTATAGGTCCCCCGGCCCAGGCGGGGCACCTCCAGCAACTCTCTCCGTGAGGTAAATTTACCCCGCTCCTCCCGGCAAGCCACGATGCTCCTGGCTACAGCGGGTTTGATCCCCGCCACATGGCTGAGCAGGGCATGGGAAGCGGTGTTCAAATCCACGCCCACGCTGTTCACGCAGGATTCCACCACNNCGGCTACAAACTCTTCCGTCTCCCGGGAAGCGGTGCCATTGCCGATGACGATGATCTCTACATGATGGCGCTCCACCAGGCCGGCCACGGTCCGGGCGGCCTCGTCGGTGCGGCGCTGCGGGGGATGAGGAAAGATGGTTGCCGTATTCAATAGCTTGCCGGTACCNNTTGGCGGCAAATACCCGGATGGCCTGCTCACCGGCCTGCTCCGTTAGTGTGGAGCGAATTTCCCGCTCCATGGCCGGAGCGACAAGGCGCCGGTATGAATCCTCCACCGCCTCCTGCAGATGGGAGGCAAAGGGAGAATCCGGATCGGAGGGATAGAGCCGCAGCATGGCGGCAATGCAGCGTTCGGCAGGCAGCTCCAGTTTGACCGTGAGCAGCCCTTCCCGCTCACCGCGGTTGATGGCAAGGATGCGGTGCGAGGGTATGGTGGCCACGGCTTCCTGGAAATCGCTGTACTGCTCGTACACACCGGCCTCTACTCCGGCGGCCCTATGTGTAGCGATCGCTCCATATTTCTGCGCCCTCGCGCGCACCAGCCGCCGGATGCGCGGATCATCGGAGATTGTCTCCGCCGCAATATCACGAGCGCCCTGCAAAGCCGCTTCCGCATCGCCAATCTTTCCTTCATCGATAAGCGGAGCAACTGCCTCATCAAGCGAACAGAGCGCCTGTTCAAGAATCAGCCCGGCCAGGGGAGCCAGCCCTTTTTCACGGGCGATGGAGGCGCGGGTACGCCGCTTGGGCCGGAAAGGCAAATAAATATCCTCGATCTCCTGCAGGCGCTGTGCCCCGGCAAGGGACAGCTCTATTTCAGGAGTAAGTTTATCCTGCGCCGCAATCAGCTGCCGCACCTCCCCGCGGCGCTCCTCCAGGTTCCGCAGGTAACGCAGCCTGTCCTCGAGGCGCCGCAGCAGATCCTCGTCAAGCTCGCCTGTAACTTCTTTGCGGTAGCGGGCAATAAAGGGAATGGTGTTCCCTTCGTCAAGCAGGGCCGCCGCGCTGCGGACCTGCCCCTCCTTGATGCCCAGTTCTCCAGCCAGCCGTCCAGCAATCATTTCATGAACGCTTTGAGTCAAAGTATATTCTCCCTTCAGCAATGGCTATATCTACAGTTTAATATGCCCGGCCCGGAAAACCAACGGTTTTTTGGACTGAGGCGTCTCATCCCTGAAAGGAAACCCCGCAAGCTGGCGTCCGACCGCAGGGCAACCTCGTTCAATCGAAATATCCGGAGATCAAACCAGGCCCAATCATGGAAACCGCCTTGCCGGGCAGCCAGGAGACAGAGGGAATGGCGCTGCACGGAAATGATCCGCGGGCGGGCAAAGCCAGTCCAGGAGATTTCTACTGAAGAGGGACAGCTTCCTGCTCCAGGCGAACTCTCTTTTCGATCATGAGGCGGATGAGGGGATGGAAGGGGGTGTAGGCGGGGTCCTCCAGGAGAGCGGCAAGCTTGGCCAGGTAGGCTTTGCCCAGGGGCTGCCCCAGGTGGCAGCAGCGCTGGTAGGTAGGCACATCCATCAGGAAGGGCTGGAAGGGAATCCCTGTTTTCGTCTTCAGGTGGTGCCAGATCTGGAAACCTCCCAGATCCAGATCGCCCCAGTGCAAAAAAGGGACAGGCCGGTTCTCTTTTTTAAAATACGCGTANNGCCTTGCTCGCAACGATCTCCAGCCCGCGGGCCATCTCCACCGGCAGCCCCAGATCGGGATAAAAAGCCGCCAGGTCAACCTCTCCCCTGGGAGTGCGGAATACAAGGGATCCGGACAGCAAAATATGGCCGGGATGGTCGATAATGCCCCGCTCGGCCAGCAGGGCGGTATCGTCAAGCCCGGCCTCCCCGGGCGGAAGGCAAAAGGTGCGGGCCAGCTGGAGAATGCCGCTCTGCAGCTGCTCCCAGCGCTTGGAATCCCCGTACAGGCGCGCGCTCAGAAGGCGCCTGGCAATATCACCATCCCTTTTTTCGAAAAGAGCCCCCAGTCCCCTGAGATATTCCAGCAAGAGCCGCGGCTGCTCCGCTTTCAACGGCGGCGGCAGCGTCTGCAGCAGGGCCAGCCGCTCGCCCAGCTCCCGGCAAAAGCTGCACAGCTCCGCCGGGGCCGCTTTTTCATATTCCGCCAGAAGGGCGGCCGCCTCCCGGTAGAACAGCTTCCGGGGCCTCCGGTCCAGAGCCCGGTACACCGCGGGAAGGGCATCTTCCACCAGCGCTACCCGCTGCAGCGTGTTGCCGCGATCAAAGCGAACCCAGTCCAGCTCCACCCAGCGGAGGCGCTCCAGCGCCTCCATCTCCTGGTTGAACATGAGGCGAAAGCTGCTGTCACTGACATGAAAATAGGGCGGAAAGCCCCTTTTGTTGATAGGCAGCAGGATCCGGCGGGCGCTTTTGCCCGGCCGGCCGTAATCACGGCGGCGCTCATAACGGTCGAGAAGCGCATGAAGCACCTCTCCCTGATGCACACTCAGCTCCATCTCTCCAGATCCTTCCTGCTGACTCGCTCGATAAAGCTGTTGAAACCGTCTCGCATGACGATAAGATTGGTGTTCATGTAGGGGACGATGAGCTGGATCCGGCCGGTGGGGGCGACAACGACGGCCTGGAACCCAAGATTTTTCATGAAAGCAACTGCTTCCTCGATGCGGTCGGCATCCATGCGGTTGAAAGCTTCGTCAAAAACGACCAGGCGCAGGGTGTCGCTCTTCCGGTAAAGCTGGTAAGCCTGGTAGAAGGAGGCCAGGATGGCCACGTAAAAAGGAACCTGCGTCTCGCCGCCAGATTTGTCGCGGGCTACTTTTGAAAAGTAACTCTTGTGGTTGTGCGTATCGGTGATGATAATATCAAAATCGAGGTAGGTGCGGTAGTCGGTGAGAGCCTGTACATTTACCGAAAAATCGTCCCCCTCGCGGGTGATCTCGTTGAAAAGATCGGTGATGGTCTCCCCGTGCTTCTGGAAAAAAGTCTCCCGGAAAATAGAGCCCTGGTACACACCCCGATCCATGATCATTTCATAGTAGCGCCGGGTATCCTGACTCGGGGTCAGGCTGAAGCGGTAAGCATCGGTGCCGAAGCGCATATCTTTAAGCGCCCGGTTCAGTTCCTTGATCTCCTCGCGGGCCAGTTTGATGAATTCACCCAGCCGGGCCACAAAGTTCTCCTGAAAGCTCTGCTCCGCCTGCTCTCGCGCTTCCCGCGCCCGGACCTCGTAGTCCTGCAGGTGGCTCTCCACCAGGAGCTGCAGCCGCTGCCCGAATGTTTCGTTGTCCTCCGCCGCCGGATCACCGGAAAAATGAAAGCTGTACACGAATTCGGTGCGCAGCTGGACCAGGTCCGACCGGCGCCTGGCAATGCGGGTTTCGGCTCCCATATTGCTGTTAACATAATTTTGCTGCAATTCGGCCGGGCTTTTCCGCGCCGCCTCGCGTTCCCATTTCCTGACACACTCTTCCTGCAGCGGTTCGAACAGGGCGGCAAGGTAAGCCTCACAGGCAGCCCTTTCCGCCTCCACCGTCTGCAGCAGCTCTTCAACGATGCCGGTCAGGCTTTCTATTTTTGCCCTGAGCCCGCCCCGCTCTTCGGCGGCCTGATCCAACTTCTCTTTCAGTTTGTCCAGGGTGTCCCCCTGCCTGTCCAGCTCCTTTTTCAGCTCTTTCAGCTCGCTGAAATCAAGAGAGAGCAACTCCCTCTGCCGCGCGGCCTGCTCCTCTTCCAGCACCGGCCTGGCCTTAAGCTGTTCCACAGTCTGCGACCAGGCGCGGTAGCGATCTCTTTTATCCAGGGCCAGGCNNTGAAGCTCTTCCTTTTTACGGGCCAGCTGATAACGGATGGCCTCTCTGCCGATATAGGGTAGTTCAAAATGATCCCGGGGAATCTGCCTGAGGCTGTGGTCCCGGTAAAGTATCCCCTCCGGCGTGACCGCCGCCGCATGCTCTTCGAGCTCCTCCACCGAATCGCACTTGATCACATCTCCCAGCAGCCGGGCGGCATAGGCCTCAACATAGTCAATCTCTGCGGCGATCTCCAGGGCCAGGCTTCGCTCGCGCGGCGGGTGCGCCTCATCGAGCAGGCGCTCCGTATTCACCAGGCCCACATTTTCCAGTTTGGAGTTGAGCCTCTCCCGCCGGTACAGGTTCAGCGCTGCGTTAAAATATCCCGGAGGAGCCACAATGTCGAACTTTTGGGGATAGAGGCATCCTTCGATGGCATTTCGCCAGGCTGGATCGCGAATTTCTATGGCCTCGCAGAAGATATGAACAGGGACCGGTTCCCCGGCCGGAGTGCGCAGTTCCTGCTCCAGGATTTGCTTCAGCCGCATGGCCGGCGACTGACTGCCGAGAATCTGATTTTTGGAGAGGCCGCGCAGATCTTCATTGAGGCGCGCAATCTGCTTCCGGAGCTCCTGCGCCTCCTCCTCACAACTGTTTTTGTGCAGAAGAAGCCACTCCATGGCCCTCTGCCAGTCCGCGGCCAGCTCCTCCCAGTCTTCGGGATAGCCCTTTTCCGGTGCGCCGGCCGCAGCCAGCCATCTTTCCACTGCCGACGGCAGCGGTTGGCTCAACGGCAGCGGGGCATCAATGCACTGCAGCACCCGGAGCAGATCGTCCCCTTCGCCGGCCTCCTGCTTGAACTGGCTGCTTAAATTCTTTTCCAGCTGCCCCAGCCGCGCCAGTTCTTCGCTCAGTTCCCTCAGGCACCGCTGCAGCTCCTGTTCCCGTTTGAACGATTCGTTGTCCTCAATCTCCGTCCTCAACCTGCCGATCTCTTTTTCTAGGGATTGCAGCTGCCCCCTGTCCCGCTCGATTTGCTCCAGCAGCGCTTTCAGAGCTTGCTCCGCCTCTTCCCTTTCCGCTTTTTTTTGCCCGGCCCGGGCCTGCTGCAGCTCCAGGCTAGCCCGCCGTACCATGTAGCCGCCCAGATCCAGCTGACGGCGGAGCTTTACAATATCATTGTAGACCTCCTCGATCTGCTCCAGCGCACCGATCTCCCTNNCGCATGGTCTCCACATCGATTGTCTTCTCTTCGAGGATGTAATCATGCACGAAGCGGCGCAGATCGGTGATGGGAGAAAAGGAGATCCCCTTGCTGAAGAGTGAAAAGAATGATTCTTTGGCCCCTCCAAAGAGCTGCCTCAGATCGCTGATGTAGCGGCCGAGATCATTACGATAGTTTTGATGCTTCATCCCCCTGGCCTTCAGGTAGTCGAAAAATTCCCGCCGGCTGTAAGGCAGCTGTGGCTCCTTGAAGAAGAGCTCATCGCGCAGCTCTTCCTCGTCAATCCTGAAGAACACATGATCCTCCTCGCCGGTGGCATGGTAGTAGTCGCAAACCACCCCGATGAGATAGGGTTTGCCGCTGGTGGTCCTGGTAATCTCCAGCACAATATAGCTGGAGAAATTCTCACTGCGCAGGAAGGCGGCCTCGCCCTCTGCTCCCGTCTTTCCCCGCAGGTAGCTGCGCAGATCCCGGGTGGTGCGATCCTCGAAGGCTGATGAGTTGAAGCGGATCTTCCTCAAGTCAGCCACGATAACCAGCTGCAAGGCGTCGATAAGCGTTGACTTGCCGGCGCCGTTATCACCGGTGATCAGGGTATTGCCATCCAGGGGGATTGTTTCATTGGTAAAGAAGTGCCAGTTGATCAGTTTTATTTTCGTCAGCAAACGCACTAGAATACACCGCCTGATAGTTGGTGAGTAAAAACCGGTGTTTTTTTAATCTCCTGCCTCTTAGTCGCCGGAATCAAGTTCATCCTCTTCGCCCTCATCCTCACCGGCCCTGGCTGCCTGCTCGCTGAGCCAGTCGGCCAGGGATTCAAGATCAGCAATATTCAACACCAGCAGCAGCGAGGGATAAAGCAGATAAAGCGCTTCGGGATCTCTCCAGTGGCCCCTTTTCAGATCCAGCAGGGAAAAATTGCTGAAAAGGCGCAGGATGCGCTGCATATCTTCACGCGCCGGCAGCCGCTGCCGGATTCCCAGAGCCAGGTACTTTTCCTGGATCTCCTGCCCCGTTACATAGACATGCTCGGTCAGGCGCAGCTCCCGTCTCTTGCCGTCATAAAGAAGGCGGAGAATAAACAAGAAAATCGTCTCCTGCAGGGTAAAGCTGCGCCGGTTGCGCTCATCACGATTATAGAGCTGAAGCACCGCCAGCTGCCGGTCCTGAAAAAGATCCCAGCGGGCCAGAGCCAGGTATTGTTGAAAAAGGCTCAGATGCCTTTCGGCAAAACGGTAGGCGCTGCGATCTTCTTCCCGCTCGAAAACGAGAAATGTTTTCGCCAGAAGCCGGTTCACCGTCTCGCTGAAAAGGGCCTTCTCTTTATCGTTCAGCTGCTCGTACAGCTCTCCAAAGCGGGCCATCTCAAGGCTCCTTTCGCTGCAGTACCAGGGCGGGCACCTCGATGGATCCCCCGCGCAGGGCCTCCATCTTCCCCCNNTCCTTGCTGTCAAGCGGAATCCCGCTCAGCGGAAGTCTCGCTTTTCCCGCCAACAGCTCCGCCACGTAGCGGTTGATCTCTTCAACAGTAATCTCCTCGCGGACCCGCCGGCGAAAACGCTCCAGCTTGGTCCGGCGAGTTTGCCCGGAGAGTTCCTGCAGGCGCAGCGGTTCCGGAATGTGCTCCTGCCGGCGGCGGGCGGGGGTCTTGATGCTCAGCTCATCAACAGCCCGCTGTGGGAAAAGCCTGATAAAACGGCCCACACTTTCAGGCAGCTCCTCCCGCTCACCGCAGCGCCTTGCTTCTGCCGCAAGGTAGCGCAGGGCACGCCGCAGCGACTGTTCACTTCCTTGACCGTGCCTGAGCTGAAAGCGCAGTTTTTCCACCGCGGCGCGGGCATACTGGACATTACGCCTATCGATCTCTTCAATAATCTCATCCATACTGTTAAATGATTCCTCAATGTATTCCAGCCAGTCGTAGATCAGGTTCTCTGCCTGGAGCTTTCCAGATACCTGCCTCTCCTCCACCATCAGCCGAGCCTGTTCGGCGACAGCCGGGCGGTTTGACTGCCACTGCTTCACCCGCATGACAATTCCGGTGCGGTACTTGGAAATATGTTCCGACGTTTTAAGGCGATAATACTGCTCTCCCAGCACCTCGCTGAAATATTGATCGAAAATATGGCTCAGTATGTCGCGCGGGGCCCTCACTTCAAGCAGCTCGGCAGTATACTTTCTGATGCTGTGGCTGAGACTTCTCAGACCGCCAATAAGCTCGCGGGTGGCTTCATGGGCCTGCTGCAGGGCAATATGGGAGAGCCCCTCCTCTCCCGTCAGATTCTGGTAGATGCCGAGAATCCGTCCACGGTACTCCATGCGGTAGCCCCGACGTATTTTATCCAGCGTGTCCAGAATGGCCTGGGCATGATCGGGCAGGGACACCCGGAAAGTGTAATCAGGATGCTGCTCCTGCTCCAGCCATCCAGCCTCATCGAGTTTGCGAAAAAGAAGGTTGGCCCGATCACGAATGCTGCGATCAACATGCCGGCCGCCGGCTTCGGGATCATCATCTTCTTCCGGCCATTCTTCAACACCGGCTGTTTCCAGGTACTCGCAAAACAGATCGATGATTGTCTCCTTGGGCAGAGTATAGATGCTGCGCTGGTACAGATCGTGAACCAGAAACAGCAAGTCTGCATGCAGCTCTTTCAGCGGTCCCGTGAAGACAGAAAAAAGGTTCTCCGGGATATGCGCAAAAAGTTGTT
>MTKW01008741.1_pt1 | contig 10255 bp, 9 predicted proteins | sample 1042761 | NCBI WGS metagenome assembly MTKW01 (sample SAMN06205366, study PRJNA360243) | anaerobic digester metagenome | biome: Wastewater treatment plant; feature: Anaerobic digester sludge; material: sludge; isolation source: anaerobic digester fed with sludge from wastewater treatment plant ...
GTCGTCCCCCGGAATCTGCGCGTTGGCTTTCTGACCTTCCTTCAGGTTAAACTTGGTCTTCAGGTCAAAGAAAAACCAGATCAGGAAAAAGGCAATCAATAGAAGAGTAAACAGCGCCCCGGCAATCGTGAAGTAATCCTTGAAATCAAATACGTAGGGGTACATCAGCCCAGCTCCCTCCTTTCACGATAGAGCTTCGGATCAAGGGGCGGCCCAAAGAAATTCCCGACAATGTAGGCCAGCAGCGCGGCCAGAATCGAGACATAGACCACCATCTCGGCCCAAAGGTGAATGGTGGTTCCGAAAATATTTACTTCCCAGATAATCGTATCCCAGCCGGGCATGGGGGTACCGAAGACCATGATCGCGATGATATAAGCAACCGTCACCACAAAACCGACCAGGGACGAAAGGGTCCCCCCGAAAGCAGATTTGCGAAAGGGCCAGAAAAAGGCGCCCAGTATCGGAATTACAGCGACGGAGGTGAGAATGGCCGCCTGCAGCAGCCAGACCATCATGATCCGCGGGAAAATAAACATCATCCCGAAAGAGAGAACAAATGTTACCACCACCATCACCCGGGTCAGCCACAGCGTTCTCTCTTCAGAAAGATCCGGCTTGAAAATTTTCTTGATGATGTCGTAAGAGATATTTGCGGCGCCGATGAGGGTGTAAGAGTCAATTGTGGACATGATCCCGGCGAAGACACCGGCCACAAAAAAACCGGCCAGACCATAGGGCAGATAATGAAGAATTGTGGTAAAGACGGCTTCATCGATGGGAATCGCGAAACCGGGATACTTGGCCCAGGCAACCAGGCCGATGGAGACAAGGACGCGGTCCACAAATAACCAGAGGCAGACCATGGCCATGAATGCACGCAGCGCGGTCTTGTGATCCCTGGCGGCAAAGAAGCGCTGGTAAAAAGCCGGCTCCACCAGCAGCGTTAAACTCGATGCCGCATAAACGCCGAGAATGATCCAGGAGGTATAGCTCCCCAGAGGATCAAGGTGCCATTCGGGGTTAAACGCCAGGATGTTACTCCAGCCCCCGGCAGAGATCAGCGCTATGGGCAGGGCGATCACCACTCCGGAAAACATCAGCGCAAACTGCAGCATGTCGGTCACCGCAACCGCCCAGAGCCCGCCGAGCAAGGTGTAGATGACAGCAAATGAGCCGCCCACCAAAGCGCCCAGCCAGGCCGGCCAGCCCAGCAGCACATTGAAGACTACTCCACAGGCCATCAACTGCATTACCGGCACGCAGTAGAAGAAGCTTCCGATCGCCCCGAAGAAACGCGTTATTTTGCCGTAAAATCGTTCCAGGACGTCAGGTAAAGAGAGATCGCCGAGTACCCGCAACCGGGTCATCAAAAAGAAGCTCATCAATATCATCAGGATATAATAAGGAGGATAGTAGAAGATATCCGCCGAAGTGCCCTCCGAATACATAAACCCGGCATCGGCAAAAAAGTACATCCCGCAGTAATACGAGGCCATCAGGGTGCCGACCAGGATGGGGAGGGTTAAAGCTCTTCCAGCCACCAGAAAATCTTCAAACTCCTTCACCTTGCGGTAAGCCCACACCCCGACGTAAAACATGCCGGCAAAGTAGAGACCGACCAGAACCCAGTCAACAGGATGAATCGTCACACTGCCTATACCAGTTCCCAAAATTGATACCTCCTTGTATAATGTCCGTTGCCCGAAGCCCGATGGCGGCACAGTTCGCCGCTACTCGAACGGCAGCGGGATCACCCCCTTCCTTAAATAAATGATTCAGGTATCATGACCAATCTTTAAATCGTAGTTCTTGCCGATCGCATCAACCGCCTCCCGGCGCCGCGACCAGACTTTTTCGGGATCGGCTCCAAAAAATATCAGGATCGCCGCCCATTCAGTGGAGCCTGCTTGATGGCTGACTAAAGCGGCATCCGCTCCAAAGTAATTTTGGAAATAACGCAGCGGGCCCACTCCGGAGATCACCCGCTCACCGGTTATTTCCAGGCAACCACCGCCGGCCCGGACCTGCTCATAGATCACTGTTTGCCGCTGCCGCGGCTGCAGCGGGGCCGGCATGCTTCCGCTGGAAAATATATGATAAAGCGCCTCCAGCATGTTGAACCCGGTCGCATGGTAGACGGTAACCGGGGTCTGGCTGGGCAGCCGGGCGTCGATTTCCAGCAGCTTTAAACCCTGCGGACTGAGAATTGCCTCCAGGTCCATCAACCCTTGAAGCTTCAAAGCAGCCGCGATCTTCTCAGCAAATTCGCCAAGCTGCCGGGCATAAACTTCCGGCAGCGCCGCCGAGGCCACGACGCGTTTGCAGTCGTACAGATCGTCAACCTGGATCTCCGTGATTTCCAAAGCCCGGTAAGTTCCGTTGCAGCCAAGCACCTCGACAGAATAGCCGGGCCCCTCCAGGTACTCCTCGATCAACCAGGCGCCATCTTTTTCCGCCAGGTCTTTTCTGAAGGCGGAAAGCTGCTCCGGCGAATGTAAAATCGTCACCCCCCGGCTGCCGCTTGCAGATGCCGGTTTCGCCAGCAGCGGGAAGCTGCAGCCGGGCCACGCCCGGGGTACCGGCAGCCCCAGCTCGCGGAAGAGGCGGTTAGACTTCTTTTTGCAGGAGCTGACCCGGTAGGCCGCGGCATCGTAAGCAAGGGGTATCCCCGCCGCGGCCGCAACTTCCTGCAGAAGCTCCAGCGCCGCCGGATCTTCAAGAGCGGGGACAATGAAATCGCATTCTTTGATGATCTCTTTCCAGAGCCCAACCTGGGAAAGAAGTTCCACCTGCACAAAATGATCGCTAAACCCGGCCGCGGGAACATGTCTCTCCCGATCCAAGACCACTGTTTCCCAACCCGCACGCTGCGCCAGGTAAGTGGCTTCCACCCCCTGCAGGCGGCCCCCCACTACCGCTACTTTCATGGCCCGCCCCTTTTTCATCCTGTTAAACGGCCGTCCTGGGCCCGGCGAATCCAGCCGGCATATTCTCCGGGCGACGCCGCAGTTAAACCAATCTTAGCCAGCTCTGAAGAAACTTTTTGCGCGGTCCTGTAACCCTGATCAACCTGCAAAGTGCTGTTCGAGACCCCCTGCAGCCCGGAGCAGGGGGGGATCAGCGAGGTGACCACGTTTGCTCCCGCCTCCATCCTCGCCCCGAGGCCTTCAATTCCATCCACATCCAGCGAGGCCGGAATCAACCTGTCTGGAAAAATAAGGCGCAGCAAGGCAATTATCTTCAGTTCGCGGAGGCGCAGCGGGGTCGGGTGGTTTTCCAGCGGTGTCCCCGCCTGAGGAATAAAGCTCATCACCCGGACCTGGTGCGCGCCCAATTCTGCCATGGCCCTGAATGAGGCCGCCAGATCAAAGAGGGACTCGCCGATACCGGTCAGGATCCCTTCTTCAATCAAAAAGCCGAACTTGCGGGCGGTGCGCTTCATCTCCATGCGATGGTCATAATCCTGATCCAGGCGGAGCTTGCGGTAAAGAGTGCGGTTGTGAGTTTCCTGGTAACAGGCGAACCACTGCACTCCTTCCCGGGCCAGGGCCGCCAGCGCCGTCTCGGAAAGAGTCCCCGGGGAGATCATCAGAGGCAGGCTGGTCCTCTTTTTGATGAGACTAATGAGCTCGATGAGCCGCTCTTCCCCGCCGTCTGTGTCGTAATAAAAGGGATCTTCCCCCATGGTTAAATCCAGCAGATGCACCCCCGAGACGGCCAGGTTTGATGCGGCCGCACCGAGCTCATCCGCCGGCTTCCGGTAACGGCGGACCAGTTTATTCGGTACCCGGTAGCAGCAGAAGCTGCAGCGGTTACGGCACCAGGTTGAAAAGAGGAGAAAACCGTAAAGAAAAACCTTCCGGCCGAAATATCTTTCACGCAGGGTGCGGGCGGCTTTGAACAGCTGTGCCAGGTCATCCTGCTCTTCGAGGCCGAGCAGAAAAACAATCTCTTCGTCCGCCAGCGGCTTTCCCTCGAGAGCTTTCTGCAGGGTTTGCGGCAAACCAGGGCTGGTGCCGCGGGCTGGAATTTCGCTCATTTTCTTCAGCTCTCCCTTTCCGACAGCAGCATAAAAACCTGTCTGACCCCGTCATTGGCGTCTTCAGCATAGGCATCCGCGCCAATTCTTTTAGCCCAACGCGCGGTGACAGGAGCCCCTCCGACAATTGTTTTAAAGCGATCGCGAAGGCCTGCCGCGCGCAGGGCATCCTCCAGCTCTTTTTGCCCGGCCATGGTCGTGGTCAGCAGAGCGCTGGTGCCGATCACATCTGCGCCGAACTCCACCGCCTTTTCAATGATTGTTTCCGCCGGAACGTCCCGTCCCAGATCGCAAACCTCCAGGCCGTGAGCGCGCATCAAGGAGACCACGATTCCCTTGCCGATATCATGAATATCGCCTTCCACGGTGGCGAGGAGCACCTTGCCGGCGGCTTCCCGTTGCTCTACAGAGATGGCCTCATCCAGGATACCGGAAGCGGCTTTCATGATCTCGGCACACTGGATCAGCTCCGGTAAAAATAGTTCGCCTCGTTCAAATAGATCCCCGACCTTGACAAGGCCGGCGGTAAAACCCTGCTCGATTACGGTTAAAGGATTCAGCCCGGCATCCAGGGCTTTGCGGGCCACCGCTTCCGCCCTGGCCGCGTCACCTTCAATAATTGCGGCCCCCGCTTCCTGCAGTAAAGCTTCCCGGCTCATAACCGATACTCCTTTCTGTAAAGGAACCATCATTTATTTACTTTCACCGGCTGCAGCGGAAAATCATACCCTGCCGCCGCTGCTGCCAACATCGCCGCGACACCGAGTTCAAGGGAATCATGCAGAAACCGGGAAGAGAGCGCCTGCCGGGCTGCCGGGGTCAATCCGTGCGGCACCCCGGGTGAAACGACCCGGGTCTGCCCGTCTACATGCTGCCGGTCAACCAGATCGGCCGCCGGGCTGGCGTCGAGAATCAGCCGGTAACGCGCTAGCGCCCGTTCCAGGGAAGCCTCGATCTTAACGTGAAGATCAGACGCTGACTGCAGGCGGCACTTAAGCGCGGCACTGCGATGGGGAACGATGTCGTAAAGAACGACTTCTGCACCAGCCCGGCTTAAGACCAGGGCGGCGCTTTCGCCGACCCTGCCGCAGCCGATCACCAGAACCTCTTTCCCCTTCAACCCGCCGGCCATCTGCTCCAGGGCAGCAGCAAAAATGCTCCCCGTGGCAGCGGCGTTATCAACGATCCGGGCCGTAGAGGTGTTATAGGCGATGAAGCGGTGATCATCGGCCAGCAGCAACAGCGCTGCACCTGACTTGATCGCCTCGGCAAAACCGGCTACATCTTTGCCGCCGGTGATAAAAGCAGGGAAACCCAGGTGCCGGGCAATCGCGGCGACAGCCCCGGTAAAGCCGTCAATTACGCCCAGGCCGGAGCTGACCGGGATTACCGCTGTTTTCAGAGATGATCGCGGCAGGGCCTCCGGATCCTGTAGGCATATTGTCCGACAAGCCAGCTGCCATATGGACAAACCGGTCTTCTCACTTAGCTCCCGGTCATGAGAGGCCAGGTTCCGGGCAATTGAACCAACATTTTGAGAAGTCAATCTGGTCAACAGTTCACCCTCCGGCCATACTTCATTCCTGGTAACCAGGGATCAGATATTCAGGCGGACCCCGTCCAGATAACTCAGGCTTTTGGCCACACTGTTGATGTTGCTGCTTTTTTGCGCAACCATGGCCATCCTTTCGAGGCCAAAACCGATACCTACCCAGGGGACGGTTATTCCCCAATTCTCGTCCAGCGAATGGGGGCCGATCGCCCCCGAGCCCATCTCCAATCCCCCAGCCTCTATATCCACGGTTTCGCCGTAAACTTCCGAAGCCGTTGAAACCAGCTTGTAACCGTCCAGGCCGGCCGTCTCAATCACCAGGGAGGCATATTCAGCCAGCTTTGTCCGGCGCTGCTCCAGCGGCAGCCCCATCTCGACAAGGTTAAGCATGGTAAATTCGTTCAAATGGTGGGCGCCCTGAGATTCTTTGCGAAAACAGCTGCCTATTTCAAATATGCGCACCGGCTTCTCCCAGATACGCAGCAGATCGGTCAACAAATAGTAAAGGTTCGGGGCCAGCATCGGGCGGAGGCATTTGCCGCGGTCAACCCAGTAAATCTGCTTATAGAGAGGATGCGCCTCCGTGATCGACATCTTCTCCAGCAGCCCCTTCGCCAGCAGCAGCGGGGTGCTTACCTCTACAAAACCGTAACCGGTAAGCGCTCCGGTTAACCTGCTTTTCATCCGGCAGATCAGGGGCCGGCGGTAATCGTTTCTTAACCGCTCCAGGTGGTTTTTCGCAGAAACCCGCAGCTTTTTTTCAAGCTGCAAAAAGGCCCGGTCCCTTTCCGTGCAGTCAGAGAAAGTACCGCGGCGGATCTCGCCGGGGGCATTTAGTTCGATTAATCTCTGATACTGTGTCTCCGTCCAGGAAACAGCCAAGGGCACACCCCCGCAGGGTTATTGGCGGGGAGTCCGGGAGTTTCACCCGGCTGCGCGGGTTTAGAGTCCGCGTGATCCTTTCGATCCACCCCCCGCGTTGGCAAAGAAGTTTTCAAGATGATTGATCGATTATGGCTTAAGTTTATCTTGACAACCTAATTCTTTTGTTCACCCCCGGCTCCGGCTGCCGGTTCCACCGCCTTGTTTAGCCGGGAGCCCCAATGCCGCCGGAAATAGGTCGCGGAATACTTCTCTATTTTCCATTCGGGAATGTTGCACTGCGGGCAAACCCCGGTAAACCATTTATTGCGCAACCAGCGCGCCGCACGGCTGTTTCTGGAATCCTGGGCTGTAATAGATCTCCGGCAGTGCGTGGTGATACAGGCGGTTTTTCCATGAATCCGGACCGCTTGAATACCGTGCAGCACTCCCCGGCGGGACGGCCACAGCTTGATCTTGTTGATCAGGGCAAAAAAGTTTACCCGTTTGCGATAAAATTTCTTTTTTTCCGCTACACTACTTGAATCACCGGAGAATTTATTAACAGACATGAACAGCGGTCCCTCCTGGATTGATGGATATCCGTGAAGACACCTGGAAACGCAATTTATCCCGTTACTTTCCAACGATCAATTGTTTTTGTGATTTAATAAACTATTTATGCAAATAATATGCCAATTCATAAACCCGGAAAAATTATTTAATAAGCTTGCGATACCAGGGGTTTTTTCTATCTTCTTATAAAGAATAAAATCCCCCCCACCCCCCTTTTTCAAAGGGGGGAGCCTGAAAAACCGGAAGGCTACCTGTTTTAAAGGGGTTTTCCGGCATTAACAGCCTGGTAGTCCTAAACAATTGTCTAACCCCGCACCAGTTAAACCCCGGCGGTTCTCAATAGTGAGACATTGGCTGATCCGTAGAGAAATTACCCGGATGATTGTCTTCATAACCAGGAGATTGTCTCATACATGATACAACCATGCGCAATTTCTCATAATTGAGACTTCTGAAGCCCGCTCAAAGAAAATAAGAAATATCGAAAAGTTAACCAGTTTCCGGAGAAAAATAATAACTTTTCAAGATAAATTTGATCTATAATATAAGCGTCAGGAGTAAATAATCCAATGATGTTAGGGGAGGGCTTTATCAGTGAAAAAGAAGGCCGCCTTGCTGAGTATTATCCTGGTGGTAGTTTTTCTTTCGGTCCTGGCCGGCGGATGCGCCCTGTTTCAGAAAGACGCCGCACCGGATCCTGATGAAACCGGCAACAATTCCGGGGAGCCTGATGGTGATGGTAGCGACACGGCACCCAACGATGAAACAACTCCCGGCGAAACCCCTCCAGGGAGTGAAGACGGTAAAGAAGAGGAACGCAAGGTTAAGATCACTCTTTATTTCGGCGACAAGAAGGCCATCGAAGATGACAGCCCCTGCGAAACAGGCTATCTCAGCCCGGTGGTGCGCGAATTCCCCCATACCACCACGGTGCTGCGCCTGGCCCTGCAGGAGCTGATCCGGGGGCCTTTACCCGGAGAGGGCAACCTGGTAAAAACCCTGCCGGCTACAGTGAAGATCCTCGATCTGAAGATTGAAAACGGGGTAGCCCTGATTGATTTTTCTTCGGAGCTGATCACCGACAGCCCGGGCGGCTCCCTGGGAGGCTCTATCTTGATCCAGTCGCTGGTTTATACCGCCACCGAGTTTCCCACGGTAAAATCGGTCCTGGTAACGGTAAACGGCGAGACTTACTCCGACGGACATTTTATCTGGGAATATCCGATCGGACGGGAAGACTTCAATTTTTCTGGGTGATAGCATCACCGGTTCCCGTGAGGAACCAGGTATAAGCTATAGAAACTTTGAGTGTGAAAGCGCCTTTTTCAAAAGGCGCTTTTTTTGACGTACCGGCAAGCAACACCACTTCCCCCTCCTCTTCTCCCCCCGTTTCTATTTCAGGGTTTTAACGGCGCCACCGGGTTTCCCACGAATCCAGCCATCTGCATGCATTGAGATATCATAAGAAGGAAAAATCATTCCTTTTGTTTAAATTATATTACCAATAAGAATGGCCACGATACTAATTCTTGCAAACCAAGCAATATTCCAAGGGAGGTCAATCATGAAGTCGATCTATTTTGAGGTGAAGATTCCCAAGTTTTTGGCACTGAAGGCGCTGGGAGCGTTGTCAAAGGGTTTTTACTACACCGGACTTTCTTCGGTAGTCTATCAGAAAAACTTGCCGGACCAGCCGCTTCCGGGAGACCGCTGGGTGAAGGTAAGAAACACTCTGGCCGGCATCTGCGGCACCGACCTCTCTTTTTTTCTCCTCAAACCTGATGCCAAGGCCGCCCTCGGAGCGATGCCCGGCGGCGAGAGAACTTACCTGGGGCACGAGCAGGTCGGCATTGTCGAAGAGGTTGGAGCCGGGGTGGAGAATTTGAAACCCGGGGACAGGGTGACGATGCAGAAGTATATGGCCTGCTGCGATTTAAAAGAGATTGACCCTCCCTGCGAATTTTGCCGCGAAGGCCTCTACTGCCTCTGCGAGAATTACGGCGAGCCGGGCCCCAAAATACTTGAAAATCTAGGAGCCGGTTTCGGCGATTACTTTCTGGCCCCGGAGAAACAGCTGGTCAAGCTGCCCGACGAGATCACCGACGACCAGGCGGTGATGATCGAGGCGGCGGCGGTTTCACTGCATGCCGTCCTGAGACGACCGCCCCGGGACGGAGAGAAGATCCTGGTATTCGGCGGCGGGGTCATCGGCCTGAACGTGGTCCAGTGCCTGAAAATGATCAACCCTTCGTGCAAGGTTTACCTGCTCGAGCGGATCAAGGCAAAACAGGAGTTTGGACGCCGGCTGGGAGCTGACGAAGTCCTCCTGGGCGATCCCTATGAGGCCGTGGCTGCAGCTGCCGGCGGAAAGCTTTACCGGGGCATGTTCGGCAACCGGATGATCATGGGCGGCTTCGATGTCATCTTCGACTGTGTCGGAACCAGCCAAACTTTTCACGACTCTTTGCGCTGGTTGAAGGCCAGGGGAACCTACGTCAAGATCGGGCATCATATCCGCCCCGTCGCCTTCGACGAAACCCCGATCTGGTGGCAGGAGCTGCAGATTATCGGGATCAACGCCCACGGCATGGAGCAGTTCGAGGGTAAAATGATCAGCACCTTTGAACTGGTGATCGACCTGATCCGGCAGGGCCGCTACAGCATGGACGGCTTTATCACCCACCGCTTTAAACTCGATCAGTACAAAGAAGCTTTCAGGACGATGATCGACCGCCCTGAGGAAGTGATCAAGGTTGTACTGGAGATTGATTGAATAAATCAGACTGTCTTAGCGGCTGTGGGCAACCCGGGCCAGGTGAACTGCGTTCGCTCCGTAATAAAATACTCAAGGATGACAAAAAGAGAGCGGTGAGCTGCTTTTGTTAATACGTTAAAAGGTGGTTGCCGCAGTGCTCCAGGAAGCGCATAAAGTCGTCACGGCTGATCGTCAGCGTGGCGGTGTTGACATTGGGGTGAAAGTTGATCCAATCCTCATTCTGCAGGTCCTTGTCCAGAACGACAACAACCTCTTTATTCCGATCATTGATCAGCCCGAAAGCGGAGACGGACCCGGCTTCCACACCGAGGTATTTGAAAAGCCTCTTCGCCGAGGCGAAGCTGAGTTTGCTTTCACCGACCTTTTCGGCAAGCTGTTTCAAATCCGCTCTTTTTGAATCTTCAAGGATGACCAGGTAGTGCCTGTTCCCCTTGCTGTTGCGTAGGAA
>MTKW01000608.1_pt2 | contig 10250 bp, 6 predicted proteins | sample 1042761 | NCBI WGS metagenome assembly MTKW01 (sample SAMN06205366, study PRJNA360243) | anaerobic digester metagenome | biome: Wastewater treatment plant; feature: Anaerobic digester sludge; material: sludge; isolation source: anaerobic digester fed with sludge from wastewater treatment plant ...
GACATTCGTGTGGTGGGCAAACGAAACGGCGCGGTGCTTTTGGATGGTATCATTTTCGACCGCGGACAAATCAATCTGTACATCGCTCCGGTGTACGACAATCCGGTAGCTTCTGCTCCCGAAGGATGCGAAACGGGGCGTATCGTACTTGTGGACGAATCGCCAGCGGGAGTGCCCATGATGCAGCCTCAGGGTATGAAAAGCGCATTCCAACTCATAAGCGGTGAGATGGAAGGAAACTTAACCATCCGCAACTGCATGTTCCTCAACGGTTTTCACTTTGGCATTCAAATGGCCTGCAAAGGCGGACATTTCGATATATACAACAATGTGTTTGTGGCAAACCGTATGGCTGCCTGCGAGGTGCGTGGCGGCTTGGCACAACCCAATACATCCAAAATCTCCTTTCACGACAATACCGTGCTGTTTACCTGGAGCCGCACAAAAGTGATGGAAGATATGGGCTACGGATTCCGCTACATGACTGGCATTGACGCCGATGTTTATAACAATATAATTGGCTGCTCCAACTATGGCGGGCTAGACCGTGCTTATGTGGATGCCGACAAAGCCAAAGAAGCCAAACGGGTAACCTCTGCCTGGAACAACCTGTTTTTTGGTAACCGCAATGGCGATATGGTGTTGCCATCGGGCGGTGGCGGATGGACGTTTGTGCTGGCAAAAAACTTCGAAGACGTGAACCAACTGGTTAAATATGAAAACAATCGTGAGATGAACGAAGCCGAAGCAAATGCCATAAGCAAAAAAATAGACGCACCCTATCTGAAAGGATTTATTGGGATAACCGGCACACAAACCTCAGAGTTCAACCCCAACTCATCGCTAAATACTTTTCGCTCGGCAATGGGAATGAATATGCAGGGTACTGAAACCGTACGCGTTTCGATGTATGGCAATCGCTATCCCTTCGAGAAAGCATTTGACCTTTTTGGAGCCGTTAATGGCTACGGGGCACAGATGATAAGATAGGCGGAATATAGAAGTCTTTTGCCCTTCTTTTAAGAAGACAGATAAAACGGAAAAGCAAATCCAACTTTCAAAAACAAAAAACAAAATGAAAAAACTAATTGCAATTTTAATCCTCGCGTTTGCCTTACAAGGTACGGCGCAAGCGCAACTTGGCGGATTACTTAATAAAGCCAAAGAAGCAGTAAAAAAAGAGGCTATGGATAAAAGTACAGATAATGCAACTCAAGGTGTGAGCAACGCTACATTGGATGAAAAATCGTCGGTTCCTGCGGCCGATCTGTCAGATGAGGTGCAGCAAGCCGTTGCTAAACTCAAAAACCCGAGCCTGAGGCCACCTACTTGTTGGGCGTATGATTCCTTTGCTGATCAAGGAGGTGCCGCTTTTGATCTTGAAGAGGAAAATGCAAATCCGAAGCCACTCGACAAAATGAATCATCATGAATTTGTACAGCGCATTTATCGTTTTTCATCTGAAGAATTGGACGCTATCAAAAAACAAATAGAAGACAGAAATAACGATAACCTATCTATTTGTGAGGCAATATGTATTCCCGGAACATTTAGTATAAAATCTGATGTAGGAAAACTCTTTACCGATGGTGAAAAATTTGGTGCAGAACAAAATCTGGAAAAAGAGTCCAAACTTTACAATCACTACATAAACACACTTAAAAGCTATGTTACTCAACGTTATGAAGTTGAGAAGAAGGGAAATGATCAATTTACCTTAAAATCACTGCAAGTAGGAATGAACACCATAAGAAATATAAACGGAAAACAACACTTTGTAATTTACGATAACAATGGGAACCCTGTAATCACGCCTGCTAAAGCAGATATATACGATTATGAAAGAGCTCAATTAATTGGCATTCGTAGATTACTCGACCGTAAAGGACAGTCACCGGATTGGGATGAGTTTGATTTTGCCATTGTTGTAATATCCAGTATGGCGGAAGGACAAAGGAACTCATTGGCTAACCAGGAAAAACTACCTGTACCGGCTTCGCAGATGAACAACCCTGCGTTGAAAGCCAAAATGCTCAAACTGGCACGCCAGGCATACTCATCGTGGGATATCAAAGAGCTGATAATTATAGAATCGGCATGGCGGGTTGAAAAAAACGCACTCGGACAAATCATCCACCGCCGTATCAATACCAACATCATCCTGCCAAATGGCTCCGGGGGATACACTATGCGTACACTCAGTTTTATTGAGCCTTACGCCGGTAGCGACAAATATGGTGAGGTGGAAGCCCATGGTATTGGCACCGATGACAGGGCGGTAAATTATAAGGAAAAATAATCTGAAATGAAAAAACCAATTCTATTAACAATCATCATTGCGGGCTTTATCCTAATTGGATGTGGCAACAGCAATTCACAATCTAAATTGAAAGACATGAGCGAAATTGAAAAATTAACTAAAGAGCAGTTTGCAGAAGAAACTGCAGCAATTCACATCCATACGATGCGGGAAATGGAAAATCTGTTGGACAAATACACCAAAATAGATGCAGATTTTGAAAAGGACATGGATAAACTCTATAGCAGCTCGGTGAAGCAGATGATACAGTACGGGAAAGTACTTGCTAAAAAAGACGAAGAAACCAGGGATGACTATCTATTGGAAAGCTCAATGGCGGCGATGTCTGCTATGGAGAAAATAGAACCCGAAGCAACAGATTTTGAAAATAAATTTGACAATAGGCTTCCTGAGTTGCAAGCATACGGGAGTGAGAAAATAGGACAAATGTTTAAACATTTATTCGGCATAATGGACTTTATGGATTTCGAAAGGATAAAAGAAGATTATCCCGAAACTGCGAAAGAATTTGGAATAGAATAGGGGAAGACAGAGAAGTCTGAATTATGCTTTTCCAGATGAATGCGACTGTTCTGATATTCGGTATTCAGAGAGATGTAGCATCGTTTAATTGCTTTTTGCTCTGCACTTAAACGAGCTACATCCTAATAAAAAAAAACAAAACAATGAACGAAATAAAACAACCCATAACCGATGCTCTGCAAACCAAGTGTAAATCCTGTGGTGGCATTATGCAATACTCGCCTGCCGATGAAGATTTGAAATGCGTGTATTGTGGAAAGATCGTAGATTTAGACCAAACTGCCGCTGAAATTAAAGAAAACGATTTCAACTACTGGAAAGACCGCGCCGATGAAAACAGCGAGGAACAAACCGTGGAAGTTACCGAAATAAAATGCCGGCAATGTGGTGCTACCACTACCCTCGCGCCCAATGTTTCGGCAGCAAAATGTGTGTTTTGTTCTACGCCGCTTATCTTAAATGAAGCAGCGGTAAAACGTTTCTGGCAGCCGGAATACCTGCTCCCTTTTAAAATAACCGAGAAAGAGAGCGGCACAAACTTCAAAAAATGGTTGGGCAAGAAGTGGTTTCTGCCATCGGAGCTAAAGAAAAGAGAAGTTGACGCAGATAGATTCAAAGGCGTTTATCTGCCATTTTGGACTTACGATGCAAATACCACTACTGACTATAGAGGTGAGCGAGGTGAAGACCGAACCGAAATATATCGCAACAACAAAGGAGAAGAGTCGAAACGAACTGTAACAGATTGGTATCCAAGATATGGCACTATAACGCTACCATTTGACGATATAGTTGTGCCTGCTGCTACAACTCTTCCCAAAAAAATCATGAATAAACTGACCAATTGGGATATGATGAACTGCGTGGCTTACCGTCCCGAGTTTACGGCCGGATTTATCACAGAAATATATCAAATCGACTTCAGAGACGGGGTAAACGAGGCCAAAAAGAAGATGGATACAGAAATTGAAAGTAGCATTAAAGCGGATATCGGGGGCAATCGTCAAAAAATTCGCAGTAAATACACGCAATACAACGACATCATGTTCAAACTGCTGCTGCTGCCAATATGGATCAGTGCCTTTAAATTCAACGGCAAACTGTATCAGTTTGTGGTAAACGGACGAACCGGACAAGTAATTGGCGAATATCCGAAGAGCACAACGAAGATAATAATGCTGATTGTAGCGATACTGGCCATTATAGGAGCGTTGATAATGATATTTTGAGAGAACTGAGCAAAAATCGATCACTCCATTGATAATTGACAAGATAAAATTGAAGAATCGATTTACTTCTAATGATTTCTTCCGAATAAAGACCTGTTTTATTATCACTATCAATAAATTTTTGAAATTCTCAATTAATTTTCGTATTTTTCGATTGTTGCATGTCGTATTTGTTTTATAACTAACTCAAATATTGCTTTTTAAGCTATGACGTGCAACATTTTTTAATTTTATATGCCCCTAGTTCTCAAATAGTTATCAACAGGGAAACTCGAGTTAATTACTAAAAATTTGTTATCAAATGAAACATTTAAACACCATTTTTTTAGCAACACTTTTTTTGCTTTTATCTGCATTTGTTCACGAGTCCGTTTTAAATGCTCAGGTTCCGGCAACGGTTAAGGGGGTAGTTTTTCACGATAAAAACGGAAACGAAGTTTATGATTCTTCCGATAAGCCACTTAAAGGGGTAGCAGTTTCCAACGGGAGAGATGTGGTTTTAACTAACCGGAAAGGAGAATATGAGCTTTTGCTTCGCGACAATTCAGCCATTTTCGTGATTCAGCCGGCAAACTGGGTTGCACCTGTTGATGAAAATCGTAAACCGGTGTTTTATCAAATGTATAGTTCCGGCGGAGCAACCGGGACAAAATTTGAAGGCATGCCACCCACCGGACCGCTTCCTGAATCGGTTGATTTTCCGCTCTTACCCAAAAAAGCGCCGCGCAAATTCAAAGCGTTNNACCGATTCACATTTTGGAATAACCCTTGGCGATATTGTGTTTGACAATCTGAGCCTGTATGACCATGTTCTCAGTAGTCTTTCAACCCTTGGAATTCCCATGTGGTATGTTCCCGGCAATCACGATTCAGACTACACAGGCACAAACAAAGCGGAGTTTCGCGGCGCATGGAGAAATAAAATCGGGCCTCTGTATTATTCGTTCAGTTACGGGCAGGCACATTTTATTGTGCTTGACAATATTTTGTGGATTTTTGAAGAGGGTAAAAATTTTTACCGAACCGGATTAGGTAAAGATCAGATGCAGTTTTTACGAAATGAGATTCAGCGCATTGATAAAAATAAGCTGCTGGTGCTGCTGGCTCATATTCCTTATGAGAGCTCCACGGCATGGCATGATAAAAATGAAAAGAGAGAGTTTTACCAACTGCTGGCAACCCATCCTAACAGTTTTTCGCTCACAGCTCACACACACAGGCACTTTCATCGTTTTATTGACAGCGATGACGGATATCCGGGCAGTGAGCCGCACCATCTGATTAGTGTGGGGACAGTCTGCGGGGCTTGGTGGTCCGGGGCACCCAATGAATTCGGAATTCCGCACGCCATGATGTCTGACGGAACACCAAACGGATACGGATTTTTGCACATCAATAAAAACGACTGGAAATTTGAATGGAAGCCGGCAGGAATGGATGCAGGTTTTCAAATGCAGATTGATGCCCCCGATTTTGTTGAAACCGATGCAGGCAATGAAATCAAAGTGACAGCAAATATTTTTAACGCACTCCCCAATGCCGTTGTAAAAATGAAAATCGGTGATGACGGGAATTGGATTGAAATGAAACGGGTTACCCAAACAGATCCGGTCAGGCTGGCACAAAAAGAGTGGGAAGAGCAGATAAATAATGTTCCCTGGCGAAAGATGGGAGGCGACTCCAATTCCTTGCACATCTGGGAAGCAACTTACACCGTAAAGGAAAATCCGGGAGTGCACAATATTCGTGTAAACGCAAAAGATGCATGGTTTGAATATGAAGGTAACAGACTGATTCACATCAAATAGCACCTACCGGACTATCCCGTTCGTTTTCTTTTTGCTATTTTCAGCGAATAGAAATTCTGAGCCAAAATAGTAATGAACAGATAGCCTTTTTATGTTTAATGGCGCTTTCCGTTCTTTTCTGTTCTTTGGAAAAAGAGAACAAATCGCCCGGATTCAGCACAGTTCAATCAGCCTGAAACCTGTTCCATTGTTCGTAAACAGGGAAAATCCCAATGCCGGTATCTTATTATCCATTTATGAAAGCGGTTGAGAATTGCAGTGCAATCACTAAAAAAAACAGCAGCAGGAACAGGAAATTTCCCCAAAAGCGGCTTTTCAGAAAAACAAAAAAATTGGACAAAAGGAAAGTAACCGGAATGGAGATTATAATCAGCATTTCATGGGAAGCGCCGGGAACTGCAACAATACTGATTAATGAAAAGATAAAAAGCAGCAAAAACAGGATGAAAAACTTCCGTGAGCTGATTTTTTTTGCATCATATTGCTGAACCATGCTGATGCTGCCCATCAACACAAGCAAACTCAGGAATGCAAGATAGATTTGCAATGGAATATTGGATTGAATATGATTAACCGGTGAAAAGATGTTTAATTCAAAAGTTTCGATAAGTTCAGGAGTAGAGTTGTTTACGTATGCAAAACTAAATGCAAACAGAAACGGAAGGAATAGCCCTAAGGTCAGAATTACAAATTCCCGCCAGTGCGTTTCGCGCGAGAAAAATCCGATTCCTATCAGAAATACCGGAAAAAGAATGATGATATTAAAATGAAACAGTGCGGCAATTCCCAGGAAAAAGCCGGCATCAAATGCAGCGGAATAGGGTTGCTTTTGCCCGAAAGCATTAAACATCCTGTGGATGGAAATCAAAACGAAAAAAGCGCCGAAATAAACCGGATGCATTGCCTGAAGGTCAGTAAAGCCGCAAATAATCAGGATAAACAGCGATGCCGGCAGCTTTGTCCTGATGCGTATGAAATTGTATTTATTGTTAATGCTCAGCATTAAAAAAGCCATTCCGATAAGCACCGTAAGTGTAATGATATTCGGCAGGTAAGGAATCTTGTTCAGAAAAAGATATATGGGCTTAAACAGCAGATTATCAGTTTCCCCCGGCGAAAAAGGATAAATATTTTGATTCCAAACACTTTTAAACCAGAATGCAATTCCCATAATTGGGAACAAAATAAAATTAACTTTATTATTTGATTTAAGTGTTTTGAACAGCATATCACAGGTCGAAGCCTAAATCTTTTCGATAATATTTTTTATCAAACTGAATGCGTTCCGCATTCCGGTATGAAGTCTCCAGAGCTTCATTCATGTTGTTGCCCAGTGAGCTGATGGCAAGCACCCTGCCTCCGTTGGTCAGAATGTTTTTTCCGTCGGATTTTGTGCCGGAATGAAAAACGATGCTCTTTTCAACCAGATCAAGGGCTGAAATAATTTTTCCCTTTTCATAGCTCCCCGGATAACCGCCGGATACCATCATCACCGTAACAGCATTCTGGTTAGATATTTCCACATTTTTTTCCGCTAATGTACCATCAGCAGCCCCTTCCAGCAAATCAACAAAGTCGGATTTGATGCGCAGCAAAACAACTTCCGCCTCGGGGTCGCCTAATCGCACGTTATATTCAATCACAAAGGGATCTCCGTCAACATTGATAAGTCCAAAAAAAATGAACCCGTTGTATTCAATGCCATCTGCTTTTAGCCCGTTTACAGTGGGTCTGATGATGCCCGCTTCCACTTTTTGCATAAATTTTTCATCGGCAAACGGCACGGGTGAAATCGCCCCCATGCCACCGGTATTCAGTCCGGTGTCGCCTTCGCCAATCCGTTTGTAATCTTTGGCTTCGGGTAAAATTTTATAATCTTTCCCATCGGTGATTACAAAAACCGAAACTTCAATCCCCCTGAGAAACTCTTCGATGACCACCTTATCGCCTGCACCGCCAAACTTGCCGTTCAGCATTTCCTGCAGTGCAGTTTCTGCTTCCCGGCGATTTTCAATAATCAAAACACCTTTTCCGGCAGCCAACCCATCGGCTTTCAAAACAAAAGGCGGCTTCAGTGAATCGAGAAACTGAATTCCCTGTGGAAGGTTGTTTTTTGTAACCGTTAAATATCTGGCAGTCGGGATATTGTGGCGCACCATAAAACTTTTTGCAAAATTTTTGCTGCTCTCCAGTTGTGCACCCTCTTTTTTGGGCCCCACAACTTTCAGTTTTGCCAATTCCAGACAGGAAGCTAAAAAATCGTGAATCCCCTGAGCCAGCGGAACTTCGGGACCAATCACCACCAAATCGATTCTGTTTTCCAGAATTGCAGATTTGATACCTTCAAAATCTTCCGGTTCAATTTCGAGGTTCGTTCCCAACAATTGGGTACCGGCATTTCCGGGCGTAAAAAAAAGATTTTTTAACTTGTCACTTTGTTTGATTTTCCAACCTATGGCGTGTTCTCTGCCGCCGCCGCCAACTACCAAAATATTCATGTTCGTTTCAGCCTTAGAGTAAATTGTAGGTTTCAAAATGCTTTCTCATGCTCGCTTCGATCTTTTCCTGAAGTTCGGTTTCTTCAAAATTTCGGGCTGTTCTCTCTATGCGCTGCATGTAGAACAGGTTTCGCTGAATCTCTTCATTAACAGCTGCTGAATTTGTAAAACGAACACCCATGGTAAAGAAATAGGCCAGTTCGTCATCAAACGTGTTGAAAACCTCTTCTAAAATCTGTTTCCCTTTTTCTCTTGCGCCGGCACGATAATAGTTTTCCGNNTTTTTTCCCTCCTCAATCAGGCCAGTTGCCAGACGGTTGAAGCTGTTACGGATATTTGTCATCATCCGGGAGTTGTTTTCATCAATATAAACCTTCGGGTCGTTCATGTTGCCGTATTTAAACTTATTCATCATGTTGTCATACATAATGTCTGTTGCCACGGTGCCGAACGCCAGCCTTTCCGGATTATCCACGCCGCTGATGGGAACAAACCGGTAGGCAAAGCCTTCCACCTGAAAATATTCCTGAAGGTTCAGGTATTTGTTTCTTCCAACAGTTATTGCCCAGTAAATGGGGCGTTCCCAGTTGTTGGTAGCCAGCATGTCGAGAATCATCATCTCATCTTTTGGCAGATAATTGCGCCCGGACAAATCGATGGTGATGGTGTCCACGATTTTATCATAGTCCTGAGGCCTGACCACATTGTTGCGAATGACAGCTTCTTTGTCCACCTTATATTTGATAACTTTCTTGGGGAGGAAAGATGCATCTCCTGCCTGGCGTAATTTTGTTGCCGGATTTTCGGAAGAAATCCAGCTGACAGCTTCTTCCAAACCTACAAATTTCCGCTTAATTCGCGGGTCGTCAATTAAATATACGATGTCACGTGTTCCCTGGCGGTATTTGTCTTCATCCATGGAAAAGGGCAGAGGGTCTGAATCGTAGGCTTTGCGCCGCATCTGGTTGATATACCAGTCGGTTTGCAAGTAGCTCAGATTACAGACGCGCGTGTCGGTGCGCACGCCTTCCACTTCCTGGTTATACCAGAGAGGAAAAGTGTCATTGTCCCCGTTGGTGAAGATGATTCCATTGGGCTGGCAGGTTTTAAGATAATTGGCGCCTAAATCGCGTGCAGTGTATCTTCCCGAGCGATCATGGTCGTCCCAGTTTTCCACAGCCATTATTCCGGGAACCAAAAGCAGAGTAACAACACCGGTTGCAGAAGCAGCAACGGTTTCGCTCATATATTTTTTAAGTGTTTCAATAATTGCCAGAGCGCCAATACCAATCCACATGGCAAAAGCATAGAAGGAACCGGCATAGGCATAATCCCGCTCCCTGGGCTGCAGGGGATTTTGGTTAAGATAAATCACAATGGCAAGACCGGTCATGAAAAAGAGCAGGAAAATAACCCACAGTCCCTGTTTCCCCTTTGCTCCTTTGCTGTTCTGGTAGAAAACACCAAGCAGTCCCAATATCAAAGGTAGAAAATAATATGTGTTTCTCGCCTTATTGTTGGCAAAACGGTCGGGGAGGTTGTCCTGACTTCCTAAGCGTATTTCATCGAAAAATTTAATTCCGCTCAGCCAGTTTCCGTATAACGGCCCGCCATGCCCCTGTATATCGTTTTGTCTTCCTGCAAAATTCCACATAAAATATCGGAAATACATGTGTCCCACCTGATAGCGGAGGAAAAAGCGAATATTTTCCACAAAAGTAGGTTTAATGATGATCTCCCTTTCGCCCGATTCATTCATGTGCTGAACACGTCTTCCCTTAATGCCAGCCCACTCCTGATAAGCCTGAGCATGAGCCGGGTCGGTGCTGCTCCACATCCGGGGGAAAAGTGTTTTAAATTTATCGTCATAGTT
>MTKW01003535.1_pt1 | contig 10250 bp, 8 predicted proteins | sample 1042761 | NCBI WGS metagenome assembly MTKW01 (sample SAMN06205366, study PRJNA360243) | anaerobic digester metagenome | biome: Wastewater treatment plant; feature: Anaerobic digester sludge; material: sludge; isolation source: anaerobic digester fed with sludge from wastewater treatment plant ...
ATTCTGGCCGGTATCATGACCGGGTTTGGCCGTGCTTTTGGTGAGGTAGGGGCTGTTATGCTGGTAGGGGGCAATGTGCGCTACCAGACGAGGGTACTGACGACCTCTATTGTTTTAGAAACCCGGCAGGGTAATTATGAATTTGCCATTGCCTTGGGATTGATTCTTTTGCTACTGTCTTTTGTGGTGAGCAGTGTTCTGCTGAAAATAGATGATTCTAAATTAAGTTAACTCAGGGGAATTTCTATGCCGGAACCGCTTTTTGAGCTAAAAGATGTGGTTAAAAAATATGATGAGAGAACAGTGCTGCGGGTCAAGGATTTGAAATTGGACGAGAATAGGGTTTATGCTATTCTTGGGCCGAATGGTGCTGGGAAAACCACCCTCTTAAGGCTGCTCAATATGCTGGAGAAACCCACCTCTGGAAGGATCATTTTTCAGGGGGTGAATATCAACAGAGCCGGAGAATCGGCACGGATCAGGATGCGCCGCCAGATGTGTATGGTTTTACAGAATACCTATCTGTTCAACACCAGTGTATATCAAAATGTAGCCTATGGCCTGCAGCTGCGCGGTGTCAGGGGAGCAGAACTGGAGCGTAGAGTGAAAGAGGCGCTCTCTTTTGTTGGCCTCAGTGACTTTGGTTCACGCAGGGCTTTAAAGCTTTCCGGGGGGGAAACCCAGCGGGTTGCCCTGGCCCGGGCAGTGGCCATACGCCCACAGGTACTCCTGTTGGATGAACCCACAGCCAATCTTGACCCGGACAGTGTTGCCCTGATTGAAAAGCTTGTGAGAAGGATCCATGAATCAACTGGAGCCACAGTGCTGATCATCACCCATAACCTTTTCCAGGCACAGCGGATCGCGGATGAGGCTATTCTGCTCTATAATGGGGAGGTAATTGAAAGAGCACCTGTTGCCCGGTTTTTTACGAACCCTCATTCTGATATCACCCGCCGTTTCATCTCAGGAACAATGGTATATTAGGAAAAGCCAGAGATAAATAAGGAGTTGAAGTGATTTGGCAGCCCGCAACCATGAGAGCACATCCCATACTGACCGGGGACAGGAGAAGAGCCTTTTTGGAGAACTTTCAGGGGCATTAGGGGATCTGGGCACCTTCCTTCCTTATGTGCTGGGTGCTGTTACTGTGGCCGGGCTTAATCCTGCCAGTATTTTTGCCGGATTTGGGCTTTTTTATATTTTTTGCGGCTGGTTTTATAGGATACCAATGGCTGTACAGCCTATGAAGGCGGCTTCAGCAGCTGTGCTGACTTATGGCATTACCCCTGGTGAGGTGGCTGCAGGCGGGTTGGTCATGGGACTGGTATTGTTGCTGCTGGGTTTGACCGGTATTGTGGACCTTATCTCCCGCATTACTCCAAAGGGAGTGGTCAGCGGTATACAGGTGGGGCTAGGGCTGTCACTGGCCATTTTGGGGCTTGAGATGGTTGGCAGACAACCGGCCCTGGGCTGGACACTGCTGGTTTTGATGCTGTTTCTGCTGCAAAGCAGACGCCTCCCTGCAGCGCTCCTGGTGGTTTTGGTGGGAACGGCGGCTCATATCCTGCTCAATCCGGGGCTGTCACTCCCGAAGATCACTCTGGGCATACACCTGCCTGCGCTGGTAGTACCCACTGCAGCAGATTTCAACAGAGCCTTTTTTATGCTGGTGCTGCCCCAGCTGCCGATGACTCTGGCCAATGCTGTATTAGTGACTACAGTCCTTTCCAGTGAGCTCTTTGGAGACAGAGCAGCCCGGGTTAGCGATCGGAAACTCTGCCTGACTATGGGGGCAGCCAACCTGCTGGCAGCGCCATTTGGGGGGTATATGATGTGCCATGGAAGTGGGGGTGTGGCGGCCCATTACCGCTTCGGCGGCAGGAGCAAATATACTGTTTATTGCATCGGCTTTCTGCTGCTGGCTGTTGGCTTATTTTTAGGAAGTGATGGTGCCAGTATATTTGCTCTGATCCCTGATGCTGTCCTCGGCTGTCTGCTCTTTTACAGCGGTGTGGATCTGGCTATGGCCGCCAGGAAGACAGGGGAGCGAAATGACTTTTTTGTGATTTTGGCAGTTGCAGCTCTGTCACTGGCCATCAACCCGGCTGTTGCCTTTCTTGCAGGGTTTGTTCTGGCAAAGGGTCTTGAAAAGAGATGGTTCCAACTGTAGACCCTATCCACATCCACTGCTTCAGATGATATTTTGGATGAGGATGATAAACACTTGCTCTCCAGGTTTCACGGGTGGATGGCCTGCTGCCAGATCGATCAGGCAGTTGCAATCAGCTAGAGAGCGGCGCATACTGGATTTTTGCCCTGAGAGCACCGCTACTCTCCAACCTTCAGGGCCGAAAAGGGTATACCCCAAAAGAAATCTGCGGGGTCCACCCTTTTTGGGAAAGCCGCTGGTAGCCACTGCAGGAATGTGCAGCAGTTTCGGTTTTAATCCCTGCAGGGCATGCAGCACTGGGTAAACCAAAAGGTGATAGCCCACAAAACACGCCACAGGGTTGCCTGAGAGCATAACCACCAATTTGCCATCCCGGATACCGGCACAGGAATGGCTGCCTGGCTTGACCTGATACCCCAGGAAGAGAGGTTGAGCGCCGATCTGCTCTAGGAGGTCTTTTGCTTGATCATTACTGCCTGCTGCTGTGCCTCCGATGGTGACCACCAGATCAGCTTTTTTTAGCTGGGCATCTAGTTCCTTCACGGCAGAGCTTCCCGGGGCTGCCACTGCTATTGGGGAACCTCCGTGGGTGGTAACCAGCGAAGCCAGGAGTGGGCCATTGCTGTCCCTCACCTGCCCTGGTTTAATTCCTTGATCACAGGGGATGATTTCTTTCCCCAGGCTCAAAATAGCAACCCGGGGAACGCGCACTGCTGATATTTCCCGGAAGCCGTAGGCGGTCAATATACTGATCAGCCCAGGGGTGATCTTGGTGCCGGTTCTGGCGATAACTGTGCCTGCAAGAAAGTCTTCACCCTGTTCACGAATGTTGTTAACCTTGGGATTGATCCTCTTGATAGAAAGATAACCGTCTTCTACACAGACATCTTCATCCCGCACAACCACTGCAGTGCCCTGTGGGATGTGTCCCCCGGTTACTACTCCCGCTGCCTCTCCCTCTTTTAATGTGAATGAAGGAACCTCTCCGGCTGCAAGATGTTTTTTGATAAGAAATCTATCACCAGTGGTCTCGGCAAGGGCGAACCCATCCATGGCTGCCTGCCTGTAGGAGGGCAGGTCATGGGGAGCAATGATATCTGCCGCAAGAATGCGCCCTGTTCCCTGCAGTGGGGATATCAGCTCACTATCCAGTGGTTTAGTCTGCTGTAAGAGAATCTGACAGGCATCCTCTAAAGATATATTCTCATACATTTTATATATCTCCTTATGTTTAAAAAGCCATTCCCAGGGTGCGGAAAGACACTGACTTTCCGCACCTGTCAGGGTATGGCAATTTGCTTATGGCTGTTTTTTAGGTTTCATGAACTATTAGTTTAGCTTTTCCAGCTTAACAGCGCAGACCTTGTATTCACCGGTTTTGGTGATGGGGTCCACCGCGTCACTGGTGAGGACATTGGTAGGGCTTTCCGTATAATGGAAAGACATCCAGATGACCCCGGGCGGCACCCGGTCCGTTACCTGAACCTTTGTTGTCACTTCTCCCCGTCGGGATGTTACCTTAACCTTATCACCTGTAGTGACTCCCAATCGGGATGCATCATCAGGGTTGACCTCTGCATATTCCTCATTCCATATGCTTTGAATCCCTGCCGAATAGGGTGTTGTCACATTATAATGGAACAGGATCCTGCCGGTAGAGAGCAGGTAGGGGTATTGTTCATCGGGTAGTTCTGCAGGCGGTATGTGGTCGATCCCCTGGAACAATCCCTTACCCCTGGTAAATGCAGTACCGTGCAGGTATTTGGTCCCCGGGTGATCTGATGCAGGGCACGGCCACTGCAGACCCTTCTTATCGATGCGGGCATAGCTGATCCCCTGATAAGAAGGTGTCAGAGAAGCCATTTCATTGAAAATTTCCTCTGCTGTATTGTAGTTCATGGTATAACCCATCCTGGTGCTCATCTCCATGATGGTCTGCCAGTTGGTGCGGCCGGGAATCGGTTCGATAGCTTTGCGAACCCGCTGGACACGCCGCTCTGTGTTGGTAAATGTTCCATCGGTTTCGGCAAAGCTTGCCGCCGGAAGCACCACATCTGCATATTGAGCGGTTTCAGTCAGGAAGAGCTCATGCACAACCAGAAACTCCAGTTTTTCCAAACCGGATTTGATGTGGTTGGCATTGGGATCGGTCAGCACCGGGTTTTCACCCAGGATATACATGGCTTTGACCTCTCCGGAGTTGGCAGCATCAAACATCTCAGGGATCATCAACCCGACTTCTGCAGGAAGTGAGACACCCCAGGCTTTTTCAAATTTTTCCCTTACAGCATCATCTGTGACCTTCTGGTAGCCGGGGTAGACATTGGGGAGAGCACCCATATCACAGGCACCCTGGACATTGTTCTGACCGCGCAGAGGGTTGACACCTGTGCTTTCCCGGCCGATATGCCCGGTCAACATAGCCAGGTTGGCGATGCTCATAACATTATTGGTTCCACAAATGTGTTCTGTGATCCCCAGGGTATAGAATATTCCAGCCTTATCGGTTTTGGCATAGAGCCTGGCTGCAGCATAGATGTCCTCAACCGGGACTCCGCAGAGTTCTGAGGCGTATTCAGGTGTATATTTTTCTACGGTTTGTTTCAAGGCTTCAAAGTTCTCTGTGCGCTCTTCGATAAACTTCTTATCGTAGAGGTCCTCTTTTATAATTATGTGCATAATGCTGTTCAGAAGCGGGATATCTGTACCCGGTTTGATCTGCAGCCAATAATCAGCCTCTTCAGCCAGTTCTGTACGCCGTGGGTCTACAACTATCAGTTTTGCTCCTGCTTGTTTGGCCTGTTTCATTTTATAACCGATCACCGGATGGGCCTCTGTGGTGTTGGTTCCGATCAGGAATAAGAGTTCGGCCCCAAGTATTTCATTGATGGAGTTGGTCATTGCGCCACTGCCGAATGATGTGGCCAGACCGGCCACTGTGGGCGCGTGTCAGGTACGGGCACAGTGGTCAACATTGTTTGTGCCCATCACCGCCCTCACAAATTTTTGCACCAGGTAATTCTCTTCATTGGTACACCTGGCAGAACTCAAAGCCGCAAAAGCTTTGCCCCCATATTTTTCTTTTATTTCCCCCAAGCGCTCTGCTATGGTATTAAAGGCCTCATCCCAGGATACCGGTACAAACTTGCCATCCACTTTCACCAGAGGTGTGGTCAGCCTCTTGTCGCTGTGTACGAAATCCCAGCCGAAACGGCCCTTAATGCAGAGCTGTTTGCCGTTGACTACACTCTCTGGATTAGAGGTTACACCTGCGATTTTGCCATCCTTCACCATCAAATCAAAGTTGCATCCAGTCCCACAGAAGGGGCAGGTGGTTGTAACCCTTTGATATTCCCATCTGCGTCCTTTGCCCTGCATCTGTTTTTCGGTCAAAGCTCCGGTGGGGCACACCGCCACACAGTTGCCGCAGTATACACAGTCTGATTCCGCTAAGGTAGTGTCTCCAAAGGGACCCACTTTGGTTTTGAACCCGCGGTAAGAGAAGTCGATGATGTCATTACAGGTCATTTCTGCACAGGCTCTGATGCACCGCCCGCAGAGGATGCATTTGTTGAGGTCCCGGATGATGAAGGGGTTGTTGTCTTCAAGTTCATAGCTGTGTGTTTCAGGATTGATAAAAGGGCTTTCCTTAACACCATACTGATAGCAGTATTCCGCCAGCTTGCAGTCCCCCAGTTTTTCACAGGACAGGCAGTCCAGCGGGTGATTGGCGATCAGCAGTTCTAATATGGTTTTGCGAGCCTCAATAATTTGAGGTGTATCAGTGCGTACAACCATACCATCGGTTGCCATTGTTACACAGGATGCCGGAAGATTGCGCATGCCCTCGATTTCCACAACGCAAAGTCGGCAGGCTCCAACAGCAGTCAGGTCCGGGTCATGACAGAGCCTGGGAATATGGATTCCCAGCTGTTCTGCTGCTTCAAGGACAGTTGTTCCAGCTGGAACCTGAACTTCTTGTCCATCAATAGTCAGCTTGACAAGTTCCATTTTTCATCCCTCCTTAATGCATTATTGGAATATTCAAACTTAATTGATGGCTCACCTGAAAATAGGGTTATCCTTTTCCCTGATGGATCTATCTATTGTGCAATAATTTTGGTCTGGTAGGTATTGTGTAATGAGATTTCATGGAGTGATTATTTAAAGGAATATTCTTTAGAGCAAAAAAAAGGTCCCGGGTTGTCTTTCCTCCCGCCCAAGAGGAAAGACAACCCAAATTTATAGGGATAAAGGAATGTGAGCAAAGTTAATAATGAATACTAAAACAAGCTGTTACATCAGGTGCTCTGCTCCTGACGGTATAAGGTGGACTCGCGGGCACCACCTCCTATATGCGGGTGTTTAACACGATCTGTGTTAATAAATTAAACAGCCGGAGTGCGAAAACACCCCGGCTGAAAACTGCTGCCGTTACTCCTTTCCGCACTGGGAGGCGCACCCGTTTCCAGGTACACCCTATCGATCCGACTTCCATAGCATCAAAGGCCACAGGAAAGTGGATTCGGAGTGTATTTAATTATTAATGTTCACCTTATATATCTTTTACTATTTTTAATATTATTCTCCAAATAGGCAGAAACTCCTTCCCGGTTTAAAAAAAACATAGAAACTGTGAATAACATTTCATCTTCCTTATTTCTGAGGCAATAATGAAAAAGGAGCCGACGGCTTTTTATTACAGGCTACTCACCTTTTTTTGCTGATATTGCTATTGGTAGGAAGAAAACCAATTTTAATCTGGCAATTATCAGTCAGGGAGAGGAAACAAGGGTTCCCCATTAATTACCTGTGAGTGCTAGAAAATTCCGGAAGGATTCAGGTCGGGAAAACAGAATTAATTAAGAGTATCTACAGAAATAGTAAAGAATTGCGCAGCAGAAATAATATTTATTGAAAGTGGGAGAAGTATTGGAGGATAAGTATTTAATAGAAGGTGGTACAACACTTAATGGAAGTGTTTGCATCAGCGGATCAAAAAATGCCAGCCTGCCGCTGCTTGCAGCTTCTCTTCTTACAGCAGATAAATGTATATTCAAAGGTGTGCCACACCTGTTAGATATCGATAATATGGTAAAGATGCTTTCTGGGTTAGGTGCCCAGGTAAACTATCAGGGCTGTCAGATGGTAATCCAGGCCCGCGAATTGCGGGAGACCGGAAAGCTCCATCTTTACGCCAGGAAGATGAGGGCTTCCTTTTTATTGTTGGGCCCGCTGTTGGTACGGCTCGGTGAAGTCTGTCTTCCTTTGCCTGGAGGCTGTGCCATCGGTTCAAGGCCGGTTGACCTGCATTTAAAAGGGTTGAGCGCCTTAGGTGCCCGTTTTCAGATGGAAAACGGCTATATCAGGGCATCAGCAAGGGAACTGCGGGGATGTGAGGTTACTCTCAGCTATCCCAGTGTAGGGGCAACGGAAAACATTATGATGGCAGCAGCTGCTGCCAGGGGAAAAACCACGATAATTAATGCCGCATTGGAACCGGAAATAGTTGATCTGGCTAATTTATTAAATAAAATGGGCGCCCGGGTGACCGGTGCCAGGAACAGGATCATTGAGGTGGAGGGAAATCGGGAGCTGCATGGTGCTGCACATACTGTGATCCCCGACCGGATTGAAGCAGGCACCTATATGATCGCCGCTGCTGCAACCGGTGGACAGGTCCATCTGCAGAGGGTGATCCCTGAACACCTGAGGGCAGTGATCGACAAGTTACGTGAGGCAGGGGTTACGATTGAAGAAGGGAATAATGAACTTGTGATAAAACCTGGGCGCAAAATGCATCCTCTTAAGATCACTACTGGCCCTTACCCTTGTTTTCCAACAGATCTGCAGCCCCAATTTGCTGTTTTTTTGTCAGTTGTGCCGGGTGAGAGCACCATTACAGAGACCGTTTTCGAAAACCGGTTTTTGTACACAAAGGGACTGCAGCAGATGGGGGCACAGATCAGTGTTGAGGGGTGCACTGCCTGCATACACGGGGTAGAAAGCCTCATTCCAGCACAGGTTGAAGCTACTGATTTGAGGGCTGGCGCAGCATTGGTGATCGCGGCATTAATAGCACCCGGGAGAACGGAAATAAGCGGGGTTTATCACCTGGACCGGGGTTATGAAAACCTGGAGGGCAAATTGACATCCCTGGGGGTAAAAATCAGCCGGGTAATTGATCAGGCAGCCAACCTCTAATCCTGTTTTGCAGGGGTTTTCCAATCGGGTGTCCTGGAATCTGTGGTGTTTTTTATTGTTTGCATCTTTTTGAATTGTTCAAATTGTTCCCTTACATAAGGGTTTTCTGTCAGGAATTGATTAAAGATATCCAGCAGTTGCAGAGTGTGAAGGCTGATATTATGCTCGATCAGCTCGGTTTCCACCAGGATGTTTTCCCCTACCCCCAGGAATTTAAGAAACATTTCCACTGTGTTGTGCCTTTCCAATAAGAATTTACCTATTTCTTTTCCGCTCTCTGTAAGAAAGATGATTCCGTATCTTTTATAGTGGAGCAGATCAAGAGCTGTCAATTTCTGCACCATTTTGGTTGCGGAGGGTGCCCGCACATTAAGCAGAGCGGAAAGGGTTGAAATGCGGATATAGCCGTCTTTAAGACTTGACCGGTAGATCATCTCCAGATAATCTTCCATAGCCGGTGTCAGTGTCCTTTTCTTTTGTTCAAGCAGTTGATAGCCGCGCACTGTATGAAAGTTTTTTTTCATTATACCACCACCTATTCCCTATTCTTATTCATTTGCTCTCCGCAACTTTACTGAAACCAGTGGGGTAAGATCTGAATCCCCGGTCAGGTTCGTTCTAATCAACACTTTCATTACATAAATATGGAAAGTAAGATAAAAAGCTGAGTGAAAGGGTAGGCAAGGGTATGGCAGTAAAATTTGGGCGTTACCGCTGGCTGGGCTATATGATAGTTGTGCTGACCATGGTGGTGATCGGTATTCCCGCCCTTTTAGTGCGGGGCTGCAGTTGGGAAAGCAGAGAACCGGTCAAAGAGGATGGGGTACAGGTGAAGTTGCAGATTTCAGAGAAGGAGATCATTTCCCTTCCTTTGGAGCAGTATTTGATCGGTGTTGTGGCTGCAGAGATGCCGGTCTCTTTTCATGAGGAGGCTTTAAAGGCACAGGCGGTGGCTGCGCGCACTTATTCCCTGCTGCGCATGGTCAGGGAAAAAGAGGATGATCAACACCCAGATGCTCACCTTTGTGCTGATCCCGGCCACTGCCAGGCCTGGATCAGCAATGAGGAGATGAGGAAGCGGTGGGGTTGGAATTACCGTCCCAATTATCAAAAGATCAGCTCTGCTGTACTGGCAACCGGCGGTAAGGTATTAACCCATGAAGGCCAATTAATAGATCCAGTTTATCATTCCAGCTGTGGGGGGAGGGGCACTGAGGATGCCAGAGAGGTGTGGGGCCATGAAGTGCTCTATTTGAAAAGTGTTGCTTGCACCTATGATTCTCCTGAAAAGCAGAAGCCGGTCAACACACAAATGTCTCTGCAAGAGCTGTTTACACAGCTAAAGATCAGTGATCAGTCGATACCTGTTGCTGCTGGTTCTGATCTGATGGAGATCCAGGAGCGGACAGGAAGCGGTCGGGTGAAAAGAGTCAAGGTGGGTTCTCAGGTCTTCTCAGGGGTTGAACTGCGCAAAAGATTGGGACTGCGTTCTACTGATTTTAAGGTGGTCTGCACCGGAGAGAAGGTCCTTTTCTCTACCCGGGGATATGGGCATGCTGTCGGCATGTGCCAGTATGGGGCAAACGGGCTTGCCCAGAGGGGGGCAAAGTATGATCAAATCCTCAGCCACTACTACCAAGGGACCGAACTGAAAACCATTCCGGATAAATGATCCTGCCTTGAGCTAACTGCCTGCTGTTTCAGCCGGGCAGTTTTTTATTGACCATAACCCTTTGCTGAAATAAGGAAACAGCAAACTTGATTTGTTAATTATGCAAATTGATCCTCAAGTTACCGGCTGCTCCTGTTAGTCTTTTTCCTTTTTCCTCTGGATATATTGTACTGATGATTGAAAACGGGGGGAGCCATAGTG
>MTKW01015802.1_pt2 | contig 10247 bp, 9 predicted proteins | sample 1042761 | NCBI WGS metagenome assembly MTKW01 (sample SAMN06205366, study PRJNA360243) | anaerobic digester metagenome | biome: Wastewater treatment plant; feature: Anaerobic digester sludge; material: sludge; isolation source: anaerobic digester fed with sludge from wastewater treatment plant ...
GATGTGTCTCCGAATCCATAGCCTATGTTGAAACCGAACGGCGTCCCATCTACAAGCCCCGAGGCTGAGCCCCAGTACCACGTATTCGAGTACGTCCATACTCCCCTTCCCCAATCCAAGACAGCGAAGGATCTCGCCGGATCGAAGGCCCTCTTTTCGCTGCCGAGCATGAGGATCCCTTCGGCAGGCATGCAATTTATCTTCTGATTATAGTAAAAAGCATGAGGGTTGCCGGCAAATGGCGTGGCTATTACCATCGTGTCCATGGGCTTTGGCTGAGTCATGCGAATCGTTCCCTGAAGCGGTTTGCCATCGGCGAAGTTGGCGAAGAACACGTTGATCAGCCTTTGGCGACCGTCTTTAATGAACTCAAGGTTAAGATTCTTGTGTTCGAAAGATACATTGCCCTCATTGGACGTTGTGGGCATGTTGAGCTTGCCCATGGGAAAACCGGTGATCACAGTCTGCGTGATCTCACCCGGCTCGGTAAGGTCGAGAAAGGTCACAGAACCCATGCCTGCATAGCCTAAATCCGCAATTGTGAATGCCGCCCCATACTCCTCCGTCAGGATGCAGTAGTAATCCCATTCCTTGATCTTCAGCTTCGAGGCTCGTATTCGCTCGCGGTTGTAACGTAGCAAGAGATCCTTCGCCCAACCCCTTTGGATCAAGACCCCATTGGAGTCCAACAAGTCGGAACTTTTCGTAATCTCTATCTGCACCTCGGCGCCCCCTTTCTGTATCTTGCCACTGCTTTCGACTGGGATGACCCAATTCTTACAGAGGTGGTTCAATTCCCCCCCCCCATTTTCCCATGAAACCATTCGACATCATTGCCTGCGTTCTCCTGCCTAAGCGAGGTCAAGGCACAGAAATTTATCATGCGTTGTACCGGCCCACGCTCAGCTTGCACCATGGGTGGGCTTGCCGGATCCCTACTTTAGCGGCATGTGCGGATGGAAGGACTTCACTTGCTTCCAAGGCTCAACTCGGGTATAGTTTTTGTTGACAACTGAATCGACTTCAACCAGGTGCCTATAGAGGGATAATAGGGAATCAGGTGCAAGTCCTGAACGGTCCCGCCACTGTAACCGGTGAGCGCGCGACATGAGCCACTGTCACGAGATGAGATGGGAAGGCTGTCGCCAACACGCTGTGACCCGGAAGTCAGGAGACCTGCCTGGGTTGGAAGTACCGTGAGCCTTCGGCGCAAGGGCGGGTACTGCATGTGACAATCCAGTCATGTAAGTGGTTTTAGCCCGGCCTTTATCGAAAGGTCGGGTTTTTTGATACGACCTGGTGGGCACTTGCGGCATGATGAGGGGATGTGAGGCAGTTGGGCACGAGTGTCAGTGCCAATGCCATTGGATTTGCATACGGTTTAGCCCCGGTCTTTTCCGACGTATCCTTCCGATTGGATCCGGGGCGCTTTCTGGGAGTAGTCGGCCCCAACGGCGCAGGCAAGACTACGCTGCTCAAATGTTTGGCCGGCCTTTTGAAGCCATCGGTCGGTGAAATCCTGCTCGGGGGCGGCTGCCTCTCGTGCTTACAGAGGGAAGAGATAGCGAAGATCGTTGCGGTGGTTCCCCAGGATACACGGGTCGGATTCGACTTTTCGGTGGAGGAGTTCGTGATGATGGGGCGGATCCCTCACCTCAAGAGGTTCTCGCGGGAAACGCGCAAAGATCGGGAGGCNNGTCACATCACTGAGCGGTGGAGAGAGGCAGCGTGCCGCCATCGCTCGGGCGCTCGCTCAGGAGCCTAAAGTCCTCCTTCTAGATGAGCCCACATCCCACCTGGACATAAGGCGACAAGTGGAGATCTTGGACCTGGTCAAGATCATGAGCCTCGAACGCGACATTACCGTGGTCGGGGTATTTCATGACCTGAGCCTTGCATCCATGTACTGTGATGAGATTCTGATGATGACAGAAGGCGAAGCCCGCTATTCTGGCACGCCTGAGGAGGTTTTGACGCAGGAAAACGTGGGGAGTCTGTATGGAGATAGAGTTGTGGTGACTGATCACCCTGTGCACTCTACTCCGCTCGTAGCGCCGCGCTCCTGTGCCCTGCTGAACAAGGACAACGAGCCTGGCAACGTAACTGGCATCGAGAACAAGCCTTGCGAGGCGGGCGAACTCGGCAAATCAGACCGGCCGGACAAGTCTGGACGGCTCACCCTCATTACAGGGGGCGCAAGGAGCGGGAAGAGCTCATTTGCCGAGCGCATGGCTGCTGAGGCTGGGACTAAGGTCATGTATGTAGCGACATGCGAGCCCATGGACGAAGAGATGCGTGCTCGGGTGAGCCGGCATCGTGAGCGAAGGCCGAAGTGGTGGATTACGGTGGAGGAGCCTGTTGATGTTGCTGCGACAATCGCGAACGAGGCGAGTAACTACGATGCGGTGCTAGTCGATTGCCTCGGCCTTTTTGTCAGCAACCACCTGTTTGCGCAGGACGAAGAGGCTGATGATCAATCCAAGACAGAGGCCGTGCTGGCCGAGGTTGCAAGATTTGCCGAGGCGGCACGCGATGCCGGTTCCCACGTCATTGTCGTTACCAACGAGGTTGGGATGGGCGTTGTGCCTGCATATCCCCTCGGGCGTCTCTTCAGGGATGTGCTCGGATGGGCCAACCAAATCGTGGCTGAAGAGGCAGACGAGGTCTATCTGTGCGTGGCGGGGGAGCCTGTCAGGATAAAACCTCGGGGTGAAGCAGGAGTTGGTGAACGATTGCGGGCAGTCAACCGATCCGAGTCTCCAAGGCCTCGCCTTGAAAGAATAAGGGACCTCCTCATATACAACATGCCCGATGGGGCGGCGCTTGTCGTGTCGTGTGACTCGGCAGGTGCCATCGGCCCCAAAGGGCGCGATGTGATTGCAACGTCAGGCTACGTACTGGGCAGGTACATCACTCGCGTTGCTCTCATGGAACTTATCGCATGCGGCGCACAACCTATCCTGGTGGTGGACGCGCTCTGCGTCGAGCGTGACCCCACAGGCGATGAGATCATAAAGGGCGTGCGGGACGAGGCGGCCCTTGCGGGGCTCGATCCTGAAATGGCTGTGACGGGGAGTACCGAAGAGAACATCGCTACCTCTCAGACAGGCATCGGCATCGCTGCCATTGGGATTGCGGAAAGGTCAGAACTGAGGCTGGGAAGGGCCTCGGTTGGCGATGCCCTCGTCTGCATTGGGGTTGCGAAGGTAGGCAACGAAGTGACTTTGGATGACCCGGAAATCGTGGATCTTGGAGCAGTGAGGGCTCTGGCCAATATCGAGTGGGTTCACGAGATCGTGCCTGTAGGTTCCCGTGGAATTCGCGCCGAGGCGGAGGACTTGGCCGAAACGAACGGCCTCAGGTTTCGGGTGAAACCAGGCGCCCATCTCGACTTGGACAAGTCGGCCGGACCTGCAACGTGTGTGGTTGCGGCATGCGATGATGCACATTGGCAGGAGCTATCAGCCATGATTGGAAAGCCGGTATTCATGGTCGGAGAGGTTGAGGCGCCATGAAAAGAGTAATTGATAGGTTCGCGATAGCCATGTCGTTTCTGACCGTCTTGCCTGTTTACAGAGGGGATGCGCCGTGGGAAGACGAGATTGCCCGCTCCGCAGTCTTCTTCCCCTTGATCGGGCTGGTGATAGGTCTCATCGTAGCTGCGGTTGACGCACTTGCCCTGCATGCATTCAGTCCGCTGTGTGCTGCGGTTATCGGGATGATGGTGCAGTTTTGGGTTACAGGCGGAATGCACGTGGACGGGCTCATGGACACTGCCGATGGGATGCTGAGCGGGCGCTCAGCTGACAGGATCCTCGCCATCATGCACGACGGCAGCGTGGGGCCGATGGGGGCGACCGTTGGAGTGTTCATAATCATCCTCAAAGTTGCATTGGCGGCTTCGATGAGCGGCAGAACCCGCACAGCTGCCCTCATGTGCGCACCTGCCATGGGACGGTTGAGCATGGTTCTGTCCTTTTGCTTGTTCCCTCCCGCCACGCCTGAGCGTGGAATGGGAAGGCAGTTGGCCCGGAAAGTTGGCCCGGGAGAGTTTGCGATTACCCTGTCATGCACTGCCGCACTCTGCTTTATGTTAGCCGGGCCCAGATCGCTTTCGGCCGCAGCCTGCTCCTTAGGTGTAGCGCTATTTGCGGGCTGGAGAGTATCGAGTTCCATCGGGGGAGTGACCGGGGATGTTTACGGGGCCCTATGCGAAATCGCAGAAGTCGTGTCGCTCGCGGCCTTCGCTTTCACGGCCGCATAGCTAGAGAATTGGAGTGCTGAGCGCGCTATGGTAAAACGTATCTACCTTGTTCGGCACGGAGAGACTGCTGCAACCTCTGGGCGAAGGTTCGAAGGCTCGGGCCCAATAAGCGGGCTCGGGACTCCTCTTTCGGAGAAGGGCGCGATCCAGGCTGAGATGGCGGCTGATGCCCTGGCGGGCGAGGACGTTTTTGGGGTGTATGCGAGCCCTCTCTTGAGAACGGTACAGACCGCAACCCCAATATCCCAGGCCACAGGGGTTGCGATTGAGCTTGAACCGGATCTTGCGGAAGGCTCTTTCGGGGCCTGGGAAGGGATGACCTTCGATGAGATAGAGCACCGGTATCCTTTGGAAGTAAAGCGGTGGTTTGCAGATCCATTGGGGTACGCGCCCCCCGGGGGCGAGTCCGTTCGGCAGCTTGCTGCGAGAGTCATCCCTTGCATAGAGCGGATTGCCGGCAAGTTCCAGGGCGAAGAGGGCACGGCAGTAGTTGTGACACATGGGGGCCCCATCAGGGCAGTCCTTTCGTCTTGTTTGTGTGGAAACCTTGAGATGTTCGGGTCGATCCCAGTGGACCCCGGATCCATCAGCACCTTGCGGTGTGTCGGGCCGGGGGCTGCCGGAATCGAGGTTGAATCGATGAATGTGACATCGTTTTCGGAGAGAGGCAGAGCGGCCCGTTTTAGAGGATAGGCTCAAGTGCGGGCCAAAACAGAATATCGGTGCAAACAGGCGCCCCGCAAGCCGGGGAGAATAGGGAATCAGGTGTGAGACCTGAGCGGCCCCGCCACTGTAACCGCGAGCGTGCAGCATGGCCACTGTCGCTGGGAGCGATGGGAAGGCGCTGGATTTGACGCTATGACCGGAAGCCAGGAGACCTGCCTGTTTGCCGCGCCTGAACCTTCGGCGGAAAGGGGGCGGTGCATGGGCAGGCCGTTTCGTCTGTCATACACATGTGTTGCTGTCCGGCTTTCAAGAGGAGTCCGGACGTCCATATTTCTACAGAATGGGGGATTCACATGTTCAAAAAAGATTGGATCAGATCCCTATCGGCAATCGTGCTGGCTGTGTTATTGACGTTGGTTCCCGGGGCAATAGGGGCGCACGCCGCCGACATGTACCCATTGTCCATCACCGATGACCTGGGCCGAAAGGTTGAGATAACGAGCAAGCCTCGACGGTTTGTTTCTCTCGCCCCTAGTTGGACTGAGATCCTTTTTGAGCTCGGCCTTGGCGACCAGGTAGTGGGGGTGACCCAATTCTGCGACTACCCAGCAGAAGCGGCCAAGAAGACCAAGGTAGGAGGGTTTTCGGACCCGAACATCGAGCTGATCGTCTCGCTTCAGGCTGACGTGGTTTTTGGAACCACGATGCACATGAAAGTGGCACCTGAGTTCGAAAAGCGCGGAATCAAGTTCGTATGCCAGAATGCTCAGACGGTGCGCGGCGTAATGGACAATATCATGATGGCAGCTAAGATAGCGGGTGTTCCTGATCGAGCTGACAAGGTGAACGGAAATATCGAAAAGACAATAGCCCAGGTGACAAAAGCGGTGGCCAAGATCCCTGTCAAAGAACGTCTCAGCGTGCTGTATCTCGTATGGGACGAGCCGGTGATGAGTGTCGGTCCCAACACTCTCATCTCCGACATGATCACATGTGCGGGAGGAGTGAGCATTACTCGCGACGCGTCCTCCGACTACCCTTCATACAGCCTTGAAACCATAGTGGCCAAGAATCCAGACGTGATACTCGCACCCCACGTGCATAGTGGCGGTGGACTGGATCCTGCGACACTGAAATCGAAGGCGGGATGGCAGACGATCGATGCAGTGCGCAAGGGGAATGTATTCCTGGTCGACGATAACCTCGTGTCGAGGCCGGGCCCGCGCGTTGGCGAAGGCGTTATGGAGTTTGCGAGGGCTCTCTATCCTGAGCTGTTTCGGTAAGGAGCTGGCCTGGCAGCCCGGCAGATGGCGAGTATAGGAAATGCAGGTGAGGGCGGGTGCGGGATAGGTTGAGCAAAGGACTTATGCCGATTCTGATTGTGTCTTTGGTAGTAGTGTCTGTCTTGTCATTGAGAATAGGGGCAGTCGAGCTTTCCGGGAAGGAGATACTTGCTGTGATATGGGACTGGATTGTCTCGACGGCAACTGGTGACCGAAAAGGAGACTCTACTCCCACCGAAGAGATCGTTCTTAGGATCCGAATGCCCAGGATCGTCCTGGCGGCGCTTGTGGGAGCATCCCTTGCGCTGTCTGGCACTGTGTATCAGGCGCTCTTTCGGAATCCGATGGCAGATCCATACGTGATCGGGGCGTCAGCCGGCGCATCCTTAGGGGCGACAATAGCCATGATGCTCCCGATCAGCGTCCAAACGCTCCATCTGGGAGTTGTTCCGCTATTCGCCTTCATCGGCTCTATAGTCAGCGTTGCTACGGTGTTCAACCTTGCACGAGTGGGCGAGAGGACTCCAATGGTCAACTTGATTCTCGCGGGCGTTGCTGTTGGATCTATTCTCTCGTCCCTCGTGTCGCTTCTTATGTATCTCATGCCCCAGGACGGCCTTCATGGCTTGATGTTCTGGCTCATGGGGGGCTTTTCGGGGCGAAACTGGACACACGTTCTCGTGATGCTTCCCCATCTGGTTCTCGGTCTGACAGTGATCATCTACTACTGGAGAGAGCTAAATGCGATTCTTTTGGGTGAGGAGGAGGCACTGAGCCTCGGAGTCGACGTCGGCAAAGTCACAAGAAGGCTCATAGCCGCTGCCTCTCTGCTAACCGCTGCTTCAGTGGCCTCCAGCGGGATCATAGGGTTCGTGGGCTTGGTCGTTCCACACTTGGTGAGAATAGTGATCGGCCCTGACCATAAGAAATTGATTCCAAACGCATGTCTGCTCGGCGCAGTATTCATGTTGGCTGCAGACACCGTTGCACGATCTATCATTCCTCCGAGGGAGCTGCCGGTGGGAATCGTCACATCGCTTGCGGGGGGGCCGTTCTTTATCTATTTGTTGAGGAAATACAAGGTGAAGGAGTGGTGATCAGATTTGCCTGCGGCCACAATCATGATTCAGGGCACTACATCCTCTGCGGGAAAGAGCGTGCTTTGCGCCGGGCTTTGCCGCCTCTTTCATCAGGAGGGCTTCAGAGTTGCTCCTTTCAAATCGCAGAACATGTCCACAAAGTCCGCGATTACGGCTGACGGCGGCGAAATCAGCGTTTCCCAGGCTTTTCAGGCGCTTGCTTGTGGAATCCAACCGTCAGCAGACATGAATCCAGTACTGCTCAAACCCCTCGGCGACATGACCAGCGAGGCAATACTTGCTGGCAAGAGCGTTGGCGTGATCCACGCGGCGGAATACCGGTACAGGCACTTAGGTGCCGCTCTCGGGTGCATTGAGCGGTCGTACCGTCGACTCGCAGCTGAATACGACATTGTAGTGATAGAGGGCGCCGGGAGCCCCGCCGAGGTCAACCTGAAGGACAGGGATATTTGCAACATGAGGATCGCCCGGATGGCCGACGCTCCGGTTTTACTGGTGGCGAATATCGATCCAGGCGGGGCGCTGGCCGCCATCGTGGGCACCCTCGAGCTGCTCGATGCGGATGAGCGGGACAGAGTAAAGGGGCTTGTGATAAACAAGTTCAGGGGAGACTTCTCCCTTCTTGCGCCAGGGCTCGACTTCCTCGAAAAGAAGACAGGAAAACCGGTTTTGGGCGTGATTCCCTACATCGATAACCTTGCCATTGCGGAAGAGGACTCGCTTGGCGGAAAAAGAGGAATCTCTTTGGGGGCTATCTCGACGCTCGATGCGGAATGCGACAGGATTGCGGCGGCTGTGCGGAAAGCCATCGATATCGATGAGCTGTTCGGGATTATGGGGCTGTAGGATGAGCACAGGTGTGATGGTCGTAATCGCCTTCCTCGTTGATGCGGCAATGGGGGATCCAATACGTGGTACGCACCCGGTAGTTCTCATGGGCAGGGCGATCGAGTTGCTCGAAAAGGTTCTCCGGCCTAGACGCGCCGAGCCCAAGACGGAGAAGATCATGGGAGCGGTTCTTGCCGCTACAATTGTAGCAGGAACCTATGCTGTCTCCAGAACGCTGCTCAATGCAGTGCGCGGCTTTTGTCCGCACGCAGGCGATATCCTGGAGATCTGGCTGTTGTCGACCGCCTTGGCGGCTCGAGGCCTCTATGATAGCGCCATGCAGGTGCGCGCGCCGCTGCTAGACGGCAACCTTCCGGCAACCAGGGAGAACTTGAGCATGATAGTGGGACGCGATACAGAGAACCTCAGTGAGGAAGAGGCGGTTCGCGCAACCGTGGAGACTGTTGCTGAGAACACGTCTGATGGGGTGATAGCGCCGCTCCTGTTCGGATTGATAGGAGGCGCGCCGTTGGCATTGGCATATAAGGCAGTCAACACCCTCGACTCGATGGTAGGGTACAAGGATGAACGTTATGCCGATTTCGGGTGGGCGTCTGCAAAACTGGATGATATTGCAAACTTCATTCCTGCCCGGATTGCCGGCCTCTTCCTGGTGGCTGCGGCCGCAGTGACGGGACATGACTGTAGGGGCGCATGGCGTGTCATGTTGAGAGACCAAAGAGCGCATCCAAGCCCAAACTCGGGGGTAGGAGAGGCAGCGGTTGCAGGGGCCTTAGGCGTGCAGCTAGGAGGGGTCAACACATATGGAGGACAGGAATCTGTCAGGCCGCATATCGGCGATGCTGTAAAGACCCTTGAGCCTCGCCATATTGAAGAATCTGTCCACTTGATGTACTGGGCGTCTGCAATGGCGATGGCGGCAGGGGCTGCATTGCGCGCGGTCATCGATGGAATCGGGGTGTGAGAGTGTAATGGTGGATTATTGTATCCCGCTTCACGGCGGGAATGTGCATCGTGCGGCGCGCGCCCGGCGCGTGGATGTGGAAAAGGTGCTGGATTTCAGCGCAAACATCAATCCTCTCGGGCCTTCGCCATTGGCGACCGAAGCCATAAGGTCCAATCTGCACATGATAAGGCATTATCCGGATCCAGACTGCACTGAGCTGCGAGAGGAGCTTGCTCAGTATCTACAGGCAGATGTGGCTTCGGTGATAGTGGGAAACGGCGGGGCAGAGATTATCCAGATGCTCGCGTACGTTCTGAGGCCCCAGAAGGCGTTGATCCTGTCGCCCACATTCTCCGAGTACGGCAGAGCTGTGGCATGTGCGGGGGGAACGGTTGTGAGGGTTCCGCTTCGAAGAGACGATGGATATTCCATAGACTACGATATGGTCCGCGCGAACATGGACGGCGTCGACATGGTGTGGGTGTGCAATCCTAACAATCCCACAGGGACTCTTTTACCGAGGAAAGCCATCCTGGAACTGGCAGACATTGTGGCTCGATGCGGGGCTGCTTTGGTGGTAGATGAGGCTTTCATCGATTTCGTTGCTGATTCGGAAGAATACAGTGTGCGGGACGAAGTTCAAGAAAGAAGGAACCTCGTGGTTATCGGGTCTTTGACGAAGTTCTTCGCAATCCCCGGACTTCGAGTCGGCTATGCGATTGCCCCCGAGGACTTGGCAGACAGATTGCGGCGGCAGGCGCCGCCATGGAACGTGAACTTTCTGGCCCAGGTTGCAGCTGTGGCGTCATTGCAAGATACGGAATACATGGGGTCCACCAGAGAGTTTATTGCGCGCGAGCGTTCCTGGCTTGTTCGAGAGCTTGAGAAGCTAGGGGCGGAAGTTGGCGTCAAGGTTATCCCTCCGTCCGCAAACTTCATCCTTCTTGACATGAGTGAATCGGGGCTGAGCTCGGCAAAGTTGTGTCGTAGGTTATCGTGCTCAAACATTCTGGTGCGCGATTGCAGCAATTTCCCATTCCTCAGTGAAAACCATGTGCGGATTGCAGTGCGTAGTCGGCCTGAGAATGAAAGGCTCCTTGAGGCGCTCAGAGAGGTCTTCGGTGAATGAGCAGCTCCAA
>MTKW01017105.1_pt1 | contig 10241 bp, 11 predicted proteins | sample 1042761 | NCBI WGS metagenome assembly MTKW01 (sample SAMN06205366, study PRJNA360243) | anaerobic digester metagenome | biome: Wastewater treatment plant; feature: Anaerobic digester sludge; material: sludge; isolation source: anaerobic digester fed with sludge from wastewater treatment plant ...
GAGAGATGCGTATGAGTTAGGGAAAGATCTAATGCAGAAGATCGCAGCAGAGAAGGATAACTACCGGGAAAATATGCAGTGATTCGGCATATTACAAGGGTGATGAGATCGCGGATTGGGATCACGGGAGTCAGGTGTTCTAGTCTGGTAGTACCAACGAAATGTCGAACTCTGGAATAGATGGGTGATGTCTGTGCGTTTCCAGCAGGGGAATTTGTGAAGGCAACTGGGTTGTATATGAAATGTGATAAGTGCGCAGCGGATGTCATTTGTGAACCTACTTGTTCGGATTGCGAAACTCTAGGGAGTCCAAGATAACGTCAGCATGACCTTATTCTAAAACATCCAATAATGATATTAAAAGAAAGTCTACACTCTCGAGATCTGCTACTCTACGAGGTTCGCTTTGGTCTGGCCTATACTACTCTTTTATCAACGTGTAGGTGTTGAACTCACCTTCGGGGGCGGAATTAAAGTAGTTAGTACCATTTAAATCGTATCTGACTGCATAAGTAATACCGCCGCCGCCATCTCTGATTCCTTTTATTTGGACTTCGCCAACTGCAGGTACGGTAATTTCCACTGGCTTATTTTTGATCATAAATGCCTCGGCAACAGGTACGCCGTTGACTAAAACTTGAACATAATCTCCATCCTCTGCTGCGTAGTCCCAGACCCAAATCTTTGTATCATTCTGACTGTAATTATGGGTTATCGTATAATCCTGCTGACCCATGTTTTCATCCTTTGTAAGCAGTACAGTCCCTGCCGCTAATGAAGTCGATACCTTATCGGTAAGGGCATTCTTTGCAGCATCTGTCGTATTTACAGAGGGGGTTGAGCTGAAAATCATTGCGGCGACAAATAAAGCTACGCATATCCCGCCAAATACTTTCAATGGTTTATCCTTATCCTTGTCGCTTTGCTTCTGAATAACTTGCCCACCCCCCGGGTCAAGGTTTGATTCTTCTTGAGGCATAGAGTTGTCTTCGGTTTGACTCGATGGAATTTGTATTTCTTGATTATTATTTGTCCTTGTTGTGTCAAAAGTAGGCGTATTGCTATTTTTGTTCATCGCATTGTGGATGCTCTTTTCAAAATCATTATCCATTTACATCACCCCCAATGTATTGGACTTTCTTTCTGCTAAAATAAATACACATCAGTGCTCTGCTAACAATTATTTGACAAATCATTATAATAAAGAACAAACTGTGCCGCGATGGGTTTTGAACTTCATAACCGTAATTCAATAGCATGGTAGCGATGCTCATTATAATGACGTTCGGGTACAATATTTTTACAAAAGGAAAGAGCCATGGTAATTTGTAGTACATTTTTCTAAATGCAGGAATCAGTAGGGATAATCCTATGAATAACCCAAATATCCCGATAAAAGTAGTCCCGATATTTGACGTTGAAAACCCTGATTCACGTATTGTATTAATATCAAAAAATAGCCCTATTGGCACAAAAATAAGCATCAATAAAACCCACCACATTACACCTAGAAAATAGATAACCGCGGCCGTATTGCCCAGCACATTCTTTAACTTACCCATGAATTACACCTCCTCAATATCGTCAGCTTCGATTGTTGAAAGCTCATCACGAGTTAGATCAGTATCGCTACTGAGGCGCAAGGCCTGTTTGTTAACGGAACGCTCAAGAACATTTCGTACATAACGTGCATTGCCGAAACCCTCCTGGTGGAGAACTTTCTCAAATAAAGCACGTAACTTCGCTTTTGCGCCATCACTCAAAAGATATCCTTTGGAAGAATATAGGTTGTCCGCAATAATCATCAATTCATCTGCTGAGTAATCAGGGAATTCAATGATATTGGGAAATCTTGACTTGAGCCCCGGATTCGCCTGAAGAAAATCATCCATGTTCTTGGTATATCCGGCAAGGATAACCACAAGCCGTTCCCTGTTATCATCCATTAGTTTTACGAGAGTATCGATAGCCTCTCTGCCAAAATCGTTTGTACCACCCTGGGCAAGAGAATATGCTTCGTCGATAAACAAGACCCCGTTCATAGCTTCCGAGACCTTTTCGGTGGTTTTTAGCGCAGTTTGTCCCACATATCCAGCCACAAGCCCCGCCCGATCTGTTTCGACCAACTTATTTGTCTGAATGACCCCGATATTATAGAGAACATCAGCAACTGTTCGGGCAATCATGGTTTTTCCTGTTCCTGGATTGCCTTTGAAAATCATATGTAAAGTTTGTGCGTTATCAACTGGAAGGCCCATCTTCTTGCGTTCGCTCTGTATCCTGAGTCGAGCGTACAAGCTCCGAACATAATTTTTTACATCAGTTAACCCGACCACCGATGAGAGTGCTTTTTCAAGGTCAAATGTATGTGCGCTTGCATAACTGACCTCAATATCTTCGGGGATTATTTCAGTAAGCCCTTTCTTCGATATGTCCTCAACAGAAGCTATCCTTGCCGACTGATTCCGCACAATTTCCTCAATCATATTCCTTACCATGCGCCCATTCCCCGAATTTGCTGTTGAAGTCTTGTGAGCAAGAACAATCTGATCCCGGAGAACATCTTTTGCTTCTTCGGTTATTGTAAAGCCCTTTGCAGAAACCATGTCCAGAGCAATAGCGTATAAATCATCGGGTTTATAATCAGGAAAATCAATAACCAAAGGGAAACGGGATTCAAGACCGGAATTCGATTTAATAAAATCCGCCATTTCTTTCTTATAGCCTGCCAATATGACCACAATTTCACCGCGATAGTCTTCAATCAGCTTAACCAGCGTATCAATTGCTTCTTTACCGAAGCTTTCATTATTGCTGCTGAGTGCGTAGGCTTCATCAATAAACAAGACGCCGCCTAAAGCATTTCGGAATACCTCTTCTGTTCTCTTTGCCGTTTGCCCGACATACTCCGCCACAAGGCCTCCCCGATCAGTCTCTATCAGATGTCCTTTCTTTAACAGTCCCATATCTTTAAACATGGAGGCAACAACCCGCGCAATCGTTGTCTTGCCAGTACCGGGATTGCCCGTAAAAATCATATTGAGAGATTGCGTCGAGTCAACTACAATACCAGCTTTTCTTCTTTTTTCGTTGGCAACCAGAAGCCGATATTGCGTTCTTACAAAGTCTTTAACAGTCTCAAGACCAATTATTGTGCCTAACGATCTCTCCAAATCAAACTTTTCAAAGCTGTCAAACCTAAAATCTTCATATCGCAGGATATCAAATTCAGATTTAGGCGCATTTATAATCCGTTTCGATTGCTCAATTATTGCCGCTTCTATTACATTGCGTACCAGCCGACCGTTACCGCTGTCATTTCTGCCTTTGATCTGGCTCTTTTCAAAAAGGCGCAATAAAGCGTCATTGCAGTCGTCAGCTATCCTATAACCCTTTGATTTTGCTGTTATATCAGCAATTTGAACCATCTCCGAGGCAGTGTAATCCTCAAAGTCAATCACATTGGGGAATCTCGACTTCAATCCTGGATTCATCTCTAAGAAACTTTCCATTTCATCCTTGTATCCAGCCAGGATGACAACCAAATCATCACGGTAATCTTCAATGGCCTTGACCAAAGCATCAATTGCTTCCAGACCAAAAATGTCGTTTTTATCACGACAGAGAGCGTATGCTTCGTCAATAAACAGTATGCCGCCAAGCGCAGATTGGATAACCTCGTTTGTTTGCTTTGCTGTGTGCCCCACATATTGACCAACAAGATCCGCACGGCTCACTTCTCGCAGCTGCCCTGTCGACAAGACGCCAATTGCTTTTAAGTATTTTGCGACAATTCTCGCTATTGTTGTTTTACCCGTACCGGGGTTGCCGGTAAAAATCATATGCATCGAAAGAGGCGCTGTTTTATGACCCGCATCTGCTCGCATCTGCTGAACTTCTAGATTGTTCTCTAAATCAAGGACATATTCTTTCACTTTCGTAAGCCCGACCACTTCCGAAAGCTCTTTTTTGATCTCGTCAATATTCGAAGTATTTTTCTTTGGCAGGAATGGCGTTAAATCAACGGTCTTTGATTCACTATGCTCAGTCATCACTGCACAGATAGCCCCATCAATGCAGTCTAAATAAATACTGGTGTTCGCATTCATGTTTTTCCTGAGCTTGTATTCAGATAACGCCTTGTAGATATCCTTTGTAATGAAGTCCTCGACTGGCTTAAAGCCAGCAACCTTCTTATACTTCGAGACACATAACTGAACAAACTCATCTGAGTAGGTTATAACAGCAGATAAGTGGTTTTTGCAGCGGATATTTAAAGCAGTGAGAATTCTTCTTGCAATCTCAGCTATTTCCGCATCCGAATATGGTTCAAATGTTATGATATCCGCCACGTTCTCCATAAATTTGGAGCCAAACAAGTCGGATACTTTATTTTGAGAAAGATGTGTCACAAAAATGAAGTATTTACTATTCGCGGAAATCTCGCTGATTGAGTTTTGCATGAGTACGCCCGTTGCTTCAATGAGGTTATTATTCTGCATGGCATATCTGGCGCCAAGCTGGTGCTTTCCTGTGATTACAAGATCAGATATGATGCCCAGCATACCAGCATGGCATTTCTCAATGTCCTCAAAAACTATTACGTCAGAACTTGCATAAAGCGCTTTATATAGGTCAGACAGGAAAAGTGGCTTTTCGGATTGCGTAGGATATAATGACAGGTCGATTTTTGAAGCAGCACCGTAATTTAGCAGTTTTTCCTCCTTCAGAGCGATGATGGCAGTATCTATGAGACTGTTTTTTCCCATACTCTCATTGCCTATCATGATAAGCGTATTCTTAGGCTTGTCCTTTTGTACGCCTGCAACAAACGGTCGTTTGAAGGCGATGAAGAGATCGTCAATAGCAGCCCTTTGACCGACAAATTGGTTCTGAACAACCCTTTTGGCGTTTTCGTTTCTGCTATCTGTCTGGTTATCAGCAACCTTAACATTTGTTCCGCCGGAATAAGCTACTGCATTCCCTGATGCTTTTGTATTAGGTTGCAGTTCCTGTGAGGGCACACCCTGTGGCTGTGTCTGTACAACCTGACTTTGTGTGCCATTTTGACCAAGGGTGACACTCTGGTGAACGGCAGATACTGCTTTGCTTTTGGCAACAAATCCATGCTTTTTGACTGATTCAATAATTTGATATTCCGGGAAGAGGAATTTAAGTATCTTATTTATATCCATTATTTTTACATCCCCTTAGTAACTTGCTATTCTTTCGACTGGCTTGAAGCCCGAAGTTTTGAGAAATTTCATGTTGTGTCTGAAATTATTCATTGCATCCGAAGGGTCGATATCTGCAAAGTTTAGTCTGTTCAATGTATCACGCTCAAAAACAACAGATAAAATCGTTGCGTCTTCATGATGTCCAGTCTCGCTGTTCAAGATATTATCGACTGCGTGAACGACAACTATCGTGAGAGGGAGCAACGCAAACATATCTCTTGCGATACGAATCGCACAGCTGCACACATAATCCTGTACGAGACCACAATGTGCTGTTTTTGTGAGCTCCTTTTTTGACAGCTTTCCTGTTTGCGTTAAGGCCATTGAAAATGTCGGGACAATCTGTTCAGATTTTACTCTGAATTCTACTTCCATCGTCGAACTGATATCCGCACCAAATTCAAAATCGCTACCGTACTCCAACAGGTCATCCAGAGGGTTCATTTCGTTGATGACCTCAAAATAAGCGTCGATATCACCAGCTAAAATCCTTTGAGATAGGAGGTTCAAATTTTTCCACTCCTCGTATTCCGCTTTGTCCTCAGCCGCAGCCTTTTCTACGGCTTGGGCAAGTGAAGCCTTTTTGCTCTCGGCAACTGATTTGATGGCTCTCTGAATCAGATTTGGCTTGAAGTTGTCAAGAACTTGGATAGCTGCCACCTGACGCGGCCCTATTCCATTCGGATCAAAAGGTTCGCTTATTGAGTTTATATGGCTCCAATTGATTTCATCGTCACAGACGGTATGAATAGTTTTAATTGATGCCACAAAGCTCTCATATTCCTGAACCATAGCGGAATTTCGCTGAAACTCATTATATTTCTCTTGCTGCCGCTGGATTTGAGATGGGGAACGGTAACCGCTTGAAGAATAGGTTGATGGTGTCTGCCGTTTCTTGCCTCCCGAAGTAGTCACATAAGAAAGGCCGGTTCCAGGTATGCCAATAGAGGAGGTTCGGCGGCCACTTGAATGTATCGTCTGTCTGAGCCCTCTCGTTCCGAAACTCAGACTCGTGCCTGTCTTCCCGAAATTCAAGCGTACACCTTTGCAGATAGTTATGCTTTTGCGCGTCCTCAATCCCACAAAAACTACCTCCTCGTATTTATTGTATCAACTGCTTTATCAGGTATTAATTCTAAAATATCACATATATCACACTCCAACGCGGCACATATTTTTTGGAGTATTTCTGTACTTACATTTTCATTTCTTCCAAGTTTGGTAATTGTCGCCGAACTGATACCGGAAAGGCTTTGGAGGTCTTTCTTCTTCATGTTTTTATCAATTAACAACTTCCATAACCTGTTATAACTAATCGCCATTTTTACACCTCCTGCTAGATATATCCAATATCGTAATACAAGATCGCTCTAATAGCAACAATAATAATTAATTTCGCAGGAATTTTGATTTGATTTCTCGATTTACCTGCTTGTCTTCGACATCCGTAACTTTACTGGTGTTGTTTTTGTCTTCTGAAGGTTCGGAAGAATTTGATTTTTTGTATATAGGAAAAAGGCAAAGGCACTTCGGGAGAATCGTCAGATTTACACTTTTCCCATGGCTACAAAGTGTGGAGAATAGTCCTTTCCAATCAAGTCGTTCAAAGATAGGATAACTGTCCTGTGAATAGTGAGGGGTTGAATATGCCGGCTATTAGTAGAGGAAAGAGACTCTCCCTCTAAATATATCATCTGTCCTTTGAATAGCAGAACGGCAGAAATACACAAGGAGGAGCAATCGAATGAATTTTGACAACATTCCCCAATGTGTCAAAGAGAATGCCGAGTACTGCTATTGGCGGTACGAAACCGTAAATAACAAGCATACCAAGGTTCCATATAACTCCAAGACAGGAGGCAGAGCAGGTGTATCCAAACCTGCAATGTTTTCCGATTGTGCAACATCTGTCACAGCATCGTCGAACTACTGCGGAATCGGTATCCGTGTATCAAACCGCATTATCGGCATCGATCTTGATCATTGCATCAAGGATGGTGCGGTGTTGCCGCGGGCACTTGTCATCGTGCAAATGTTTCCACAGGCATATATCGAAACAAGTCCAAGCGGTACACGCTTACGCATTCTTAGCTTAGCCCCGGAGGGCTACGCATACGATTGGGATGTTCACTACATCAGGTGCGGTAACATTGAGGTCTATGTTCCTATTGTCACCACCCTCTGTTACCGTCGCAGGCAATGCGTATCAAAACGGCGATGCAGTTGAATGCACAGAAGGCTTGCAATGTCTGCTCGACACCCGCATGAAACGCCCTACTCTAAAAACGTCTGCGGAGATCATGGAGAATGAAGGCTATTTATTCGATGAGAGCGTAATCGATAAGGCTATGGCTGAAAAGAACGGCAAGAAATTCAAAAAGCTGTACCAAGATGATATTACACGTTATTCCTTACAGAGCGAAGCAAATCAGGCACTCAGTTCCATCCTCGCTTTCTACGGTAATGGAAATTACGAGCAGATAGACAAACTGTTTCGGCAGTCCAGTTTGATGCGCTACAAATGGGACGGCTGCCGAAGTGGGGGTACTCACGGCGGTAACACCATTTAAAATGCCGTTAGCGGTATGACAAGCGTCTATGCATCTATCATCTGACACAGCGTCATAGAGGACTTTGATGAACATATGCCGTGACTTGAGGAAATGAAGCCGGAGAACACAAGCCAATATCCCTGGACAGATATCGGTGCAGGCAGGCTGTTTGCGGACTTCTATAAAGAGATCCTCTGCTCTGTGCCCGAACGCAGAATGTGGTTTCACTACGAGGAAGGCATCTGGAAATCCGATGAAGGGAATCTGAAAGTCATGAAATGGTGTATGGATTTGGCAGATCTTCTGTATATGTGTGCTTTGAATATCAAGGAGGAGCATAAGCGGAAAGGCTACATCGACCACATTAAGAAATGGCAGTCCCACGGCTGAGGATAGACTGACAAAGATAACTCCTGTGAAATTCGATCCAATAGTTCGCTGTAAGCGTTGGGATACCATTTATCCATGAAATCACAAGTGGTGATGCAGAGAGCCAAGTTCTTACAGAAAATCCTCGGCTATGGTTTGACGGTAGATACCTGGCGTGAATGCATGACCGTTCTTTGTGGAGCCCGTACCCGTAACGGCAAAGGAACGCGGTGCGAGAGCGTGTTGAAGGTATTCGGCAGCTATGGCTGTTCGGCGAAACCGGAAATCATCGCTATGAAGAACTACACCAACAGTTCTCAGCCAAGCGAGGATATTGCACGGCTTGCCGGAGTGCGCTTCGTGAATATACCGGAGTCGGGTAAGGGCTTGGTACTCAATGCCGTGCAGGTAAACAGTAGGACGCGTAACGATATCATAAATGCAAGATTCCTGCATGAGAACAGCTTTGATTTCAAACCTCAGTCCAAGCTCTACATCAACACAAATTACCTGCCTGTTATTAACGATATGACGATTTTCACCAATGGGGGTATTGTCATCGTTCCCTTTGAACGGCATTCTGAGCAAGCCGAGCAAGACCGAACGCTTAGGGACGAGTTTGCCAACCGAAAGTACAATCCGCTATCCGCACTGGTTGCTTGAGGGTTATCGGTGGCCAAATGCAGACGGTCTTGCATTGCCGCAATCGGTGAAGAACGCTAGTGCCCAGCATCACCATGACAGCGGTAGAATCCAGCTTTTCATTGAGGATTGCATGGAAGAAGATGGCAATGTCGAAGAGCGAACCCTCGCGGTATACGAACGATACAGGCAGTGGTGCGGCGAAGATGATCAATATCCGGAAAGCATGAAGAATTTCAAGCAAAGTCTTGCTGCCGTTGCCGAAGTCAAACGAAAGCGGCCATGCTCCGATGGTTAGAAAACCAGAGTGGTTATCGGCTACAAACTGATACCTGAATTCTTGACATAAACATGCGGGGCATTAAATAGCAAACAAATATGGTTATTTCAAAAACTAATGCCTCTAGAGAGCATTGTATGTATTTTCTGCCGCACGTTGCCCCATTGTGACCATGAAAGGTTGTGGTGCGTATGTGCTGGTTAACCTAACCCCAGTCACCCTCAATTAAGAAAACGGAGGAAGACATGAATATGTCGAAAAAGTACACCCTTACCACAGTAGGCCATGGAAGATTAATTCCATGCGAAACCACGATGATCGAAGAACAACTTCAGAAATGCACAGAGTTGAGCCCACATAATTGTGCAAATTGAGTTTTCTGAAAAAGAAAGGAGCCAAATTCAAAACCCTCGCTTAGAGGGATTTCTAACTGCTCAACACGAGATTACCATAGAGCCAAAAGATCTGCGTAAGCTCTTTCTAGGAAACTGTCAGGGTTTAGGGTTAGATAAGCTGCTCAAATCGATTATAGATCAGGTACTTGAGGCGCAGGTTAAGGAACAAGGTGGCTAAAAACCATATGAAAGAACTGAAGAACTTAGAGGCTATCGCAATGGTTCTTACCCTAATGGAGATGTTGGCAAACCGAGTATCTACTAGGAAGGTGAGCCANNGCAAGAACCTAGACCCGAACATAGAAGGTTCAACTCAACAGGCCACTTTCAGATGTCCAGTATTTTTTACCGGTCGATGCCATGTACCTAAAAGTTAGAGAAGACGGCAGAGTACGATCCAGAGGTGTGATGATAGCAGTAGGGATCAATGCAGCCGGTTACCGTATGGTGTGGCATCATTACGTCTTAGAACCATAGAGGCCTGGTAAGAGCAATTAAGCAGTCCTTTTACTTCATGAGAAATATCGTAAGAGATTGCGTACTAGTAACAGCATAGAGAGGCTGAACGAAGAAATTAGGAGACGGGAACGGGTCATACGGATGTTCCCAAACAGAGAATCTGTTATCCGTCTGCTAGGTGCCCTACTCATGGAACAGGACGAGAAATGGACCACAGGCAAAAAATATTCCGAGCATGGAAGAATACTATCCCTGGCGGGAAAGCGAGGTCCTTTCACAAACACATAAGGTTACGCGGATCTTTTAG
>MTKW01022555.1_pt1 | contig 10241 bp, 9 predicted proteins | sample 1042761 | NCBI WGS metagenome assembly MTKW01 (sample SAMN06205366, study PRJNA360243) | anaerobic digester metagenome | biome: Wastewater treatment plant; feature: Anaerobic digester sludge; material: sludge; isolation source: anaerobic digester fed with sludge from wastewater treatment plant ...
GGAAAAAGCATTTTTAGTCAGGTAAACCAAATGTCATTAAATATTTTAAAACAATTTATCTATTTACGTTCTTATTACAGAACCTCAACACATTGTACATATGTAAACAACACAATAAAAGGCATTCTCATTTGTATGTTACAAATGTAACATACTGAGTTCTCAAATTTTATAAGTTAAAACCTTCTTCGATGCAGGCGCAACTTTCATTTGTGAATTTTCAGGATAACAGAAAAGTGTATATTTTTATGACGTGAATATTTCATTGAGAAGATCTATTCCACTCAGAGTTACCGGTGGTAACTATGTGATTCAGAGGAGAAGTCGATGAAAAGCAGAAAAAAATTGTAAACGTGAATGAACTTTATTTAAAAATTTGCAAAAGCCCCTTTTTTATCGCAGGTCCATGCGCTATGGAAAGTTTTGGTTTGATGGATGAAATAGCTGATGAACTGACCAGGATTAAGAGAAAGCTAAAAGTTGACATAATTTTTAAAGCCAGTTTCGACAAGGCTAACCGCACTTCAATAAAATCATTTCGAGGTCCGGGAATTGATAAAGGATTACAGTGGCTTAACGAAATTCATTTAAAATATGAATTACCCGTAACAACAGATATTCATGAAAGCTGGCAAGCCAAACCCACAGGAAGTGTTGCAGATATTATTCAAATACCTGCATTTTTGTGTCGCCAAACCGATTTATTGGTAGAAGCAGCCAAGACCGGAAGAATAATTAACATAAAGAAAGCGCAATTTCTCAGCGCTGATGATATGAAATATCCGGCAGAAAAGATTTTATCAGCAGACAATCAGCAGATTATACTCACCGAGCGAGGAACAGCCATGGGACAGAACAGTCTTGTTGTGGATTTCAGGAATATTGCAATTATGAAAAAATTAGGATACCCGGTTGTTATGGATTGTACCCATGCTGTTCAGCAGCCCGGTGGAAATATTACCAGAGGCAATCGCACATATGTTAAACCTATTGCATTGGCAGCTAAAGCATTTGGAGCAAACGGATTTTTCATAGAAACGCATCCAACCCCGGAAAAGGGATTAAGTGATGCAATGAATATGTATCCGTTGGATGAGATGGAAAATTTTATTGAACTACTTTTAAAAAACGACTCATGCGTAGTGGAATTTTAAATACTGCAAGTCAAATATTGTTGAATGAAGCGAATGCTATAAGGAATCAATCAGTTGAGCTCAACAGTAATTTCGAAAATGCCGTTAGGGCAATGATGGCGACTAAAGGGAAAGTTGTAGTTACCGGCATTGGAAAGTCAGGAATTATTGGGCGAAAAATTTCAGGCACACTTGCAAGTACAGGCACACCAAGTTTTTTTCTTCATCCAACCGAAGCCTTTCATGGCGATTTGGGTATGGTAACCCGGGATGATTTAGTGTTTGTGCTGAGTAACTCGGGCGAGTCAGATGAAATTTTAAAAATACTACCCTATTTCAGGGAAAACGGAAATACTATTATTTCCATGAGTAGTAATCCTCAATCAACCATGTCGCAGAACTCAGATATTCATATTTCAATTATGATAAAAGAGGAAGCCTGCCCGCTGAATTTGGCTCCCACCACATCCAGCACTGTAATGCTTGCAATGGGTGATGCGATAGCTCTGTCAATAATGAAAATAAATGATTTCAGTGAAGAGAATTATGCACGTTTTCATCCTGGTGGTGCATTAGGGCGGAAATTGTTAACAAAAGTAGAACACAAAATGAGAACCGGGAATTTACCCATTATCTGTGAAAAAGCACCACTCCATGTAATTATCAACACAATGAGCAAAGGTCGGCTTGGGTTGGCTCTTATCAATCAAAATAACCGTACAACCGGAATTATTACTGACGGCGACCTTCGTCGGTTGTTAGAAGCGCATGGAAAAGATGCATGGGACTTAAAAGCTTACGACTTTATGACTAAACATCCCAAAACAGTGCTTGTGGGCACTTCACTACACGAGGCTGAAGAGCGGTTAAAACAGTTAAAAATCACATCTTTAATTGTGGTTGATAACAATTGTAACACAGTCGGAGTGATACAAATCTATGATTTGAAGTAAAATGGCTGCAATGAAACTTACTGCCTCTTCCAAATATTACAAAATTGAACAGCTAAAATTCATTTTTTAGCTGTTCAATCCATGCTTTTATCCTGCTGTTTGTCTTTCGTGCCTGATTTTCCTGATCCAGCGGCAATCCAACAAAAGTGTCTCCCCGCTGTGCTTTTGAGGCTTCAAAGGTGTATCCTTCAACCGGCGTATGTCCAATAATTTTTCCTCCACACTCCTCAATAATTTCTGCCAATATACCGATGGCATCCACAAAGTTTTCAGAATATCCCTTTTGATCGCCCAATCCAAAAATGGCGAACTTTTTATTTTTAAGGTCCATCTCCTCAAGGTCGGGCACAAACTCGTCCCAGTAGTTTGGGAGTTCACCGTCAAACCATGTGGGTGCGCTCAAGATAAACCAGTCGTATTTTTCCATCACCTCTTTAGTGAGCTCTTCAGCATTCACCGGCTCAAGTTCAGGTTCTCCCCACCCTTCAATAATTTTTTCGGCTATTCTTTTGGATTTCTGTGTATGAAAACTGTAAACTATTGCTATTTTTTTACCCATCTCGTACAAATTTTAGTATAAAAGCAACTCTTTCGCTGCATCATAAATTTTATCACTATTGGGAAGAATCGCTTTTTCAAGAATTGGGCTAAAACCCACCGGCGTGAATGTGGAACCAACTCTTCTCACCGGAGCATCTAAAAATTCAAAAGCTTTTTCGGTAATCAGTGCACTCAATTCGCCACCAAAACCTCCAAACACTTTATCTTCATGGGCTACCAACACTTTTCCGGTTTTCTTCACCGACTTCATAATGGCTTCCTCATCTAAAGGTAAGAGTGAGCGCAAATCGATTACTTCCACGCTGTATCCTTCTTCTTCCAGCTTCCTGGCAGCTTCTATACTCATGTGTGAAGTGTTGCCGTAGGTCAGGATGGTGAGTTCAGAGCCTTCTTTTCTGATTCTTGCTTTTCCAAATGGCACTTCAAAATCATCGGGAATTGGGGTAGCTGCCTTCGGACTTTGGTATAGCGCCTTAGGCTCCATAAAGATGGTAGGACCCCTTGACCGCATTGATGTGCGGAGCAGTCCGGCAGCATCGTCTGCAAAAGAGGGATAAACAATGCGCACGCCGGGAAGGGAAGCCAGCGAACCTTCAATAGTCTGAGAATGGTACATGCCACCTCCGATGTAGCCGCCCGAAGCAAGGCGAATGGTTACGTTTGGAGTAAACTTCCCGTTTGATCGCCAGTAGTCGTGGCTGGTTTCAATATACTGCTCCATTGCTGGCCAGAAATAGTCGGCAAACTCGGCACCTTCGATCACAATTCTGATTTTTTCATCAAACCTCGACATGCCGTTGGCTGTTCCCACAATAAAATCTTCAGCAATAGGTGCATTAAAAACTCTCTTAGGACCAAACTCCTTTTGAAGTCCTCTCGTGACATTGAATATTCCGCCTTTATCTTTGTAGGCTATATCCTGTCCCCAGATAAAAGTATCTGGATTGTACCGGAATTCAGCTGCCAGTGTTTCGTTCAGAGCAGTAATTAACCTTTTTTTCTCTCCCTCCTCTTGATGAACACCTTCCGGATATTTTTCAGAAACATAAGGCTCTGGAAATACAAAATCGAAAATGGATGCAGGATCCGGATTTGGAGCTTTCAAAGCCGACCGGTGAGCAATTTTAATCACTTCACTCACCTCTTTTTCAATATTTTGCAGCTCTTCTTCCGTAAACCTCTCATAACGGATGAGCATCCTTCTGAATTTCGCCAGCGGATCATATTCAATCACATAATTCCGCTCACTTTCATTTCTGTAGAGCTCGTGATCATCAGAATTGGAATGGGAATGAATACGCACACAGTTTGCCTGTAAAAGAACCGGTTTACTCTCCTCAAGTGCATACCTCCTAGCTTCAATCATGGCATTCATCGAATCAAACACATCTTTTCCGTTGCAATGCATGATTCGCAGGTTTTTGAACCCGGAAAAGTTATTAGCCACTTTGCGCTGGGCGGTTTGGTCTTCCTTAGGCACTGAAATGCCGTAGCCGTTATCCTGGATAACAAAGACCACCGGCAACTCTTCCTTGTCGGCGCCGTTGAATGCTTCGTAAACATATCCGGAGCTTACTGATGATTCGCCCTGACTGCTGATTGCCACTGCTTTTGCGCCATAATACTTAATGGCACGGGCTACTCCAACTGCCTGCTGGGTATGGTTTCCCGTGAGCGAAGAAACACTGTGGATATTCCATTCATGCTTTGCAAAATGGTTTGACATGTGCCGCCCTCCACTGGATGGATCGTTCGCTTTGGAAATTCCGTTTAAAATAATCTCTTCGGCAGTAATTCCCGCCGACACAGCCACCAGCATATCGCGATAGTACATGAACAGGTGGTCGTTCTCTTTTTCAAAAACCTGCCCGATAGCAAGCTGAATTCCATCGTGCCCGGCATAAGGAGCATGGTATGACCATCCAATCGCCTGTTTCAGGTAGTTGGGCGCCTTATCATCAATTGCACGTCCGATCGACATCAGTCTGAACCACTTTTCAAGTGTCTCCTTATCCGTTTTCTTAATTGTATGAATTTTGGGTACTTTCAATTTTTCCATTTTATATTGCTCAAATTGTATTATTTATATCAAATTTTTCCAGGTTGTCGGCTATTCTTTTCAAAAAAGCGCCACCTAAAGCACCATCTACAATTCGGTGGTCGTATGACAGTGAGAGGTAAATTTTGTGTCGTATGGCAATTACATCTCCGGTTGGAGTTTCCACCACCGCCGGTTTCTTTTCAATGCTTCCGGTAGCAAGGATACCAGCCTGCGGCTGGTTAATGATCGGAGTACCAATAATATTTCTAAAACTTCCGAAATTGGTAATTGTAAATGTCCCGCCCTGAATTTCGTCGGGAGAAAGTTTGTTCTCCCTTGCTGCACTGGCAAGCCGGTTCAGCTCTTTTGAAAGCCCGACAACATTGCGCTGTTCTGCATTTTTAATTACCGGAACAATTAAATTCCCATCGGGTCTTGCCACCGCAATTCCGATATTAATATTTTTTCTGAGAATAATTTTATCGCCGTCAACCGATGAATTCACCATAGGGAATTCGGCAAGTGCAGCTGCCGTTGCTTCAATAAAAAATGGCATGTATGTAATTTTTACGCCATATTTTTTCAAGAAAGCATCCTTGTTTTTCTCTCTCCAGAAAACCAGATTGGTGACATCGGCTTCAACAACCGTTGTAACGTGCGGAGAAACCTGCACCGACATTACCATGTGATCGGCAATAATTTTGCGAATGCGGTCCATCTCAATCACCTCATCACCGGCTTCGGTGGTAACCGGCGGAGCAACCTTCCTCTCGGGCGACGGAGTCGGAGCAGAAGCAGAAGCCTGAACCGGCTTGGCTGCCGGTTTTTTTCTATTTTCAATATAGTTCAGTATGTCTTTTTTCTGAACGCGTCCATTGGCTCCAGAACCTTCAATGGATTCCAGCTCTTCATTTGTGATGCCCTCTTCTTTGGCGATTTTCCGCACCAGCGGTGAATAAAACCGGTTCGACAATATTCTAGAGGGTTCCTCTTTCACCACCGGAGTTGTTGCTTCCTGAGTTGATTCAACAGCCGCTTCAGTTTCCTTTTCGGTGGAGACTACCTGAGTATCAGCTGCCTCCCCATTCTCCTCTTCGCCAGACATATCAACAATAGCCACCACTTCCCCAACGGGGAGCACGGTCTGCTCCGGATAAAGAATTTTCAAGATTACACCTTCCACAGGCGAAGGAATTTCAGAATCTACCTTATCGGTTGCCACTTCAAAGAGCATATCATCTTCTTCAATGGTGTCTCCCTCTTTTACAAACCACTTGGTGATTGTGCCCTCCTGGATGCTTTCACCCAGCTTTGGCATTAAAATTTCAAATTTTGACATATTCTCTTACTGATTTTTATTCAATTTTGCTATCTGTACCTTATTAAACATATGCAAAATTGAAATGTTCACATTGCAATTTATTTTTTTACTCTCAAATATATTTAATTAAAAATAGCTTCAAATTGTCGTAAAGAGAAAAGCAAATTAGTAAAATCGGATGAATTTCTATCTAAATATACTTAAAAAAAATTATCTGTCTCCAAGCTCCCGATTAAATCCTGAATTTGGTTAAAATTATGTTTTTCCAAATACTCATTTAAGCCTTTTATTATCTGTAGAGGTATAAACGGGTCAGTGAAAAGCGCTGTACCAACCTGCACCGCAGAAGCGCCGGCTAAAAAAAACTCAATAGCATCGGCAGTATTCATAATACCTCCCATTCCGATTACGGGAATTTTCACAGCCCCCGACACCTGCCACACCATGCGCAAGGCAATAGGTTTAATTGCCGGACCCGACAAGCCGCCTGTAATTGTTGAAAGCAGCGGTTTTCGTGTTTCAGCATCAATTGCCATTCCAACAAAAGTGTTCACCAGGGAAATTGAGTCTGCCCCCTGCCCTTCCACGGCTCTGGCTATTTCTGCAATATCGGTTACGTTGGGAGACAGCTTCACGATTAAAGTTTTGTCATACACCTTTCTCACTTCGCGTGTCACCATTTCCGCACCCGGGCAGGTTATGCCAAAAGCCATTCCGCCCTCCTTCACGTTCGGACATGAAATATTCAGTTCAATTGCCGGAATTTTATTCAGCTCATTCACTTTTTCCGTCACTTCAATATACTCTTCAACCGTGGAGCCGTTTACATTTATAATCAGCGGCGTGTTGTAATCCCTGATCCGAGGATAGATATTCTCAATAAAATAATCTACCCCCCTGTTTTGCAGTCCAACTGCGTTCAGCATTCCGGAAGGGGTTTCAGACATGCGCGGATAGAGGTTGCCATCTCTGTTGTGCAGCGTAATTCCTTTCAGAAAAACACCGCCCAGCTGTGAAACGTCGTAAAAATCATTAATCTCTTCGGCAAAACCACAGGTTCCCGAAGCGAGCATCACCGGATTTTTCAGCTGCAAATCATGTATATTAACCGTTAAATCTGCCATTTCAAGTCATTTATATTAAAAACGGGCCCTTCGGTGCAAACACACACATTTCCGTTCACAGTAGGTTCTATGCAACAAAGACACACACCAAACCCGCAGGGCATCAGATTTTCGAGAGAAACTTCACAAAACACACCGGCACTTTTTGCCTTTTTGGCAACAGCTCTCATCATGCCGTCGGGACCGCAGGCATATATTCTATCGTAATTCTCTAATTTCGAAAATAGAGGATGTTGCGTTACAAAACCCTTAACGGCCAGTGAACCATCATCAGTAGTGAGGTGAATATTTCCAAAATTTGAATATGAACTTATGTCAACATGATCAGAAGCACTTTTGGCACCGATGATGATATCCACGTTCGCTGCCGGAAGACCGGATTCTCTAACCAAAAAAAGCATGGGCGCAAGTCCGCTCCCACCGCCAACTGCAAGAACTTTTTCCTGCTTATCCGGGAAAGTAAAATGCCTCCCCAGCGGATACATAATACTCAGCGAAGTGCCGGTTTCGATTTTTGCAAGTTTGGCAGAGCCCCTTCCTAAAATCTTAACAATCAGAGAGATGGTATTTTGGTGGTAGTCCACTTCAAAAACAGAAAATGGACGACGTAAAAAGATTCCGGCAGTTTTTATCTCAACATTTACAAACTGCCCGGGAAGTATTTGAGGTAATGTAACCGAAGTGTGCAACCGTATCAAAGAATTGGTCTCATTTAAAGCGATATTTTCGGTTACATTAAAATCAGATACAAATTTCTTTGGCATGCCTAACTGTTTTACTCATGCAAAGATAGTATAATTTGATTTTTGATAAAATATCATCAANNTCTAATGTTTTGGACTCCTTTTTCTGATCATTGCTACTGCTTTCACCCTTTCTGTAATAAACAGGAGGCTCTGATTTAACCTCCGAAGTCTTTACATCTTTAGCTGGCGGTTCACCTTGTGCATCCATTATCATAGTGCCCTCCCCGGTAAACAACCAGCGTGCATTGAGCTGGGGGAATACAGTCAGGAGCTTTTCTGTAAACAAAGCACCTGGCTTATTGCGTCCGTTTAATATGTGAGAAATATTGGAACGCTGTACTTCTAACATCTCTGCAAGCTCTCCGGGAGAAATATTTTTGTAATCGATAAATTTTTGAATTCTGTTCTTCATGCGATTCAGATGTTTAATTTTAACTCATAGACTCTTTATGTAATCAACAATTAACCACTATTTTCACTACACAGGCACTGCCTGCTAATTCCTACTTACACCAGCACTTATCAACAGCTACAAATGTAATGAATTAATTGTTACAATCCACACACGTTTTTAAACACATATTTTTTAGCAATATAATAACCTTTTCATTCATTTGCAGCGTATTCATCTGATTATATGTCTTTTAACTGTTTGTTCAAATATCTATAATTAACTTTAACAACTCTGCCTTATATCGCTGGTAATTAATGCTTAACAACTATATTTGACTCTATTTTGATGATTTATACTAAATATCCTCATTAGATTTATATTTTACTTTACATTTGTTGTTTTATATAACTGATTATCTGCATTTTATATTTAATATTTCTTTATATGTATTTGACACCGGTTCTGTTCTTAGTGGCAACTTTTTCGTGTTGCTGTTGATCTATATTCCGATTGAGGAAACTACTCTTTAAGTTTGCATATGTAGACGAAGTTAGAGTAGCAGACTCCGTGCAATCCCACAAATGTAAACAATATCAAATGACTCTATGTTACAAATGTAAATCAGCAGAGTTGTATCTTTTACATCTCCATTTTTTGTTACAGCATCTTTTTTTCCGACTTTAACCTCATTTCCTGCTTCTGTTTCTGTACTTTTGTACGGTGATTTGGAAATATTTAAGCCACACAGAGGTTAAAACTCATTTTTTCATATCTAAATCATTGATATTATGGATGTTTTACGATGAAATATGTTTTTTGATTTTATAGCAGATAAGTTTAATTTGAATATTTTATGCGAACATTTCCTCTTTTACCAGTTTTATATTTTCTGATATTTTATTTACTTCTTTTAATTGGAGCAACTTTCAGTCTGAAGAAAATATTAAGCACAAAAAAACTAAAGCCACTTGCAAACTTCTATTTCATATTTTGTCTGCTCCTGCTTTTCACGCTGTTTTATCTCTACATCTACCCCAACTCACCGCGAACTTCACATACTTTTCGCTTCTACCTATATTTTAATATTCTTCTGTTTGTTGTAATCACCTTTAATCTTCCCGCTTCGCTTTTTGCTTTTCTTTCGATTTTTCTTGGTAAGAGCAAAAAATCTACTCCCCTGTTGATTGCAGGTGTGATTTTAGGCACCGGGTTTTCAATGGCTCTGGTTTGGGGGAGCATGTTTGGCAGTAAGCAGATAAAAATTGAAAAGAGAGACCTTACTTTTAATAATCTTCCTCCCGGTTTTAACAACTTTCGCATCGTTCAGCTATCCGACTATCATCTGGGAGGTTTGTTAAAACCTAAAAATTTCCTTTCTCGAATACATCAACAGGTAATAGATTTAAAGCCTGATTTGCTACTTTTTACAGGTGATTTTGTCAATAATTTTTCAAGAGAATTTGAAGGACTGGAACCACAGCTCAAAGCAATTTCAGATGAAGCACCAACCTTTTCCATTTTAGGAAACCACGACTATGGGGATTATTCGAACTGGGAAAGTCCGCTTAAAAAGCGGGCTAATTTCGATGCTATCCGTGAAAAACAGCAAGCTTTGGGATACAACCTGTTATGCAACCAAAACATTGTTATTAATTGCGGAGAGGATTCCATCTATCTTGCAGGAGTAGAAAACTGGGGAGATCCGCCATTTCCGCAGTATGCCGATTTGGAAAAAGCACTGGAAGGCATAAATCCTGGGGAATTCACCATTCTGATGACCCACGATCCGGCTCACTGGCAGGAGCAGGTTGTGGGTCAGAGAGACATTGCACTCACCTTTTCCGGGCACACACACGGCATGCAATGGGGAATTAAAATTGCCGGAATTCCGTTCAGTGTTGCCTGGCTGACGCGCAAACATTGGGGTGGACTCTACCATCCAGAAAACTCTTATCTCTATGTGAACAC
>MTKW01000179.1_pt1 | contig 10240 bp, 8 predicted proteins | sample 1042761 | NCBI WGS metagenome assembly MTKW01 (sample SAMN06205366, study PRJNA360243) | anaerobic digester metagenome | biome: Wastewater treatment plant; feature: Anaerobic digester sludge; material: sludge; isolation source: anaerobic digester fed with sludge from wastewater treatment plant ...
GCAGCTTAAGTTTGCTTGCCAGCGGCTACTTTCATAAGGACGGGATTTATGCCGTAAGCATCGTAGCAAAAAAGAATTATTACTTCGGTAAAGTCGCGCAAGTCAAAGAGGGTAAGGTTTTGACCCTTGTCGATGATTTTTGCGCCGACGAGCAGGCGTATATGCAAACGATTAAGGAATACGATTGCTTTTTGGTGAACGAAGACAATTATTTGGTCGATCCGACTAAAATTGAATTTCGGCCCGTCGCGAATTTGCATGAGTTAAATCCGAATTATCTGCGGAGGAGCGTGTGAAATACGCGATCAGGCCGCTTGAGGAAGGCGATATCAACGATATCGTAAGCGGCGAGACAAGAATCTTCGGCTACTCGCTTGGGTATGACATGATTTATGCCGAACTGAAAATCAACCCCTACGCCCACTATTTTGTTTTGGAAATCGACGGCGGCTTCGGGGGATACATCGGCCTTTGGATATACGAGGAAAACACCGAGATAATCAATTTTTTTGTCGCGGAAGAATACCAAGGGTTGGGTTTCGGCAAACTCCTTATGGAATTTGTCATTGAATTGTGCGAGTCTGTTAATGTTAAAACAATCAGCCTGGAAGTTAGAAAAGACAATCAAAAAGCGATAAATCTATATTATAAGTTGGGATTTACCTACTCGCACGAAAGGAAAAAATACTATAATGATTCGACCGACGCGTTGGTCTTAATCAAACATTTGAGGTAATTATGTTAGTGCTCGGTATAGAAACAAGTTGCGATGAAACCGCTGCGGCGATCGTTAAAGACGGCCGGGAAGTGATTTCCGATGTCGTTTACACGCAAATAGCCGCGCATAAAGAATACGGCGGCGTCGTGCCGGAAATCGCCAGCCGGAATCATCTTATGAAAATAACATTGGTTATCGAGGAGGCTTTTTCCCGCGCGGGGATGAGACTTTCCGATATTAATTTAATCGCGGTGACTTCCCGACCGGGTTTGATCGGCTCGCTTTTGGTNNCATATTTATGCCAATTACATTGAAGAAGATTTTCGTTTTCCGACGCTTGCCCTCATTGTCTCCGGCGGCCATACCGAACTCGTTTTAATGCGCGATCATTTCGAATTTGAGCTTATCGGTCAGACGCTTGATGACGCCGTCGGCGAATGTTATGATAAAGTCGGACGGCTTATCGGGCTCGAGTATCCCGCGGGTCCCGAACTGGACAAACTCGCGCAGACGGGAAAGGCAACTTATGATTTGCCTTTGATTTATCTCGACAAAGACAAGTATGATTTTTCTTTTTCGGGATTGAAAACGGCTGTCCTGAATTTAGTTAACACGAAAAAAATGCGCGGCGAGGAAATATCGCGCGCCGATTTGGCCGCTTCTTTTCAGCACAGCGTCGTCCGCGTTTTAGTGGATAAAACCATTTCCGCGGCCCGTAAGTTTAACGTTAAACAAATTATCCTGGCCGGCGGCGTCGCCGCGAACCGGGGATTACGGACGGCGATGAAGGCGGAAGCGGATAAACTAGACGACGTCGCGCTAACGATGCCGTCCCTGCGTTATTGCACCGATAACGCCGTGATGATTGCGGCGGCGGGTTATTTCCAATATAAAACACTATCGAAATGAAAATACTAATTGATTTTAAGCGGCGATTGTAGTATAATTTTATTAGTATATTACTTCTTTACCGCAAGGATACCGGAGGAGACATGAAGAGTAAAAAGATACTTATTGCGTTATTGATGTTTTTCCTAATTATGCTTTCGGCATGTGGAAGCGATAATTCACCCAGAAACTTATGGAACGAATACATTAAAGCTATGAATTCCAGGGATTTGGAAGCCGTGGCTGAGGTATATTATCCGAAAGGAACGCCGAAGTACGAACAGTTCCTGGAAGAAAATGATCCCGAAACGTATTTTGATTTTGACTACGTGAAAACCGTGGATTTTTACACCGAATTATCGAACCCTGATTATTTCTGCGCCGATATTACGATTGAAATTGATGACGACTATAAACAATTTTATATTTATTTTCAAAGGAACGTCGCCAAACAATGGACATTTATATCGGAGGTTAACATAACTACCGATGATCCGTCGTTAATGGGCAACAAAGCCGACAATAATTATTACAATAGCATTGTGAAAACATATGAAGACTATAAATATAAATACGTCTATAGCGGAACGCCGGGCTCGCCAAGAGCCGGAGATTATATTAGAATCGCTGAACCGCTGAAAAACAAAAAGGTCGTGGAGATTCCTTCGGAAATAGAAGGCGTGCCGGTTATAGCCATCGGCGATTACGCGTTTTATCACAGTCGGAAAATTTTGATGGCTTTTACGATCTCGACAAGCAAGATGGAAGAACTAATTATTCCGAACACGGTGGAAAGAATCGAGGATTTTGCTTTTTATCAGTCGAGAAAGTTAAAAACATTGGAATTGCCCGAAAGCTTGAAACACGTCGGTAATTATGCTTTCGCGAGTTGCACCAGTTTAGAGACATTAACAATCAATGTTGACGAGAGCTCGTTATATGGCGGCAGAATTTCCGTTATCGGAAAAGACAGCATGCAAATTGATGGCGACGCCAAGATTTATGTCGGCGACGAGCCGAATTATAAAGTCAACGGCGCCGAGGTTACGTGGTCCGTTGACAACGAAGCGATCGCGACCATAGATGAAACCGGCAAATTGACTGCTCTCGGTCCCGGGACGGTTAAAATTACCGCCACCAACAAAAAGGATAACACGTTGTATTCCCAGGCGATAATCTTGGTGCAGCCTGCGCCGGCTAAAGAGAGCGATAAGAATAACGATATCGAGCCTCTCGAAGTTACGTATTCTTACGAACCGATTATTATAAAAGGCGCGACTGATATCCTTTACAAAGGCGATTATGCCGCTTTAGGAGTCGACGGCTTCAGTAGCGGCGATATTATCTGGGAATCCAATAACGCCAATGTGCGAATTCATCAATATGACGGGAAAGTTCTCGTTCTTGATAAAAGCGACTTCGCGGTTACTATAACCGCCAGGAGCACGAGAGACTCGAATATTTATGGTACCGTCAGTTTCTTGGTTCGGGACGTCACGCCCAGATTGGTGTTTATGGAAAACGCTCTTGATCGCTTGAATGGTCTTAAAGAAATATACATGAACGTTATCAATCCTCATAGCGTTGAATTTAAGGGAAGCTTGAAATTGCGAAGCGACGTGAAGATATACGTTCCGGCGCAAAACTATGAAGCTTATTTGCATTTTTGGAGCGATATGAAGAACAATATTTATCCGATGGAGTAAGATAAAGCAATAAGATAACTGAAGTTTTACAATTTGGCGTAGTCGCGAAAACCGGCTATGCCTTTTTTCTATATTTAATCCCAACGAAAATTAGCAATCGAGCATTATTTTTTTAACAGATATCCTTTTCCGCGATAATCGCGCTTTTCCTTTTTACATAATAATTTTTAAATATAATTGTCAAAAGAGATTAAAAATGTTATAATTATTATATAATATAGGAAAAAAGCGGTTGGAGGTCGGTTTTGGCAATCTTCGAAAAATTCAATTTTGACATTGTTATCGCCATTGTCATAGCCGGATTTGTAGCGTTTGCCCTGTATTTCCGCTTTAAAAGACAACTCTCTCTAACGCTTTCTTTCCTACTGCCTTTTTTATTGATATATTTTTCATATGATTTTATCGCCGGAATCGCCGAAAAGACCGGATTCGGGAATTTTATCGCCAAGGTTCTGCCTTTTTCGGCCGAAAAAAAGTACCCGACGGCGATCGCGATTGCTGTTTTAACATATTTTTTGTTCGTGATCATTATCCGCTTGATTACGCTATTGTTTCGCGAACCCGTGGAAAAACAAATCACGAACAAAGATAAAATCTATCTGAAAATTATAAATGTCATCATGGGCTTGATAAACGGGTACGCGGCGATCGTCCTGTTGATGTTCGTCCTTAGCCCGGTGGTCGAGATTGACTACGAGAGGCCGGTCACGGCGATGGTCGCGAAAACGAGCCACCCCGTATTCGCGGTTTCGTTTTTGAATGAAATTAAAGCAAAGGAAAGAGAATACGCCGTCTACCGGGAAGCTTTTCGGCATTTAAGCGGCGAGCAGGCCGCTGCCGATTTATCGGCAATCAACCGGCGGCTTGATGAGGTCGAGGCGGAAAATCAATTTTTCGCCGCCGTCCTTTACCCCGAACTTAACGCTGACGCCCAGGCCTTAATCGATAGTCATTTGGAAAACGGCGATTTCATATCGGCTTTGTTAACGACCGTCGAAGAAAAGGAGATTTTGGATCGAGTTATTATCTTTCACGCCTCAACCGCCATCCTGCCGCAATTACAAGATTTCCGCGACCGGGCGGATAAAAGCATCGGGTATTGGCGACTCTATTGTTTTCTTCGCGGCGAAAACATTGACTTTGACGATTTTTTGGCTGTGACATCTTCGCTTGCGGCTAACGGGGACCGCTTAAGCCGCGATTTCCGTCATCTCAAGGAAAAAACCGCGTTTCGGAAACAAGCCGCGAATTTTCGCCATTTTCTTGAGAATTATCAAGCATACCGACAATTGCTTGATGATGAGCCGAATGACTTCGGCGAATATAGGGAAAGTTTTTCGGCGTTATATTCCGATTATGACGCATTATGCGCGTACGGGGAGAGGTTTTTGACCGCGTTTTCCGGCAACGGCGACCCGATAATCGAAGATATAAAAACGGCCTTTAAACGGTTGCTATTATGCCGGGAAAAAGCAAAAGCATATCCCGATGTGCCGGCGGACGTGAATATCGTGTTCGCCTCCGACGACGGGAAATGGTATTTAAAGAACCGGTGGGAAAAGGATAATATTTTCCGCTCTTATATAATCGATGCGATTACAAACCCGGATTCGTCGGGATACGCGCTTTATCACCGCTATATTTTTCACCGTTATTTTGATTTAGATAAAACCATTACCGCTAACGCTTTGTTGGGCGGGTTGGACACACTGGTTTTGAAAGGCCTTTTATCCGAGAAACAGGCGACGGATTATCTTAAACATCTGCTAGCCGACGCGAGGAGCGCGTTACGGGACGGGGCCGTGGAAAACCGATTATCTGAGGACTTCTATGAAGATTTACTTGCCAGCGATCACAAATTAATTAGTCCCGAAATAAAACAATATTTGCAGCAATAGACGCTAAAGGGGGAGTTCTCTTGGCAAAACCGGAGAAATTGGATATTTCCGTTTACGAACTTGATTCTTCGGGCAGGTACGTGAAAAGCCGGGAGAATGATCCGGTTATCGCTTTTCAGGACTCCGCCGTCGTCGCTACCGAACTTCCCGAGGAAAAAGCCCGGGCCTTGCGCGGAAATCCGTTTTTGTATAACGCGGAAAGGTCGGGGACGGAAGTTTACAGCATTGAAGATTTTCTTGTCACATATAAAAAAAGGGAATATCTGTTGGGCGACATTATCAGGAATGNNAAGAAAAAGCAAGTTTTTCGGGAAAATTTCCGCACCGTCGAGGTCGTTAAAAGTATTGGAAATATTAAGCTCCCGTTTTACATCGAACTCGCGATTTGGGCGATGTTCGCGGCGATGATTTTTATCGCCGGGATTGATTCCCCATTATGGCAAAAAATTGCCCGCGGCCGGTTCGGCATGTTCCTGCGGGAGGCCCTTGACGCCATGTACGCGTCGGCGCCGTGGTTGGGAATCGTCGCCAACATCTCTATTTATCTGCTCATTGTTTTGATTATACATTCGTTGTTTTTCCGAATCATCATCAAAGATTATCGCAAGTATTATCGCGAAGCGAATGACTATTTAACCAGAAGCGAGACGCAAATTAATCGCGAGTATAAAAAGAAAAGAAAAAAAGCGTACAAATATTACATGCGCTACCTTAAGAAGAAAAGCACGCCTTATTATCCCCCTCTGGACATTAACGAGATTCAGGAGGGCGAGGTCAATATTGAGGTGTTTGATATTGTAAGCAAAGCGACGGTAAACAGATCTTATCGTTTGATGAAAGCGGAACCGGCTTTAAAAGTTATTAAATCAATATTATTGATTTTAAGCATTGTCGGTCTGGTTGTTGTTTACGGCTATAGTATCGTTTACGTGATTATTGCAGCGCTATAGAAGTTGCCAATTCAGAAATTTGTACTACGGGCGTTCTCGCGCCTGGGAAAGAGGACAAAATGGAAAATGCAAAATTAAATACCGGCGAAAATATCACTGAAAATACACAGCCCGCAGAACCGGAAAAGGCCGTCNNAACCCGCGGAACCCGCTGAGGTTGCCGAAAAAAGCAATCCCGTAGAAGCGGAAAACGCTAGCGGAAACGAGGAAGACGACAAGGCGGCAGCCGGGAAAGCGCAAGCAAAAAAGCCGGCGGCTCCCACTCGGAGCCGTTCAGCCGCCGCTTTGACAACCCAAGAAAAGATTGAACAGATTAGGGCGACCGAACAGGCCAAGCTTGAGGCCTTGAAGGAAAGGGAGCGGGAAAAAACCAGATTAGCAATCGAAAAAGAACGCGAACGGTTGGAAAGGGAATTGCGCGCCGAGATACGACAGTTGGAGGCGCAATTGCAGTTGTCCCGTTCGGCGTTCGAAGAGGAATCTATCGCGGATGTTCCCGTTACGGAAGTAAAACCCGTAACCAAACCGAANNCCAAACCGAAGGCGACGAAAAAAGCCAAGGAAGTCGCCGCGGCGCCCGCCGAAGAAAAGAAGGAAGCGGAAGCGAAACCGAAGAAAACAAGAAAGGTCAAGACTGACAAACCGAAAGAACCGGCCAAGGATGTCAAAGCGCAAGAGCCGGTCGAGGTAGTCGAAGTTAAAGAACCCGTCATAGTTGCTAAAGATGAGCCCGCTGCCGAGGAAAAAGTAAAGGTTGTCGCCAAGGCGGAAGACAAAGAAATCGTTGCCGCGAAAGAGGATAAGCCGGTCGCGAAACCCGAACCCGACGAAACCCCGATAAGCAATTTGCAAAAGCTTAAAGAGCAAATCATGGCGCAGAAATTACTAGAAAAAGAGTTAATGGAAAAAGAAGCGAAAAAAGCGCAAGAACAGGATAAAACTATCAGCGAAAGAATTGCCAGTTTGGGGATGCTTACTGCGGAAGAAGGAGAACAGCTCATTTCCGTCGACGAATTTGAAGAACAAAGAAAAGTCATTGAGGGCCTGAAGGCGGAAAAGACGGAATTACAGGATAAAATAAATAATCTTCATGATAAACTTGATAAGCTGTTCAGATTGCAGTTAGACGGGATGAATCTGGTGGACGATGCCGAGGATTGCCGGCTGTCGTCATTGTTTGTAGAAAATTACGAAAAGCGGAAGCAGCAACTTGAGATTATGGAAAAAAAGATCACGGATTTAGAGAAAATAGTTTCCGATAACGCCCGTCAGATTGACGAAGCGGAACAAGCTTTCCTGCGGTTGCAGGAAACTCACCAGCTGCAGGCGCGCCGGCTCGCCGAACTATCCGAGCAAATTGATAACGTCGTCGGCAGACGGCCCGCTTTCGGTTATGCGGACGCGCCAATCGCGCCACGCGATTATTCCGCGGGATATCGTTCTTCCGAAATAGTATCGATCTATCGCGAGCTTGACGGCTTGCAAAGAGAAATTAACCGCCTGGCCACCTCCATGGAATACGGTCAGCGTTATGGCGGTTTTAAGGACAAGGAGCGCGAAATCGAGAGTTTGCGGTTGGAACTTGAAAAAAGAATGGGACAAGGACAATCGCAATACTGCCCGTATTACGCGTCGCCTCAGCATGCCGCGCCCGCAAACCCGGTCGGTAACGAACCCGCCGCAAACAAAGACGACAGGACGGCGGAGGAATTGATCGACGAGATCAATAAACTTAAAGAAGAAATAGCGGCGTTGAAGGAACAACAAAAGCAAAGTCACGAGGATTCCATCGCCATTATGAAAGAAGTGCAGAACGAACTGAGCCGGACCCGCGAAGAACAAAAAACTCTTACCGAACAAAAAGAGCGGGATATCGAATATTATAAGGAAAAGTTGGAAGAAAACGAAAAGGAAAAAGCGGTCCTGATTTCGGATAAAGAAAAGCATCTGCGGAAAATCGAATACTTGGAAAAAGAAATTACCGAGCGCGAGAAAACGATTAACGAAATGCGGGAACGCTTGAATAAACTGAGCGAGGACGATATTATCGACCCCGAATTCAAACGTAAAATCCGCGTCGTCCGCGAAATGGAAAAAGACATATTAAACCGCCTTTCGGAAGAAGAAAACTTATATCAAAAGAATCTTGACGATCTTGGCCAAAGAATAGCGGAAAAGAAAAAAATAATTGACGACATCCGCGCCAACCTCGAGCGTCTGGATCGTAATTATCAAAGCGGTTCCGATAAGTCTTCCATGGCTCGCGATCAATACGAACGGCAGAAAGGCAAGAGTTTGATCGAATTTCAATTGCAGCGCGAAAGTCTAAGCGATTTGGAAGATGATTATAAGCGCGCCGAAAAGAAATTCGAAGATTTTAACGAAGCGAAAAAAAGCGAACTTAACAAGGTTAAAGTTAAGGAAGCGGAAATCGTGGAGTATTATCTTAACCGACTGCGTAAGGAAATCTCCGAAAGCGAGGGATTCCGTTCTTTACGCGAGGCCTTGCAGGAACGCGAGGATCTCAAATTGCAATTGGAAGAACTCAAAGCCAACCCGACCACGGGGGAAGAATACTCCCAGCCGGATGACTTTGACGATGACGCGATCGGTAGCGAGTTAAAAGCGGAGAGGAAAGATCAAATAATCCAGCATATCGATAAATTGGAAGAAGAGATTCGTTCCGAAACGCTGACTTACAACCAGTATCATCAAAAAATGACCGATTTACGAATCGAATTGGAAAAGCGAGTCGAATACGAGAAGCAATTGCGCAGTAAAGAAGAAGACGTGGCGAATTTCTATTCGCACAAGCTATCTTTAAATGAGTGTCAGAAGCAACTGCAGACGATTATCGATCAATTGGACGAAAAGAAGAGCAATTTGANNACAACAAAGCCATTGGCGAGTTGGAAGGCAAGCCGATAATCGACACCTATATGAAATTGGTTAATCAAATAAACCAAATCCGCGACGCCAGCAAGGAAATCCGGGAAAAGGCGGAAGAGGCAAAGCAATCGATTCAACAAAAATCCCAGCGTCTCGAGCAACTGAAAGAAAAACTTAGTCGTTATGAAAGTTCTTATTGATCCTTCGATTTCTCGGGTTTTGCCCGATTTCACCGTCATCGCCATGACGATGGATATAAAATTGGCCGATAGTTCGGTGATAAAGGATTTAGTCGCGCAATATGAAAAACAAATCAGGGAGGAATATTCATTGAGTGACATCTTGAATATTCCTCTTATTAAAGAGGGGCGCGACGGATATAAAAAGCTGGGAAAAGATCCGAGCCGGTATCGTTTGGCCTGCGAATCGCTGTTGAGAAGACTCGTGAAAGGAAGAGGGCTTTATTTAATCAATAATGTCGTGGACGCCGGCAATATTCTCTCAATCGAGGCGAAAAGATCGGTCGCCGTTCTCGACTATGATAAAATCGTCGGCGACGTTTTGATTCGTTTGGGTACGGAGGAAGACGAATTTGTCGGCATCGGCCGCGGCCCGCTTAACGTGAGCAATATCCCGGTTTATGTCGACGAGGTCGGGCCGTTCGGGTCGACGACTTCCGACACTCACCGGACAATGATCACGGAAGAGACGAAAAGAATATTACTGTTTATCATTTGTTTTTCTTCCTCATTTATTGAGAAACATAAATCTTTTGCTATATCCCTGTTTGAAAAATACGGGTATGCGCAAAATATTACCGATATTAAAGTTGAAAAATTGTAAGGATTGATGACGAATGAACGAAATCTCGAATTTTATTAAAACGATAATGGAAAACGACTTGAAGTCGGGAAAAGTGGACGCCATCAAGACCCGGTTTCCTCCCGAGCCAAGCGCGTATCTTCATCTCGGACATGCCCGGGCGATTGTTACCAATTTTGAATTGGCGCGGCTTTTCGGCGGGAAAACCAACCTGCGGTTTGACGATACCAACCCGACCACGGAAGAAAGCGAGTTTGTCGAGGCGATTATCGAGGATATTAAATGGCTCGGCTATGAGCCGGACGGAATTTATTTCGGTTCCGATTATTTTGAAAAATCTTACCAATACGCTCTCCTGCTTATCAAAAA
>MTKW01016102.1_pt1 | contig 10236 bp, 8 predicted proteins | sample 1042761 | NCBI WGS metagenome assembly MTKW01 (sample SAMN06205366, study PRJNA360243) | anaerobic digester metagenome | biome: Wastewater treatment plant; feature: Anaerobic digester sludge; material: sludge; isolation source: anaerobic digester fed with sludge from wastewater treatment plant ...
GAAATTAATGAACTCTGCTACCTTCTTTTCGGGATTGCTTTCATCAACATTCAAACGGCAAGAGTAGTCAGCTATCTGTCGCAGCGCCCTGTCCAAAGCAAAGTCAAAGACATAGCATTCTTCTTTCATAATCAGGTCTTTACCTTCTTCATCTTTAACTACCCACGGAGATTGGACACGAAATGCTGCTTGGAAATAGGTCTCCGGGCTCTTAAGGTTACGCAGCATGAATATGCCTGTCCACGGCTTTACGGTAACACCCGTAGTTAGCTTGCCACAGGTGAGGGTGATGGTGTATGTCTCCAATGGATTTCCCATAGCGTGAAGAACAGGATAGAGGGCATCCAAGCCTATGCCGGCTTCTGTTCCGGCGCAAACGATAATTTTATATTTCTGGTTGTAATACCCGTTCTGCTTTTGCATCATCAGGTTATACATAGCCTGGCAGGATGCCACATTCGGCAAAAACCAAATTGTGTGATTCAGAACATTCAAAAGTCGTGTATCGGAGAAAGGCATCGGAGGACGCTTGTCCTGCCCGAGCTTCATATCATCAACATTGGATGGAAGATAAGAACCGCGAATCAGATCAAGCCATTTCTGCACTTCATTCTCGTAAACAAACCGCGCATCTTTGCCTTTACCCTTGGCAGAAAAGAATACATTTAAGTCGAACTCGTTAAACTCGCCTTGCATGGCAATCTGGCGAATGCTATCAGGTATCCGGTAAGTGAGCATGACCATTCTCGGCAACGATAAATAGGGATTGCCAGGGCCTTTCCAGCTTTCCTTTGCACGTTGCTCGTCAGAATATGTCCAGTTATAGATCTGATCCTCTATAAATTCGCCGCTATTAATGGCGCGGAAAGGTGTGCCGGAAAGGTATAAATAATAACCGGCTGTGATGGGAAGGAAGGTTTCGTTGTAGGCGTTATCGGCCTCATCCTTCTTGTACTTCTCTATATCAAAGTCGACTATTTCTTCCTCATCAGGATTCTCAAAGAGCTTTTTGGCATTTTCTCGCCATGCGCCAAAGTGATACTCATCAAAAATAACCAAGTCCCAATTTTCCGAATGGATAAATTCATTCTTAGCTTTTATGCCACCATTCTCATTGGTACCCAACAAGTCTTGAAAGGAACCAAAAACGACGATAGGCTTCTTTTTATCACACTTTGCGTAGGCCTGATCGATATTAACGTTATTGTTGTGCGCATCCTTATTGGAAACAAACTGCCAGCCTTCGAAATCAATATGAGAAAGCAAATCATCTCGCCATGCGGATTCGACAGCGGGCTTAAAGGTAAGCACCAACACGCGCTTAAAGCCCATCTTTTTTGCAAGCTGATAGGCTGCAAAGGTCTTACCAAAACGCATCTTAGCATTCCACAGAAATTTCGGCGCTCTGTCCGGCTCGTCGTATTTGGCCTTGGTAAAATACTCGACCGTGCGTTTTACAGCCGCCTGCTGTTCCGGACGCATACGGAATGCAGCTGTTCGGCTGTCGGCTGCGATTTTTCCGGTTTTAAGTTCAATAATTGCTGTCTTAACATCATTTAGGGAGCAGTTGTACCACTCGTTATCGTCAGCGACTGCATTGAGCTGTCTGAAACCTCGTCGCTCCAAAATTCGATGTATATCCTTATCAGTAAAGACAGAGCCATCCTCCCTCATGGCACTCTCTTGATAGAGGATCTTAAACGGAACAGCAGCAGTGTGCAGCTGCTCCTTGATACGGGTAGCAACATCTCGTTCAGTATATCCGATTTTTATGTATCCCTTGTGAGAGGCTACGCCTATGAGTTCATACACATAAATGGTTGGTGTGATCGCAGGCCGTTGAATAAAGAATTCAGTTGCCACTAACGTCACCCCCGTTATACATTTTAAATAGATTATTCTCTACCATGTCAAGGTACCTCTGAAGATTTCTATCTGTCCTAGCCTGAATTTGAACTTGCCCCAATCCTTGTTCCTTTAACTTGGAATAAGTGAATGTTCCTTCAGGGTAAGTAATTACCAATTCCATCTGGACATACTTATCTTTTTTTGAAAAATAAATGTTTGGTTTCTTCTCTATGATGGCATATGAATTCTTCAACAATGTCTCATCATCGACTAATTCGCTAACAACTCGGCACTTAAACTTAATCTCAGCATACGGTGCACTCAGATAAATATATACTATATCTCCAACACACATAGAAAAAGAATTTCGCCAAACAACAATTGGAGAGTTCTTGAAATGGGCGATCACATCAAAGTACTTCGTATTACAAGGTACAATCCAGTTTTCCTTCATAGTGAGTCTCCCTTCAATTAATTTCCTCATTTGATGATATTCTAGAATCAATATATCGCCATTCTTCTTCTGTGATTCCCCAAAGCTTTTGAAGCTGTTCATCTGTATATTTACCAACATAGTGAATCAGATTAGGCACGAAGCAGAAGTTCTTTTTTGTAACATCCTGTGAAACAACGGTTTGTAAAAGTAAAAATCTTACTGTTTTCGTAAAAATATACGATTTAAATGATAACACTTCTTCTTCAGTATCAAAAGCACCAGCCACAATCCAAGATTCAGTGCAGCATTCTCCTGGTTTAGCAATACGGGTATTCCCATCATAATAAAACCCAACAGGTTTCGTAAAGTCAGTTTGGCCAGCTATAGGAGCTTTGGGTACAAGAAATTTCCACTTCTCCAAGTAGCCTTTACTATTATCAACATCTTTTTCTGATGCATACTTCAATCCAATTTTTTGAATAAACCAGCACGGTATTCCAGATGGTTGTGGGGTATAATTTGTAGGCAATCCAAACGGCTTTCTCGACGATACAACTTCATCAAGAAAATGTTTATGCTGCGCCGTAACCTTTTTAACTATATCGATAGCCAAATTTTGACGAATGAATATGTCATATTCATCGAGGTACCTTTTTGCTGATGAAGGTGTGTCTTTATTGAAGTTCACTACTTCACACGGGCCATCATAATCCCTATCCCAAAGGAAATAACAGGCGCCACCGGCTAGGTCAACACCTGGAAAAACGTCTTTGAAGTTTTCATAATCTACAAGTTTTCTAATTCGGCGATCCGATAGCATTATTTTTCTGAAGTCATCGAGACCTTTGCCACCGGAGAACCATCGGGAAGGTATAATCATTGCTATATAGCGAGGATTCAATTTTTTAGCTTTACCAACGAATTCTTGATAAATCGGTTTCGCACTTTTCCCATTACCACCATCACTCAACTGGTAAGGTGGATTTGATATTATCACATCAAACTTCATATTGAAAATTTCCTCCGGCTTTTTTGTATGGATAAACTCATAAGCATATGTTTCTAGATCTGTACTTCTATCGTACTCGCTTTGAGTAGCTCCGCAATATATACATTTACCTTCTTTCCACGTATGTTTAGTACGCACAAAGCGAATATTTCCTTGTGCGTGATCATCATCAAAGTAACTTACAGAAAACTCGCTGTTCGGGTATTTGGAGCAGTAAACTCCCCTGCGTGAAAGCAAACTGGTGAGTTCTGTAATAGCAATACCATAAAGCTGATTATGAAAAATATGATCTATACGCTCCTGTAAATCTGGGAACTGCGTCTCCAGTCCTTTGATAAGCCTTTTGGCAATTTCACGAAGAAAGACACCAGTCTTGCAGGCAGGATCAAGAAAGGTGGTATGAGGGTTTTGAAAGAGTTCCTGCGGCAGCATATCAAGCATAGCGTTTACTACGTCCGGCGGAGTAAAAACCTCATCGTTTGAGAGATTTGCAAGGCAGCACAGCACGTCCGGATTGTATACATTATTAAATAATCCTGTATCAGCCATTTTCCTGTATCCTCCTATAATGTGATATGCATTTCTTCAGGAACACTCCTTCATCCGAGGGTGCCTCTCTTATATCCTCATCGAGCATGAGTGATATTTGCTCAGGCTCGTCTTTTTTCTTTTTACGTTTAGGCCTTTCCTCTTCAGCAGCCAGCAGTTCGGCAAAGGTATAATCGCTGCGCTGCATCAGAGCATCATTAAACGGAAAAGTCCATTCGGAAAAAACAATAGGTTCATTCGTATCCTTTCCATTTTCATCAACACATTTGAGCGTCAGCGCATTGCCGCATACGATGTTACGGGAAAGAATAAACTTGGCGGCCTCGCGGGTATCATCATTGCACTCTTTTTTACATATAGCCTTATATTCCTTATCCCACATTTCAAATAGCCGCTGCCTACATTCAATGCAGTTGTCGATCAGTAAATCCACTCCATATAAGCTGCCCAGCGCCAGAAGTGAATTGCGCTCCCAATCATAAGGGCTTTTTTTATATTTTTTCCTCACAACAGCCAGCTTCCTTGAAAGTATTTCTGCAAGGAAATTTCCATTACCGCAGGCAGGCTCCAAAAATCGTGAGTCAATTCTTTCAGTTTCCTGTTTCACCAAGTCGCACATGGCTTTAACCTCGCGTTCGGCTGTAAAAACCTCGCCATGCTCAGCTACGCGCTTCTTGGATTTTACTTGTTTCGGCATTTTTTCATCTGCTCCTCGTCCGGAACAAACTCCAAAATATCATTAGGTGTACAGCACATTGCCAAACAAATGCTTTCCACTTTATCTAACGCTATATATTGGCCTGTTCTAATTTTCGTGATTATATTTGCTGATATGTTTGCTCTACGCATAAGTTCAGCATTAGATATATTTCTATCAATCATTAAGTGTTGCAACTTCTTATAACTTACAGCCATAAGTTATACCTCCAATTAAGAGCTGTTATGCAAAGGATATCACATTTCTGTTAAATTTTCAATAAATGCATGAATAAGTTTTAATCCGAAAGCATTTACAACGTCACACACATACCCGGCATGGTAGTGAGTTTAATTTTTATTCCTTGTTTTCTACTTCCTTCGCCTTCTTCCGAGCATAGCTCGCTCGCCTGTTTCTGCGATTACGCTCGGCCTGGCAGTCCCAGTTATTACAATATAGCTGGCGGCTTGAATGCCGCACAAAGTATTTGCCGCAGGCAAGGCAGGACAGTATGGAGCCTTGAGATTCAAAATAGTTAAGGTCTTCATCCACCGGCGGCGCAACGTCAGCTACCATTCTGGAAAAGGTGTACCAGCAAATATCGAATACCGATTGAATGTCGGCGCCGTACATTACTTTCCCGGTTTTCTTATCCAATTTCAGCCTCATACGGAAGTCCGGGAACATATCTATCACTTGGGATATGTGTTCATTGTAATTCTCAAGTATTCGGGCCTTGTATTCCTCGTCGTCCTCGTATTGTCGGTATCTTTCAAGAAAAGCGAGGCTGTCGCAAAGCCTGCCTTCATAATAAAAATTCCTTGCGCAATCAATCTCTCCGTAGTATTTAACCCTTCTCAAGGCAAAGTAAAGCTCAAATACAGTACCCAGACTGCATAAATCCTTTATGAATTGATTTACATAGAATGCGGCATCTTTCTGAATCAAATCCATGTATGTTATATGCGCAAACTTCTCGCTATCCAGCATTTCATAAAGACTGTCTATGTTGTAGGGGTGAATATTGTTTCTGCACCAATCCCAGACGGCATCTGTAATCGAAACAGTGCTGTCCGGGTTATTTATTTTTCCGTAAAGATTGCACAGGCTGACCAATAGCTCCTGTCCGGTAAGCGAATAATCAGTACCGCTTTCCGGAGCATGGCCCCCTGTGAAGATAGGTTTAATTATTTCGCCGTCATCGTCATAGTCCGGAACATACTCGGGAAATCGCACAGCCCTATATATCATCTCGCCAACGCCGCCAATTTCAACAAAGCCGAGGTTTTCTACCGGCAGTTTTTTCATGGCAATCATCCTTTGAATGTAATCGTTATTGTAAGCGATGAAAATTTAACATCACTTACATTGTATTATACAATGGCATTGAATACAAGAACAAATTGTAAAACCACTTAATTTCCGGATCCTTGACAACTGAATAGTCCGCCCGCAAGAGATACTTTTGCAGCGTAGCCGCCACGATGGTGAAAGCCGGAGCGCTTCTGCTGCAATCGGATACGGGGAGACCACGAGCAGGTGGCTGCCTCAGGAACGGTAGCGAACGGTGGATGTGGAAACCGAAACGACTATCAAGATAAGGAGGAAAGAGTATATGGAAAAGACGACCATGAGTGTGCAGGAACTGTCGGCGCAGATGGGCATTAGCCTGCCGAAGGCCTACGAACTTGTAAAAAAGCCGGGATTTCCAGTCATACGGGTTGGTACGAGAATCCTGATTCCTGTTGAAGCCTTTAAGGAGTGGCTGGTCATAAACTCGGCGCACGAATAATGGCAGCACAAAAAGCAGCGGAGAGGAGGTGGACAAGACGGCAAACGCAATGCAGGAACTGATGGATATGAAGATATGGATGCTGTGGCGATGGGCAACGGATAAAAATGGCAAACCGACGAAGAAACCTTTTGCGGCTGGAGGCGGCCCAACCGGAACAGATGACAAATGGTCTCATACATGGGTCACATACAATGAGGCAGTAAAAGCAAAGGAGCATAATCCTGTTGCCGCCGGTATCGGTTTTAAGATACCGAAAGGCTATTACTTCATAGACATCGACCATAAAGCGATTACAGATCCGCTTGTGCAGACGATTTTAGCAAGGCATGACTCTTATGCAGAATACTCGGTCAGCGGCACAGGCATACATCAATATGGCAAATGCGACTTTACACAAATCCCTACCTACATTGATAAAAACGGGAATTTAAAACTCGATCGGCAGTTCTATACGAAAAATCCCCATAACAATTTGGAACTGTATATCGGCGGCATTACAAACCGCTTTGCCGCTTTTACCGGCAATATCATTAATGATAAGCCTCTGCGCGAATGTACCGCGGCAGTCCTTACGACGCTTGATAAAAATATGCGTCGCAAAGGAAAAGCCAAGTACAGTGCCAAGCGTGACGGCGACCGCGCCGTTTTCGATATTGTCTGCAACTTACGCAAGCAGAAAAACGGAGAGAAATTCAAGAAGCTGTATGACGATGGAGATATCTCCGGATATGGCTCTCACTCCGAGGCTGACGCGGCGCTGTGCGCCATGATTGCATTCCGTACCGGGCCAGATCCCGCTGCTATTGATGAAATCTTCCGCAGTTCTGCCCTCTATCGCGAAAAATGGGAGCGTGACGATTACAGAGAAGCCACAATCAATGCCGGTATTAATGCCTGTCATGGCACCTTTCATAAATCCAGGATGGAGCATCCATACTTCATCAAATTTCATGAACAGACCGGTGAACCCTATGTCAGCGTTCCGCTCCTTGCAAAGTACGTACGCGAGCATCTCCGCTATGTGCTTGTAAGGGATAACGGAAAGCAGGGCCTTTTGAAATATGTCTACGAAAACGGCTGTTATCGGCTCTATGCCGACAATATGCTGATGGGCATTATCAAGCAGTACATCGCAGATTATGACGAGGAACTTGTGAGAATGGGCATCGTCAGCGAAACTTTACAGCATATCACCACTGACCTTAATTATGTTAGCCAGGATGAATTGAACGCCGATGAGGATTTAATCAACTTCAGAAATGGTCTGCTCCGTATCACCGCAGATAACGCCATTCTTGCACCACACTCCCCGGATATCCTCTCCACCATTCAGATTCCGTGCAACTGGTCGGGAAGGGAAACGCCTACGCCGGTCTTCGACAGGTATATGCACACCCTCACGGACGGAGACAAGGCCATAGAACACCTGCTCCTTGAGTTTATCGGTGTATGCATCTCCAACATCAAGGGATGGAGAATGAAAAAAGCACTTTTCCTTGTCGGCGATGGCGACACCGGCAAATCTCAGCTAAAGAGTCTTGTAGAGCGGTTGCTCGGCAAGGGTAACTTCATAGGAATCGACCTTAAGGAGATTGAAGCGCGTTTCGGCACCGGCGCGATATATGGCACACGCCTTGCCGGTAGCTCGGATATGAGTTTTTTATCCGTAGATGAGTTGAAAACATTTAAGAAAATTACCGGCGGCGACAGCCTATATGCCGAGTTCAAAGGACAGCAGGCCTTTGAGTTCACCTACAACGGGCTGCTCTGGTTTTGCATGAACAGACTTCCCAAGTTTGGCGGCGATGATGGCAAATGGGTCTATGACCGCATCATGGTGGTGCGCTGCCCTAATGTCATTCCAAAGGACAAGCAGGACAAAACACTCCTTGACAAAATGTATGCCGAGCGTGATGGCATCGTCTACAAGGCTGTTATGGCGCTGCAGACGGTTATTGCAAACGGGTACAGCTTTTCCGAGCCGGACAGTGTAAGCCTTGCAAGAGAGCAATATATGTCAGAGAACAATACTGTGATCTCCTTCTATGAGGAATGTATGTGCGAGCGGTCAGAAGGCAAGTTTAATGATTCCGCTACAACGAGCCGCATCTACGATGTTTACAGGGCATGGTGCCATGACAACAATAACGGCTTTGCCAAGACAGCCAAAGAGTTCAGAGAGACATTGGCATCCCATCTCGGCTGCACCTTTAAGGAGATGACCGTTCATACCAATAAAGGCACCTATTATAAAAACCTCACCCTCACTATTGAGGCAAAGGAGCAGTACAAGAAGGCTTATGGTTATGACAGTACGGATTTTCTTTCTTAAAAGTGACAGAAGTGACAGTCGAGTGACAGTTCTCACAGGCAACTGTCACCGCGAAAACGCCCATATATCAAGGGTTTCCAGCCACAAGTGACAGAAGTGACAGTCTTTCAAACTTCTTGGCGGGAAGAATAAAGTTTGGAATTGTACAGAGAACAAGGAAAAGATTATGAGTTGTTGTGAGTATGAAATGAAAAGTTCTGTCACTTTCGTCACTGAAGCTTTAAAAGCCTTGCTGCAAGCCGCTTTCCAGCGTGACAGTTCATCAAAACTACTGTCACTGAACCGTCACTTCTGTCACCGGAAGTATCACTGGAGGGAGGAATAGCTATAGTGATACGTCATGATCAGCGCTCAGCAGTTAGATCTACAGGAAATATCATCAACCACATTCAAACATCTTAATTTTGAGGAGGGCAAAAACATGAATTATCCGCTTATGAAAATGAACAAGGAAGGCACTCTGCTGCGACCGCAGCACACTTATTATTCCGATGAGTATGCCCAAGCCATGTGCGACCTGCATCTTTCCGATGTTGTCATCGAAGATGATAAAGGAAAGTTAAAATTGCGATACCGCCTCCATGCAAAGCATCCTCATACCATTGAAGGGGCTATGGCATATAGCATTCTGTGTCCGAAATGCCACCACCACTTGAAACAGGTAGGAAGATCGCTCAGCTACCATGACCTCGGTCTCTATGCCTGTCCATTCTGCGATAAGATTTAAGGAGGGGAACGCCATGAATTATACTGAAGTCAGAGTATATACCGGTCAGCCGGATTACAGCAAGCACTTCTGGAATGCCATGCGCGGCCAGGAAAGCGATTATTCCGGACTTTCCGAAGGCCGCAGCAGCGAGACGGGTACTTATGTCATGCCAAATGCCACAAATAACAAATATGAAGCAGCCATCATAAGCGAGAGCCTGTTCCGTAAAATCGGCACAACCTTTAACGTATATGAAGGCAGTTATCATATCCTTGCAAAGGAATACGATGACCTTGTGCAATTTGTGCCGGAAGGCGGCGCTATCCCAGTTTTTGACGGACTAAATGATTTCACTCAATACACCGTTGAAAGCCATAAGCTCGCTGCTCTTGTAAAAATGAATTCGGACTTTGTCCGCGATGCCGCATTCGACATTGAAAGCTACCTTGTAAAGCGCCTTGCCAGGAACTTTGCCAAAGCTGAGGACAACGCCTTTATTAGCGGTACCGGCGTACAGATGCCGACAGGTATCTTAAACGGTGCAAACGGCGCTGAGGTTGCCTATGCTGTCGATGAAATTACCTATGATGATATAATCAGCTTGTACTTCTCTGTGAAGCCGGAATACCGCAAAAATGCCGTATGGCTCATGAACGATAAGACAGCCCTTGCCTTGCGTACGTTGAAAGACGAAGCCGGAAACTACCTATGGCGCAGCAGCGATGATACCATCCTTGGCAAAAAGGTATTTGTCTCCGAGTTTATGCCGGATATGGAGTCCGGTTCAAAGCCTATTGCTTTCGGTGATTTCAGCTACTACTGGATCATCTGCAGAAGCCCTGTCAGCGTGAGGGCGCTCTC
>MTKW01045631.1_pt1 | contig 10236 bp, 6 predicted proteins | sample 1042761 | NCBI WGS metagenome assembly MTKW01 (sample SAMN06205366, study PRJNA360243) | anaerobic digester metagenome | biome: Wastewater treatment plant; feature: Anaerobic digester sludge; material: sludge; isolation source: anaerobic digester fed with sludge from wastewater treatment plant ...
GGGAGCTCATCCTTTCAGACTATAATATGCCCTATTTCAGCACCTCCGAAGCTCTCTCCATTCTAAAGGAAAGCGGCATCGATCTGCCTTTTATAATTGTATCGGGTGCTATTGGTGAGGAGAACGCGGTTCAACTGATGAAAGAAGGTGCTCATGACTATGTTATGAAAGATCATCTCGAGCGCCTTGTTCCTGTAATTAAGCGCGAGCTCCATGAGGTTGAGGAAAGAAAGTCGCGCCGGGAAGCAGAAGATCTCTACAGAAAATCAAACTTTATTGTTAATGCTTCCAGCGACATGATGGCTCTGATCAACAAAAATTATCTCTTTGAAACTGTCAATAAGAGCTTTTGCAAGGCTTGTAAAAAAAAGAGCCCCAAGGAAATTGTCGGCAGTTCGGTTAGCGATCTATGGGGCCGAGAAATTTTTCAAAAAAAAATCAAAGATGATCTTGATCGTTGCCTGAACGGAGAAGAGATTACAACCGAGATATGGCTTGATATACCGGGCGAAATTAGGCAGTGTTTCGAAGCCAACTACATGCCTTATCGCGACAGCAGTGGCGCTATCACGCATGTAATAATGGTGGCGCACAATATAACGAATCGCAAGATAGCGGAACAGGAGCTGAACAAGAGCTATCAGAAATTGCAAAAAACCCTGGAGGAGACCGTTCATGCTCTATCTGCCCTTGTCGAGATGCGAGATCCATACACGGCAGGCCACCAGAAGCGGGTAGCGATGATTGCCCGGGCCATCGCACGGGAGATCAGTTTGCCGGAAGACAGCATCCAGGGTATCTGGGTGGCCTCCCTGATACATGATATTGGGAAAATACGCGTGCCTTCCGATATCCTTTCAAAGCCGGGTCGCATTACAAAAGCCGAATTTGAACTGATCAAAGAGCACCCTCAGACGGGCTATGAAGTGTTGAGTAAAATAGATTTTCCATGGTCTGTTGCAAAGATTGTGCTTCAGCACCATGAAAGAATGGACGGGTCTGGTTATCCACAAGGGCTCAAAGGAGACGAGATCTTACTTGCAAGCAGGATCATTGGCGTTGCCGACGTGGTCGAAGCTATGACTTACCACCGTCCATACAGGGAAGCGCTGGGACTGGATGCGGCTCTTGAAGAGATCAAGAAAAACAAAGGCATATTATATGATCCTGAAGTTGTGGACGCCTGCATCATGATTTTTCTTGAAAAACGATTTAAGCTGACCGGATTTCCTTTTGGAACAATAATGTAAGGTAAGAAGAACAATTCCTCCCGCGAACACTGCAAAACCGCAAACGGTGAAATGAATCAGATACTCTTCAGCGCTATGCTGGATTTCCCCGGATTATAATTCATTGACAGCAGCTGTGTAGCAGAGTATAATGGTGATAGATTAGTAAAATTCAGAATACTCAAAAGAGAGCATGTTTGGAGACTTATCTTGAACAGGGAGGTTACAACATGAACACGGGAAAGGCTCCTTCGCTGGCAAACTCATCCCGCAGCAATACTGAAAGGACAAAGGCTCCCACGCCTGATACAGTTTTACCTGGAAAAACTGAAGATAAAAAAGCGATTGATGCTCTTTTAATCTTAAGCCAAATTACTTCGGCGGTGAGCGGTTTAAGTGAATTAAAAGCCATCTTAAAGGTAGGGCTGGAGAAGACACTTGAATTTATTGAAGGGACTTACGGCGGGGTTCTGCTTCTGGATGAGCGTGATGAAAGGCTTACCTGCTATGTTTATCAGGGTTTAACCGATGAGTTTGCGCAGAAAATTTCAGTTAACCTTGGCCAGGGGATTAGTGGAAAAGTGGCCTCAACCGGGAAGGCTATCATGCTGGATGATATTTCTGCAAAACCGGAAACCCTGCGCAGCGATCTCGTTAAAATGGGGGGTTTGCGGGCCTTTGTTAGCGTTCCCCTTCGCTTCCGGGAAAGGGTTTTAGGAGTATTAAACTGTGCCGGCCCCCGGGTACATCATTTTACCGAAAAAGATATGCATCTTTTACATTCGATCGGCGATCAACTTGGTCTGGCCATCGGGCATTCGCGGCTACATGAAAGGTTACAGGAAAAAAGAGAAAGGCACCGGGATGTGGCGCGGCAGGTTATTACTGCCCAGGAGGAAGAGAAAAAAAGGATTTCCCAAGAGCTGCATGATGAAACCAGCCAGATGCTTGCCGCTTTAACCCTTAACCTGAAAGCGTTGTACGAGATGGCTAAAATTATGGGTATTGAAGACCCCAAGTTTCTAACCATGTTAAAAAAAATCCATACTTCGGCAGTCCAAATAAGCAATGAGGTTAATCGGATAATCTCCGATCTTCGTCCTACCTTACTGGATTCCCTTGGTTTTGTGCCGGCTATTCGTCATTATGCCGAATCCTGCCTTTTACCTTTAGGTATTAACGTTTCTTTCGATATTACGGAGACACCTGTACCCCTGTCACCGGAAGCTGAAGTCAATCTTTTCCGCTGGGTGCAGGGGGTTATCGGTAATATAGTTCAACATTCCCGGGCGCAAAACGTAACAGTCTCTTTGCAAGAGAATAAAGATCATCTGAGACTTTGTATCCGGGATGATGGCATCGGGTTTGACGTTTCACGGATTGGCAAAATGAACAACCAGAAAAGAAGGCATGGCCTGGGCCTGATGATCGCTAAAGAGAGGATGAAACTTATCGGTGGGGACTGCTCGGTCCAGTCACAGCCGGGAAAAGGCACCACTGTCTCTGCAATAATTCCCTTAACATAGCTTGCTTTTAAAAAAACCAGATCTCAAGAATATCCCTGAATATTAAGGGGGAGATTCTACTCTATGTCCAAGATAAGGGTGCTACTGGTAGATGATCATACCATTGTCCGGGAAGGTATCTCTGCCTTACTGGAGCAATCACCGCAAATAGAGATAGTCGGGGAGGCCAGTAACGGCGATGAAGCCCTGGATATACTCAGAAAGCATAAAGTTGATCTAGTGCTGATGGATCTGGACATGCCAGTAATGGGAGGGCTTGAAGCGACCCGAAATATACGTAAAGAGTTTCCTGAGATTAAGGTTCTTATCCTGACACAGTATGATCATGAAGAACATGTTATGTCTATTCTGGAAGCCGGCGCTCATGGTTTCCTGAACAAATCTGTGGCCTCCTCTGAACTTATCTCGGCGATCCGTGCCGTTTACCGTGGTGATTCGTATCTTTCTCCATCGGCCACAAAGTACCTGGTGGAGAGTTACCAGCGGGAAGCTTACTCAAAAAAGAGTCGTGATCCTTATGAGCAGTTAACCGAACGGGAGAAGGAAGTATTTCGCTTACTGGCAGAAGGGCATACCTCCAAGGAGATAGCCGGTATGCTGGTCATCAGCCCTAAAACCGTTGACAGTCACAAAACCAGGCTCATGGATAAACTTGATCTCCATAATCGTGCCGAGCTAATCAAGTATGCCCTGCGCAAAAAAATCATCCCCATGTAATGGTGACAGGGGGACGTTTCTCCTGTCACCTCTTTAACACTTCGAGATTTTTCGCCGTGCGTAGAATAAGGTAGCGGGGCTAAACTTAGAAAGAGATGGCGGCAAAATATTAAAAAACAGGGAAAGGGGGCGTAAGAAGTGAAAAGAAATATTCTTATAGTTGATCAGGAGCATGAGTTTACCGTTAACCTGCGGGAGGAGCTCGAAAAAAGACATTGTAAAGTTTTTATTGCCTGTGAAAGGGTTAAGGCCCAGGAAATAGTGTGGGAGAGGAAGCCTCACTTGATTGTTCTAGGTGCCATTATGCCCCGTGGAGACGCTTTTAAACTTCATCAATGGTTAAAAAAGACACCGGCAACCAGTGACCTGCCGATTGTGGTAGTGGATGTTCCTCCTGAAAAACAGTCGGTCAGCGGCTGGAGAAGAGATGAAGGGCTAAGACTTGAGGCCGAAGATTATTTTTGCCGGCCTGTGGATCTCACTGCCTTGGTATCGGTTATTGAGAAATTGTTAGATAAAACTACCAGGAAAATTCGGGTACTTGTGGCCGACGATCATGCAGTAATCAGAGAAGGAATCTGCGCCCTGGTGAACCTGCAAAAAGATATGCTCATCGTTGGGGAAGCCACAGATGGGCAGGAGGCTATCGAAAAAACACTTCAGTTGACGCCGAACGTAGTGCTTATGGATATTGTCATGCCAGAATTAAACGGCATCGAGGCGATGAAGCAGATTACGAGCAGATGTAAAGATGTTAAAGTGCTGNNAGCACCGAGCTGCTCAAAGCGATCAGAACGGCGAAACGATCAAAATATCGCGCCAGAGATAGCTCTTAAGGCGACAGGGGTAACAGGTAACGGAGATCTGTTAGCTGTTTAACAGGACTGGCGCTAGAACGGTCTCATCTAAAGGTGAAAGGTGACGGATATCTGTCACCTTTTTATGATCTTCTATTCGGAAAGCCGTATGCCTAGGGTAAAACCCTACAATTTTATTTCAAATAATCAGTTAGCAGCGCATAAATTCAGGTGATATCCCGTAAATTTTAGGGTAAGAAGATCATCTATTTCAGGTAGATCCCTCTTTCAATGGGGCCAGGGGTCGGGTTAAATTATATTAAAGATTCTGAAATATCTGTGAAAGGAGGGTTAAAAAAATGAAAACCAGAATTCTCATAGTTGACCAGGAGGAGGAGTTTACCGCTAAGCTGCAAGCAGAGCTCGAAAAAAAAGGCAGTGAAGTTTTTGTTGCTGTTGAAAAATTAAAGGCCCAGGAAATAGTGCGAACTGGCAAGCCTCAGCTAATTGTTTTGGGTGCGATCAAGCCTCGTGGAGACGCTTTTAAGCTTCACCAGTGGTTAAAAAAGACACCGGCAACCAGCAACCTGCCGATCGTGGTGGTGGATGTTCCCCCTGAAAAACAGTCGGTCAGCGGCTGGAGAAGAGATGAAGGGCTAAGACTTGATGTGGAGGATTATTTTTACCGCCCCTTAAAGCTCTCTGTCCTGGTATCGGTTATCGAGAAACTGCTCGATAAAGCTACCAGGAAGATCCGGGTACTTGTGGCCGACGATCATGCAGTAGTCAGAGAAGGAATCTGCGCCCTGGTAAACCTGCAAAAAGATATGCTCATCGTTGGGGAAGCCACAGACGGTCAGGATGCTATCGAAAAAACACTTCAGTTGATGCCGAACGTAGTGCTTATGGATATTGTCATGCCGGTATTAAACGGCATCGAGGCGATGAAGCAGATTACGAGTAAATGTAAAGATGTTAAAGTTCTGGTTTTAAGCCAGTATGATGATGAGGGTAATATTACTGCCAGCAAACAAGCCGGAGCCTTTGACTTCATTCCCAAGAAAAGTGTTAGCACTGAGCTTCTCGAAGCGATCAGGATGGCGTGCTAAATTTTATTCCCCGGTCTGGCCGGTGTTTAACCATATTAACCTCTCGTCCCAAACACCGGCCAATTAATTTTTGACCAAATAAAGTTGAAAGGCTGATTCCAATTGCAAACGGTAACGTTAACCATTAATCAGCAAGAGGTAAGCGGCCATCCGGAAATGACTATTCTGGAATTGGCCCGGGAGTCCGGCATTATTATACCGACGCTTTGCCACCATGCTTCGCTTAACCCTATCGGAGCATGTCGAATTTGCCTGGTAGAGAACGAGGTAAACGGTGCTCTTCTAGCATCATGTGTTACCCCGATCGCTTCGGGAATGATTATCAACACGGAGTCGTCGCGTGTTCTAGAGCATCGCAAAATGATCCTCAAGCTAATGCTGGCCAGTCATCCCGATTCTTGCCTTGTCTGTGATAAAGGCAACCGGTGCCAGTTACGCCAGATGGCTGCGGAGCTGGGCATTGGTTCAAGCGAATTAGACCGGATTCCGCAAACTGCTGTTACTGAAGAGGTGAATCCCTTTCTGATCAGGGATATGAGTAAATGCATTTTATGCGCCCGGTGTATTCGGGCCTGCCAGGAGCTGGTTATTGAAGGTGCCCTTGATTATTATGGGCGGGGGTTTAAAGCCAAGCCGGCCACTCTGTTTAAATCTCCCCTGGAAAATTCGGAATGCACCTTTTGTGGAACGTGTGTCGCTCTCTGCCCTACGGGGGCCTTAATGGAAAAAGAGGAGTTTTACCGGGGGACTATCGGGACCGTTGTAGAATCAACGTGCCCCTATTGTGGTTGCGGCTGCAGTATCTCCCTGGAAGTTAAGGAGAACCGGGTGGCCCGGGTTAAGCCAGCTGCTGAAGATACCGGCCCGGGGACACTTTGCGTCAAAGGAAGCTATGGTTGTGATTTCATCCATAGTCCGGACAGGTTGACCCGACCGCTGGTCAAAGAGAACGGTAGTTTTAAGGAGGTGTCCTGGGAGGAAGCCCTGGCGGTAACTGCAGATGCTTTTAGCCGGATTAAAGATGAGCACGGATCCGACAGCCTGGCAGTTTTCGGCTCGGCAAATTGTACCAATGAAGAAAATTATCTGTTGCAAAGATTTGCCCGCGGGGTGCTGGGGACAAACAATATCGATAACGGTAGCAGTCTTTATTACGCGGCTGCCCGCCAAGCTTTTTACGATTCTGTCGGTTTTCCCGGGATCACTTATACCCTAAACGATTTAACCGGGACAGACCTGATCCTGGTTGTCGGCGCCGAACCGGCAGCCTCAGCACCGCTAATCAACTATGAGATTAAACGTGCCGTTAAACTGCACGGTGCCAAACTGATCTTGATCGATCCCCGGAAAACAAAACTGACGCTTTTCGCAGACTGTTGGTTGCGGCCTGAGGTAGACACTGATCTGATGCTTTTGAACAGTCTAGCTAAAGTAATTATCGATGAAAATTTAGTGGATCGGGAATTCATTGCCCGAAAAACAGAAAATTACCAGGAATTGCTCGACTCCCTGGCTACCTTTTCCCTGGAAACTGCTGCGGAGGTAACTGGCGTCAGTCTAGAGCAAATTCGCCTTGCCGCCGGGCTTTATGCTACGGCGGGCAAAGCAGCGATTATCTTTGGCACCGGAATTATGCAGCAGCTCCAGGGAACAGAGAATGTTAAAGCGCTGCTTAACCTGGCCCTGCTCACCGGAAATATCTGGCGTAAAGGAGGCGGGCTCCGGGCGCTGCTAAGAGAATGTAATGCCCAGGGGGCTTGCGACATGGGCATGCTGCCCGATTTTTTACCCGGCTATTACCCGGTGGAGGATCTGCCAGCCCGGAAAAAATTTGAAACACACTGGCAGGCGAATCTACCTTCCAAACCTGGACTAAACGCTTTAGAGATGATGCAGATGGCCGGGGAAGGAAAAATTAAGGGCTTATTGATTACCGGTGAAAATCCCGTAGCTGGCTTTCCCGGATCGGCCCTGGTTGAAGAGGCGCTCGCTTCGCTGGACTTTCTGGTGGTTCAAGATCTCTTTCTGACCGAAACAGCCCGGCTGGCCCAGGTTGTTCTTCCAGCCGCCAGCTTTGCCGAAAAAGAAGGCACTTTTACTAACCTGGAAGGCAGGGTGCAAAAGATTCGTAAAGCGATTGAACCTCTCGCTGAGAGCAGGCCGGACTGGAAAATAATTCTGCAGCTGGCTGCGGCCATGAATCAACCGCTGCCATTTAATTCTCTGGAGCAGGTTCAGAAGGAGTTGGAAGAGCTGGTTCCGCTGTACAAATATGATTGGGAGGAGAAAAGCCCAAAAGAGGAAGATTACTGGGAGACAATGGCGGAGCACCGGTTGCCTTTGAAAAGATTTCCACGGTTTTCGCCGGTAGAATACCTTCCTCCGTTAAAGGCGCCCGATACTCAGTACCCCTTTATCTTGCTGGCCGAGAGTGCATTGTTTCATTCCGGCAGTGGTTCTAGAAGTTCAAAATCGGGACGATTAAGCCGGTTTTCCGCTTCATATTTTCTACAGATGAACAAAATTGATGCCGACATGATGAAGTTACAGCCCGGGGACCGGGTAAAAATTGTTTCACCGGTTGGGGAGTTGCCGGCGGTGGTAGAGCACTCTGAATCGCTGCCAAGGGGTTTGGTCTCTTTGCCCCGCTCCCGGTCCGATTATCCTGTTGCTCTCCTTTTTAGCTCCCCCCCGGAAACGTCGGCCTCCAGCTCTGCCTTACAAAGATGTTATGTCCGGATAGAAAGGAGCTGTAGTGATGAACCAGAAAAATAGGGAGATCGACTGGTCACGATTGAATGAAATTATCGCGGAGCACTGCCAGGAACGCTGGAGCTTAATTCCGTTGGTACAGGAGATCCAGAACGAGTATGGTTACATCCCTCCCGATGCTATCCCCATTATCGCCGATAAACTAAAACTCTTTCCCAGTGCGGTGCAAGGTGTCATCTCCTTTTATGCCCAGCTTTACACCGAACCCCGCGGCCGGAATACGGTCCGGGTCTGCCGGGGCACTGCCTGCCATGTCCGGGGGGGCAAAACCATCCTTAAGCTTGTAAAAAAAGAGCTGGGGATAGATGAGGGCGAGACCACGGATGATCTGGAGTACACGTTGGAAACAGTGGCCTGTATCGGTGTTTGTGCCCTTGCTCCGAGCCTGGTTATCAATCAGCAGGTCTATGGCAGAATGAACCCCAAAAAAGTAGGGCAATTGTTCAAACGGAAGGATGAGAACCATGAGCCAGCATAAAATATTTGTCTGTCGGGGGACGGGGTGTCAAGCCAGCGGTTCCCAAGAGCTCTACGAGTTGCTCAAGGGCGAAGTGACCAGACTGGCCTTACCCGGGGTTACCGTAAATTTTAGCGGCTGTCATGGTTTCTGCGAGCAAGGCCCGATCGTCGTTGTCGAGCCTGAAGGAATATTTTATACCCAGGTCCAGGCTGAAGATGCTGCCGAGATTGTCCAATCACATCTACGAGATGGCAAGCCTGTGAAGCGGCTGTTCTATCAAGACCCGGTCACCGGCCAGATGATTCCACGTTATGCGGAGATCAACTTTTACAAGCAGCAGCAGCGAATCATTCTTCGCCGATGCGGCCATATCAACCCGGAAAACATTGAGGACAGTATGGAATGGGGCGGCTACCAGGGATTAAAGAGAGCCCTTCTAGAATTGACCCCGGAAGAAGTTATTGATGAAGTAGCCAGAGCGGGCCTGCGCGGCCGGGGCGGTGCTGGATTTCCGACAGGGCGTAAGTGGAAATCTTGCCGCAATGCTCCAGGTCGGAAGAAATACGTGATCTGTAACGCCGATGAAGGCGATCCGGGTGCCTTTATGGACCGCTCGATCCTGGAAGCTGATCCCTTTGCCGTGATTGAAGGTCTTACCATTGCCGGCTATGCCATCGGAGCCGATGAAGGCTTTATTTATGTCCGGGCTGAGTATCCCCTGGCAGTTAGACGGATTCGGACCGCTATAGAGCAAGCCCGGGCCAAGGGATTTTTGGGTGACAATATCCTGAACTCGGGTTTCAATTTTACAATTCATGTGCAAGAAGGTGCCGGTTCTTTTGTTTGCGGCGAGAGCACGGCTTTAATTGCCTCGATCGAGAGCCGTAGAGGGATGCCCCGGACCCGGCCCCCCTACTCGGCACAGTCCGGCTTGGACGGTAAGCCTACGGTAATTAATAATGTCAAGACCCTGGCTGCTACTTCTGCTATTTTAGAGCGCGGGGCGGACTGGTTTGCCGCCCTCGGTACCGAGAATAGCCGGGGAACAGCTGTTTTTGCCCTAACTGGCAAAATCAATAACAGTGGGCTGGTAGAGGTCCCCATGGGAACGCCGCTATCGACGATTATCTTTGATATCGGGGGCGGCATTCCCCGGGATAAAAAGTTCAAGGCAGTTCAAACAGGCGGTCCCTCGGGAGGCTGCATTCCCGCCCGCTTTATGGACGCCCCCGTAGAATATGAAACCCTGGCCCGGTTGGGCTCGATCATGGGTTCCGGCGGCATGGTCGTAATGGACGATGCTACCTGCATGGTCGAGATCGCCCGTTACTTCCTCAGCTTTACCCAGGAGGAGTCCTGCGGGAAATGCGCTCCTTGCCGCCTGGGTACCAGGCAGATGCTGGAGATTCTAAATAGGATTACGCAGGGCCGAGGTCGTGATGAAGATCTGGACACTTTGTTGAAAATAGCGAAGACAGTGAAGGAGACCTCGCTGTGCGGGTTGGGGCAATCCTGTCCCAATCCGGTACTAACTACCCTGGAATATTTTAAAGATGAATACGAAGCACATATTGTGGAGAAAAAATGTCCGGCTGCAGTCTGTGATGCCTTGATGGTGTCGCCCTG
>MTKW01013897.1_pt1 | contig 10227 bp, 9 predicted proteins | sample 1042761 | NCBI WGS metagenome assembly MTKW01 (sample SAMN06205366, study PRJNA360243) | anaerobic digester metagenome | biome: Wastewater treatment plant; feature: Anaerobic digester sludge; material: sludge; isolation source: anaerobic digester fed with sludge from wastewater treatment plant ...
GGAATACGCGGCGGCGCCGACTTGGCCCCGCAACCGAAAGACATCGTCGCGGTCGCCGCTTTCACGCCTTCTTCGTCCAGGACGATCCGCGAGTTTTGTTTTAGTTTATAATAGTAAAAGTTTCTGTCGGGATAGAAAGGCGAATCGGAGTGCTTTGTGAAGACAGATCCAAGGCCCTTGGCAACCAAGGCTTCGGTCATGTCGTAATTGTATTTGATGTCGAACTTGGGTATCCGGTAATCGATCTCGGCGGAATCGTAATCCAACCGGAAGTTGACGATGTCGTCGATGATACCGGAGGCAAGCACCTCGGAAATCGTCTTGTCGGCGTGGGGAAGGATGAAGTAAATCTGGCATCCTTTGTTGAATTCCAACGTACCGAGCGCGCAATACTCGTTTTCGAAGTACATACCGACTCTTTCTCCGATCAAACCTTTTATCGTTTTGCTTTCCCCTGATTTGCCTACGAATTCAATATCCTTAATTTCCGATCTCTTGAACTTTTGGCTCCACTCGTCATTGAAATAAATGACGTTCAACAATACGTTAACCGAAAATGTTTCATCCAGGTTTTCTGCGATCTCGCTTTCCGGAACTTCCAGAAAATCGTTGGTCGCATCTTTGATCGTCTGGCTGATTCTGCGGGGACCTTCGTTATAAAGATCGAGTATGACATCTTCGAGCGAGTAATGGGGGATCATCTCGCTGATCAATTCCTCGTTGTAATACCCATTGTTCTTCTTGTTCTGATCGCGAAAGAGGAAATTTTTCAGCCTGAATTCCTTGGCAAGCGAGTCGTCGGTAAAAGCCGTCATCACGGCTTTGTTAAGATCACGAACATCGGCGATCGATTCAAAACCCAGCATGGTTAAGATTTCGTTTTTGACCGCGGGTCCAACCGTTTCCGCCATCATCGACAAGTTGATATACAAGCCAAGCGGAGAAATGATGGGATTATCGGCATCCGCGGGAATAAGATCGGTGGAAAATGTGGCCAGAACGCTGCAGAATGATGATAAATCATCATTGTCGGCGACGATGTCGTTCAACTCCGTCGCCTGCGGGCGGGAAAACCCGAAAAGAAACAGGACGAATGGCAATAAGATGATAAACTGTCTTTTCATGCCATATCCTCTCCTAACACTATTAAACAATTCCATTATAACATACCGGTTATTGATAAATCAATAAAAAAGAACGAGACTAACTTTCGTCAATCTCGCTGTTTTGTAAATTTATGAAGATATCACCGATAATGTTCGTGTTATCCTTTTTCAGCGTGTAAAGCAACACAAGCGTCTTCCGGTCGGGTTTCTTCGCAATCATCCTGTCAATATATGCATGATTGATGATGATTCGGGAATCAAGAAACTGGTAGTCGTCCGCGCTGATCTCGTTTCCCATCAGGCCGTTGAAGCTTCCACCGGCCAATTCGACAAGCAGCACGATGTCCATACCCGGCTGATAGTCGATCACCGTATTGGAAATGATGTACGGTCGGTCAACGGGCGCCACCGTCACCGGCAACCAGTACGCCGTATCCTCTGTAAAGAACAGGTACTGGTAATTGCCCGGTTTTTTTCCCTGGAATTCGGCATACGGTATTTCCAGTTTTCCGTCCTGAATGACGTAGTTCTCAAAAACCTGATTGCCGGCCACCGCGGCAACGATTTCCGCCCCCGCAAAGTCCATGCTTAACGCCTTCTTCTCCGGGAGCTTGATCTCGACGGCCTCCAGGTCCAGAACCGTTTCATATGTATGGTGGTAGTAAGAGCTTGACAATGGCGAAGCGTTATTCGCGAAAACTGCCTTCACCTGAAACATGTAAATCTTGTTGGTTTCAAGGTTCAATCCGGACACCGGCACGCTTTCCGTATCGATGGTTTCTGTCTCGACGCCGTCGACATAAAAGACGTAGGAAAGAGCCGATTCGATCTCATCCCAGACGACATTACCGCCCGTAACGCGCATGTTTACCGTCAGCGATCGTTTGATGATGATCCGGATCTGGTCCGAATAAGGGGAAGCCTGATTGCCTTTGAGCGCGCAAAGATAGACATCATAAGCCCCGTCCGCAAGAAACGTCAGATCATAAGTGGTTTCTGTGGTGCTATAGATCTCATCTTCGATAATAATACGGTAGGAATCGGCGCCTTTGACCGCATCCCAGGAAAGGACGTCCCCGTCAAAGGTAATATTGTCTGGAGGCTTTAACTTATCTGCGCAGCCACATATAGCAATCATCATTAGCAAAAATAAAACAACGATTCTCTTCATCGTAATTCTCCATTATTCTATAACTGGATATCCAGGTCAGATTTATAGATCAATAATCTATAAAAGGATTGCGATGATGCCGATAGGCTCGATTGGGTCGTTTCGATTCCGTTTACAGGTCAGCATCAATCCGTTGCCCGACAATATATTATTATACACTACTTTGTGGGTTTGTCAACGCCGATAGCATCTTCAGAAATCTTTACCTGTATTCCTGCGTCATCTTTGTAAATAATCGTCAAAAATACTCCTGAAGTAGATCGGTGAATTTTTTCCACTTTACACTTCAGGAATATCATGTCATTAATCGTAAATCGGTCTAATTCTTTTACTGCACAAGTAAATCGGGATTATAAATCAAATCATAAAACAGCGGATAATCGATAAAGGGATTGCGATTATTCTGATAAGAATAGATTACTTCGTTCCGATTCCGCTCAAACTCATCCACAGGATCGTTACGATGCCATTCTTCCACAACCGCAAGCATTCCCATATAATGACCATCGCTATAGTAGGTGTCGGTCAATTGCAATCCCGGATACATGACGGTCATGTATAAGAGGATGCGAGCGATATCGCCTTTGACTTCGTCGCGAGGGGCGTATGTATTAGATGTGGTCTCGTTGTCGAAGTATTTGTTTCCGCGGCTGGAGTTTTCGCTCTGACTTGCTGGTTTGAGATTATGCAGGTCATCATCACTGTTATAAATACCTGTCATTCGGGATTGGGGCCAGATATGCTCCCGATTCCAGGTAGAACCGTTGTCCCACGTCCCAGGCACGGAATTACCCGAATAAACCTGAATGAGATTATTGGGATTGTTGGGGTCACGATCCGTTTCGGCGAGAATGGTTTTCGCGGCGTCGTAACTCAAATCGATCACACCAGTACGTATAATTGTCCGCAAAGCCAGCAACAAATCATTGCCCACTAAACCGGCGGCATCGTCATAATAATCCGACATAACCATGACAACGACATAAAACTCGTCTTCGTTGCCTTTGGAATCTTGCACATGGTATTCCACAAAATACGTCCCTGGGAAATCAGTATCAAAATCATCTCCAGTTACCGAATAGTCGGCAACATCATCCAAAACAGTATACTCTTCGCACCCAGAAAGTGTGATACTTGCCCCCACAGATACAGAATGCACGGCCCTGATGGGCTGTGCATTCAGTTCTGGGTGTTCTTCATCTGGGGGGGTTACTGGGGGTTTCCGTATCCCCAGATTGAGACGTCGTCAATATATAATCTAGAATTCTTTGAAGGTTCATTAGAAAATGTTAATTCGAATTTAAACCTGACGTTTTGATTTTCATATCCAACTAAATTATGAGAGTACAATTTAGCCGATGTAGTGAGTTCAAATAGTTCAAGCAGTTCCCAACTACTGCCATTATCAGTAGAGATGAACAATTTTACATTTATTCCAGTGGTATTTTTGGCTTTGAATTCTATTTTAGTAACACTATATAAATCAAAATCCATTGCCGCATAACCAAAATTAGTTTTAGCGCTAGTATACCATCTCATTTGTGCGGATTGAGATCCAGTAATTGGGGATGTTGTTGATGGGGTTCCATAATAGAATAACCATTGTTTATTAGTAGGTCCATTTGACTTTTCTGGTTGGTTATAATCTGTACTATCCGTGAAGCCTTCTGATGACTCAAAACCTGTGGAATACATAACTACAGGTTCTGCGGGGTTGGCAATCGTTAAGGTGATTTTCCTTACAGTTGTGTTGGATAATGAATTGGTAACAGAATACGTTATTTCGTATATACCAGCAGGGCAACTGCTGAAATCACCATAATCTGTTACTTCATCATCATTTTCATCAAGTACTTCAACGATAATTTTACATTCACCATCAGTGTCGTCCGTTGCTATTACACCGTTCAAAAGATCAAAGGATTGTCCTTCAATAATTGTAGCATCTTCAGCGCCAGAGATTACAGGGTAAGAATTAATGGCCACATTATTAAATTCGCCTGAAAGACCACTTGTATCCATGTCATGATTGCCAAGATAATTAAATGTATCCTGGGGATATTCAATCCATTCATCAAGGTCAAAAGCAGTTGTCGGATCATAAACGTTAGGTTTTCTAACTAACGTTTTGTTTTCGCCCCATTTTTCCCGTACGCCAACAATACCAAATATATCAATTCTTTCACCGTCTTTACACAAGACAACAGCGTCATCACCATTAAAACTAGCGACTCCTCCATCGGTTATATCTGCTTTGTCTTTTATGCCACTAGCTGCTTGATTATTGACAATAACATACGTGTCACCTGCCGCCAACAATCCGCTTAATGGTAATGTACTATTTTTTGTGGTATTTCCATTATTATATAACTCTATTTTATATTTTGACAAATCAACAGCACTACCAGTACCATTGTATATTTCAATGGCTTTATTGTTGCTGCTTCCTTCAATGTATTCGGAAATGATCAAATCAGAAGCGCCACCAGCAAGAGTATAACTCTGCTGATTATTGCTGTGAACGGTCAATAGTTTTCCTTCGCTGTCTTTCACAACCAAATAAGCCCTAGTGCTTGTACCAAAGGAATCTTTAGGAATACTCATCAAAAATTCAGTGGTCGTGGCGTTAAGCTTCGGAACAGGAACAGTTTCGACATTCCCGCCGTTCTTTTTAAGAACGCTCATTTCGTCGGAAAGCAGGAATCCCGCTTCAACTAACGAGTATCCTTCGGTCGGAAGATAAACCTGTCCAAGGAAGGTATAATAGTTTTCACGCAAATCCTCGAAAATGCCGGTCAATGCCACCAGCGGCATCTTCGCTATTCCTTCTGCATATACAGGGGTTAAATTACGATCTTTCAGCATAGTGAAAGCATAGGTTGGGTCATAACTTACACGGTGACCGTCTTCTTCCCAGTAAGCGAAAGGCACGCCGTCCTTCTCCGCAGGCGTCTCGACAACCGCAATCTCGTTGTAAACATATTCCCCGACTTCAACACCATCGACCGTCAAGGTATAAACATCGGTATTTTCAACCTAGTATTGCAGGACGAATACCTTGTTATCGGTGATGTTGGTCAAACTTGTCTCGCCGGTCTGGGTTTTCCAACGCAGTTGTTCCAATGTCTTAGGAGTCATGCCCGGTTTGTCAGGCAAATTTTTTCCGTTTAACTCCGGATCAACGGCATTATCTCCATCATCGACGAACTGGATGTCGATATACTTGCCATTGGTATCAATGAACAACACGACGCGTTTCCCTACCGGATGAAAAACGGCCATTAACGTCGTGTTCGTAGAAACAGTGAACGTCGAGCTGGCGGGAAGTTCCGGCCGGACAATACCATTGACTATCCAAAAAGCAAACTCGTATCCTGGGGCCGGTACAGCTTCATACGAAATGTTCGAACCGTATGCATATTGCGGTGGTTCCGCCGGTTTTACGATGTTATCTTCATCATAAAAGAATGCAACTTCGACTTCGACCATATTCGTATCCGCCTTAACCTCAACAAAAAAGCAGGCGAATGTAAACATGAAGACTAATGAAAGGAGAATTCCAAAAACTCTTTTCATTATTCGTTCTCCCTGTAAAACCATTCGTCATAAAGCACGCCATTTACGCTCTGGGCGATGCTGTCCTTGATTTCGAACTTAATGACTTTTAATTCTGGTTTTTCATACACTTCTTTTTCTAACATACTAACCTCCTATTTTATATATCTAATATATTTTTAGACAAATTTGAAACAACTCCCGCTTATAATCCTATTTTCTGTAAGAAAGAGATGTTTTCTTCAACTTCTTCACGCTTAATAAAAAGCTTCTTTATTTTTACATACGTTCCCTTATTAAACATCAGCCGAAACCATCGAAGGACCCAGCCCAAGGGAAGCAAAACCTTATAACGACAAATCGCGGGATAGACGGCCTTCATCGACCGGTAAGACGGGAAGATCTTCCCTAAATAAAAGCTAAACTTTTTTTTATTCCTCAGCTGATGAGACGCCATTTGCAAGGAAAACGAATTAAAATCTTGTCCGTACCCGTGAATTCCCGCGGTTGCGATATAATCCGCTATGCTTTCATATTCGCCAACGGAAAGCCGCGCCGATAAACATAGCGTTTCCGGTAGATTAAAATCGAACAACATATTGTTTAAAATAATGATATTTGTGAAAAAGGTCTCCAACCCGGCCTTTTTGACATACGACTTTAACTTATCATAATCTAAAAGGCTCGAATGGCAATGCAAATATAAACCGATGTCAAGAACGCTTCTTAATCCCGCCCCGCTCGACAAGAAGTGTTTTGCCAGATGCGAGAGCAAATAAACCAGTTCGTACTCTTTCTCCAACTCATATAGGCAATCTTTGAGTTGACGCGCGAAGTTCCACGGTTCCCGATCCCAAAAGCGATGCCGCTCCGGGAAGAGGGAGTAATGCACTTCGATTAAAACATCTTTCCCGTACAAATAATTATCATGATGCTCGGCTTTACCGGTAAGGATGATTTTTTGTTTATTAAGCGCCTGCTTCACTTGCTTGCGCGCATTTTCGCGAACTAAAACATCTATATCTCCCATTCCCCGCATATATGTTTCCGGGTAGAGGGGTTTTAGATTATTGCCTTTAAGAAAGATATGATCAATTCCGCGCTCATTAAGCAAATTATCAATTAAATCGGCGGCTGTTTTTTGCTGGATATCGGCCGCGATATAAGCGTAATAATCCCGTTCAACCATCCGCGAGAGATCGGACGCGGACATTTCATTTTTTATTAAAGGATATATCAATCCGATAAGGCCGTTGGTTTTCGCGAGAACTAGCAAAGCTTTTTCATCGATTAAGGGTTCGTTATATTGATCGCCTCGCAGCGAGGCGATTGAGATGTCGCATAGTTGTCTAATGACGGGATTCATTTATTTGAACACCTTCCGAATAATCTCAATAAATACGGCCTAATCGGGCAAAGCAAATTCCAAAAGTAGACTTTTGCCAAATATAGTTTGGAGCGCCCCATGATTTTTTTACCGCGCGTGTGATGATTAACCACTCTGCCGATAACAGCATCGGGATTTACGTATTCTTTTTGCCTCAGGGCGTCGCCGCGAATCACCAGGATTCCTTTCTTAAAACCGATGATCCGGTGCAGCTTGTATTTGCCTTTATCTCTATATAAGACAACGTCATACTTCTTGAATTTCCCGCAAGGATTATCCAACGTGACGATTGTTTCCTTGTCAATGTAAAAAGGGAGCATACTTGCGCCCGATACAGTCAAATCCACCACCCTCCCATTTCTAATCATCTCGCTTATAATCGGGATTAATTCGTCGCTAAAGATTCTAACTATCATGATTCCAAAATATCATTGCTTGCCAATTCCGCCACAAATCTCTCGACGTCGGCCAAAGCCGAATCATAATCGATGTCATATTTTTCAACCAACAAATTGGCGAGTTCCTCTATTGTTTTTTCTTCCCGTAAAACTTCAAATAAAAATCTACCCGTTTTATTTAAAGTAAGCATCCCGTTAAAATTAATAACGGCGTCGCCGACGGGAACAACGACGATTTGACCCGATACTTCCTTTAAGACAAACCCGTCTTTGATTTTCATTATTTTCCTCCGTTATATATTACTTCATACGCCGCGTCAACGGCCTTGATTTCCGGCGTCGCCGCGAACCAATACACGGGAACTTTTTCCATTATCCTCTCGATAAGCAAGAAGGTTTTATCCCACGCTTCTTTTTCTTTCGGGCGAANNCAAATAATATTTTCGTTTAAAGGCGCGCTGCCGCTAAAAGGCGTCCCGGCGACATAAATCGTTCCGTCATCCTCAAAAAGCAATGGTTTATCGTCATTTATATGACGAACCTCGTCCGGAAACCTTTCTCTCCACAAACGCGCTTGCGTTGATTTTCCTGTCTGGGAAGGCGCGGAAAACAAGATCGCGTCGCCTTTAAAGGAAAATGCCGAGGCGTGAAGGGGAAGGTATCCTTCCCGCTGGGCGATCGTTAAAAAGGCAAGTCCCGACATCACATATTCCTGCTCGGGAATATCCCCGAAAAACTCGGGGTTAATGTATATCCTTATTTCATTTTCGCGTTTATTAAAAATTACCTGCTGGGATATTGCGTTTTCATCTTTCGCCGGTATTCCGCATACCACGTCCAAATCATTCGTGAATATATACTCGCGGTTGCCGGCTTTGCGGTATTGCCCGGGATGCCTTTTTATATCGGTCGTAATGATGACTTCCAACCGATACTTAGTGCTTTCATGATCATCTATTTGATATTGCTTGATTTTATCTTCTAAGAATCTTTCGTAATTATATTGATAAGTTAACGTAATTCCGGCGATTTTTAATTTGATTTTCATAGAACACCCATATATATATTATACTATAAAACAGGCAAATTACCAGTGGGTATATTTTTCCATTTATATTTTCCAAAATCAAAAAAATATAATTCTGTTAATTTATCGCTTTCGCATATTTACGATCTTCCCATGCTCCGAATAGCCGTCGCTTTCATAATTCCTGATATGTAAAAACTTGTGGGCGGAAAGGGTCACAAAATAAATCTTTACACTTTCCGAAGATTTTAACGCTGATCCACATAACATATCTTGTTGTTCTTGCTTTCGCCGTTATTTATAATCGAATAATAAAATCTTTTAAATATCGCAAGAATATTTTACAGAACGTGCAAGTTATAATCAAAAGAAAAAATATTATGCATATCAGTATAGTGTTTTGTCAATAATATATAATCATATAATAGGATTTTGTCAATATATTGTTGACTTTCTTATTGTGTTTGCATATAATATAAGAGAACTGTAAAGGAGGATGCAATTATGTTTGCCGTCAATTTTAATCAAGTCGGTAACAATATCGCCAAAGCAATGGAGAGGCGCGGAATAAATCAACAACAACTTGCCAATCAACTTGGTATTTCGAAACAAGTAATGAGCAAGATTATAAATGGTAAAAAAGCGATTAACGTTGCGGAATTATCGCAAATCGCCGCCATTTTAGGCAGTTCCGCGGACGATCTTCTTTCCATTGAAAATAATGACGAAGAGCAAAAACCTAGTCTTTTTTGCATGGGCAAAATTCGCGATGAAGGAACACGCGAAAAAATCGAGCTTCTTCTTGACGCCGTTAATCAAATCCACCTTCTGGAGGATTTGATCAATGAGTAATTCAAAGCGAACTATTTGTCTTTCTGAGGCGGAAATCCGGGAAATACAAAGGCAAGCCCGCGCCAAGTTAGGCGAATGCAAAAAAACGCAAGAGATTGTCGGGCAACAAGTTTTTTCAATTTTAGGTTTGTATGCCCGCGCGCTCTATTATCCTCTCGGCAAAACGGGGCCGTGGGGTATTACTTATATAAATAATTCGCAGAATGTCGTTCACCTCGATAAGCCCTTTGTCGCCGTTAATACTTCCATTCCGATTGACGCGCAAGTATTTGCCGCGGCTCATGAGTTATATCATATTTGGTACGACAAGAAACAAGAGATGCTGTTTCCATCCATTCTAGATGAAACCGATGAGCAGGGAAAACAGAAAAATATTTCGGAATTAAAAGCAGACCGTTTTGCTGCTGAATTTTTAGTTGACGAAGACTTACTTTTTAGCGAGATGAAATTGTATTCTTTGAAACCGGGGAAAATAACCCTTAAAGATATTTTAATGCTTACTCATCTTTTTACCGTTCCATACAAAGCAATGGTAAAGCGCCTTTGGGAAACAAAGGCAATTAACCAAAAAGAACGTAATGATTATTTAAGTATTAACGAAAAAACAATAGATCAATGGCGCAAAAGATACTCTATTCCCATTCCCGAAACTAACGAACGAATCGCTTTGGATAATCTTGTAGAACTTGCCGGCGCGGTTTATGAGAAAAAACTTATTACATATGAAAAAC
>MTKW01000751.1_pt1 | contig 10225 bp, 9 predicted proteins | sample 1042761 | NCBI WGS metagenome assembly MTKW01 (sample SAMN06205366, study PRJNA360243) | anaerobic digester metagenome | biome: Wastewater treatment plant; feature: Anaerobic digester sludge; material: sludge; isolation source: anaerobic digester fed with sludge from wastewater treatment plant ...
TGCATCGAATACCTGGACAGGAGGGAGCGTATGATGAAATTCGGAGTACACGTAAGCAAGGCCGGCGGCCTTAACAAGGCCTTGCAAGATGCAATTAGCCTCAAATGTGACACTATTCAAATGTTCGCCGGAAGTCCCAGGAGTCTTAGGCAATCTACAATAAATGAAGATGAAGCTTCGGCTTTTAGGCGGGGTCTTGACAAAGAACATATAAGACCACTGGTTATCCACGCTCCGTATCTTCTTAACCTTGCTTCGCCGAAAGAGACAACCTACGAATTATCGACGCGTGCCCTTGCTGAAGAAATAATCCGCTCTTTGTCTCTCGGCGCAGACTACCTGGTATTTCACCCTGGCAATCACCTTGGCTCAGGCATAGAAGCAGGAACTCAAAGAATTGCAGCTGCTATTACCAAGGCATGTGATATGGCAGGATTGACCCGGAAATGCGGATTGGTTCTCCTTCTTGAGATGGTTTCAGGCGCCGGAACAGAAGTCGGGTGGATGTTTGAGCACCAAAGAGCCATAATGGACATGGCAGAAGAGGCGCCTCTGGGAATCTGTCTGGACACATGCCATATGTTCGCAGCCGGTCATGATATCGCAACCGGAGAAGGACTTGCCGGGACTTTAGAGCAGCTTGATGGGATTCTGGGAATGTCATCTGTTGGTGTTGTGCATGCCAATGACTCAGTAGGCGCACTCGGTTCACGTCTTGACCGCCACGCGGATATCGGTCAAGGCATGATAGGAGAGGAAGGGTTTCGTGTCATACTCGGAAACTCCAAGCTTAGAGCGGTGCCTTTCGTTTTGGAAACACCTAAGAAGAACCTTGAAGACGACAAGCGAAATCTGGCTGCCATCAGGCGTCTGGCCCGAGAGGCGGTGACGTGGTAATTGGCAGAATTCACACAGGATGAGATTCAAGATAAGATTCAGGCGGCATTCGGGCCTGAAGGTCCTTTGGCAAAAACACTGCCTGGATACGAATTTCGAGAATCCCAACTGGAAATGGCTTTCGGAGTACTGCGTAGCTTCTTTACATCACGCCATGCCCTTGTGGAGAGTGGAACAGGCACCGGCAAATCCATTGCTTATCTTGTTCCTGCAATCCTATGGGCTTCCAATACCGGCAGCAAAGTGGTTATTTCCACCAATACCATTAACCTCCAAGAACAGCTTATTCATAAAGACCTTCCATCTCTTATCAACTCCTTGGACATGGAGTTCCGGTATTGCCTGGTAAAAGGGAGATCCAACTATGTCTGCCTCAGGAAGCTTGCAATGCTTTCAAGTGAAATGGAAGATGAGGTTGATGATGATCTGCGGTTGGCTTTTGCCGAGTTTATCAGCGAATTATCCCATGTCACGACCGGCTCGAGATCTGATTTTCACCTGGAAGCACCGGTTGAAATCTGGGAACGCGTCTCATCAGATTCCATGTCTTGTCTAAGGACTCGATGCCCCTGGGGTAAGAAGTGCTATTTTGTGAAAGCGCGCTCTGAGATGGAGGATGCCGATATTCTCGTCACCAACCATCATCTTCTGTTTTCTGACCTTGCCCTGCGAATGATAATGCCTGACAGTCCCGGTAGTCGAGTGCTTCCTGAATATGAGTATCTCATTCTGGATGAGGCTCACAATCTCCCTGATGTGGCTGAAGAGCATTTAGGATATGGAGCGAGCCTCCTAAACATGCAGAGAGCTCATAACGAGCTGGTTAGTGTTGAAGGCGCTCGTCGTAGCAGAGGAGGTTTGCTGTTCAGTCTAAGGACAATGGTGTTTACTGCCAAACCTGACACAGAAGACAGCCTTGTACAGAAAATAGTATCTTGCATTGACACTTCAATAGAGGCTACAAGGAGAAGCTATGAGGCCTCGGCTTCTTTCTTTCAGTCTCTTGGCGCATTTCTAAAATATGCTTCAGCAAAATACCGCGGAGGAAACCATGCTGTCAGGCTGAAGGAAGACATCACGGAATTGGCAAGATGGCGGGACGTAATTCTTCCCGAGGCAGAGAATGCCATAATCAGAGGGCAGGAGTTAGCCAGAAACCTAAATCAAATCCTGGAACTTCTCGATATGCTTGAAGAAGATTCCGATAACGGTCTTAGGTCCGTACAAGGGGACATCCAAGGAGTGGTAGGCAGACTGTCTTCAGAAACTAATGCTCTTAGCTTAGCAGTATCCATGGAAGACAGCGAATTCGTTTACTGGGGTACAAGCACACCTTCCGATATTCAGCTTAACGCAACACCCCTCAATGTAGCGCCTTACTTGCGCCGGCATTTATTCGGCATGACGGAATCGGTGATCCTCACCTCGGCTACAATGACTGTAGGAGGGGATTTTCATTTTTTCAAGCGCCTTATAGGACTTGATGAGCAACCGGATCCCGCTTTGGAATTCATCTTTGATTCACCTTTTGACTTCAAGAATCAGGCTTTGCTCATAGTTCCCGAAGACTTACCTGACCCCCGTGACCCGTGGTTTATTGAGAAGGCGGGGAAGCTGATTTCAGATATTGTCCTGGCATCGCAAGGACGGGCATTTGTGCTGTTTACAGCCTATACCATGCTGGACAGGGTTGAAGAGATCATTCGGCCGAATTTGGAGCAGTCCGGTATCAGGGTATTCAGGCAGGGCACAATGCCTCGCCATCGCATGCTTACGTCTTTTCGTGAGGAACCAGGCGCGCTCCTTGGAGCTGATAGCTTTTGGCAAGGAGTGGATGTCCCAGGTGACGCCCTTTCATGTGTGATTCTGGTGAGACTTCCGTTTCAAGTCCCTACTAACCCTGTCTATGAGGCAAGGATGGAGGCTCTTAGAGCCGAGAACATTGACGGCTTCAAGTCTTACGCGCTTCCTTCAGCGGTAATCAGGTTTCGACAGGGCTTTGGGCGTCTGATAAGAAGCAGTGAGGATCGAGGCGTGGTCGTAGTTTTGGATAATCGCTTGGTAGGGAAATGGTACGGGCGAGCCTTCTTGTCGTCCCTTCCCCCTGTGAATCTGACAGTCGAAAACAGCAGTCAGGCAGTGGAGTCAGTCCGGAGATGGCTGGGCAGCCAATGATGTCAATCCCTATTTTAGCAGCATGTTCCAGTTGTCCGCCTTAGATCCCCATGCTATAATCCGCTCATGAGTTCGCCTTTTCGAAACCATATGTATTTGTTCCATGAAGGGGGCGAAGCCATGAGATGCCGAAAAGCTTTTCTGATTCTTCTTAGTTGTATCCTAGCGCCGATTATGGTGTTATGCATAGGATTTTCAGGTACAGAGACGGACGTTGTAAGCGCAGGGCAATCTGACTATGAACTGCTTGCTCAGGTAATATCAGGTGAAGCTAGAGGCGAACCCTATCTCGGTAAAGTCGCAGTTGGCGCTGTAGTGATGAACAGAGTCTACAGCCCTCTTTTCCCTTCGACTGTCTCAGGTGTCATTTTTCAGGACTGGGCATTCACATCAGTCTACGACGGCCAGATAAACCACAAACCGGATCCGGATTCGTATAGAGCAGCCGGAGAAGCAATGTCAGGTCGGGACCCCACCTATGGCGCCTTGTATTTCTATAACCCCGCCCGCGTCACATCCTACTGGATTTTCTCAAGACCTGTCACCACTGTCATTGGAAATCACTATTTCGCAAAGTAGCCAGGCACGCCTTGCCTGGCTACTTTCGTCAACACGCCTGCATTCCATCTAAGGATCCTGCATAAGTATTATGGGAAATGCTCTCCTTTAAGGAGGACACCTCGGATGCTAATCATCATCGGACGGAATTCGGGCAGACTGATCCTTATACTCATAGTCCTGCTTATCATCGTTGACACTTCTCAAATAGCCTTGCTGACAGCAGCAAAAGCAGTTGTTTCCACTGTATCCGGCAGGCTTGTGCCTGTCTATTCTGTATTGACATCGGAACCAAGAGTGAGTCTTACATTTGAAGCCGCCTCCGGGAAAGATATGACCCGAGGAATCTTAGGCGCCTTAGGAGAGCACAATGTCACAGCAACCTTCTTTCTATCAGGAGAATGGATGGAGAAACACGAAGATTCAGCAAGAGCCATCAGTGAGAACAGCCACGAGCTTGGCAACTATACCTACTTTGCGCCTCACCCAAACTCTTTGCTAAAGGCTGACCTCAAACGGGAGTTGGAGAAGGCTCATAAGTATATTGAAAAAGTTACCGGCCAAGCCCCTAAGGTCTTTAGGCCTCCTTACGGCGAATACAGCAACAAAGTCATCGAAGTCGCGAGAGAACTTGGCTACGAAACAGTGATTTGGAGCATAGAATCCCTGGACTGGCGCGGAACATCCTCAGAAGACATGTTGAAGAGGATCTTGGGAAAGCTCCACAAAGGCGCAATCATCCGATTTCATGTCACAGGGCGCAACACTCCGGAAGCCCTACCACAAATCATTGAAGCTATTAGGAGCCAAGGATACGAAATAGTCCCTTTGAGCCAACTCCTACTTGAAGGCGATTATTACATACACCCCCATACAGGTGAAATGCGACCAATACATGTACCCTCAGCAGGCCGAGTCGAAAGGAGGAGCCTCGTAGATGAAACGTAAGAACAGACTAGCTCCCAAACGTGAAGGCCGTCTCACTACAATTGTGATTACAAGACAAATGACGCTGCTTATGGCATTCGCCGTCTTAGTCTTCGTATTTACGGTGGTCCTTGTCTCTTCTCTGGATGATATCAGACGTATGGTTTACGGAGCAAAGCCCGGAGTCACCCTGGAGACGCGAGTGATCTCAGGGTATCTCCCTAATGAGGTGAGAAGAGTTGTAGAAGCCATGGCGGAACAGGAACGAACCGCCCCGAAAGACGCCATGTTTTATAAAGAGACAGGCGAGTTAATCCCGGAAGAGCCCGGACTGGATATTGACGTGGATCTGACTGTGAATCGAATTATGAGAGCAAGTCCGGGAGAGAAGGTGCAATTAGCGCGAATTGCAATTGCCCCGGCTGTAACTACGCGTCACTTCGACCCTGTTTACCGTATTAGTACAGAGAAGCATGCTATGGCAATGGGAATTAACATAGCCTGGGGCGAGGAGCATCTACCGCGCTTACTTGAGATCCTGCGTGAACACAATATAAAAGCAACGTTTTTCATTGACGGTGAGTGGGCTCAGAAATTCCCGGATATGGTAAGGCTTCTCAACGAAGAGAGACATGAAGTGGCCAACCATGGATATCAGCATGTTCATGTGGAGAAGATGAGTGAACCTTCAATACGGGAACTGATCTCAGACAACGAAAAACTCCTTATCAGCCTGGGAGTTACGCCAAGTCGACTCTTTGCTCCGCCTTACGGCGAATGCAATCAAACAATAGTCTCTGCAGCTGCATCCCTGGGATACACCACAGTTATGTGGACCATTGACACACTTGACTGGAACACTGAAGATCCGAAGAAGGTATCCGGTCGGGTCATACAGAAAATCACACCCGGAGCCATCATATTAGCTCATCCAACTCTGTCTTTTCTTGAAGCCCTCCCCACAATAGTGGATGCTTCAAGGAAAGCAGGCTACGGGTTTCTCACGATATCAGATTTGCTTGACGCTGATTAGGGCTACTTGGCCAAACCATCGGCAATAGCCTTCCAGTACTGACTGTCTTCATATCCCAATTTCCAAATAGCTATACCGCCGATGTCATATTTCTCCACGAGCGCAAGTTTTGGCTTCAGACTATGTGGAGATTCAAACCATACTTCGTGGTGCGCGCCGTTCTCTACATATTTGAAATATGGTGATCTTGCGTTGGAATCCCAAGACGGGTCGATTCCCATGCGATTTGCGCGGTTCATTACTTGAGTATATGAGAGTGCTGCAGTCCTTTTTGTGGCGAGATTCCAGTCATAGCCGTACGCAGGCACTCCCATTAGCACCTTATGCCTTGGTATCTGAGTTATTGCATACTTAATTACCCTCTCTACCCAAGGGAAGGAAGCCACAGGTCCGGATCCGCTGACATGAGAGTGCTCATCATACGTCATTAGCATCAGGTAATCGCAGGCTTTTCCCAATGCGTAGTAGTCAAAGGCGCCAACCCACGATTGTCCTGCGTGGTCCTGAGTCTTGGCAGGCACGGACATAGTCACCAGGTATCCACGGGGTTTTAGACGAGCCCGAAGTTCATTCATGAAAGCCGTAAGATTGTCGCGGTCTCGGGGATTCACATTCTCAAGATCTATGTTAACCCCGTCGTAGCCTTGGTTTTCCAAGATCCCGACAATGTCTGAAATCCCCTTTGCCCGCGAATTGTAGCTTTGAAGCAATGCATGAGCGCGCTTCTCATCAAATCCGCCTTGCACCAAGTTATGTACAAGGGCCAAAGTTTGGATATCTCCTGACTTTGCCACTTTCATCGCTCTTTCGCTGGTTTCGCCTAGTACTCTCCCGTCCTTGCTCACTGGATGCGAGAAAATGGCTATGCCGTCAAGAAAATCTTTGTTAGGCAGAAGAGACCCGTATGATGTTGGGTCGCCAGGGTAATCCTCTGTATAGTATCCGACTATTTTTCGTTTACCGATTCCTATTTCAGGTGCTCTTTGGACACTACCTGACAGAGACTTGTTTGTATCGACCCGGTCGAGGGAAGGCAGATCACTGCCTTCAAGGAGAAATTCAGCAATCCAACCGGTCTTTCCGTTGGAGAGCCTGACCTGATACCAATCATCAAGCGAGGCAATAACAGTGACTCTGGCACCGGAGGGCAATTTCTGCAAAGTGGGAAACTCTGTTCCCGGCCCTTTGCGAACCCTGGCGAGTTCCTTAACAGAAGCCAAGACGTGGTCTTGAGCAGCAATGGGTTTCTTGCTTTCTGTTTGCGCTGTGGCAGTCACCTCATATGCGCCTACCGGCGACGGTGTGGCAACTTTTTCAGGTTTAGGATTGTTCGCTGAGAAAACATAGAGTAGAATGGTCAAGACTGTTGCGGCAACCTTTGGATCCAAGACTCGGGCTCTCCTCCTTGCTCGACGTCCTCTGGCCCGGGACGCATATAAGATGGTACTTGCCAGTTCTACGAAGGTGAAACAGCTCCTCTATGTAAGTTAAGGATACTAAGGTTGAATGTGGAGCAAAACTATGTCAATAGGTATCGAAACAAAAGAGGATTCCAACTTCGATAGGCGAATTCTTATTTGCATGTCGATGAGAACCGAAGGATGTCTAGGAGTGACGCAGTGGATCAATACAAGAGGATTGTACTCCCATGCGGAGTAAGGGTAGTGACTGAAGAAATTCGCCATGTGCGATCGTGCACAGCCGGCTTATGGTTGAATGCCGGATCTCGCTGTGAAAGCCCTGAGATAAACGGAGTCTCTCATTTCCTTGAGCATCTGGTTTTCAAAGGCACTACAAGCCGTACAGCCAGGGGAATTGCAGAAGAAATCGATGGGGTGGGGGGATACCTGAACGCGGTAACCACCAGGGATCATACCTGCTACTACGCTAAGGTGCCTGACAGATATGTAGAACTGGCCATAGATATCATCTGTGATATTATCAGCAGGCCTTTGCTGGAAGAGCGTGACATTGCGAAAGAAAAAGGCGTCATAGCTGAGGAAATCGCCATGTACGAGGATTCACCGGAGGAAGTGGTCCATGATTTGCTCGCTTCCACCGCATGGGGGTCTCAGGCTCTCGGGTTGCCGACCCTCGGGTCTTTGAAAACCCTGAAGAATCTTGAGAGAGATGTCATAATTCAGTACATGTCCCGGCACTACGTCTCAGAAGGTGCAGTTATATCAACTGCAGGCAACATAAGGCATGAGGAAGTCGTGGAGAGAGTCTGTCGGCAGTTAGATTTGTCCACGAGTCCGATAGAATCTTCCACAACTCCCAAGTGGAAGTCGGGGGCACAGGCTTTTCGTCATAAGAAAATAGAACAGGCTCACTTGTGCATTGGTTATGAAGCCTTCAGCAGACGCGACCCGGATAGATTCGCTCTGTATATTCTGGATGTGGTAATCGGAGGTGGATTAAGCTCCAGGCTATTCCAAAAGCTCAGAGAAGACAGAGGTCTTGTATACTCAACTTACTCCTATACGGCGCTATACGAGGATACCGGGGTGTTTGTAGTATACGCAGGGACCGGAGCAGAAAACGTCAGCCTTGTCAATGACTTAATCCTACGAGAACTTGACAGTATATGTAACCAAGGGCTCGAGCAGGAAGAATACAATCGAGGTAAAGAGCAACTGAAGAATGCTCTGGCCCTCAATCTTGAGACTACTAACAGTAGAATGAGCAGGCTCGGAAGACTGGAACTGGCAGGCGAACCACTGAGCACACCCGATGAAATCAGCACAATAATTGATAATGTGACCTATGAAGATGTAATGAGAATAGCTCATCGGCTCCTGGATCACAAGTCACCTGTCACTGTGATAACGGGCCCACGCAAAACCAGATCGTTCTTTGTTCGGAGGGAGCTAAATGACACAAGACCTACAGAGAAGACTGCAGACACTGCGGATAGCCATAGAGGACTTGCGCAGGGAGTTGCACCTAACCATAGTCCGGCATCAAGGAAAACTTGATAGTGCTGAGACTTACGATATCAGTGAACGCCTCGACGAGCTGGTCGCTGAATACCTCCGTCTAAAAGAGAGGCTGGATGGCGCATATGAGCCTGGCTATTATGTCAAACTAAAGCCGAACCCTACTAAGAAGGAGGAGGCAAGATAGATGGCAAATATNNGCCAAAGACGATCGAGGACGCGGCGGTGATCGCGGTGAAGGCGGGCTCAGAATGGGCCGCGGCACGGATATGTCCGGTGGTACAGTCAGCGGAGGAGCAATAGGGGGCACTGCAGGAGTGCTTGCGGGACTGGGAGCTCTTGCCATACCCGGAATAGGCCCAATTGTCGCCATCGGACCCATAGCTGCGGGACTTACGGGAGCAGTGGCAGGCGGACTTGTAGGCAGTCTTGTGGACTTAGGAATTCCGGAGGATCGCAGCAAGTTCTATGAAAGCAAGGTCAAAGAGGGAAAGGTCTTGGCTATAGTAAAAGCCAATGACGATCAGGTGGATGACGTCAGAGACGTATACGGCAAGTTCGGCGCTTCTGACATTGAGATTCACTGACCCTGGAGAAGCAGTCGGAAATTTCGTGCCGTCAAAGTAGTGTCAATTGGCATAACCGCTGCGGAATGGTGTCCGGATAGGAACTGCCTGCGGCGGTTTTCTATTGTATTTCAGACAGATCCTTGAGACAGCGCTTGAAATCTTCGTTACGCTTCATTGAGATAGCAGGAATTCGAGACCGGAAGGATAAATCAATTGTGACAGGCATAGGCCAAATAGGGGGTTAGTTGTCAATGAGAATCAAGACAATCGTTACAGGTGTAGCAGGACGCATGGGAAGACAGGTTGCAGCAGCCCTCACCCGGGAATCGGACATACAACTAGTCGGGGGCGTAGATTTGAAGATGCAGAGCATTGCCCTAAACTCGGGTGAGAACGAATATTCACTCAATGTAGCTACTGATCTTCCTGCCTTGATAGCAAAGACCAATCCGAATGTAGTGGTAGATTTTACACACCCTGCAAGTGTCATGGATAATGTGAGAATAGCTCTCAAGAACGGAGTCAGGTGTGTTGTGGGGACCACAGGCCTCTCGGCATCTGACTTTGATGAAATCAGAAGCTTGTGCCAAAGGAAGAAGATCGGCGCAGTGATCGCCCCCAATTTTGCCATTGGCGCAGTCCTCCTCATGAAGTTTGCTGAAATAGCTTCCAGGCACTTTACCGGTGCTGAGATTATTGAGATGCATCATGACAAGAAAGTAGACGCCCCTTCAGGAACAGCTCTTAAGACTGCTGAGCTCATGAGCCACTCACATGCTGCAGCGCAAGAGGAGATAGCGGTAAGCCTCGAATCACAACCTGCAAGAGGTGAGGATGTAGGTGTCGCCCGAATACATAGTGTCAGGTTGCCGGGTCTCGTAGCTCACCATGAGGTTATCTTCGGAGGGACCGGCGAGACTCTGACAATACGCCATGACTCTCTTTCAAGAGAATCTTTCATGCCTGGTGTAATCTTAGCCGTAAGAGAAGTGATGAAGCTTGATCAGGCAGTTTTCGGCCTTGACGTTCTGCTTGACATCTGAATGAGTCTTGCCTGAGACAGGAAAGAACAAGCACCGCCTCCCCGCAAGAGACATATATTATCCATAGTCATGTGGGGTCAGGGG
>MTKW01005436.1_pt1 | contig 10225 bp, 9 predicted proteins | sample 1042761 | NCBI WGS metagenome assembly MTKW01 (sample SAMN06205366, study PRJNA360243) | anaerobic digester metagenome | biome: Wastewater treatment plant; feature: Anaerobic digester sludge; material: sludge; isolation source: anaerobic digester fed with sludge from wastewater treatment plant ...
CCTAGATAGGGTTTGCCGGTGTCTGTCACTTCGCCGCTAACGACCCAGTTGTTGCTGTTACCAAGGGAACCGTCTGCTTGATCGCAAAACCCGAGAATCAAGTCTTCCTGCAGCGTAGGGCTGTGTCCACTGTGCTTCTCACTAACGGATGGCTTCGTCTGGTTGTTATCTGGGCCTGGAGTGCTCGTTTTCTCAGGGGTTTGCAATGGTGAATCTTTATACCAGCCTCCTACGCCTCGTCCGGGCCCAAGGCCCAACAGCCGGCTATGGAGTGTTTCTTCGTCACAATACGGATTGTGAGGATAAGGACCCTGATCGTATGGAAATTGGCTTTTGTAGGGCCACTCGGGAAGGATCCCGTCGGTTCTTGTCTTGCCTAGGTGCTCTTCAAGGTTTCTTCGATCGAGCTGACCTACGCCGAACGCAAGGTCTTGAGTGATTAACCCTTGGACTATGAGAGTGTCGATGGGGGTCCAAGGCGCAGGTTCATAGCCGGCACTTTGGAAGAAGGGCGGCCACCCGCAACTTCCCCGAAGGCCATCCATGTACGCATTCACGCCGGATACGTAGCTTTGTATGACTTTGAGCATGTACGAGTCCGTCTTTTGATATTCTTGCAGCTGCGCCTCGGCAGTGAGGGAAAGACCTAGAGTAAGTTCGAACCAGTCGGATTCTATATACTTCGATCCCAAGATTTCTGCTAGTTGTCCTTTGCCCTTACGGCGCATTAGCTCCATCTGGACCAATCGATCTTTGGCAGTTATGTAGCCTTGAGCAAGGAAAAGATCTAGTTCGTTTTGTGCAAACACGTGCGATACTCCGTAAGAATCTTGGTTTACAGTAATAGGGGCCTCCAAGCCCGGCATGGGGATTTGCTTCAAGAAGAAAACCTCCTAAATTCAGGTCATATTGAAGTATCAGAGTCAGTCAGGTGAGTTTTCAGGTATTTGTATTGACTGGATTGTATTGCAAAAATCACCTCATGGTCAAGGTAGAAGCTTAGAAAAAGCGGCGGGCAGCGCCTCTGGTGAGAACAAAACCGCGAATTGTGATATCATTACTACGTTTGTAGAAATAGTCGATCACCGGACCATTTGTGATTATGTATCGCTTTGAATTTCTGGCATCGGCAGTGCCGGGAAATAAACGATGATGTGCGGAATCGAGGGTGACTGGGTGAATGGGACTTAGAGGCAGATTGTTTCGGTTTCAACAGAACGCGAATCTCTATTTGAAAAGCATAATGATGGGTTCCTTAGCACAAGGTGCTTATGGAGTTATCCAAGGTCTTTACATTTTGTCTTTGGGGTTCGATGAGACTATCTTAGGGACAATTCTTTCAGCGAGAATGCTTGCAGCGGCAGTAGCGTCGGTTCCGGCAGGGATAATATCGGACAGTAGAGGGCGCAGGCCAGTACTCATCGCAGGTGGTATACTAACTACAGTGGGATACTTGGGTATGGCTGTTTCTTCGTCGCCTCTTACCATGATCATATTCTCGTGTGTTGTGGGCATCGCACAAGCGTGTCAGATGACCTCAGGAGCTCCTCTTATGGCAGAGAGCAGTTCAGCCGAAGACAGGCCCAAGCTTTTTGGCGCAAACTTCAGCCTCTCCATGTTTGCCAATATGATGGGTAGCCTAATAGGAGGTTTTCTTCCGCGCCAACTAGGCGTCTTCGGCTCAGTTACTGCCTTTCGAATATCTCTAGCATTGTTTTCTCTCATAACTCTTGCGGGAGTGTTTCCCGTCTACAAGATAGTAGAGGCAAGCCGACATAATGTCAGCGAAACTATCTTGGACAGTTCGGAAAAGGAAATCAATGGTGCGACTTTGGTTGAGAGGAAAGAGCCAACTTCCAAAAGTGCTTGGCAGGAGATTATTGGGTTGGTTGACGTCATGCGAAATAGAGATGTGTGGAACCTGCTTGTTTATAGCGTTTTGATCGGATTTGGAGCAGGCCTTGTTGTTCCCTTTTTCAACGTATTCCTGTCAGGCAAACTCCAGGTCGACAGCGGAGTTGTTGGACTTATCCTTTCGTTTAGTCAAGGTGCGACCGCCATTGCGGGGTTGGTTGCTCCCGTGCTTGCTTCAAGATATGGCAAAGTGAAGACTGTGGTTTGGACTCAACTGGCCTCCATTCCCTTCTTGCTCCTAATTGCTCTTCCTCCTAATATATATTTGGTGTCATTTGCACTCTTTATGCGATCGGCCCTTATGAATATGTCAAATCCTGTTGCGTCTAACTTTTCCATGGAGATCGTGGCGGCAGATAAGAGAGGAAAGATATCTAGCCTTATGAGGATATCTGACAATATTGCAAGAGCTCTAAGCGCCTACGCGGCCGGCTACATAATGTCAAGGTACAACTATGAGGTGCCGTATTTCATTACGGCGGCTCTTTATCTTCTTGCCAGCATCGTCTACTGGAAGGCGTTTGAAGGTAGGGAAGACGAGATCTTGAGCAAAGAGTCATAATATATGTATAGTTCATCTGGGTCCTAGGCGGTTCGCAATATATATTGCGTCAGGCAATGTAGCGAGTATTTTGCGTTCAGCCTGTCGTTATCTTAGTTGAGTTGCCAAATGAAGGAGGTGATCTGTGTCTATGAATGAGACTATTGAGGTTATAAAGAGAAGAAGAAGCATTCGCAAATACAAGCAAGATCAGATACCCGATCGGGCACTTGAGGCTATAATGGAATGCGCTCTTTTGGCTCCAAACGCAATGAATCAGCAGAAATGGCATTTCACTGTAATCCAAAACGAAGAAATCTTTGCGAGAATTACTGAAGTAGCAAGGGAGAATTTGCTCAAGTCTGGTTCTGAGCGTATGGCTCAAAGAGCGTCCGATCCCAACTATAGCCCATTTTTCAATGCTCCTACTGTCGTGATCATAAGCGCTGACTCTCAATCTCGATTTGTCCAGTTAGATTGCGCCTTGGCTGCTGAAAACATCGCCTTGGCTGCGGAATCTCTAGGGATCGGTTCATGTATTATGACATCTCCAGAATTGATCTTCCAGTCAGACAAAGGGCAAGCCATTGCCAAGGAATTGCGCATCCCTGAGGGTTACAATCATGTGTGTACAGTAACGTTAGGCTATCCAGATGGTGAGAGACCGGTGGCAAAGCCTAGAAACAAAGATGTGATTGACTATTTTGCGTAGCGCAGAGATGTGATTATCTTGTGAGTAAATAAACTACCGACAACAGGGTGTTGCCGGTAGTTTATTCTCTAAAACTCTATTTCTCATCCATGAATGGGTATTTGTATCCTACTGCCGGATTGAGACTCTCTTTTATTGCCCGTGGGCTAACCCAGCGCATCATGTTTATCTTAGAGCCGGCTTTGTCATTCGTACCTGAGGCTCTTGCGCCTCCAAATGGCTGTTGAGCGATAACTGCACCGGTAGGTTTGTCGTTAATATAGAAGTTGCCTGCCGCGTGCGCAAGACGCTTTTCAATCTCTACTATAGCTTTTCTGTCTTGAGCGAATACTGCACCTGTCAAGCCATAGATTGAAGTCGAATCACAAAGGTTCAAGGCTTCTTCGATATCCTCATCTTTGTAGACGTATATGGTAAGGACAGGCCCAAAGATCTCTTCTTGCATGGTCTTAAAGTGGGGGTTGGTGGTTACGATAACGGTGGGGTCTATAAAGAACCCTACAGTATCATCGCATTTTCCGCCGCAGATTATCTCTGCTTCTGGAGATTCTTTAGCATACTCGATGTAGCTTTTAATAGAACGAAATGCCTGAAGGTCAATAACAGCCCCCATGAAGTTTCTGAAGTCCTCTACATCTCCTACCCTTATGCTCTCGACATCTTCGATCAATCTTTGTCTTAGCTTGGGCCAAATACTCTCCGGGACATAAGCACGGGATGCAGCGGAGCATTTCTGTCCCTGAAACTCAAATGCACCTCGTACAAGAGCTGTGACAACCGGCTCCAAATCTGCGGACGGATGAACAAACACAAAGTCCTTGCCGCCCGTTTCGCCTACGAGTCTAGGATAAGTTCTGTAGTTGGGTAGGTTTTCGCCCACAGTCTGCCACATCGACTGAAAGGTGGCGGTAGACCCAGTGAAGTGCACTCCCGCAAGCCAGGGATTCGAAAGTACTATGTTTCCGAGCACGTTTCCGGGACCGGGGATGAAGTTTATGACCCCATCAGGCAAGCCCGCTTTTTGAAGCACGGTCATCACGTGGTATGCAGAATACACTGCAGATGAGGCAGGTTTCCACAAAACTACGTTTCCTGCCATAGCAGGGCTTGTTGGAAGATTGCCTGCGATGGAGGTGAAGTTGAATGGCGTTACTGCAAACACAAATCCTTCAAGTGGCCTGTACTCCATACGGTTCCAAGCGTCTTTTGTAGACTCCGGCTGTTCTTTGTAGATCTCATTTAGGAAATAAGTGTTGAACTTGAGCATGTCGATAAGCTCACAAGCAGAATCGACTTCGGCTTGATAAGCAGTTTTGCTCTGGCATAGCATGGTAGCGGCATTGATCGTGCTACGATATGGACCGGACAGCATCTCAGCGGCTTTGAGGAAGATAGAAGCTCTGTGCTCCCACGGCATTGCCTCCCACTCGCTTCGGGCGGAAAGAGCTGCTTCGATGGCCTGTGCTACTTCGTCTTCTCCGGCCATGTGGTACCTACCGATGACGGTTTCTTTGTTATGAGGGATTATGCACTTGCCCAACTTCCCAGTACGCACTTTCTTGCCACCGATTATAAGGGGTATCTCAATCTCCTGATTCCTAAGTTCAACCAGACGAGCCTTTAGTTCTTTTCTTTCTTTTGTCCCCGGCGCATATGACAACACCGGCTCATTTTTTGGCTTTTCTATCTTAAAAACAGCATTGGACACGATCGCTCACCTCTTATTCAAGTATTGTCATTTCAATTCCATAAATCGTGTCGCTTCTCCTGCTTAAATAGGAAGCAAAAATATTCTTGTGAGATTACTACCAAGGCTCGTTTCTAATCTTTCAATGCAGGAGTCTATGGCTTTGGGTGCGAAGATTTAAACTGCTAATGGGTATTACAGGATGGTCAAACAATTAAGAGGGGGTTCTGACATGAGTATCTGGCTGACGAATTGTCGTTTGATTGATGGTATTGCAAATCGGCCCCAGGTCAATATGTCGATAGAGATTTGCGGCTCAAAAGTAGGGAGGATCCTAGAAAACGGCGCGTTGCAGGAAGGTGGCATTTTGAGCCAGGAAGACCAGGTTATTGACTTGAAAGGAAAGACGGTTTTGCCGGGACTATGGGATAGTCACATGCACCTCACTTTTTTCATAAATCCGAGACAGGATTTCGCACGCGTGCCGGACCTTGCTGTAAGGGCAGCTCAAAGGGCAAAGGAGTTTCTTGAAAGCGGAGTTACTTCGTGTAGGGTTTTGGGCGATGAGGCAGGAGTCGATTTTGCACTCAGAGATCTGGTATCATCAGGCGATTTTCGCGGACCTAGGTTGTTTATATCCGGTGAACCTATCACGACTACCGGAGGTCATGCTTACGATTCCTCAGGCGTCGAGTGTGATGGCCCGTATGAGGTCAGGCGAGTAGTCAGGCAACAACTCAAGCGAGGTGCCGATTTCATAAAGATAATGATGACCGGAGGGATAATGGGTGAACATGAGGGTTTCGGATCTACCCAGATGACCCCAGACGAGGTCTTGGCGGCTACGCAAGTTGCTCATTTTGCGGGCAAACACGTGGCAGCCCATACAGGCGGAGCTGAAGGAGTGGAAATGGCGATCTTAAATGGGGTGGATACGGTTGAGCACTGTTATTCTCTGGATGAGAAGGTCTCCAAGATGCTGGCCGAATCAGGAGTGGTGTGTGTGCCTACTCTTGTGGTTACAGATTCGATTTCCCTCTACCGTGAGCATGGCGCTAAGGAATTTGCCTTGAAAAAACTAGAATTAGCGCGTGAATATCACAGGAGAAGTTTTCAACTTGTGCTTAACGCAGGTGCTAGGTTTGCAGTGGGGTCAGATTTGCCTTCCGCAAAGGTGCAAGGAGTTATTGCTACTGTCAGAGAAATGGAGATAATGGTGGAACTGGGCGCACACCCGATGATGGTGATAAAGGGAGCAACCGCTCTTCCAGCAGAACTGTGTGGGCTCGAAGATGTTGTAGGCACTTTAAAAGAGGACCGAGTTGCCGACCTGCTTGTTGTTGAAGGTTGTCCCTGCCAGGATATGAAGGTGTTGGAAAACCCCACGGCAATAATGAAAGATGGGCAATGGATCAAGAACGTTATAAGCTAATCAACCAGGCACGTGGCGACAGCAGGTGTGTCCGTGGGCAAGATGGATACCAGGGAGGTGTGAGCATGTGGGAATCGTTCATCGCCTTTTATGGAACCAAAGATATAGAAGAAACTCATAGGTTCTACATAGGTGCTTTAGGTTTGAGTCTCTACCAAGACCAAGGAACCTGCAGAATCTACGAGGTCACACAAGGTGGATTAATAGGCTTCTGCGAACACTTGGATGTTGCCATATCCGGCAGAAGCCCCATACTTACATTGGTTACCGACAAAGTAGATGAAGTGTACGAGCGCCTTGTGCAATTGGGATTTACCCCACACGATCCACCTAAGGTCAATCAGCAGTTTAACATATATCACTTCTTTATAACTGATCCCAACGGATATAACGTAGAGATCCAGAAGTTTCTGAATTAACATTCATCGAGAGGTAAGACTCTTTGCGTCGGCGAGCCTTACCTTCTCTTTTTAAGGAGTCCAAAAAGGCCATTGTCCTAGAGATCCTTCCATTCATTAGGAGCATTATCGGCCACATACACAAACTCTCCGCCGAGAATCGTTGCGAGCACATTGGTCTCAAGCAACTCGTGAGGGTCTACCGAGAATATGTCTCTATCTAGAATTGCCATGTCTGCATACAGGCCACGAGTTAGAGATCCGCACTCTGAATCTCTATACGCCAAGTACGCACCGCCTTGGGTGAACGAACGCACAGCCTCTTCTACAGTCAGGGCTTGATCTCTTCCGAAATTCAATCCTCCCATGGTTTTTCTCGCCACTGCTCCATACAAGGTAACAAATGGGTTGTATGGCCCTGAAGGTACGTCTGTGTTGATAGCTACCCTAATACCGCGATCCAAGTATGCCTTTGCTGGCTTGAACCATGCAAATTTCTCTTCGGGTATGGCTTGTGGATAGACGTCCCCTTCGACATAGATGAATCCTGGTTGAAGAGATACCCCAATATCGTAATCCGACATCACCTTTAGTGCATATGAGGTGGGCAGGTAGCCATGAATGATGTGATGTCTCTGGTAGGGGAAGGGTTTACGCTTGGAAACAGCATCACTGATATGAGATAGGCAGATGTCTTGCGCTAAGTCCCCACAACAGTGAACTCCTACACCCCAGCCAGAAAGGTGCGCGTCTGATATGTAGATTCCCAGCTTGTTCAGATCTACCCTTGAAGGTATGGTGGACCGGGTTCCATCTATGAAAGGATCGTGCATCATGGCAGTTTTGGTCCCTAGACCCCCATCTATAGCCATTTTGAGATTGCCAACTCTGAAGCGCGAATCACCAAAACCGGGCTGTAAGCCTGCTTCGACCATAGGATTGATGACATACTCTCCATGTATGGCGGACTTACCATGCCAGGTTGGCATGGCGCTTACTCTCAGAGGGAGTTTTCTTTGGGCCCACAGACTGGCGTAGGCGCGCATAACAGTTCCCGTAATACCGGGATCTAGCAGAGATGTTACGCCATACTTAAGGAGTTCATGTAAGACCAACAGGATACGACTTTCCAGTACTTCCTGACTCGGTCCCGCCGTGCCCTTCTCAATTGCATGTGTGATGAGTTCTTGAGAGGCTTCTCTTATGATACCGTTTGGTTCGCCGGATTCATCCAGATCGATCCTTCCTACTTTGGGAACGAATCCTTTATATATCCCCGCCGCTTCAAGAGCCTTTGAATTAACTGCACATAATCCGAACAGGCGTGACAAGCACACGGGATTGTTGGGAGCGGCTTCATCCAGGTCATATCTATTAATCATGCGTTTTTCTTCAAATTGGCTCTCGATCCAACCTGCACCTATTATCCATTCGCCCTTTTCCTTTTCTTTGGCTTTGCGAGATACGGCTTGTTTTACTTCCTCTATTGACTTCAGACCGAAGCAGTTTACGCCTTCCAACAAATCTGCTGCGCCGAGCACATGGTTATGCGAGTCAACAAAACCTGGTATTACCCTTTTTCCTTGAAGGTCCACAATTTTTGCGGAAGAGGTCTCCACATCCCCTATCATTTCGAGAATCTCAGACGTAGTCCCCAATTCGGCTATCTTGTCTTCCTCTACCAAGAGGGCTTCTACTTCCTTTTCTAGATCTGTAAACACTTTTCCGTTGAGAAATACGGTTTTTTTCATCTCCATGACAACTCCTTCCCAACTACAAATACTCCTACGCTTAGCTGGAAGTTCGCTGCAGCGTGGAGGTTTTCCTTTAGCGTAAAGTGCCAATGCCCTATAGACGCATCATCTGCGAAAGCCTGTTCCATGAAGCAGGTAAAACAGTACATCGCGGAGTAATATAACATCAAATTCCTTGCTACTTTTGTGGAGAGGCTAGCATGGGGTACGCAACCATACCGCTAAGCAAGTAGAGTTTCAAAGGAGCTTGAGTACTATGACCAGACCCAAACCTTCCGTACCGAAAAGTGGGGTTTACGAATCTTTGAGCAGGGGAAAGCTAACCTCACCCGAAACCATCAAGGCTTCAAAGCACGCGCCGGCTAAAGCCAAAAAACGATACACCATCTCTGGATTGAGTCCCGGTGTAAACATAACTGGGTTCTGGAGATTGTACGAAATTGACAGGCTCATAGCAGCGGGTCGGTACCCCAATTGTTCCCATTTGGCTGAACATTTCGAGGTCCACAAAAGAACTGTTGAGCGTGATATTGAGCGTCTTCGGGATCAGTTTATGGCTCCCATAGAATACGATCAAGACCGAAAGGGCTACTACTACGCGGACCAGTTTTCACTTCCTGCTATCAAATTGCAAGAAGGGGAAGCCATAGCATTGTTTCTCGGCCAGAAACTGCTGATGCAGTGCAAAGGGACTCCACTAGAAGATGCTTTGAACAGGGCGATGATGAAGATCCGGTTGCTTTTGCCAGAAGAGATAGAAGTAGACCTTGAAAGAGCGGTCGAGGCGGTTTCTTTTCATGTAGATCCAATGCGTGGCGATGAAATCGAAGTTGCTCAAGTCTATCAGGTTTTGACGGAGGCACTGGAGAAACGAAAAACGGCGAGTATTGAGTACTATAGCGCTAGTCGCAACGAACACACCGTCCGGGAGATTGATCCATACCACCTAAGACTTGTAGAAGGGTCTTGGTATTGCATTGCTTTTTGCCATGAGAGAAGACAGGTGCGTATTTTTGCGTTGGACCGGATAGGTTCAATCAAGATGACAGACAAGACCTTTGAGATTCCGGTAGACTTTTCTATTGAGGAATACTTTGGCGATACCCTGACCCTCGAAAGAGGCACACCTCAGAAGGTCATAATTGAATTTGACAGCACTCAAGTGCCGTATGTTAAAGAAAAAGTGTGGCATTCAAGTCAACAAATCGAGGAATTGCCTGATGGAGGGTTCAGGCTAAGTCTCACTACTGGAAGCCTTGGCGAAATAATGAGATGGGTAATGAGTTTGGGGAGTCATGCGGTGGTGATTGAACCGGAGAACCTAAGGCAGAGAATAATCAAAGAANNAAAGTGGCAGTAATTACGGGTGCTAGTAGCGGGATTGGGAGAGCGTGTGCGTTTCGTTTCTCCGATGAAGGATACTCAGTTGCGCTTATTGCCCGACGTTTGGGAGAACTCTCTGTGGTTGAAGAAGAGATCCGTGCCAGAGGTGGTAAAGCAGCTGTTTTTCAGGCAGACCTTACCGATGAAGAGCAAATCGCAGCGACAATCGATGAAATCGTAGCAAAACTTGGCGGCATAGATGTTTTGGTGAACGCCGCAGGTGTAATTGCCAATGGAACCATAGAGAATACTAGTATTGAAGATTGGGACCATCTTATGAACATCAATCTCAGAGCACCTTTTTATATGCTACGATGCGCAGCCCCACACCTTGTTGAACGAAAAGGCAGCGTAGTAAATGTCTCTAGCGTAAATGGACAGAGGGCTTTTCCCAACGTGCTTGC
>MTKW01018079.1_pt1 | contig 10225 bp, 7 predicted proteins | sample 1042761 | NCBI WGS metagenome assembly MTKW01 (sample SAMN06205366, study PRJNA360243) | anaerobic digester metagenome | biome: Wastewater treatment plant; feature: Anaerobic digester sludge; material: sludge; isolation source: anaerobic digester fed with sludge from wastewater treatment plant ...
TATTGCTCTGAGGAGATTGTGGTCCGGAACGACAGCGAAAGCGGTACCGTGGTCGGGACTGTGATGCGTGCGGGCCTCCCAGTCGAGAAGGCTGAAGTTGAATTGATGGGGCGTCACGCAGTTACCGATTCTCACGGTAGTTTTGAATTTGAGTTCGTGCCGTCAGGAATTGTCGAAATAAGTGTGGCAGCCAAAGGGTCTGATCCATTAACAACTTCGGTAGAGGTTGTGACTGCGTGCACTAGCGCTATCGTTCTCAACCTGCCAGTCGAGGCTGACCTGCGTACGGCATGGACATTCGATCGAGATGAGGATGGTTGGAAAGGCGGAGCCGTATCCGGTGAACCTGCTGCAAAGGGCAAGGCGAAATGGGACGGTTCTATTGGAAATGGACCTGGAAGTCTACGGCTGGATGGAACCGATTCAGATTCTCTGGATGGCAAGGCAAACAGCTGGTACTTTAACGTTGTGAAGCTGCCGGATGATGTCGGGACTATCTCCTTTGATACGCGGGGCATCGATGCAAAAGGCAAGGTAGGCGGAGCCCTCCGTCTTGTGCTCGTCGATGATGATGGATGTGCCCATGTGCTCTTGCCGTGGCAGGCCACGAATTCAGAGGAATGGGTGACGAAAACAGCGGATATTTCGGCATTTGCCGGTCAGATAGTGGCGATCCGATTTGAACTCGATGCTGTTGAGGTAGGCGTTAAGGGATACAGATACATAGACAATATAGTTATCAAGTAGACAATGATCTCACGAAAACCGTGGGTGACTACATGGAGGGAGCTCGGTTGCATACGAAAGCACGGCGCCGGCTGGTGCCCATTGTTGCCCTATGCCTCTTGTTGATGGCAGTGGGGAGCGCTGCTGCATCTTCCGCTGATGATGGATATGCAGATGGAGAAGTGTTTCTCAGTATCAGTCCGTATATGGAGGCAGACAAGGAGTTCCTGGTCGAAAATACTGCTCAGATTGCCGACGTGGAAAGCAAGGTGAACGCTCACAGGTTCGCTGACCAAGATTGCATGTTCACATACAGGCTCAATCTTGAGGGCTTAATTCTCCCCGCTGAGCTGCGGATAAGCACTGTGGGAGCACAGTATAAGGTCTCGGTATCGAATGACGGGGAGACATTTACCGTAATTGCGGTCGAGACTGAGCGTGTAAAGGATGAATCGAACAAGACCAGGATCGAATACAGGATAACCCAGGACGATTTGGACGCTGGCACACTTTTTGTGAGGTTCGAAGACAGCTTTCCTGAAGATGGATGGGGGGCTTCCTTTCGGCGCGGCCCGCTGGAGATAGTTCACAGGATTGGCGGAGCGCCTATCGTTTCAGCCCCGAAGCCGCGCTCTGGCGAGATATACCTCGGGCCGGACAACAGTAAGGCCAACGTTTTTCTGTGGACCACTCCATACATGGAGCAAGACAAGGCTTATTTGGTCCAAAACACCGGGAAGATTGCGGATGCCGAGAGTCCGCAGAATGCTCACAGATATGCTGATGGCGAAGCTAGCTATACATACTGTCTTCCGTTGGACGGGCTCAAACTCCCAGCCTGGCTCGGACTATCAGGCGTCGGCGGGCAATACAAGGTTTCGGTATCAAATGACGACAAGAACTACGAGATCATTGCCGTAGAGCGCAGACCTGTGCGGGATGAGTCGAACAGAACTAAGATAGTGTACACGATTACAGCACATGACGTGGCCTCTGGATCGCTATACGTTAGGTTCGAGGACAGCAACACGGAAGACGGCTGGGGTGCCAGCTTTCGAGGCGGACCGCTCGTAATATACAGTTCAGCGGATGTAGCTGACGGGTATTCATATTTCCCAGTATTGGAGAGGCCTGAGCGTCTTCATGTAATAAGAGAATCTGCCATGGACGCCGCTGAATTCCTGACGATCATATCTATCCAGGGCATAGTTGCGCAGGACAGGCCAGAAATCTATATACAAGGGGCAGGCAACTACGGTGCATGGGTCGATATGTTTGAAAGGGATTATGGAATTCCTGTGGAGTACCATAACGACCCAATGTGGTTCATTGAGCATTACAGGAACCTATTTGAGACGAACGGCTACATCCTAACTGCTTTGGAGACTGAAGCGGTGAACGTGGCAACGACCGCAGCTGGAGTACTCAGAGCTCCAATCGTGGATGAGTCGCTCAAACCCCTCATGGATTCTTTGGGGTTCGAGATGGTCCTAGATACAACTGACTTGGATGAGGCATGGGCCTTTGACACATACAAGGAATATGTAACTGAGGACCTTGTCGTGAGGCAGGAATGGGGGAAGATTCACCTCAGGGATTATGCCATAGCTACGAAGGCTTTCACCTTCTACGACCTTGAAGATATATTCTTCATGAAGGACATCTATGATTGGGTTCGTCGCGATATACCGCTGATAGGATGGGGTCCTGGAAGCGAGGGTTCGCATATAGGCGTAGCTACTATGATGGGCCTGTTTACAGTGCCTGCCGATTGGGCTTTGAACCTGACTGTATTTCCCGCGGTTTCAGTGGCGAAGCTGTCTCAGCCCAACCACGTGGCCAACATCAGATTTGAAACCGACGTGCACTACGTCACATTCGTCATGAGCGATGGAGACAATGTGCAATGGTTCCTCAACGACATGCCAACGAGCAAGAGGCATTATGGGAGCGACAGGCGAGGGGAATTTCCTATGGGGTTCACCATTTCGCCGAGCCTAGCCGATCTGGCGCCTACAGTAATGAAGTGGTACTACGACACCGCAAAACTTGATTACTATGTAGCCGGCATTTCAGGGACTGGTTACATGTATCCAGTCAGTTTTCCTGAACTCGATTCATATGTCGACAAATGCAATGAGTACCTGGAACGATCCGATCTGTCCATCGTGAGCTTGCATGATCCGACTCCAATGAATACTCCGGAATTCCTGGAGATGGCAGAGGCTTACGCGAGGCAGCCTAACGTTCTAGGCGGCATTTACCTGACTGGTCGACGGTATGCAGGCGAAGAAGGGAACGTGGTGTGGGCTGATGGCAAGCCATTCGTGGGGGTCCGCGAATCTCTGTGGACTGATGATCCGGTTGAGATGGCAGGCAGGATAAACTCTTACGCAGCAGACCCCTCAGTTCCTGAGGGCTATACTATTGTGAATGTTCATCCGTGGAGCCACAGCTTGGATGATGTGGCCACGGTAATCGACAATTTGGCGCCGCATGTTCGCGTAGTCAATCCCGAGGAGTTCTTTCTGCAGATGATATACAACCTGGGAGGGAGATTCCCTACCGTAAGGACGGATGTGGAGGCCAAGATTTCCTCTCCTGTAAGCAGAGAAAAGGTATCGGGAATAATCGATGTTTGCGGGAACGCATCTAGTTCGTCTGCGATCGCGATGGTATTGGCCACAATTGACGACATGCCTTGGATTATTGCTGAAGGCGCCGACAAGTGGAATGTGTCTTTGGATACGAGGAAGGTTGCTGACGGACCTCATGCGCTGAGAGTTATTGCTTTTGATGAGGACGGCAAGAACTGCCAAGTATCTGAGGAGATCATGGTCATGAACCAGTCTGACAGCGGGACTGTCGTTGGTTGGGTAATGTACGCGCACTCGCCTGTGGCAGGTGCCGCAGTCCACTTGGGAGAGAGGACATGTGTTACCGACCAAGACGGCAGGTTTGAGTTCAAGTTCGTCCCTAGCGGGATGGCAACCTTAAAGGTGCAGGCGGAGGGATTCACCGGCATCAGCGTTGATGTTGCTGTAGCGGCCAACCAAGCCAGCGTAGTGGAGCTCGCGTTCCCGGTCGACCCCGATACGCGTAGGGTCTGGACTTTCGACGAAGATGCTGATGGTTGGAAGGGCGGGTACATTAGTCCGGGGGCGCCGCATATGGGAAAGGCCAAGTGGGATAAGAACATAGGCAATGGGCCGGGAAGCCTTTGCATGGACGGCTCGGATTACGGATACCCCGACGGCAAGGCGAATGCCTGGTTCTACAACATAGTGAAGCTTCCTGTCGATGCTGAGAACATCAGCTATGAGACGCGTGGAAATGAAAAGGCGGGAGGAATCGGCGGCGGACTACGTCTTGTGCTCGTCGACGAGGAAGGCGAGATACACGAGCTGACGCCGTGGGAAGCGAGCAATTCCGCAGAATGGGTTGTCAAAACGGCAGACATATCCGAGTTTGCAGGTCGCACAGTTGTGCTCAGATTTGAACAAGACGATTTGGATGTGGGAATATCGGAGCATCGCTGGGTCGACAATGTGATCATCAGATAAGACAACGAACTTTACTTGTGAATGTGCCGCGGTGGCGCAGGCAATGCTTGTCTACCGCGGCACATTGACTGTGGCTGCAATTCACGACAAACGACGGGGGACGATGGTGAAAATGGCATTCTGGACAACAGGTGATTTCCACACTCACACATTTCTCACCGATGGGAACCATACGCTTTTCGAAGTGGCTCGTCGTGCATTTGAGATATACGGTCTAGACTGGATTGCCAATTCAGAGCATGGGGGATCAAGTTCACGTGGCCCCGCAGGCATGTACTGGGAGAACAGCCTGGGTCCTGAGGAATTTGAGGGAATTCTCATAAAGGACGAGGCAGGACGTCGTGCTATGTGGAGATGGCAATCTCTGCGCGACTACTCCTTTCCTTTGGTGGAAAGGTTGCGGGACACGTATCCGAATAACGTGATCATTCAGGGCGTTGAATGGAATATGCCATGTTATGACCATGTAAGTGTTGGAATTGCGGCTGATGAACCTGTCGCCATATCCGATTTTGAATACATTTTCGATCAGAATGATGAAGATGCCAGTAGGACACATCTCAACCAATTCAAGCGCAACAGCACACGTGAGGATGCCATAGCTGGAGTTCGCTGGCTCAATGAACACTATCGAGACTCCAGCTATGCGGTGATAAACCATCCTTCGCGCGCTATGAAGTATGCACCGTCCGATCTGAGGGATTTGAACAATGCAGGCCCTGACGTCTGTTTCGGCTTTGAAGGCCTGCCGGGAAGACAGAAGAAGAGCTTCAGGTGCGGCTATAGCCAGGATTTTGCCGGTATGACACCACTATGTCGGACATATGGCGGAGCCGATCCCTTCCTTGCTACAATTGGAGGGGTGTGGGATAGCTTGCTGGGAGAAGGTCGCAGATTTTGGGTTTTTGCTAATTCCGATTTTCATGAGGCTGGGTCCGATTCTGATTTCTACCCGGGCGAATACGCAAAGAACTACGTGAAGGTTGACGAGAACAGCCCAAAGGGAATAGTGGACGGATTGAGGTCCGGGAACTGTTTCGTTGTCCATGGAGATCTTATTGACCACCTCGATTTCTGGGCCGAGTGCGGCAGCAGCGCCGCAACTATGGGCGAGTCAATATGGGTTCCGGCTGGGTCAGATGTGGTTGTTACTGTGCGTCTAAGAAGTCCCCATGAAGATGGGGTGGATCATGTGGACTTGATCGCCGGAAGAGTATCCGGCCTGATTGTGCCCGAAGATGCGAGATACAACGTGGGAAACAACCCATCTACGCACGTGGTTGCAAGATTCTTCACAAAAGGCAAGCTTCTTGATGATGAGGGGTTTGCCAGCATGAGCCATGTGATCCGGAATGTGCGGAGTAACATGTATGTGAGGCTCCGAGGTACGAATCTTCCGGTAGGGGCGGCGCTGGAGACAGACTTCGACGGCGATCCGCTATCTGATGATCTCGCCCACCTAGGCGGCTATGACAACGAAATGGAAGCCTATCACGATCTGTGGTTTTATTCGAACCCGATCAACATAAGGGTTGAGGGTGCTTGCTAAGTGCTATGCGCGGGAGCTGCATACCGAGAGCAAGACCAAATCTCATGTCCCCTTCCTGTTTTGCATCTGTTATGATGTGGTATGATAATCCACAGGTAGCTGCATAGGAGCGTTATTGCTCCAAAACAAAGGAGTTTTTTGATGGGTTCAGTTGACTCTACAGTTCCAAGCTATGTTGGCCTTTACCGCACAGGCGAGCTGGCGAGGCGTGCTGAGGAAGCGGTAAGACGGCTTTCCCGTTGCGTGATATGTGCCCAAGCCTGCAACGTCAACCGTATAGAAGGCGAGCTGGGGTTCTGCCGAACGGGAAGGCTAGCTGTGGTGTCAAGTGCCGGCCGGCACTTCGGTGAGGAGGACGTTTTGGTGGGAACCGGCGGCTCGGGAACGATCTTCTTTGCCAACTGTAACCTTGCGTGCGTCTTCTGTCAGAACTACGATATTAGCGCGTGCGGTTTCGGAAAAGAGGTCTCGCGTCGTAGATTGGCCGACATGATGTTAAGCTTGCAGGCCAAGGGCTGCCATAACATCAATTTAGTCTCCCCGAGCCATGTCGTGCCCCAGGTTTTGGAGGCGTTGGTCCTCGCGGTAGAAGAAGGGCTGAGGCTGCCGCTTGTGTACAACACAGGGGGTTATGATGCACTTTCAACTTTGAAACTGCTTGATGGGATAGTTGACATCTACATGCCTGACTTCAAGTTCGCAGATGCCGATGATGCAGAGCGGTTTTCCGCCGCACCGCGATACCCGACTGTGGCGCAGGCTGCGATAAGGGAGATGCATCGGCAGGTAGGTGACTTGGTAGTCGATGAAGATGGGGTTGCCCGACGTGGGCTTATTCTGCGGCATTTGGTGATGCCGGGGAAGTTGGACGATACACGTGAGATAATGAGATTTGTGGTCCGGTATATCTCGCGCGACACTTATGTGAATGTAATGGGCCAGTATCGACCTGCCCACCTTGCTTCTCGGTATCCCGAGCTTAGCAGGGCGCTTGGGATATCCGAACACCAGAGGGCCATTGAGATCGCGCGCGAGGAGGGGCTGTATCGATTTGCGAGGTAGACTTCACTGGCTTCGTGAAGTCGAAGCTGAGTCCGTATGCCATAAGCCGTTGCGCAGGTGCCATTGATGCACGTCTAGGTAGTTCCTGATCTATCTTTGAATTGTTGGCAAGCATCAGCTTGCTGCCAAATCTAGGCATTATCGTTTGAAAGCGTTCAGGCCGCTATTGTGTCTGCCTTCGGATGGTGTACATACTATGTAGATATTTCGGAAGCCCGGAATGTGAGTGTTCCACAATTTCAAGAACTGTTCTTCTGCCAATATGCGATTTCCTGGGTCTTTGCCGTTCCCGTCTTCAGCTATCTCAGGGTCNNTGGATGCCGTGTCGACGAAGCTCATTAATGGGTCCCCTCGGCAAGACCCTGCCAGACGGGAGCTTGAACCTGACAGCGTCGTAGATTTCCTTGCCGGTTACCTCGATTTCGAAGTGGCGGAGCACATACGCGACTGCAAACCCTGTGCACTCGTTCTTGCCCTGAATTTCAAATCGGTTGGGCGCTTCGATCCAGACGGATTCACGGATAACCTGCGTCACAGTATCAGCTCGTGCTAGGGGACCGCTTGCATAAAACCCAAGACCAGCAAGGACAAGGAATATGACGATGACGATGCTCTTCCACGGAATTTGCAAATCGAATGCACCTCCCCATCTTTGCCCATCTCAGTCTCTGCATATAGATTTTGCGATGCTCCTTGAGGGTTCTTTCAGGCCCCAGTTGCCCAATGAAAGCCGGGACACTTCTTGTGACTTGCCAAGAAGAAGACTATTCGCTGCCTACCCTATGCCATTTTTTCAGACGCGAGCTCAATTTGGGTCAACAGGTCAGGCCCCGGGCATGCGCCCTTAAATCCCTGCCCCAAACGATCATTATGCAGCCATGTATATTCCATGGTGTGGCTTAAGATGGCATGCTATAGCAGATCATGATCGGGCACATGTCGAAATGGAGCCCGAACCCGTTGCCATGTCGAAAAACCGCCACAATGTCACTTCCAAAGCCAGCGGGGCTATCAGCTCTCTCGCCGGTTACAGATCGGGTTGGCTTCAATATATATTACCTTTTCATGCGGGATGTGGAGTATGCGATTCGTGCCTGACTTAACATGACGTCTAGTTGCTCTCATCCAATGGCCAAGGCTACCACGCCTGCCGCCATTGCAACAGATGCCCACAAGCGTTTTTTTCTTGAGCTGGGGTCTCCTTCCTCGAGCATCCGAGTCCCGGCAAGTGTGCCCAGGAGGATGCTGATTTCCCGTGCCGGGGCGACGTAGCTTACAGGCGATGTTGCCAGGGCCGTGAGGACCAAAAGATACGATAGGGGTGATGATATGGAGACTATGAGGGCAGGTTTCCATTGAGTGCGCATGGCGGTGCTCACTTCAGCTCGACGCTTCTTCGATAATAGGAAAAACGGCGCCATTCCTATGGCACGTACACAATTGGCAGCCGACGACAGAAACGCCGGTTTGACGCCGACCACATCAAGAGCGTACTTGTCCCACATAGTGTAACCTGCGATCAAAACCCCGGTGAGGAGCCCGTACACTATTGCTTTGCTGCTGCCGTCATCAGAAGGCGTAGCCTGCGGCTCCTCGGCGCCTGCAAGAAAGAATGCGCCTACTCCTATGAGCAATGCGCCTGCCAACGCTAATCCTGATGGGCGCTCTCCATACAAAAGCATCGCCGCCAACGTGGATAACAGCGGGCCTGTCCCGCGCGCCAGCGGATAGACGAGGGATAGATCCCCACATCCGTATCCCGCTTGTAGAGACAGGAAATAGGCTGTATGGATTGCTCCACTGACACTGATTGCGACGACTACAGAGAAAGGGGATGCTCCTGCTCCTGGCGTGGTCACGTTCCCGGTCATCAACAGCCACGCTGCCAAGGGAAACCAACACAATGCCGACCCGGCAGCCATCAGAAACACGTATGCCGCGCCGCCTTCAGCTTTCTTAGTCGCCAGATTCCAGCCTGCGTGGATCACAGCCGAAACGAGTACCAAGATAAGTGCGGAAGTTGTCACTGCTTCACCTCCTTCCGACGAATATTCTCTTTTACCGATTCAATCCCTGCTTGCGTCAGGCGGATGAAGTGGTGCCGGGGGCATGGCAGCACTTTGCCTCTAAAGTCGGAAGTGATATAGTCTACATGCAGCGCAGGGCCTGGTTATGATGGAGTTGGGAAGTGTCTGAGGATGGGTTTCCCGGATGCACTGCGTTCTGCATGAGACTGCAAGGAGGATGAGTTGGAATATGCTCTGCCACAGACTTATAGCCCTCGATCTCGATGGTACGGTGCTCACAGACGACAAAAGAATTGCGGACAGTACGAAGTTATGGGTCGGAAAAGCCGCAGATGCCGGGGTCATCGTCACGTTTGCCACGGGGAGGGGAAGGCAAGACGCGCTTTCATTCGTGCGTGAGCTCGATCTCGATTCGCCGATGGTGTTCTTGAATGGGGCTGAGATTTGGGGTGGACCTGGACAGCTGTTGGAAAGGCACTTCATGGATACTGAGGACATTTACCGGTTACACCAACTGACGGCGGAGACTGGATGCTGCTTTTGGGGATACACCGTGGAGACCCTAATACAGAATGACTGGAGTAACGACATGCTTCATCAAGAGTGGATGAAGTACGGCATGTACTGCGACGATGTCGACTTAATGGCCCAATTACGCGACTACGTTGATAGCTGGGGGACGGTCGAGGTAACCTGCACGTCTGATGCGAACATGGAAGTCACTGCTCGGGGAATCACGAAAGCCCGAGGAGTCAGGAGAATATGCGAACAGATAGGCATCGAGATGGAGGCGGTCATGGCTGTTGGAGATGGTCTCAACGATCTGGACTTGATTGAAGGCGCAGGATTGGGCGTGGCAATGGGCAATGCCGCAGAAGAGCTGAAGCGGGCTGCCGACTTTGTTACTGAATCCAACGAGGATGACGGTGTGGTTCTGGCGATTCGCCGTTGTATCTTTGGCATGTAATTGCTATTGGCGAAGGGACAATGGCGACCGAATATCCCCCCCGATTGGCTTCCAAATTTCATTCTTGTATTGTTTCCCAGACGACAGTCTATAAAACTGATGATGGCGCTTGAAAGCCTCTAACCTGAGGGCCTAGCGGAAGTGTATCACGGAGTGACATCGCTGGCCGGCGACGTATGGTGTTCCCTAGGAAGCCGCAAAGAGCGCCCCAGCATTATCAAGAAACTCTATCGAGGCTTGTCCAGACACATACGATGTGCGTTGGGCCGTGCCCCATTATTATAAGCATTCTTTGTACAATTATTGTGAATAATTTTCTGTTTGACTTATC
>MTKW01017902.1_pt1 | contig 10224 bp, 16 predicted proteins | sample 1042761 | NCBI WGS metagenome assembly MTKW01 (sample SAMN06205366, study PRJNA360243) | anaerobic digester metagenome | biome: Wastewater treatment plant; feature: Anaerobic digester sludge; material: sludge; isolation source: anaerobic digester fed with sludge from wastewater treatment plant ...
GGGACTACTCGCAGGTGTTACAACGAGGGAAGAGAATAGTAACACTTGACAATAATTAAACACTGGTATAGAATGAGGTCAGTAAACAAAATAAAAATGAAAGATCAGAAAATCAAAAAAACAAAACGAGAAGAGATCGACGCACGGAAGAAAAAAGCAAAAGAACTTTACGAGCAAGGATTCACAACCAGAGAGATCGGTCGGATGTTAGAGAGGTCGCACGGTTGGGTGTCGCTTGTTATAAATGAGTGATGTGGAAAACTACACTAGACAACAATTGAACAATTGTTTATAATAGAGACAACAAAGCAAAAAGGTCGACAAGGGAAGTAATAAAAAATAACAACAAAAAAGATAATGAACAAAACAATGAAAAAAAGCAACCTACACCGCCAAGTGGCAAAAGACAGGAGCAGTCATCTATCAAAATGAGCCGTGGGGCAATCTATATGGAGCATTGCCGATAAGCTCTCGGCCAATCCCCAACAAGGAAAGAGAAAAGCTGTCAGAAGAAGAGTGGTGGGACGGGGCAGAATTTATCACGGGGTCTGGCAGGAAGATAATCGTTAAGAAAGATTAAAACAATGAAAAAAGACAAGGCAGATACTATTCTCTCAATCTTATTGGCAGTCGTGGCAGTGGTAGTCATCTCATCTCTTATCTTCATCGGTATTCAAGAGAAGAAGAAAATGAATGAATGGTGGCAAGAGAGACAGCAAGAGACAAGCGAGGTAGATGAATTTATGAATGACCTCAACCAGTGGAAGTTGGATTACGAGTCTCACCTAGAGGAGTTGGAAGGATTCAAGACCGACAAAGGTCGCTGGGAAGGGGCAGGGTTTATAGAATAATTATAAAAACAATGAACAAGAAAAAAGGAACAGAAGTAAAAGAAGCAAGAGGGATAACAATTCAGGGCCAGCCAGTCAATGAAGTATCTCTCTTAATTGAAAAGGCGATTGAGAATCAGCTCCCAGTAGAAACAATGGAGCGACTCTTCGCCCTAAGCCGAGAGGTCAAGGCAGATAACGCCAGAGAAGCATTCGTGCAGGCGTTAGCCAGATTTCAAGAGGATTGTCCGATCATAAAAAAGACAAAGTCCGTAATGAACAAGGACGGCAGGACAATTAGGTATTCCTACGCACCCTTAGATTCAGTTATAGAGCAAGTCAGGAATGTCTTACACAAAAACGGATTCGCCTACACTTGGGATTCACTCCGAGAAGACGAACATATCAAGGTTATATGTAAACTAACTCACAATCTCGGACATTCAGAGCAAAGCACCTTTGATATCCCAATCGTGAAGTCCGAATATATGTCATCACCTCAAACCTACGCGACAGCCCAGAGTTACGCCAAGAGATACACCTTGCTAAATGTCTTAGGAATAGGAACAGCCGAAGATGACAACGATGCACAAGACACCGATCAGATTCAAGAAGCCAAAGATCCAAAGGCAAAAATAGTATTCCTTCTAAGAAGTCTCGGAGTTGAACCCAACGGAAAAGAAGAATACGCTGAAGCAGTCAAGAAGCACACAGGATTAGAACTAGCACCGAGAAACTTCAAGGAGATCATCAGTCGGCTTGAAGTAGTTATAAGCGAAACTCAAGGACTATGAAGAAAATACAATTTGAGCATAAAGAGGATTGGCTTCATTACAGGGCAGGTAAGATTACCGGCACACGACTCAAAGATCTAATCGTGAAAAGAGGCACGGCTAAGAAAATCGGCTTCTACGAGATCATCGCCGAGCGGATAGCAATTCCAATCACGGAGGATTATATGCTACGAGGAGCAGAACTAGAAGAGGACGCCATAGCGAGATTTGAAAAAGAAACGAAGAAAAAGGTCGACTCTTCGTTAGTGTTATGGGAGCGAGAGGACAATCCAGATATCGCAATCAGTCCAGACGGAGTGATAGGCAAGACAGAAGCCCTCGAAGTGAAGTGCTTGAGCAACGCCAGACACCTAGAAGCCTACCTAACTCAGACAATACCAAATGAGTTTGAGTATCAGATCCTTCAGTATTTTATAGTCAACGACCAACTCAAGAAGCTATATTTTACCTTCTACAACCCAGCAATGCCAATTGATTTCTTCTACCTGACAATTGACCGCAAGGACAAAGAGGATCAGATCGCTGAATGTCTAGAACTTCAAAAAGAAACATTGAAAGAGATCGAGAAGATAACAAAAGATCTAACCTTTTAAGATGACTAAAAAAGAGTGGGAAAACTTATGGGACAAGAAAAGAGAATGGAGAAAGGCAAGGAAGAGGGCTGTTGCTGAAGAAGTGGAAAAGCACAAAAACAAACTAGAGCTTAGAGAATACACTATACTTAACAGAAGATACGGAATAGACGATGGAGTGGGCAGAACGCTGGAGGAGGTCGGAAAAGAGTTTGGAGTAACGAGGGAGAGGATAAGGCAGATTGAGGCGAAAGCATTGGAAAAGATCACGAGAAAATTATACAAATGACATTCAAGGCACGGATAAATAACGGACGGATAGAGTTTAGAGAGGATCATCTAAAGTTCTTCAATGACCTGATCTTCAAACTAGAAGGCGAAGACATCCGAGTAGACATTGAGAAGTGGTTTGAAAAACGAAGCAATCAGCAGAACCGATATTATTGGGGAGTAGTTCTTAAGATGATATCAGACGAGACAGGACATCACCCAGACGAACTCCACGAAGCATTCATCAAGAAGTTCTTAAATCACAAGGTAATTCTTGGTGAGGTGGTATCAGAGAGAAGTTCAAGCTTAACAACAATAGAGTTTGAAGAGTATATGGCTAAGATCAGAACATTCGCTTCACAACCAGATGAAGGATTAAAGATGTTTATTCCTTTACCTAATGAAGCACCGAGTGGCTTCGCCTACGATCCTAATAAAATAAAGTCAGGTAGCGTTAAGATAATAATAAAACTATGAAAAACAAAGCAGAACAAATAATTCAGTCAATTTCAGAGCAATTAAAAACTCTGTCAGAAGTCATCGGCGACATCTTTCAGAATCCCGAACTTTTGACAGATAACAAAGAAGAATGAAAATAAACGACATTCAAAATTGGGAAAGAGATTTCTCTTCCAAGAAAGGAATATCTCAAGACGAAGAGAGAGCGGTTAAGATTGCTACATTGAAACTCACCGAAGAGATCGGCGAGGTTTGTAAGGCAATTTTAGAGGGTAAATGGGAAGAAGTTCCTGCAGAGATAACAGATGTAATTGTCTTCGCTTGTAAGATAGCCAACATCGCTGAGGACTTCCACGGAGCGGATAAACTATCAGAGGTTATGAGGCGAAAGATAGACTATTGCGAGAGCAGGACTTACAACCCAGAGACCAACAAAATGGACAAGCCAGAAAATAAAGAGTTCAAATAAATGAAACAAGCACTTCAGACAATGGAGCGAGGTATAATAAAAGGTTTTCCGACTTTAATAATCCTAGTCGGGGAGTCTGGTGCTGGCAAAAGCACTCTTTGCCAACTGATTGACCGTCCAGACATCTGTTATAGTTCCAGCGGGGCAATTATTGAAAGACTCAACGAGCAAGGTGTCCCAGTAAATCACGAAAGTATCCACGATTTCGCCATTAAGAAGTATTTCCACAATCCCTTATGGCAAGTCCCGTACATTATAGAAAAGGTTAAAGAGCAAGGAGTTCTCATACTAGACGGAGCAAGGCGAATTGAAGAGGTAGAGGCGATAATGAGTTGGGATAACATCAATTCGGTAGTGTTCAAGGTTCTAGCCAGCGAAAGCAAGAGGTTTGAAAGACTACAAGAGCGAGACAGCATCAACAAGCAGGACTTCAAGCAGATATTACAAGACGAGAACGAAGAAACTGATCTGGGTAAACTATTATCTCTATATGGGATAACGATAAGGAACGACGGTTCGCTAGAGGATTTAAAAGCAATTGCCAAAGAAATCCAAGAGTTCATTAAATCAATTCAACCAAAATGAGAGTAGAGGCAAGCCATTATGATTTCGTTGAATGGAATCCCAAGCCGATTAAAGCAGGAACATTCATCAACCAGCCAAGTAGGATTCACAAGTGCAACATTGGCAAGCAGAGGGAGATTTCTCTGAAATCGCCGTGTAGAATTGACGCTGGGCTTCTTGACTATTCAGCATTAAAGTTCACCGATCAAAACGACTACAAGGCAGGAGAGATGTCATTCGCTGGTAGTATCTATACCGATGTCAAGGCAAGGATGCTATACGACCCAGAGATAATCATTCGGAGCGACCGTCCCGAACTAGTGAAACATTATGCCTTACTTGTTAAGAACGCCACTGATTACAAGGGAGGGTTTGAGATTGAAGTAACCGCACCACCGTATCGCCACATCGGGATTGGTTCTAGTTCAGTAATAGCAAATACGGTTGCCGTAGCAATCAATAGACTTCTCGGATATCCATTGACTGATGAAGAGTTAAGATGGCTGGTAGCAAGCAACTTCGTTGAAGAAAGTGATACCAATAAGGGAAAGTTATTCCCAGGGGCTTCAACCGGCGGAACATTCAACACAATACACAGAGGCGGATTCACAATAACATCTTCCGAGTGCGAAGAGATATTCCACGATCCGATTCCGAATGGTATGAAGTTCGTCATCGGAGTCCCAGATGTTAAGGTAAAGGGACCGGAACAGTCCGAGACCGATGTCAATTGTATGAGTTGGGCAAGGCACAACGAAAGAATCAACGCCGCCAAGTCTTGCTTATGGATACTAACCGAGATAATGCCTTATTGGAAAAAGAGAGATTATGCCAAAGCCGGCGAGGCATTTTACAACTACACTCTATTCGGAAGCAAAGCCCTACAGATGTTATATTACAGGAGCGACCTTCACGGAATACTCTTTGAACAAAAAGAAGCCGGATTAGAAGGAGGGTTTATGACATCGGCTGGGCCAGGGCTAGTAGTTTACAGCCAGAACCCAGAGAAAATAAAAACCGCACAAGAGATATTTAAGAACCGAGGATGTAAGGAAATCCTCGTTGTCAAGGGAGACAACAGAGGAATAATTGAAATATGAAACCACAATCATCAATAGCAAAAGGAAAACGATTCGAGAACTTCATAGCCAAAGAGATTGAAGCAACAGGACTAGGTAAAGCCACCAGAACTCCCGGAAGCGGAAGTGGCAAATTGAAGTCCGACATCTTCGCCAACATCCCATTCAGCATAGAAGCCAAGCACCAGAGAAGAATTGACATCTTAAACTGGATCGACCAAGCCAAGAAAGACGCCGAGAGAGGTAACTATCACACAGAAAAATGGTCGGTAGTATTCAATGACTTTCGCAAGGGCGAGTTCCAAGATGTTTATGCAGTGATTGACTTCTGGGAGTTCTTGAAGTTACTGAAAAAGAATAGTGAGCCGTTGGTTAAAAAACCTGATCGGGAATTGAAATTTGAAATACAGCGATTGGTCGACATCGCACGAAGAGTGATTAAAAAATTAGATTAAAACAATGGAAGAGCTAAAAAGAATAAGAAGACAAACAATAGCAATCGCTATAGTGAGCATCCTTTTGATAACCTTCTTGACCTTTGTCGGTCTCAAAAGTTTAAGTCGAGAGTGTATTAAGCTAGAAATCAAGCGAGAGTTATTGCGGGAAATCGAGCTAAAACAAGAAGAGCAAAGGTTTATGGAGTTAATAGAGAAGTTAAAGGTCGAGGAAGATTAAAAACCAAACTAAAATTATGGGGCCAAAAGAAACAATTATAGAGAAAGTCAAAAGGTGGATCGGTGGAGTGTTGAAGAAAATATCAGGTGTGTTAAAATAAAGACAATAACATCAATCAAATGACACCAGAGGAATTCATCACAACAATCGTCCGTGGGATAGTCCAGCACCCCGACGAAGTGAAAGTAGAGAAGACGCCAAGTCAGCAGGGACTTCTCTATACAATCAAGGTTGCTAACAACGATGCCAAGCTCATCATCGGCAGAAGAGGAAGAACAATAACCCTCATCAAAGACATAGTCTATATCTTCGGAGCCAGAAGAGGCGAGAGGATGAATGTTGTTCTCGATGTCCCCGACCGGCCAAAACAATAACTAATAATAAAATGATCACACTAAAAGAAGCATACGAAGACCTAGGCAACCGAATGATGAAGCAGATCGCCGAGGCCTCTTGGGAGTTAGAAAGAATCAAGGGAATCAAAGAGGGTTCAGACGAATGGAAGAAGTTCACTGGTGGACACACCAAGAAGAAAGAACTTCTAAAAAGCATAGAAACAGACATTAAAGAACGAAAGAAGAACCTAGAAGTATTGAAGAAGTTGGTTAAATAAAGATTAAAAAATCATGCAAGAAGTGTTTATTCTCTTCGAAGAGTTATTGATTACAAGGGGAATTGCGAGGGCTATTAAAAAGGCAGGGCTATCAAAGGATGTTGAAGAATATGATCTTGACGACATAGAAGCACTATTCTGCGAATTAGAAGAAGCTGGAGTTATAGAGTTTAGCGTGTCCATCCGAAGCAGTCCGACTGAGAGTGATTGGTTACAAGTTGCTTGGTATTGTCCGAAACTCAAGCACACCATAATACTTGATGATGAGTTTGACGATGAAGTTATGAGTATCCGTCACCTTGTTAATTTAATCGGATATTACAACTATAAGATAGAGATGCTGGAAAAGAAAATGAAAAGAGTCAAGAGTGATCAATGACTAAGTCAATCTATGTAAACTGGGGCAAGAGAGACAAAACTGGAAAGAGAGACGAGAACAACACCAGACTGGAAGACGCCACCAAGTTGGTGGAATACATTAAACCCCTGATACCGACCGATAAAACAATTTGGTGTCCATTTGATACCGATGACAGCAACATTGTTATCGCTCTTAAGGGGAAGGGGTATCAAGTGACTAACACCCACATAGACACTGGACAAGACTTCTTTGAAACCGAGAGAGAGTGCGACTACATAATCAGCAATCCACCATTCCAGAATAGAACAAAGATATTTAAAAGGCTGTATTCTCTTAACAAGCCATTCATAATGCTACAACCAGTCCAAGCATTTAATAATCAATCTTATGTCCAAATGCTAGTAGAACATAATAATGATATTGGTTTTTTATGTCCAGAAGAGAGAATGAGGTTTATAGCCGACGGAGTATTGCGACCAGAGGGTGTAGCATTTTATTCTTTTTGGCATTGTTATAAGATAGGCATTAAGGGTTTTAAGAGATTATAGAACAACCAACAAAAATGAAACTAGGAGGCAACCAATACAAAGCAGACCCAAGACAAGCCGACTTTCTAGTAAACTACTTAGATCCAAAAAGTAAGACCTTCAGCAATGCTTATGCCTCTGCAAAGAAAGCTGGATACGCTGAAGAATACGCTAAAACAATATTAGCAAGAGAGAATGAATGGTTATCAGAAATTGTAAGTGACTTCACCCTCATAAAAAAAGCAGAAAGAAACCTCAAAGAATTACTAGACGAAAAGAAGGACAAAAGGATAAAAGCCGACATGACAAAGTTTGTCTTAGAGCGACTAGTAAAAGGCAAGTATTCATCCAGAACCGAAGTAGAACATAAAGGCGAGATAGAGCAAAAGATAATAGACGACAAAGGATTACTAAAAGCATCTGAAGTTTATGCAGAACATCTCAAAGGAACAATTCGCGAAGAAGCTAGTAGCGGTAAGCACTCTGGCGTGGATAAAAAACGAGGGGATAGTAAACGAAAAGGGAAAGCCGATTGAATTCTACGATCACCCTTTCTTAATAGACATCTACGCTGACCAAGCACAAGAGATAGTAGTTCAAAAAGGTTCACAGATAGGAGTATCTACTTGGGCTATATTAGACGCTATCCACGACGCAAAGTATCAAGGCATAAACCAGATACACACATTGCCAACAGCAACAGATGTAACAAGATTTGTTCCTTCAAAAGTAAATCTGATAATAAAGAACAATCCGAGTATCTTTAGAGACATCAGCGGGGACATTGACGCAGTAACTCAGAAGCAGATCGGAAAAGCATTTATCTTCTACAGAGGAACATTCTCAGAGCGAGAGGCGATAATGTTAAGCTCGGACAAGAACATCATTGACGAATACGACAAGAGCGATACAGGAGTAGTAAGAGATTATAATTCAAGACTAGGAGCTTCAGAATTAGCCAAGAAGAGATATATCTCAACGCCAACGATACCAAACTTTGGAATCAATAGACTATTTGATTTATCAGACCAGAAGTATTGGAGATTCAATTGCCCTAAGTGTAAACACCGACAGCATCTAGAATGGGAAAAGAGCGTTGACTTCAAGAATAAGATATATGTTTGCCAGAAGTGTCATAATGAAATAACCGCCAACACGATCAGAAGCGGCGAATGGGAGGCAAGGTATCCGGGACGAGAGACATCCGGCTATTGGATTCCCCAGATGATAGCAACCTACCGGACTTGTGCTGATTTAATCAAGGAGCTAGAAGACGCCGAAGACGAGGAATACTTCTACAACTTCGTTTTAGGAGTTCCTTATCTAAACCCAGAAGCAAGGATACCGGCAACGCTCATCTACAAGAATCTAACGAACGAAAAGAACAACGAGAAAGCAACAGTGATGGGAGTAGATGTTGGCAAACAATTTCTACACGTAATAGGAGGCAACGAGAAAGGAGTATTCATCATCGCCGAGCTAGAAGACAAAGACAGCAAAACCAAATGGGAAAGACTGGCAGAGCTGATGGATGTTTACGATACTCAATTCTGCTTAATAGACGGAGGGTGGGACACTAACAGTGCTTATGCCTTTGCCAGAAGGACAATGGGCAAGACCTATCTGGCGTGGTATAAAGAAGATCCAAGCAAGATAAGCATAAGTAGGTGGGGGGATGATATTAAGTTCACCGACAAATTGCGAAAATGGGAAGAAAGCATTAAAGTACTGATAGACCGAAACAGATCAATAGACTTGCTTATAAGCGATCTAAGAAAAGCTAAGATAAAGTTCAACTTCCAGCGAGGCGATAGTTCTATTGAAGAGCTGGTAGATCACATCCAAACAATGTATAGTAGAACCGTAACCGACAAGCTCGGACAAGAGAAAAGAGAATGGGCTTCAACGACTGGCAACGATCACTTCCTACACTCACTAAATTACTTTAACATCGCCCTTAATAAATATATCGATTACAAGGCTTGACACTAAACAGCATAACAACTAAAATTAAATAATAACCGATAAAGAACGAACCGATACCAACGAGTCATCCGTATCGGTTTTTATCTATTCAAAATATGGAAGAAGAAAAAGACATCCAAGAAGAAAAGAAACAACTATCTGATCTTTCCAAGGAAGAGAAAGAAGAGATAGTTGAGAAGTGGAAAAAGAGATTCAAGAAAGCCAAAGACTTCAAAGAGCCATACAAGGCTAAATGGCTTAGGATGTATAAACTCTACAGGGCTTACAGAGACAAGTCCAACTACGCTTATGAGACGAACTTAATGCCAGCGACTGCCTTTGAGATAGTTGAAACAGTTAAACCAAGATTGGTATCAGCCAAGATGAACATCAGAATATTACCGCGTTTCAAGAAAGATGTTGGTAACGAATCTCTGGAAAGTTGGGATGACAAAATTAAATACGATTTAGACGAAACAGATTTTGAGGATAAGAAGAGCGACATCGTGTCATCAGCTCTTACTTACGGAGATGGCTATTTAACACTTACTTGGGGTGAGAGACCAAATGGCAAAGAGGGACCAATTATTGATGTCGAGGATCTCTGGTTATTATTCCCAGATCCTGAAATGACTGATCCACAGAAAGACGGCAAGTACATGATACAGCTCGGCTATAAGAGCAAGAGAGAACTCAAAGACGAAGAAAAAGCCAGAGGCAAGAATACCATTTACGACGAAGATGTCCTAGAAGGCCTAGAAGAGAAGTCAGCCAGCGATGATCCAAGAAGGGAAAGATATCTTATCAACACCAAAAAAATGGGAATCGTTCCTAAGGGAAGAGGCGACGAGGGTTCAGAGTCAGGCGACAAATTAGAAGACGAAAAGAAGGTTGAATTCTGGCAGATCTGGGATTATGAGAATGATGTATTACTAACAATAGCCAATGAAACCGAGCTGATAAGATACGAACCAAACCCCTACGAAGTAATCAACGGTAGGATATTCTTCAACTTACAAGATCACAAGCAACTATGGGAGTTATGG
>MTKW01006757.1_pt1 | contig 10223 bp, 9 predicted proteins | sample 1042761 | NCBI WGS metagenome assembly MTKW01 (sample SAMN06205366, study PRJNA360243) | anaerobic digester metagenome | biome: Wastewater treatment plant; feature: Anaerobic digester sludge; material: sludge; isolation source: anaerobic digester fed with sludge from wastewater treatment plant ...
TCCTTGTCGGCTTCAACAGGCAACTGGACAGGCGCTGCGGGAGCCGCTTCCTTGACGGTGGCTGGCACTGCGGGCAGACTCGGTTTCGGTTCTGCCGTTCGGCTCGGCGTCGGCATCAGCTTATCGAGAGTCACTAGTTCAACCCCGGCAGCATCCAACTCGGGAAGCATCTTCTGTATTGCACGTACTGTGGCAGGACGCACATGGCCTATTGCGGCAGCGGAACCTCGCTCCATTGCCAACCTCGCTACTATCCTTATGGATTCGATAACATACTCCTCGGTATCTATGTGATCTAAAAACCTAGAGTTTTCAAGGAGCGGAAGCCCCATCTCCCGAGCCACCCGCGGAACCACCGAGTTCGAGCTCGTCCGGCTGTCGAAAAAGAACAAGCCATGAGCAAAAACCTCATCGAGTATAATCCTGACACTTTCCGGGTCTTCAGTGACACGCGAACCCATGTGGTTATTGACTCCAATAGCATTGGGCACCAAAGCTAAATTGGACGATATGACGCTCCGTATCTCCTTCTCATCCATACCCATCAGTATCCCGCCCTTGCCCGGGCGCTTTGACGGGTCCAATGGCTCCATAGGCTGGTGTAGTAGGACTGCAAAGCCTCGTTCGGAAGCGGCCTTGGCCTCCTTCGCAGCATATTTTCCCTGTGGAATGACGGCCACAGTAAGCGGCACATCTATACTCAAAAGCTCATCTGTAGCAGCAACTCCCGATCCAAGGTCATCTATGACTATCGCAAGCCGAGGCCTGCTCCCGTTAAGAGTCTTCCTCTCGGAGGATGACAGTGGCGGTTCCTTCGATATGTATCTGGGGACAACGTTTTCTTGCGCCTTGGAGAGAACTGAACCCGCTCCAACTGGCATTTCCTCCAGATCAAGCAAGGCTTCGTCGCGACCTGACGCGGTCTCTTCAATACTGAAGGTTTCCGAAACGTCCAGGCCTTGAATGGATTCCAAGTATTGCTCGTTCCGCGTCGGCGCCACAGTCTGCCCCAGGCTCCGGCTCCACGGAACCACAACTTGCATTATCTCGAGATACGTGGCAAGGCCCTGCAGGCTTCGATCGCTGAAGCCCAATATGAAAATGGCGCAATCGCCTGCAGAGGAATCTCCATCGGCAATCTCCTGAATAACTCTGGCATTGGCCTTACGCGCCGCACGGCTTACAGCTGCCGACAAAGACTGATAGCTAGCACATGAAGCGCCCGCTTCGTACGAGGTGATTGTCCAGCGAAGATAGGTATCTTCTTTGGACGAAAGCCGCATGATCTTTTCCTGCCTGCCATTTGCGGCCACACTTTTGTCGATCACTCCAGATTCCAGAAGCGCTTTGGTTAGCTCAGATGAAAGCTTCTCCGATTTGCGTGAATAGTCATATATCGTCTGGCCATCTTCATGAACCACCTTTACCTCTTTGCCACATCCTGTCAGCGTCATGGCGAGGCATGCCAAGACCGCCACCCACAAGCTGTATGGCTTCCTTTTCATCTCCTGCGCCTCCGTCGACTGCTGCGTCGTTTTATGCGATCCACGATGATCGCGATCAGTCCTGCACGGCCAGAGTCCATCTTCGGGTAGTCTCCTTCCGTAGGCACGAGGAGCAGACCTAGCCCATCCGGAACTCCTCTGATCTGAACAGTCCTGTTTTCTCCTTTACTGCCGGGCAAGCCAGATCGAATATCAAGGATTGTGGCATACCCCACACTGCGTAGCGCCTCAGCAAAGTCGGCAAATGAGTTGACCGGCTGGCAATTCACAGCTTCGATCACATCCCCGGGCTTGATGCCCGCCTGGTCGCAGGGAGACCCCGGCCCCACATCGAGAACTCTGATGCCTTGCGCAGGCGTTGTGAACAATGGCTCTCCTTCGAGCTCGGCTTTTTGCGACATACCAATGACGAACTCGTGCCCAATAGGCGAGAACAGTGCTGCTACCCATCTGACCCACGGATACCTTTCAGATAAAAGAGTGAGGCCAAGAAGCGCCAAGCTGAATAGGGCCGACATGCCAGCAGTCGCTTTCGTCTTCTGCCTTGGCAAACGGCTGTATGTCGCATCCCCATATCCCATGGCAACCGTAATGGCCAAGACCCAGTAGTCAGCGCGCATGTCAGGAGATGGGGGTGCAGCGGACTTAAGAAGCGGCCACCAATCTGGCATGGCGATTCCGCCTTCCGGGGTTCCTGTTGTAGCGAGACTGTAAGTTATCCATAAAATCGCAATGGGAACAGGCCAATACTTGCTCATGTAGAAACCGCCTGCAGGCTTGTTATCTGGGCCTGATACTATGACAGGAGCAGCGTCGCGATGCCCGCTGAGCAATATGAGCGCGGATTCCACAAGATGGAGCACCCCGACTAAAGCCATGATTGATGTGACATCCACATCCGGCCACCCAAAGGCCAGGTTTAGAAGGGACACTATGCCGCCGGCATACGAGAAACAGATGAACCTGATATCTATCGATGCCAGCGCCAATGCTATTAACCAAATCGCCCCAAGGCCCAAACTCTCCGCTGAAGCGCCAAACAGGATTATCAGAAAACTGCCGAGTATTCCCCCAACCATGCCCTCTCCTAGGGAGCACATGGTTCGCACTATCGCACTCCGCCTCGGTCTGCCAAATATCTGCGTTTCCAAGGCCGACATTCGCCGATACTGGAAGTATACTATGCTCATTACAATCCAAAACCATATCATACTGGAGGGATAGCGAAACAACGCTATCTGGCTCTCCAGTATGATTCTGAACACGTTGCCAAATGGGAATTCCTGCAACTGCAACACTCCGCTCTACGCGGCGCTCTTGACGGGCTCATCCTTCTCAATCTGGTATCTTAGGATCTCGAGAGCACGTCGGAACTGTGGATCCAAATCAGGATCTATCCGCATCAAATCTTCTGCGGTAACAGGGCCCGTGCGCTCGGCATTCCGGGCCTGATCATTCATGGCTTTCTCAAGCTCTTCGGGCGTCAACGCCTCCACTTTCACATCCGGCATTATTGGGGTTTCAGGCGTGATCTCCCGTCCTCCCGCCGTAAGGTATATCTGCGTAGTTACCGCAAGCCCCGAACCATCAGAAAGAGGGAATAGAGTCTGAACGAGCCCTTTCCCAAACGTCGGCACTCCCACTATGGTGGCTACGCCCGTATCCTGCAATGCTCCGGAAACGATCTCTGAGGCAGATGCCGTGTACTCATTGACCAAAACGACCAACGGGATCTGGGAAACACGTCTGCCAACGGTGTAAAGGCTTTTCTTCTGACCATCGCGTCCCCTAACATGCATCACCGGTCCGGGCGGCATGAACTTGCTTGCAACCTCTACAGCTTGTGTTACAAGGCCTCCGCCGTTATATCGCAGGTCAAGGATGAGGCCGCGCATGCCCTCATCCATGAGCCTTTCAACTTCCTCTTCGATATCCTGTCCTGCCTTCTGCGAGAAGGTTCGAAGCTCGATATAACCTATGCCCGCATCGGGGTCAAAGATATAGCCACGGGTAGCAGGCGCGTCTATGATGTCGCGCACTATTTCCACTTCGAACTTTTCGGCCGGATATCTGCGTTCAATGAGGAGGCGAACAACAGTCCCAGGCTCGCCGCGCATCATCGATACAGCGCGGTCCAGAACCATGCCTTCTGTAGAAACTCCATCAATTTCCACGATGTGATCCCCAGGCATCAGTCCTGCACGCATTCCCGGCGTATTCGTGATAGGACTGATTATGGTGATCTTATCATCCCTTATGCCAACAAGGATCCCGATTCCGCCGAATATCCCTGCAGAATCGTCTTTGAGGGCCTGGAAGTCTTGGGGTGTCATATACCTGGTATAGGGGTCATTGAGCACTTCCAGCATTCCGGGGACGGTTCCTTTTGCGAAGTATGCCTTCATCAGCTCAGCTACTGAAACTGGCTTATAGAACTGAGCCTTGACAAGATACATCGCTTCAATGGCGGTGTGAATATCTTTGAATTTAGGCGCAGCCTCTTCATCCTGTGGCGAAGGCACGCCAAATGCTGATGGAGCCAACACCGTGCACACAAGTATTGCTGCTGCTACGGTAAGTACAAGCCAAGCAGATCTCTGCGCTTTCTTATATGAAGACATGATTCGGCACCCACTTTCACAAGTCCATACATCCTATGCTAAAGGCTCTGAGAATCGAACCGCCAAGAGGGCGTCGATCTTCAGGGCAGCCAACGCATGGGATCTTGAGGGGTCCCGTCTTGCCTGACTTCGAAATGTAGATGAGGCCCCGTTGAATAGCCTGTCGATCCCACTTTGCATATAATATCACCCTGCAGCACCACATTGCCAGCCTTTGTCGTGATAACGCTGGCATGGCCATATAACGTAGAAAGGCCGTTTCCGTGGTCAAGGATAACGGTGTTGCCGTATCCATTTACCCATCCCGCCAAAAGGACCTTGCCGTCGGCGGCCGCTTTGACAGGCGTGCCGCTGCTAGCAGCCAAGTCAATGCCTGAGTGGAACCGTTTGTTTTTGAATATCGGATGGATTCTCCAGCCGAACGGTGACGAAATCCTCGCCGTCACCGGCCATACGAACTTGCCCGTCCAGCTGATTGTACCGCCCGTCCTAGCCTGCATCTCCCTGATGGTCCGTTCCAGCTCCCTCGATGCACGCTCTTCCTCAGCCAGCTCCCGTTCCCATCTCTCACGTTCTGCCGATACCCTGCTGGCGTATTGCGATCGTTGAGCCAATACGGGCTCGATGGACCTTCGCTCGTCCTCCAAGGCGGACGACAGGAGGGCTATCTCTCTCCTGGTCTCCTCGAGTTTGGCCTTTCGGGCACAGATGCCTTCCTTCTGCTCCTCAAGAGATTCCTTTTCGGCCCTGATCTCGCCATATATGTCCGCGTCCTGCTTCGCTATTGCCCCGAGATAATCGTATCTGCTCACAAAATCAGAGAAGCTCGATGCGCCAAAAAGCAACTCCAGCAATGTTCCCGGACCAAGCTTGTAAATGAATACGAGCCTATCTTCGAGACTTTGAACCGAGGCTTCATACTGCGCTGTTGCGATCTCAAGCTGGCGCTCGGCTTCCTTCAACTCAGTCTGAACCTGAACCAACTGCTGCTCCGCATCTTTGAGCTTCTTTTCGGTCTGAGAAATCCTCGTTTCGATCGCAAGGATCTCTTCTTCTGTTTTCTGGAGGGCCCGCAGTGCGTCCTTCTCTTCCTTCTGCTTGCGCGACAATGTCTGTCTTATCTGCTCTATCTTAGATTGCAAGCTGTTGAGTTCGGTTCTCTTGGTGGAAATATCCGACTGTTGCGAGCTAGCAACAGCAACATCTGTAAGGAACCCAAAAGCAAGCGTCATAATGAGAACCAAGGAAAGGACTGCCCTCGCAGCTTTAATGATGCCCACTTTTCTTGCCTCTGGCGTCATAGGAGGAACCCCCGTATCCTAAACTTTAAGGTATCGCTTCGTCGAAATATTACTTCCCACAAGACCGACAGCAGCCCCAAAGCAAAGCATTATCACGATGGCTAAACCGAGATGGCCGCTATCAGTAACGATCGGCATGAACGGCGCCACAGAAGAGATCCACTTGGCCAAACCCTGGTACCCAGCGCCCACAATCACCGCAGCGGCGCCGGCGCCCAAAAGGCCTATGATTATCCCCTCAAGCACGAAGGGGAAAAGTATAAACGCGTCAGTTGCTCCAACCAACTTCATGATCTCTATCTCCTTGCGCCGCGCAAATACCGTCAGCTTTATCGTGTTGGAGACAATCAGACTGGCCCCGACCAAAACGAAGACAGCTATTATCCCTGTCACAACCCAGAATATTCGAAGAACGCCCACAAGTCGATCTACGAGTTTTGGGGCATACCTCACATCGGAAACTTCATCCAGTTCGAGCACGGCAGCGGCAATCCTATCCGCGTCCGCAGCGCGCAACAGAGATATGTCGAAGGATTCGGGCAGCGGGTTGCGGGGAAGATCGCCAAGAAAGAAGTTGTTCTCGCCTAGCTGTTTCCCCAGCCTCTGCAGAGCCTCGTCCTTTCCCACGTATTTCACCGACGCTACTCCCGGAATAGCCTGTATGGCGGCGTGCGTCCGGTCAACAGCATCGGGCGGCATATCCGGCGACAAAAAAGCCCTTATCTGTACGCCAGCCTGAAACTCGTTTCCTATGCGCGTCAGATTGACCGCAACCAGCATGAAAGAGCTGAGGACCAGCATGCATGCCATTACCACGATAATCGATGTCACAGATGGTGTCTTCTTCAGGCTTCGGAAAGCCTGGCCGCTGAGGGACTTCACCGTCCTAAGCTTCATGGCAGTAAGCTCCCCACCTCTCGTCGCGCACGATCATGCCACGTTCCAACTGAACTACTCGCTTTCTCATCCTGTCCACCACTACATGGTTGTGCGTGGCCATCACTACAGTAGTGCCTCGCACATTGATGTCACATAAAAGATCCATTATGTCCAATGTAGTATCCGGGTCAAGGTTCCCCGTGGGTTCATCGGCTACGAGTATGAGGGGGTCGTTGACAATCGCCCTCGCTATGGCCACACGTTGCTGTTCGCCGCCGGCAAGCTCTTCGGGCATGGCCGAAGCCTTGTGGGCAAGGCCCACCATGGAAAGGGCCTGCGGCACCTTCTTCTCTATCTCCTTCGGAGACGCCTCTATGACTTCGAGGGCAAAAGCCACGTTATCATAGACGGAGCGATCAGGCAGCAACTTGTAGTCCTGAAAGATAACCCCGATCCGACGCCGGAGCATGGGAACGTCGCGCCACCTGAGCCGGGCGACGTTGCGCCCGGCAACCAGGACGTGCCCGCGCGTAGGCACCGTCCCCCGGTATATCAACGAAAGAAGCGTGGACTTTCCCGAGCCACTAGGGCCCACAATGAACACGAAATCCCCTTTGTCTATATTAAGGTTTACCCCGCGCAGCGCTTCCACGTTGCCCGGATACACCTTGGTAACCCCATACATATTGACCAAGGTCAACCACCCCATCTTCAGCTGGCTATAACAGCATACCGTATATCAAAAACAGGTTCTCCTTAAGAGGCGCAAATTCCTGCTGAAGCGAAGCGGAAAACATGACGCTTCCGGCCAACATCTGCTTTTATAATGTATTTCTACGCCCTTTTCATCTCTATGGCGCGCTTTGCAGCAAATGATATGTTCTCAACAGTAAGCCCATAAGCTTCCAGAAGTTCGTCGGGCTTGCCGGACTTTCCGAACATATCCGCTACACCCACGCGTATCACTGGCGCCGGAGCACGTGAACACACGGTTTCGCATACCGCGCCACCAAGGCCTCCTATGACTGAGTGCTCTTCCACTGTGACGATTGCGCCGGTTTCGACCGCCGCCGCACGCACGGCCTCTTCGTCCAAGGGCTTTATGGTATGCATGTCAAGCACGCGCGCCCGAATCCCTCTTTCCTCGAGCCTGTCGGCGGCTTCGAGGGCCCGCGATACCATGACCCCGCACGCAATTATCGTTACATCTTGCCCTTCCCTCAGCGTCTTCGCCTTGCCAAGCTCGAAATCGGCGTCTTCATCGTAAAGCGTNNCGAACTGCCCACCCAGTCTGGACTGCATCAGAAGGCACTATCACAGTCATGTTGGGAAGGACTCTCATCAACGCGATGTCCTCGATAGACTGGTGAGACCCTCCATCCTCTCCCACTGTAAGCCCGGCATGGGTCGCGCATATCTTCACGTTCAGTCCAGGCGCGGCGATGCTCTGGCGCACCTGATCGAAAGCGCGCCCAGTGGCAAATACTGCAAACGTGCTTGCAAACGCTGTCTTGCCCGTGGCAGCGAGACCTGCAGCAGTGCCCATCATGTCGGCCTCAGCAATTCCCATCTGTATGAAGCGCTCCGGGTACTTTGAGGCAAACCCGGCAGTCTTGGTCGATCCAGAAAGGTCGGCATCGAGCACTACGATGTCCGAGTTGATCCCGCCCAACTCGGCAAGGGCCTCTCCATAGGCCACTCTGGTAGCTATCATCTTTGTCATTGCGCCACACCGCCTTTTCGTGATGCTTCAAGTTCCGCCAATGCCGCCTCTACCTGTTCGGGTTTGGGAGCAGTACCGTGCCATCCTGCTTCGTTCTCCATAAAGGAGACTCCTTTGCCCTTAACGGTTCGAGCGACTATCGCCGTAGGCCTCCCGCTGGTTCGCTGGGCCTCGTCTATAGCCGCCATTATCGCGGGTATGTCGTGGCCGTCTATCTCTATTACATGCCATCCAAACGCGGCAAACCGTTCACCTATATGGTCAACAGACTTCACTTCGCGGATAGGCCCATCAATCTGAAGTCCATTCCAGTCCACGAATATAGTCAGGTTGTCCAGCTTCCTGTGGACAGCGGTCATAGCGGCCTCCCACACCTGACCCTCTTCGATTTCGCCATCACCTAAGACGGCATAGACGCGCCAATCAGCGCCATCCATCTTCGCGGCAATCGCCATGCCGCACGCTGCAGAGAGCCCCTGTCCGAGGGATCCTGTGGACATGTCCACGCCCGGCGTCTGATTCATGTCGGGATGCCCCTGGAGATAACTGTCGATCCTTCTCAAAGTAATCAGATCATCCACCGGAAAGTAACCTGCTTCAGCCAGTGCGGCATAAAGCACGGGAGCGGCATGTCCCTTCGACAACACGAATCTATCGCGGCCAGACCATGTCGGATCATCCGGACGAATCCTCATCTTGTTGAAGTAAAGCACAGTCACAATGTCAGCAGCCGACAATGAGCCTCCAGGGTGACCAGATGATGCGGCGCCAACCATGCGAATTACATGCTTGCGGATCTCGCACGCCTTAGCGGCGAGTTCCTCTGGGTCTGAGAGCACGACTCTTTTCAACGTCATCAACTCCTTCTGCTCTTGCGAAAAGCCTCACCCATGACTGCAAAGACGAATGCGGGTAAAGCCGTCATCCTCTTTGCTCTGCGAGGTTCTGATACTAGCCTATATAACCACTCCAAGCCCAACTTCTGAAAGGCAGCGGGCGCCCGCTTCACACTTCCGGACATCACATCGAAGGAGCCTCCGACTCCTATCCATACCGCGCATGGCGCCATCTGGCGCGCCTTCGTTATCCATTTTTCCTGCTTTCCCGCTCCCATTCCCACAAAGACGAAGTTAGGGGCGGCATCGCGAATACAGCGGAGAACTTCCTCCTCCTCGGCATCTGAGAAATAACCGTGCCAAGTTCCTGCAATCTTGAGGCCAGGGAATTCCTTGCTCATGTTCTCTGCAGCTGCCTCGGCGATGCCAGGTGCCGCGCCTACAAGGAAGAATGACATTTCGCCTCCAGCCGCCGAGCGCATCAAATTCGTCGCCAACTCTATCCCAGGCACCCTCCCCGGAGGCTTGTATCCGAGGATTCTCAGCCCGCGCACCACACCCACGCCATCTGGAACAACCAAGTCAGCCCCGCGGATAACATCAGCGAGTTCAGCATCGCGCTTGGCTGCAAGCGCCATCTCGGGGTTTATCGTCACCACATGGGCTCCCAAGCCTAAAGCAGCACGCTCCATCAATATGGATACTGCATCATCCATGCCAATACAGTCCACCGGCGACCCAAGAACTGACGCCCTCATATAGTCTTTGCCTTCCTCCGCTTGGGCTTTCATTCTTTCTGTCACGGGCTTGTCCAATATAGGGGAAAGCGAGATGCTCGCAGCCGCCTTCGCCTGCTCTCTTATGGTCGGCATAATCTCCCTCAACCTCGCCCTCGTTTCATCCCTAGATGCCCACGCACCGGCAATCGCCGCGTAGAGTTGATCAGCTGACGCCCCCACTTCCACTATGTACGGTTCCGACACGCGTTGGCAGTGCGCCCGAATCTTAGGATCGTAGTCTATTGCGACAGCGGGCACCCCTGCATTTGCGGCAAATATCAGAGAGTGCAGCCTCATTCCCACCACCATCTCAGCTCGGGATATCAACCCAAGCACTTCCTCCGGCACCATGTCACACGAGATAACAGCAGGACTTTTTCCGCCGACCCTACATTGATCTGCAATTCGGTGAGCCACCTCAAGATCGCGGTCAGGCTGGAACGCCAGGAAAACAGGGCATATGCCCAGTTCCGATACTGCACGGTCGATGGCTAACGCATATTCAGCCTCGCGACCATCAAGCCCCGGCCATGGCCTCAAACAGAACATCACCGTATTCGGTGCTTGAACAGCCATGGC
>MTKW01005859.1_pt1 | contig 10221 bp, 7 predicted proteins | sample 1042761 | NCBI WGS metagenome assembly MTKW01 (sample SAMN06205366, study PRJNA360243) | anaerobic digester metagenome | biome: Wastewater treatment plant; feature: Anaerobic digester sludge; material: sludge; isolation source: anaerobic digester fed with sludge from wastewater treatment plant ...
TCCAGCGATGCCCGTAGCACGGCAATTGAACAGACTACCCGTCATTCCGAAGGAGCACAGCGACTGAGGAATCTTAAGATCCTTCGGGCAAAGCCCTCAGGATGACAACGAAGAAGAGTTTTTGGAGCAATGGTGTGAAGGGCCCGGGCCCAATTGCTTCCGTTGCCATATTATGTATTCATGCCTTATAATAAACAAAAGGCTTGTTCTGAAAGGACACGGAGAATCGAACCAAGAACCGTATAGACCAAAGAGTATTAGAGGAGGGATATGAAATGCAGGACTTCGAAAAACTGGGCGTGTTTTACTTAGGAAAAGAGTACGACTTAGAACAAAAGCAACTGCAAGAAAAGCTGGTTCTCTACAAATCCAAGGATTTGACAACCCACGCGGTCATAATCGGTATGACGGGAAGCGGAAAAACCGGATTGGGCATAGGAATAATAGAAGAAGCTGCTCTGGACAATATTCCGGTGATTGCCATTGACCCTAAAGGAGACTTAGGGAACTTAGCTTTGACTTTTCCCGAACTGCGCGGGGAGGACTTTCGCCCCTGGATAAACCTACATGAAGCATCCAACAAGGGCGTCCCTGCGGACGAATATGCCAAGTCACAGGCGGAATTGTGGCGCAAAGGACTGGCTGATTGGGGTCAGGACGGGAAGCGTATTGAGAAATTCCGGAATGCAGCTGATATTACCGTCTATACACCGGGTGGATCGGCAGGCCCCGGAGTGTCAGTACTACGATCTTTTGACGCACCGCCGCCGGAAATAAGAAATGACAGGGATGCATACAGGGACCGCATCCAGATTACCACCACCGGTTTGCTGTCCTTGATAGGATTGGACGGGGATCCATTTACAAGCCGGGAACATGTTTTAGTTTCGAACATTATCGAACACGCATGGAACTCAGGACAAAGCCTTAGCCTTTCGGAGCTGATCAATGCTATCCAAGCACCGCCCATGGATCGGGTTGGGGTAATGGACATGGAGAGCTTCTATCCCTCTAAAGACAGGTTCTCATTGGCCATGATGCTTAATAACCTACTGGCTTCACCCAGTTTTAAGGCATGGTTGGAAGGAGATCCACTGGACGTTAATCGCTTCTTGTATAACGATGAAGGCAAACCGCGCGTTTCCGTCTTTTCCATTGCCCACCTTTCCGACAGCGAGCGAATGTTTTTTGTGACGATGCTTTTAAATGAAGTATTGTCCTGGGTTCGCAGCCAACCAGGAACCGGCAGCCTAAGAGCTCTCCTTTATATGGACGAGTTGTTCGGTTACCTGCCGCCAACTGCCAATCCGCCGTCTAAGGTTCCCCTGCTGACGCTACTCAAGCAAGCGCGGGCATATGGATTAGGGTTGGTGCTGTCCACTCAGAACCCTGTGGACCTAGATTACAAGGCTCTTTCCAATGCGGGCACATGGTTTATCGGACGGCTACAGACGGAAAGGGACAAAGAGAGAGTCTTAGCCGGTTTAGAAGGAGCACTTGCCGGAGGCAAATTTGACCGCCAGCACACAGGGCGGATTTTGGCGGGACTTGGACAGCGCATCTTTTATCTTCATAGCGTGCATGAAGATGAGCCTGTTATTTTCAGCACCAGGTGGGTCCTTTCCTATTTGGCNNGCTGCCCCCGTCCTCGATCCGAAAATACAACAAGTATATCTTCCCGTGGACTACGGAGTCACAGATAATGTAACATATGTGCCTTCTGTAATTGGCGTGGCCGACGTGCTTTATGATAACGCCAAGCACCAAGTTGCAGCCTCCAAGAGTTACACACTGGTCGCCCCACTTCACGACGGACCGGTAGCACTTGATTGGAGAGAAGCTAAGTCAATAGAACTGGATCTGCGTGATCTTGATGCAGAGCCTGTAAGAGGCGCCTCTTTTGCCAATTATCCTAACGCTGCCGCCAACGCCCGCAGCTATGACAGCTGGAAGAAGCTTTTTGCCCAGTTTATTCGCACAGACCTTCAGCTAAAGTTGTTTTCAAGCCCCACACTAAAAGTGGTTTCTGAGGTTGATGAAGATGAACGGGACTTTCGCATACGCCTGCAACACCTAGCCCACGAAAAGCGCGATGAAGCTTTAGATGCCCTCAGAAAGAAATACGCCTCCAAAATAAACACCCTTGAAGATCGCCAAAGACGGGCTAAGCAGGCACTGGAAAAGCAGAGTACCCGGGCAGCCCAAAAGAAAATGGACGCTGCTGTCTCTACCGGTGCTGCAATATTGGGTACACTCTTCGGACGAAAAAGCATGAGCGCAACTTCCATCTCCAGGGTTGGCACTGCTGTTAAAAGCACAACCCGTGCTTTTCAAAGCGGTGAAGGAATTGCTCAGGCTGAAGAAACGCTCCGGTCAGTTGAAGCTCAGCTCGAACAACTGGAGTCGGAACTTCAACAGCAAGTGGAGAAAATATCCGAGAGCTACGACATGTTGGAAGAAAAACTGGAAGAGGTTCAAATCAGAGCTACCAGCGGAAACATTGCCGTGCACTTGGTTGGCCTGGCATGGTGTCCCTCTCCAAAAGGCCAGGGCCTAGCATAGCATCATCCAGTCAAAAGCATGTTTCTTTCAAGTCCTTCTAGGCAGCTATGACGAGAAACCCCCTGTGGAGCAATTGCCTGAACCGCTCCAAGGGGGTCTTTTCCTGCTCCCGCGATCTCAGTGACAGTTGTCAGCAGAGCAACTATCTCTACAACCGTGCCATGTCATAAAACTGCAAGCCCAAATCTTTATTGTTCCATTGCTTATCAGTTCCAATAATTGCACATTCCGTAGCCTTCGCCGAAGCTATTATTAAAGCATCGGGCAGCTGCTTGTGCACCTGCTCAAATTGCTCTTCCGTGATCAAATACATCCTGCCCAGCGTTCTTTCTTCCCTATTTTGCTGAGGATCAATGAAGGCAACACCGCCTCCGTTCCAAGAGTTGGATCTATTACCGAAGTATAGCCTGTGATGAATCACGATAGGCCTGTCCTTTATAGGCTCGCTCTTGTCTGCACAGCCCTTATAATCCTTGTTGTTAAGTTTGCAGAATCCACCCTTAACATAAAAGAGGAAGCGTTCTTTACTTAGATTAGAACCATAACAAGCGTACCACACATACTTATCAGTCATAATTTTCGCCTCCCTTGCATTGTCACCCATTCCAGGGCTGAGCACCAAATTCTACCTTGTCCTCCAGGCGAACCTCTCCGTTCCAAACATAGACATAAGCAGTAGTCTTAGTGTCACCTAACCAAACCTCAGCTGCTTGGCGGTTGTAAAGTCGCCCGTTACCCTCCAGAATATCCAATCGTTCCAAAGTCCCACCGTCAATCTCATAAAGCTCGCCCAGCACTTTTTCCTCTAAGTCCGGATACCCGGAAAAATGCCCAGGTGAAACAGAGCATATCCCGGCAAAACAGCCTGGCCTAAATATTTTTGCTCCTTTAGGTATCGGTCGTGGTTAGAGCGATCTTTCATCAAGGTTCCATATACAAATACCCTCATCAATTCAACTCCCCCCAAAATATCTAGTTTCTTCTATTCAATATCTCCACCACACTGTCTCTGATCTGGAAATCGGAGGCAGGAAATGAACCTCTTTCGTCTAAGTTTATAACGGGTCTCTTCACCTGGTTAATAAACACCGAGCAGCAGTTTTTGTCAGCAGCCCCACCTAGTTTGCTCGTAACAAGACCTAACTCAACAAGCCCATTGAGCCTGAATTTCAAAGGGCAGTGGATAATAATCAGTAATGAGCTATAGCGGAGTTGAAGAATATGAACCGCATTCAATTAGGTTGGATTGATTACTCTTCCGAACACCGAAATAAAGTACTGGCGGTGCTGAGCCTCCTTACAGCTCCAGGGGCCGTGGATGAACTGGGTATCGGACAAATCCGTGACGGGTTTGCGGATCTGCTATTCCCCGGCACGTCTACTATACATACCCGGGCGAAGTATTTCTTCCTCATACCTTATCTGTGCATGGAGCTGGAACAGCAGCGCAGCCTTGCGCCGAAGTCTTTCCTTCGGAAGCTTAACGAGATGGAATTGGATCTTATTGAACCCCTGAAAAATAGTGGGGAGACAGGCGTGATTGGAGCCACCGCAGGCAGGGGACTAAAACGGAAGCCTTCCAGCATTTATTGGACTGGACTGCGTACCTTGGGGATTTTTCGCTACCCGCATCTGTCTCTGGAGGACTATGCCCGGACAGTTTGTGCTGTAAATCAGGAACTGGCAGCCCAAAGGGCCCTGGGCCAAGGCACCGGCGATGAGCAGGCTCAAGATGATCTAGATGCTTACCAGAGCCGGGTTCCCGGCGGTTTTTGGCGCTGTCTGCCGCCACCGAAAGACTGGCAAAAACACGTCACCATCCAGCTGACGGCTGAAGAAGCAGCTTATCTCAAAGATCGAATTAATAAGGCACCCTTGACCCGAAATTCCCTCTTGGCCTATCTGACCAACCAAGACCCGGAAAAAATCCGGGCAATTGATCGGATTGAAGATCTGGGGCGGGTATTTCCTTTGCCGGATTCGATTCGTCATGTCTATGATATGGCAATACGTTTCTCCGATTTTATCTATGGCGCAACTTTGCGTTACAATGTGATACTTTCCACCGGAGAAAACAACGCGGCACTCAATCTCTGGGAAGCATGGCGCCAATCGCCTTTCGCCACTCTTGCCTTTGACGAATACAATCCTGATGAAGCTATGGATTTTCTGCGGATAAGCAATTACCGGTTACGTAGATTTCTGAGGCGATGGTGTGAAAGCTATCGGGCCGGCGATATTGAAACCGTGGATGAACTGATTGTGCAGCGCGAGATTGAGATTAAGTCGCGGGATCGGGCTAAACTGCGCAACCCTTCTGTGTACGTCTATCAGGATGGACACGGGATGCGAGGCGGGAAATTGGATTATCGCTATGGCAATGCCAAAGTAATTCTGGCGGATATTTTTGACGGATTGGAGAAAGCCCATGCTAAGACCATCAAGTGACCGACTAGACTACGGTGATTTACTCATACCGCCGCCGGAATATCAGGCAGATTTTGCCTTAGGCACAACCTACAGCCTGGATTTGGAAGCTCTGGTGGGATTCCCCTTGGCTTTGTTTTTGTCCGAGGAAATGAATGAGAGCCTGTTGAATAATCCTCTGGTGGCACTGGAAGGCTTGCGCCGCAGCTCCCAACGGATTGCGGTTTTATGCCAAGGTGGTCAGATCAAAGTACCGCAAAATCGAAATGCCGCCTTCTCCCTCTTAGAAAACAGTGTTTTCGAAGTGGTACTGCCACAGTATCGATCTTTTCATCCCAAGACTTGGCTAGTTCGCTATCAGGATCGGGAAAACCAGCCTCTTTACCGCCTGTTGGTTTTGAGTCGCAACCAAACTTTTGACAGAAGCTGGGACCTGGCAGTCTGTCTGGAAGGAAAACCGGCTGAAACACCGGAGGACGCCGCAGCGGCCACCAAACAAAACCGGCCTTTAATCGCTTTTGTAGAGTATCTGCGGGCTAAAGTCAAAGACCGCAAGAAACGTAATCAAATATCCCAAATGCTAACAGAACTGGTACATATTCGGTTCGACACCAATGACCCGAACTACCCTTCTTTCTCCTTTCTCCCCTTGGGAATTCCTCAATATGAAAAGCAGCCGAATGGACTGTTCGAAACCTACAAAGATCTGCTTGTTATCTCCCCGTTTATCAGCAAGGGTAAGGTGCAGCAGTTGAGTAACCTGGCCCTGTCCAACTCCACTCGCACGTTGATCACCCAACGGAAAGAAATTATGAAACTACCCCCGGAACTGCTGAAGGCATTTGATGTTTATGCCATGAAAGAAGCGGTGGTAGAAGGAGAGGAAGGCCTGAGCGGCGACGACTTAGATTATGAAGCCTATCAAAACCAGGACATCCATGCCAAGTTTTACGCCCGTTCTAAATACGGACAGCACTTGTTTTTCGTTGGTTCAGCCAACTGCTCTGAGCGCGCTTTTGGCGGCAATGTTGAGTTTTTGCTGCAGTTGCGTTATCGTAAACATGGATTTAGGATCCAGCATTTGCTGGACGACTTATTCGGCGCCGATGAAAGAGAGAATCCCTTTGAACAGATCAAGGAACTGCCGGAAGTCGATGCGCCCCAAACCACAGATACTGATTTGCTGGAAAAGGCCATCCGGCAACTGTGCCGCAGCCGTTCTAGAGCCGAGGTGATACCAGAAGGCTGGCAGTATCGGGTAACCATCAAGTTTAGCCGAATTCCACAAGACATAGACTTTACCATTGCTTCCTTAACGGGGCTACAGCCCGTGAAGCTGAAACAGACAACTAGCCTCCCTCTCTTTCCACTGGAGCAGCTAAGTGAGTTTTACCAGGTGACAGCCAGTAAAGAAGGTGCCTCTTTGGCCCGGATAATCAAGATCAGAACCATCGGTATCCCCAAAGAACGATACAAAGCAATCTTTAAGTCCGTTATCCGCGATCGCGAAACCTTTATGAAGTACGTGGCCTATCTGCTGTCCGACAGCTGGCTTCTTTCAAGCCTGGAGCAGATGGGAACCGATCGGTTGGGTAAAGGCAAGTGGGCCGCCGGTTGGTTGCAAGGGCCGGTTCTGTACGAAAATATGCTAAAAACTGTGGCCCGGGAACCGGAACGCTTAAATGAGATCGACCGCGTTATAGAGCTAATAGATGACCCGGAAATCATTCCGAACTCCTTTTATCAGTTATATCAGACTTTTACTACGGCAGCAAGGAAAGTGAAAAAAAGTGATTGACCTGGCAGAAAAAGAAAAAGGAGTTTTATCAGGGTTGAAAGACTTTCAGCTGGCAACGGTGAACAGGGTGTACGATTTGTTTCGGCAAGGATTTCATCGAGTGCTGGTGGCTGATGAAGCAGGCTTGGGTAAAACCCTTGTGGCCAAAGGCGTTATTGCAAAAATGGCCAGCTATCATCAAACAAGACCGCAGAAAGACTTGTTTAAGGTGGTCTATGTCTGCTCTAATCAGAACATTGCCGAGCAAAATCTAAGAAAGTTGAAAGTCCATGCAGACGTTAAGGTGGATGGACTTTCAGACACTCGGTTATCGATGCAGCATCTGAAAATCTACGGGCAAATGCACGATCCAAGTATACGGGAAGGCTTCGTGCAGCTTATCCCGTTAACACCGGGCACCTCTTTCTCCATGACAGGCGGTTATGGCAGTGTGCTTGAACGAGCGCTCCTTTATGCCATTTTCCGGCGCATTCTATTCTTTACTCCTTATTTACCACAGCTGGAAGAACTGATGATGGCCCATGCCACCAAGGGCTGGCCAGGTTGGTCGCGTTGGTTTGAGCAACTGGTGGTCGAGGTGGATGAGAAGAGTGGCGGAACTTACTTAGGTCATATGCTGGCCAACGTAACTGCCTGCCTTAAGGCCGATCCGGAGCTGCTGCAGCTGGCTGAAACGGTGTTTACTTCAATTGAGGCCGTTGGTTACCGCAATACGCCAAGGGCAAATTACCTGATTCTGCGCTGGCGCAAAATGATGGCTGAAATCAGTGTGGAGATGATGGATGCTGACCTGGTGATCATGGACGAGTTTCAGCGTTTCCCTGAACTCCTTAGGCTGGACGAAGATAACGAAACGGCTATGCTGGCTCGCCGGTTTTTCAGCCCTGACAAAGACAAAGAGCACCATCCGTACATTCTCCTGCTGTCAGCAACCCCCTATAAACTATATTCCACCCTGGAGGAGATCCAACGAAACCGAAAAGACGAACACTACCAGGAGTTCATGGAGGTAATAGGTTTTCTCTTTGAGCACCAGGCGGACCTGCGCCAAGAGTTCAAGACTGCTTGGACAAACTATTCCACGACATTAAACGAAATCACCGGTGGCGACGCAGCACTCATAGTAGCCCGTAAGCAACGGGCAGAAGAATGTCTGTATGATGGTGTTTGTCGAACTGAGCGCATCAAGGTACCCGGAGCTTCAGAGTTAATTCAGGTGGAAACCGGGCACAGGCCCCTGAAAATCCACGAAGATGATATCCTAGCTTTCGTAGAAATAGACCGAGCGCTTTCGGAGTTAGGATTAAGCGGTGCAGCTTCGGTGGAATACATTAAGTCCGCACCTCTCATCATGTCGTTTATGCAGCACTACAAGCTAAAACAGAATCTGCAAGATAAAATAAAGACAGCGCCGGAGAAACTATCCCTGCTGAAAAGCCGGCGATTGTGGGTAAGCCGGCCTAAGATTGCCGGATACAAAGACCTAAAGGTAAGCCATGCCCGCTACAACAGGTTGAAGGAAGTAGCGCTGCCACCTCAAGCTGAAAAGCTGCTGTGGGTGCCGCCGGCTCTGCCCTATTATCCGCTGGGCGGACCATTTAATAATCAAGAGGGTTTCTCCAAGACATTGGTATTTTCGGCCTGGGAAATGGTTCCGCGGGCTATAGCCACCTTATTGTCCTATGAAGCAGAACGTTTGACCATCGGCAAACTAATTAGAAAAACACCCCGCACCGGACACGAGAGCCGTAGCTATTTTGCCAAAAAGCGTTTTCCGGCACCCAGGATTAGATTTGCCCTTAAAGATAACAAGCCAGAGAACATGAATTATCTTTGTCTTTTGTATCCCTCGGCCTCACTGGCCTCCCTTTACAACCCAATTGACGCCACAAATCGCAGGTTAAGCCTGCCCCAAATTCGAACCGAAATCGGACAAAAACTCAAAGATCAATTAGAGCAAATGAAATCCCGTGTACAGCGGGGAGATCAGCGCCAGGATGACCGCTGGTATTACGTGGTGCCGCTGCTGATGGATCAGGACCATCCAGCTATGAAGGCCTGGTTTCAAGAGCCGGTATTGCGCAACCTCACAGAAACCATAGATGGAGTCGACGAATATGAGGACGACAAAGGGATTCTTTCCCTGCATCTTCAAGAACTGAAAAGGTTGTATAACGAGCCAGACCTGCTGAACTTGGGCCGGATGCCTGGGGACCTGGTAGAGGTACTGGTTAACATGGCTATGGCATCGCCGGCAGTGTGTGCTCTTAGAATGCTGGATCCGGAGGCTCCTGAAGCCGTGGACTTGGCACTTCAACTGGCAAAAACCGTCGTGGATCGCTTTAACAATCCCGAAGCAATTGCTATAGTAGATTTGTCTTACGGTCAACCGGGAGAAGGGATCTACTGGAAACATGTCCTGCAGTACTGTCTGGACGGAAACCTGCAAGCTGTTTTGGATGAATACTCCCATATGTTGATGGAAGGATATGATTACAGCAAGCAAGATCGGCAAGAGCGCAATCGTGTGCTTACAGCGGACATGATTCGAACCCTCAAGACCCATACTGCCAGTTATATTGTGGATACCTACCAGAATTTCGGTGATCGGGTAAAGAACCCCCACAAAACCAGTCGTAAGGCCCGCCCCATGCGTATGCGTTCCCACTATGCCGTGGGTTTTTATGACACCAGAAGCGAAGGAACAAGCATTCAGCGGAAAGAAAACATCCGGCTAAGCTTTAACTCCCCCTTCCGGCCTTTTGTGCTGGCCACCACCTCTATTGGACAAGAAGGGCTTGATTTTCATTACTACTGTCGCAACATCGTTCATTGGAATCTCCCTTCAAACCCCATCGATCTTGAGCAGCGCGAAGGTCGTATCAACCGTTACAAATGCCATGCCATCCGCCAAAACATCGCCTACAAATATGGGGAAATGCTCTTCCGAAACGACATCTGGCAGGAAATGTTTGACCAAGCCCAGAAAAAAGAAAGCAACTCCAAAACCAGTGAGCTAGTGCCCTTCTGGTGTCTGCCCCAGCAGGGGGATGAATCGCAGCCTTACCAAATTCAACGTATTGTTCCCCTATACCCTCTGAGCAGGGATAGTGCCCGTTACGATCGGCTAATGAAGATTCTCGCCCTCTATCGCTTAAGCTTAGGGCAAGCCAGACAAGAAGAGTTAATCGATCACCTCTTTGAGACCGGATTTGAGGAAATAGGCGACCTGTTTATGAATTTGAGCCCGTACTTTAGAGCCTTGTCATAAGTTCCATACACAAACACCTGTATCAATCCAACTCACCCTCGATAGCCCAGGACTACTCCTGCCCATTCTGCCTAGCTTGTACAACAAACCTGCCGTTTTAACTACTTCAACTTCATCGAGAATGCCAAGGAGGAAATGTCAGCCGTGTTCAAGGACGTGGCGG
>MTKW01038054.1_pt1 | contig 10220 bp, 5 predicted proteins | sample 1042761 | NCBI WGS metagenome assembly MTKW01 (sample SAMN06205366, study PRJNA360243) | anaerobic digester metagenome | biome: Wastewater treatment plant; feature: Anaerobic digester sludge; material: sludge; isolation source: anaerobic digester fed with sludge from wastewater treatment plant ...
GTCCCAAACCATGCGCGCTACCAACTGCGCTACACCTCGGCACCACCGTATTTTAATATAATGGCTTATTGTTGTCCACAACAAGCCCAACCTTTGGGTTAGAAGCAGCTTGTTTTACTTGTCAACCGGTTATGCTGCTTGTCTATTCGGTATATGGTAAAGTATAATATAGGCGGTATTTATTTCGGAGCGGATAAGTAAATTACTTCTTTATTACACGAGCGGAGGAAGATAAGGAAAATGTCAAGAAAATCGACAATCAATATTTTAGCAGGGTGTATGATTTTGTTGTCGGTGATGGTACCTCTTATTCAATTCTTCAGGCTATATTTGCATGAAAGATATTTCAGCGGAAGCACTTGGTTTGTTATATTATCGGTTTTGTGTATGATACTTGCCGTATTGCTGTTCGCAAAAAAAAGCGGTTGGGTTTTTGTTATACTTGTTCTACTTATATGTGCTTATGATACATGCGAGGGTATAAGGGTTTTTAAGTTGGACGGAATGAGAGAACTTACAAGTATACTTGAAGACTACAGTAGATTCTCTTCCTATTTTCATTATGTAGTCGGGCCTGCAATATTCAGTCTGATTAGTTTTGTTATCCCGCTTTTATTGGTCGTAAGTGAAATTTCCAAAAAAAAGAATAATAAGTTTGTGATTATATTATCCGTTATTCTATTCGTCATTATTGTTATTTTCTTTTTTAACGCTTTTTACGGCTTTATCAGTAGACTCTTGCGCAGACACACTGTTCCTTTGATGTCCATTATTTCAGAGTTGTTATATCTTATAGTAACTATCTTTAGACCTATAGGTTTGGCATTAGGTGTATTTTGGTATGTCAATAGAAGCGGGAAATATGATAGGGGCATATACAGCCTTTTTCGTTGATGGTGTGTTGTTACGGGGTCCGGAAATACGTACAATATAAACTATTCAATCTTCTGTCACTTTATAATATAATTAGGGCAAGGTGAGGCATTATCAATGAAAAAGCTGGTGACTGTTAACCCACGTAAAAAAATTAAAGAAATGAGGATGCGTTTTTTTGACAGGGAACTGGATTTTCGCGTCAGACTGTTTAATGTGCTTGCTATTGCCGGTACCGCAATCAGTCTTGCCGCTACCGTAGTAAATCTGATTACCTCGATGTGGGTAAGTGCCGCAGTGAGCGGACTGTTAGCCGTACTGTCCTTCGCACTTACATATTTCACATATAAAACGGGAAAATATCAAACCGGATATATCATTACAATCATTGCTATTTTCATGGTTTTCTTTCCCATGCTGTTCTTTACATCCGGCGGTTACAAAGGAGGTACACCTGCACTGTTCATATTCGCAGTGCTTTTTACCACACTGATGCTGGAGGGCAAATGGGCTATTCTTGTGTCGTTCGCCGAAATTGCGGAATATGTTATTATTGCCGTTATTGCATACAAAAATCCTACACTTGTTACATGGTTTGCCACTGAGTGGGAAATGCTTGCGGACATTATTTTTACTACTATTGCGGTATGTATTGCCTGCGGAACTGTTATATTCTTTCATCTTCGAGAATACGAAGCGCAAAGAATTAAGCTTTAGGAACAGAACGAGCAGTTAAAACACTACAGTGAGGCAAAATCGGTATTCTTGACAACCGTGGCACATGAAATAAAAAACCCCTTGAATGCAATCAATTTATATGCACATGATACCGTTGAGTTGCTTGATGAAAAGGATCCCGATATTAATACGATGAGAGCAAATCAAAATACTATTGAAAAAATGGTCTTGCGTATTGACAGGATTGTTGTTGAACTTATGGATACGGTTGCCATTGAACAGGGGCGGCTCTCTCTTGATCTTGCACCTGTGCGTTTATCTCATCTGTTGCGTGAAACGACAGAAATCTATTTTAACAAGAATAATACCGGTGAAAACCGGCTTATTCTGAAACTTGATGAAAAACTGCCTCCGATTGTAGCGGACAGTGCAAGAATAATACAGGTGGTTACAAATTTGCTTTCCAACAGCATGCAGCATACAAAAAACGGATTTATTATGATTACGCTCAAAGGGAATAGCAAAAGCCAGATTGTTTCGGTTACCGATAACGGCGAAGGAATGAGTGAAGAAATAAAAAGCAAAGTATTTGGCGGATATATTTCGGTGAATAAAGAAAAATGGAGACACGGAATAGGACTCTTTGTATCCCGTCAGATAATAGAAGCGCATGAAGGGAAGGTATGGATTGAGAGCGAGTTGGGCAAAGGGACAACGGTATCTTTTTCTTTACCTTATGGAGAAAAAACAGATGAGTAATACAGAGATTACCATACTTATCGTGGAAGACGAACCGGATATTCTGAATATCAATGCACGATTGCTGAAACGTCGCGGATATAATGTCATTACGGCAAGTTCAGCTGAAGAAAGTTATCGTTGTCTGTCATCCGTAACCCCCGATTTGCTCATTCTGGATATAATGCTTCCCGACGGCAGCGGTTATGATATATGTGAAAGGTTTCGCTCAAAATGCGATAATCCCGTCATATTTTTAACCGGTAAAACCCGTATTTCCGATAAGGTGGAGGGATTGAGGTGCGGCGGTGACTACTATCTTACGAAACCGTACAGCTTTGATGAACTCCTTGCAGTTGCGGACAGGCTCTTAACACGTCATTTCGAAGTAAAAGCCAGACAGGGGCAACCGGAATCTGTTACAAAATGCTCCATCACATTGGATTTCCCAAAAAGAAAAGCATTTGTGAACGGCAAAGACGTAAGCTTAACGGCAAAAGAGTTTTCTTTGCTTCTCTATTTAATGGAAAATGAAGATAAAATCCTTTCACCCGACCAATTATATGAGGCTGTCTGGGGTATGCCGTCAACAGCAGATACACGCACAATTCGCTTTCACATAGGCAATCTGAAAAAGAAAATAGACACTGAAAATGCGGACGACTTTGACATTATTTCGGTTTACGGAAAAGGATATACTTTCTCCACAAAATAAATTGTGAGTTTTTCCTATTAATTCAAAAAACATACTTATTCCTATTATACTTAGCATAGAGGAATGATTTTTTGCTCTGATTATTATTCCTTCAGAGTAACTGTTTTTTTAGGAGATATTTGTTTGAAAATACTTATTGTATGTCGCGATGCGGAGCTTGCAGCTCTGAGCGGAAAGAGTCTCAAACGAAACGGATACGATGTAACCTGTTTGTCGGATATATCGGCGACTGAATCACTGATTAAACAGAAAAACATTCAGCTTGTTGTTGCGGACATTGAAACGGACGAGAAGGAATGTCTGAAATTCTGCGAGACGGTTAAAAAAATAAGTAATGCGCCTAAACTGCTTTTTATAGGCAGAAGCGATGAGGAAGAAAGCGCAATTTTGAATGCCGGTGCCGATGATTGGATAAAAAAGCCATACAGAACACCGGTTTTTCTTGCGCGTATAGCCGCACTGATGCGTCAGAACGGAGAAGATATAAGAACGGAATCTTGAGGAGGTTTATAAGCATATGAGAAAAAGGTTTATTGCATTTATTCTAACATTGGCGATGATTGCCGGTATGGCAGGTTTTTATCCCGGCATAATTGTGTCGGCAGAAGAAGAAGATACAACAAAATATAATAAATACGGACACGCAATAACTTATTCCGCCCATGAAACACTGCATACCGGCGGTAAACAGGTTAAGTTTTTTGATGCCGGATATACCGCTTGGGGGACAGCGCCGGAAGGTACAGCGAACGACGAAGCAAAATCCATGGAATGGCTTAGCAGCAACGGTTACCTTCTCAACCATTTCGGTAATCGCGGCTCAGCGGATAACAGTAAATTCGGCAGCAGTTTTAACAGCAACGGAGAATGGCAGACAAAACTGAAAGGTCCGAGCAATGTTAAAGNNATGTTAAAGAATGGAAAGTTCGGGTTTGGTTTGACGGACTTACCAAACAGGAAGAAAGAGATAAAGGAAATATTTCCGGAATGTATGACAAAGGAGATATTGAGTACTTTTTTGCCTGGGATGTAAAAACCGTTCAGACAAAATGGTGGGGTCAGGACGGTAAGAGTCGTGATGACGGTTATACACAGATTTTCGGTGAAGAGATACACTCCTGGGGAAACCACACGACCGGTTATTTCAAGGAAGATAACAGCGGTCCCCGATTCGGCGATACTGCCGGTTGGAAGAGTGCGGACAAGCTGGACACTCTCTGGTTCAAAGCAACCAGTAATGTGGATGACAATGTGGATTCCGGTTTGTATGCCGCTATGCTTGTAGGCAGAGATATAAAAGGACCCAAGATTAATACCATAAGAGTAACTGCCGATGCGGCAGGAACAAGAGAAGTAACCAACGGTGTAGTATCCTTGGAAACCATTGCAGAACTGGATGCCAAACGTACCATCTATTTTCAGGTAGAGTGGGACGAGCCTGTTTTATACAAAAAACAGAAAGAGGAGAATGCAAATATTGAAAATCTGAAATTGTTTGTTCAGGTAATGGGTATTGCCGGTTCCGGTCAGATAGTGGAAGCCAATTTCCTGAGTTATACATCAACGGATAAAACTCCGAGACCGGTTATGACATTTGAATATCAACTTCCCGACCCGTACAGTTATGATCCCAAAGTTCCTACCGATGAGAACGGATGCTATTATGACTTCAAATGCGTTAATGTATCTATTGATGAGAATAAAGATTTGTGGGAGTGCATATTCGACCTTTCGGGTAATAAATTCGCATCAGTCAATGGAATACAGCCCGATGCTACGAAGAACAAACCGGTTTCAGCTACTTTTTCAAACTATGCCTGTGTGGATTTAAGACCTTTCGGAATAACCGCATTTGAAATTATAGGTGAACGAAACAAGGCGTTTTTGAAAGCATTCCAAAATATTGAAATAAACCTCACATTAAATAAAGCACCCTTTAAGTCATTCACCGAGGATGTTCCTCTTAAGGATTATCCGACGATAACCCTTAATCTTAAAAATAAAAACAATCAATACCTTACATTATCACCTAAAGGAGTTGAAACCGGCAAACAAAAGTCGCACATTGTAAAATACGGTTTCAGGCTTACTTCTTACGATGACGATTATAATATACTGGACGGAGATTTTCTTAAGATTACTTCTATTAATTTCAATAATATATCAAGGTTTAAGGACAGAGGCGGCGGCACCTTTATGACTTATATACCGCAAGACAACGGTGTTCTTCAGCCTACGAATATTCCTCCTTTACCTGCAAAGGATAAACTGAAATTAACACCTTCTCCTAACGGCGAGTTTAAAGTGGACTTTATTGCCCCTGTTATAAATACAACTGTAACCGATGAGGGCAGCGGTATTTACGGAATAAAAGCTTTAGTTGACGATATGTCGTTAGATGGAGCAAAAGCGACAATTACAATCAAAGTCGCAGGAAAATCGGCACCGACTGCATTATTGCAATACCAGAGTACTACTTCCGAGAGTTATCAGGATATTCCCGGAGCCTGGAGAAAAGGTGATGCAGGTACAATGAGCGCATCTTTTGTAGCTCCGGTCAGTAAAGAAGGCGGTGTGACTGCGGCATATGCATATTTCAAGTTACCTAATGACTTGGAAACGAATAAGGTGGATATAACCGTTGCCGTAACGGACAATGCGGGTAACAGAGGCACAAACAAATATACCTTGTGCTCCCCCGGCTGGGACGGTTTTGACAGGTTGGCTCCCAGGTCTTTCGCTTACTTTTGGTCGATGACAGAACAGGTTATACTCAAAACTGAAGATATGGATACCGCCACAGAGTACCGGTACGGTTATTCCCTGAATGATCAGGATGCACCCGAATCGTATTCCGACTGGATACCGCTTACGGTCGGAAAGGAAGCTTTAATTCCTCCACCTCCGAATGAAAGCCTGACACCTCAAGAGATAAATGAAAGAGTAGTATGGATAGAGATAAAAGACTCAAATGGTAATACGGCTATTAAGAAGGCTACCGCTCAATACGACAGAACATATGTTGATATTGAAATTAATAGTGCCGATACCCAGACAACTTATGAAGCGGGGCATTATCCCACTGTGGATTTCACTGTAAAGCATGCAAAGTTTTATTGGTACAGGTGGGCTGAAAGACCTGCCCGCAGTGTAGAGAATACCGAAAGTTTAATAGCAAACGATGCCGGTCAAATTGCGATTGTAAAAAGTCAGGGGGCAAATCTGACTTATGGTAATGAGTCGGTACAGAGGACACTCACATTAACGGATAATGCAATAGTGCAAAAAGTGGATCCCGATACTGAAAAGCTTAAGTATGACAGCACTACGCCGGGTAACACCACACGTCCCATCATGTTGGTAATTATTGCGGAAGACGATGACGGCAAGCGGGTCGTAAAAACGGTGGAGTTTAATACTGTATATGCTCCTCCTATGGTTTCCGCAGTTCAAACCCGTTTTTCCACCAATGACAATTCAGGAAAGCGTGTTGACTACTTAAGAGCGGACGGTAAACTGATATGGCCGACCGATGATGACAGTCAATGGCCGGAGTATTCAAAAGGACAGCCGGTTAATACCCCTAATCTTTTCGGTATTGCTCAGGCTGAATTTGTTATCAGTAAAGATCCCGGAACAGGATTTGACCGCATTGATTTTGCAAACAGCTCTATAACTTTGGAGAAGGTTCTTAGGAGCGAATCTCGTATTACAAGCGGTCATGAAGTAGAACGCACTGTTTTAGAGACATGGAAGTTAAACGAATTGACGTTGATAAATACGTCTGAAGGCAATAAACTCGCTATTGTGGATTTTGACCCGAACAGCGAATATATTTCACACCAATATTATGAGTATAAAGACGGAGAATGCTATACGGCATATTATGAATTTGTATGTAATTTAAGTTATACAAACAATTTAGAATCGACAAAAACGCCGATAGCACACTATTTATTCTGCGATATGCCTACCGGTATTCTTTTTGATATAAATTACGATATCGGCTACCCTTATAACATATACGGAAAATACCCGACTGATAATGTCGAGGCGGTTTTTGATAATGATGGAAATGACATAACCGATAATATTCCCGTTTACCCTATCAATACACTGCCTCATGAAGAGGACGGAAACAATATGTATATCCGTTTCAGTGTTCCCGGAGGAGATTACGGCTACCAGGGAAGTGCATATTACAGATCGCCCATGTTAAACATGGTTGATCCTGCTAACACATATAAATTAGCCGTTCATATAGGAACCGATGCGAACAATCTTTCCGATATTGTTCCTATTAAGACCAATTGGGAATATGACTTTTATGCTGCGGTCAGATCGGACAACTATGCGATACCTTTGGAGCTTTTCGGTAATGATGATGAAGTTCGTGAGGTAACTTTATACTACAAATTTGTGAACCCGGAAAGGGGCTCCGAATCACCTGTTTATGTACTTAAACTTCGTCGCGACAATGTTGCGCCGGTATTTGATGTATTTGTATCCGAAACCAATCAAATGGTAAAAGAGGTACTTGTTAAACTTAACTCGGTTTATGATGTACAGACAGGAGCAGACGGTACGGTTTATGAAGATACACCCGAGCATGTATTGCGCTCGGAAATGTGGTTTGAAGCATGGCGAGACATAACCGAAGAAGAATTTGACAGTATACAGGGGGAGGAATATGACCGGTTCAACAATAGAGATGGCAACAAGAAAAGAGAGCCGGGCGGCAGGTATTATGCAAGAGTGAGACCTGACCAAAACGGATTCTATCATTTCATAACCAACGGATATATTTATTTCAGCCTCGAAGACTATGCGGGCAACTATTTTAAGGTTCTGGTTAACGGCAAGGAGGTCGTTCTGCCTACAGAAGGCGGTGAAACAGACATGAACTGCTACCACATTACCAATGTCGATTGTGAACCGCCCGCTTTTGTTACCGATCCCGTATTTGCTGCGGGTGACGGGAAGTTTACTCTTACGGCAAAAGCGGATCAATCGGTTAACAGGGTGTATCTGAAGTTTGACGACACATACTCGGAATATATTACCGGTTCCGATGCACCTGCAGGTATTGCTCTGTATGATATAAAGAGGGTGCCCGGTCTGTTAAGCGGAGCATTTAATGCGACGACCGGAGATATTAACGCTGAAATATATGTTAAGTACTCCGATACCGTTAAACTCACTTCCGTTACCGTTATAATCGAAGATGCCGCCGGTAACCGGACCGAGTCTCCGTATGTTTTCGGTGAACCGATAGCGGGCAAAAAAGCGGAAATAACAAACCCGCAGAATGCCGACGGATTACCTGTATATAACTACGGCGAGACACTTACCTTTAATGTACCGGTTAAGATTGTAGGTTTGAGCGGCAATTATGCAACATCACACAACAATCTTGCAATATATACAAACGGAAAAACAAGTATCAGTTATATCAACCTGTTCGGTGATACCGAAACAAAAGATATCTATGCCAATATTTTCGAATCGGCATTTGCACACACTTTGAAGTTCTATTCAAATAACGTGGAAATATCACCTGACACACCTGTAAATACCGATGTTACCGTGAAGATTGACACAAGCAAAACTTCCAATCTGACAGTCGAAGGCGGAATCAGCGAAATTAAAGCTGTTACGAACGGTTTATTGACCTATTCTCTTACCAATACGGAATTAGGGCAGACTGAAACATTCAGTATTCCGATAGTGAATATTGACAGAACGGCTCCCGATGCAAGCGTATCACTGGAATTGGAAACAGAAACGGATATTCAAACCGGTGCTTCACTTGTTTATTCCGCGACATATGTGATTTTAGGCTACTCGGAAGATGATGTAACCTTGATAGCCAATGCGGACGGATCGGCACCTTCATATGTCACTTTTGATGCAAATTCGGTGAACAGAACATACACATTCCGTTTCCGTGATGCAGCGGGAAACGAAGGTTCATATACGGTGGATGCTTCAAATATAGTATTTACAGAAAGGACCGATAAGAAAATAGCAGGTTACCGTCTGACATATACCGTACCTTCCGATAACGGTTTCAGTACCTTGGGACAGTTCAAAAAAGGTGAAGAAATAACCGGCCTCGGTTTGGTTAACATGGCAGTATCGGTAAGAATAGAGACACTTAACGCAGCCGGTGATGTTGTTTCATCTATCATTACCGCAAATGACGGCTTACCGCAAGGTGTATCGGTATATAACAAGCAAAAACTTGTCATGTTCACTACGGAAAGTGATGAGGACAGAGTTGTTAACTTAACCCTTACGGGTACGGGCACGGATAATGATTTTACCGTTCCGGTTAAGCTTTGTGCAAATACAATGGACTTAACCGCTCCTTCCGGCACCGTTTATTACAAAGCGGACGGTCTCAATGTTAAGGCATATCTTGTCACACAGGATACCGATATTAGAGACGACGGTATAAGTGTAACGGGCGCAAAGACCGACGGAACACCGTTTGAACTGAAGCAGGATGTCGACGGATACTATGTCGAACTGGATATGAACGGTACAGGTAAGTTTGTTCTCATGGACAAAGCCGGAAATGTAGGAAATGTTCTTATTGCCGTTTTGACCATTGATACCGAAGCGCCGAAAGTTGTACTGGAGGGTTGGCAGAGCATCTTTGATGCAAATGCAAGCGATAAAGAACTTCTGAGACAACTTCTTGAAACACCCACAAACAGTTCCATAAAAGTGTTCATTACATGTAATGAAATGCTGAAGAATACAGAAGTAACGGCTTACGAAAATGATGAAACTACCAATGAGCTTCAACCTACAGATGATTATGTTACAGCTGTTACAAGCGGACCTACGGTGGTTGTGGAATTCAAGCAGAATTGCCGTGCTAAACTGGTAATCTATGACTTAAGAGGTAACGGGCTGACACTGTGGCGTCCGGATGACGGACCTATTGCCTCAATTGACAAAGAAACTCCCAAACCTGCAGTCGGTTATCCTGAACGTAATATAATTGATAATAAAGAAGAGATTAAGTACGTTTTTGCAAACGGCGAGCCGGTAATGTTGTTGCAGAACCATGAGAACGGATACAAAAACCAACACACTATTACATTCGAGGAAAACGGTCCGCAGACACTGAACTTTGCCGACAGAGCGGGTAACGTATATACCGACCATCTGGTAATATCGCAAATTGACGATCTCGCTCCCAATG
>MTKW01010141.1_pt1 | contig 10219 bp, 9 predicted proteins | sample 1042761 | NCBI WGS metagenome assembly MTKW01 (sample SAMN06205366, study PRJNA360243) | anaerobic digester metagenome | biome: Wastewater treatment plant; feature: Anaerobic digester sludge; material: sludge; isolation source: anaerobic digester fed with sludge from wastewater treatment plant ...
TAGTAGCAACTGGTGCTTCTCCTCTGGAGATTGAAAGTCTCCCTCTTTTAGGGGGAGGGAAATTTCCCCGGGTTTATAGTGGCTGGGATATAGAAAGAGGCTTAAACGAAGGTATTATTTCCTCTTTTCGAGATTTCTCGTCTTTAGCTTTTATCCAGTGTGCTGGATCTCGAAATTTCAAAGAGAAACGGGGTTATTGTTCTCAAGTTTGCTGTCGTTATGCTTTGCGTATAGCGGAAAATCTGAAATTTTCCTATCCTCAAATTAACATCGATTTTTATTATATGGATTTACAAATTTTGGGAAAGAAAAAGGGGAAATTATGGGAAATAGCCGATAAAGTTAATTTAATTCGTCATCTACCTTATGAGGTAAAAGAGGGGGAGGGAAAATTGTCTTTAGTTTTTGAAGAACAGGGAGTGGAAAGAAAAGATTACGATGCTGTGATTCTTTCAGTGGGAATGATTCCTTCCTCTGGCACTAAAGAAATAGGAAGGTGGTTAGGGCTCAACTTTGATTCTACTGGTTTTATAAAATCTTACGGTGAGGGACACACCTCTTGCAAGGGAGTTTTTGTATGTGGTACAGCTTGTGGTCCTAAAGACATTGAAACCACCCGGGAAGAAGCACAAATGGTAGCAGAAGAAATCTGGCGGGTGTGGAGAGGATAACTTTGAGTAAACTTCTCTGGTTAATAGATGATGCTCTCCCTTTTCCTGATTTTCTAATAGAGGAAATGGAGAGAAATAATGGTTGGAAGATAGAGGTAAGATATTGGGAAAACAAACCCGATAGTTTTATCGACTACGATAGGATCTTCATCCTGGGGAACAGTCTTTCCTTTCCTCAAGAAAGGTTATCTTTGCTTTCCTGGGAGTGGGGAGTTAATCCTTCCAGAATTCAAGTTTTCCCCGGAGAAGAAGTTAGAATTATTTTTCCGGAGTCTTTTCTCTCTATCCTCGAAAAATTTATCGTTCGGTCTCTGTCGCAACCCCTTTTTCCTCTTGAAGCACGGATGGTAATACCAGAAAATAGAGTTTTAGTTTTGCCTCAAGCATCTCCAGCACTGGAAAAATCTTTAAAAGAGAGAGGTATAGATACAATAATTCCTCCTCCTTCTTTTTCTCTCCGGCGAGAGGGAGTAAATTTTTATCTTTCTCCCTCCGGGGAAAGTGTCGGGGCAGTGATAGTGTTGCCTTCTGAAGAAAAAAAACCTCCAGTTTCTTTTTCTTCGCAAATTCAGGATACTCGGCGATTGGTGAACCTGGAGTTTATGAAAAAGCAAGTAGAAGAAAATAGATTTACAGGAGAGACCATCATTTTCATTCTCCCCAAAAAGGGCGTAAGTGAGGAAGAATGGTCTCAGGTATTCCATCTCTCCTGGCTTTTAGCGCAAAGAGACAGAGCGGAGGTTTTAGTTTTAGTAGAAGAAGTTTTAGTAGCCGGAGAAGGCTTAGAAAAAGAATACCGAATAGCGCGCTCTTCCGGGGTTATTTTTGAAAAAGTAGATTTTTCAAATCTCCTTACCCAACCTACTTTAGACATGCGAGGGATAGAAGTAGAGCTCACTACTGAGCGAGATAAACTGAGGCAAAGAATAACGGCTAATTGGCTGGTTTTCCTGCCTGAGAGGAATATTCTTCCTTTTGATCTGGCTCCTTTCTTTCGGGGAGATAAAATAGAAGGAGAAATCTTGCCCCTTGAAAACCCCAATATTTCTCCTTTTTCTTCGGGAATAGAAGGGATTTTTATTTCTCTTCCCGGAGAAGAGGAGAAGTTTTCTCAAGCAGTAGAACAATACTTGAGAAAGGGAATGGTAAGAGAGATAGGTAGAATAGAGGTAGATGAGGAAAAGTGTGTTCTGTGTCTTACTTGTTTGCGCACTTGCCCCTGGGGGGCTATAGAAATAGAAGAACAAAAAAAGAAAACCAGGATAAACTGGGAACTCTGCCACCTCTGTGGACTCTGTACCTCTTTCTGCCCCGCTCATGCCATCGAAGCAAAGGGTTTATCTCTTGAGGACTGGATATCTGTGATCTCTTTAGGAGGAAAAAGATGAAAGTAGTAGCTTTGGGTTGCGATAAAAGTGGATACCCTGCTCTTCTTCGATGGGGAGAAAAAGAGTTGCTACCTTTTGAGGAGGTAGAGGTCTTTTCTATCCCCTGTCTGGGTTTGGTAACTGAGGAAATGATTTTTCAAATTCTGGAAAATAGTGATGCCCTGCTTTTAGCTGGTTGCCCCTTAGATAGCTGTCACAATCAAAAAGGAAGCCGAGGAGCTTATCTCAAAACAAAAAGAGTAAATTCTCTTTTACAGGAAGCTGATATTTCCAAAAAAGTGGCCATAGCCTTTGTCACTTCCGGTAAAGTTGGAGAAATAGAAAAAGTAAGTGAGGAGTTTATCTGGAGGGAAAAATGATCATAGCTGAACGAAAGCCGATAAAAGAAATTTTTTCATTTTTAGTGCCAGGAGAGAAAGTATTAGTTCTGGGTTGCGGGACTTGCGTTACAGTCTGCATGTCGGGAGGAGAAAAAGAAGCTCGGGAGCTTTCTTCTCTTTTGCATCTCAAGGGATGGGAAGCAGAAGATTCCACTATAGAGAGACAATGTGAGCCGGAGTTTAATCTGAAAGCCAAAGAAGAAATAACACACGCGGATACGATAATTTCTCTGGCCTGTGGAGTGGGGGTGCAGACTTTAGCTGAGTACTTTCCGGAGAAAAAGATTTTTCCGGGCCTCAATACTACCTTTATGGGTATGCCCAAAGAACAGGGTCTATGGGAAGAGCGATGCTGGGGTTGTGGGAATTGTACCGTACATCTTTTCGGCTATATCTGCCCGGTTACTCGTTGTGCTAAAAGTCTTTTGAATGGACCCTGTGGAGGCTCGAAAAGTGGCAAATGTGAAATAAAACCTGATAGAGATTGTGCCTGGCAGCTTATCTACGATCGGCTGAAGAAAGAAAATAAACTGGAGGTCCTCTATGCCATTCAGCCTCCTCGGGATTGGTCTACTTCTCACTACGGGGGACAGAGAAAGATGATACGAGAGGATGTCCGGTTATGAGCGCTTTGCAAGAAATCCTTCGTCGGGGAGAATTTGCTGTTACGGCGGAAGTTGGGCCTCCCAAAGGGGTAAATCGAGAGGTAATAGAGAAAAAATGTGATGGGCTCCGTGGTTTTGTGGATGCGGTGAATATCACCGATAACCAGACTGCCATTGTTCGTCTCTCCAGTTTTGCCAGTTGTCTGATAGCTAAAGATAAGGGGATAGAGCCTGTGATGCANNGCCTGGGGAGTGGAGAATTTTCTCTGCCTCAGCGGAGACCACCAGAGTATGGGAAATCACCCTCAGTCCAAAAATGTCTTTGATGTGGATTCTATACAGCTTCTCCAGATTTTAAAAAATATGAGAGACGAAAAAGTTTTCCAGAATGGGGAACCCCTAAAAGGGGAAATAAAGGCTTTTTTAGGAGCAGGAGCCAGCCCTTTTGCTGACCCTCTGGAATTCCGGGTGATTCGCTTAGCTAAAAAAATCTCCGCCGGAGCACAATTTATTCAAACTCAGGCAGTTTTTGACCTGGAAATTTTCTCCCGGTTTATGGAAGAGGTAAGAAAAGCGGGCCTGGATAAAAAAGCTGCTATTTTAGCGGGGGTGATTCCGGTTAAATCTCTTTCTGCTCTGCGTTACATGCAAAATGAAGTTCCGGGAGTGGTGGTTCCCGATTCTTTAGTAGAGAGAATGAAAAAAGCTAAAGACCCCAAGGAGGAAGGAGTAAGAATTTGCGCGGAAACCATTGAACAGCTGAAAAAGATAGAGGGAGTGAGGGGAGTGCATATTATGGCTATATCCTGGGAAAGCATAGTTCCAGAAATAGTAAAAGAGGCCAATCTGTATCCTCGCCCGGAGAGGAGCTGAGATAATGGTCGTAGATTATCAATTTAAATACCAGGTAGCAAATCGCCCGGGAGGGGAAGGATTATTAGTTTGCTTTTCCTGCGGTATCTGCACTGCCGGGTGTCCGGTAGCAGAGGTAGAAGAAGGTTTTAATCCCCGGCGTATAATTCACCAGGTGCTTTTAGGAGAGAGAGAAGGTGTTTTGCGGTCCAAATTTATCTGGATGTGCGTGGGATGCTATCGCTGCACTGCCCATTGCCCTCAAGATGTAGAGTTCACGAATATTTTGAGAGTTTTGCGAGAAATGGCCACCGAAGAAGGTTATGTAGATACCCACTGGATAAAAATGGTAGAGGATATAGACCGAAAGACCCAGAAGCTACGCCGAGATTTGATTGATTACCTGTGGGAAGAGAAAATTCCCTCCTTTCAAGAATATGTAGATTTGTACCAGGAGGAAGTCCGGAAGCTCTCCTGGGTGAGAGAACAAGGAGAAAAAGAGAATGACCGAAAATAAAGTGGGTAAAGTATTGGTGGTGGGAGGAGGAATAGCGGGTATCCAGTCCGCTCTCGATTTAGCTAATTCTGGTTTCAAAGTGTATATTGTGGAGTCTTCTCCTTCCATTGGAGGGCTAATGGCCCGCCTGGATAAAACTTTCCCCACTAATGATTGTGCTATGTGTATTCTCTCTCCTAAGTTGGTAGAATGTGGAAGGCACTTCAATATTGAAGTTCTCTCTTATTCGGAAGTAGAGTCCATTGAGGGAGAAGCGGGAAATTTCACTGTAAAAGTGAGAAGAAAGACTCGATTTGTAGAAGAAGATAAATGTACCGGTTGCGGCGATTGCGAGGAAGTTTGTCCCATAGATTTACCCAACGAGTTTGAAGGAGAGCTGAGTAACAGAAAAGCCATATTTCGTTATTTTCCCCAGGCTTTCCCTGGTGCTTTCACCATTGAAAAAAAAGGAGTCCCCAACTGTCAGGCAAATTGTCCCTTAGAACAAAAGGCAGAAGGATACATCGCTCTTCTACGAAAAGGACAATTAGAGGAAGCTCTACGAGCTATCTATCTGGATAATCCTTTTCCCGGTATCTGTGGAAGAGTCTGCCATCACCCCTGTATGGAGCACTGCCAGCGAGGTATCCTGGATGAACCCTTAGGGATACCTTACCTTAAGCGATTTTTAGCTGATTATGGAAGAGAAAAAGGTATCTGTCCACTTCCCGAGCCAGAAGAGAAAAAAGATAAAAAAGTGGCCATAATTGGAGCAGGACCCAGCGGTTTGAGCTGCGCCTATTTTTTGAGCTGGAAAGGTTACGAGGTAACAGTGCTGGAAAAGCGAAAAAAAGCTGGAGGAATGATGACCTTTGGCATTCCTCCCTATCGCCTGCCTCGAGAGGTGGTAGGAGAAGAGATAAAAGTTATCGAAAATTTGGGAGTGAAAATAATCTATGGTCAGGAGTGGGGCAGGGATTTCTCTCTTTCTACTCTATTTGAGGAGGGTTTCTCTGCTATATACATAGCCACAGGAGCCTGGAAAGGGATGAAATTAGGGATAGAAGGAGAGGATCACCCTCGAGTATGGGATGGTCTTCGGTATCTCGTTTCTCTCAACCAGGGAGATGATGTTCCTGAAGCTGAAAATGTGGTGGTAATTGGAGGAGGCAACGTGGCCATAGATTGTGCTCGCAGCGCTCTTCGCCAGGGGGCAAAAAGTGTCTCTGTGTATTATCGCCGCTCTCGGGAAGAAATGCCCGCCCGAGCTGAGGAAATTGAAGAAGCACAAGAAGAAGGGGTAGAGTTTTACTTTTGTGCCAGTCCCCGCCGATTCGAAGAAAGAGACGGACATCTTTTTATGGAGACTTATGTTATGAGGTTATGTGCTCCTGATGAGTCGGGAAGAAGAAGACCGGAAATTATTCCCGGGGCTGGTTTTGAAGTGGAGGGAGACCTTTTCCTGGTAGCTACAGGGCAAAGAGTAGATATACCAGAAGGAGAAGTAGAGCTCACTTCCTATGGAACGATAATGGTCGATGATGCCCTACATACTTCTCGAGGGGGAGTTTTTGCCGGGGGAGATGTGGTTTTAGGCCCTGCTACTTTAGTGGAGGCCATTGCTCAGGGGAAAAGAGCCGCTCTTTCCATTTCCAGCTTTCTACAGGGTGAAAAGTTTTCAGAAGAAAAAAGACCTCCTGCACCTTTGAATATTCCCTGGAACAGGGAAAGAAAGCCGCAAGTAAAAGTGAAAAAGCTTCCTGCAGAAGAGAGGGTTAGAAATTTCTCGGAAGTGAGCTTGGGCTACAGCACCGAAGAAGCGCAAAGTGAAGCAGAAAGGTGCCTTACCTGTGGAGGATGCGCAGAGTGTATGCAGTGTGTTTTAGCCTGTCAGAGAGGAGCTATAAACCATAAAGAGGAGGACAGGGAAGAAGAAATACAGGTAGGAGCAATAATTTACACTACCGGAGCCCATGCCTTTGACCCCTCTTCAGCTTACCGAGAGCTAAAATATAAAAAATATCCCAATGTGATCACCAGCCTCGATTTTGAGCGTATTCTCAATGCCTCTGGTCCTTTTAGAGGGAAAGTAATAAGACCGGGAGATGGAAAAGTTCCCCAAAAAGTGGCTTTCATCCAGTGTGTGGGTTCTCGAGACCCGGATAGAGGAAAACCTTACTGTTCCTCAGTTTGCTGTATGTATGCTATCAAAGAAGCTCTGGTAGCTAAAGAACATCTATTGCTGGAAGGAGAGAAAGATTTTCAGGTTACCATTTTCTATATCGACCTTCGCTCTTACGGAAAAGATTTTGAACGCTATTATGAACGGGCTAAAAAAGAGGGAATCCGTTTTGTCCAGAGCAAAGTAGATAAAGTTGAAGAGCTGGATAATGGGGACTTAGAACTTTATTATTCTAACCCCCAGGGAGGGGTAGAAAAAGAAGTTTTTGATTTGGTGGTGCTGTCGGTGGGTTTAGAAATAGAGGAGAAACAAAAAGAAGAGTTAGAAAAATTAGGCTTTTCTTTAAGTCCGGAAGGATTTCCTTATACCGACTCTCTTTTCCCCATTCGCTCTTTAAAAGAAGGAATATGGGTAGCAGGAACATTAGGTGGACCAAAAGATATTCCTGATACAGTGATAGAGGCCAGTGCTGCTTCTTGTGAGGTAGCTTCTTTTCTCCACTCTTCTCGGTTCCAGGAGGTGAAGGAAAAAGAATATCCTCCGGAGAGAAATGTGGAGTCTGAACCATTACGTATTGGAGTATTCATCTGCCACTGTGGGATAAACATCGCTGGAGTGGTAAAGATAGAAGAAGTAGTGGAGAAAGCGAAAAAGCTCCCTGGGGTAGCTTATGTGGAAGCCAATCTTTATACCTGCTCTCAGGATACTCAGGAAAGAATAAAGGAAAAAATAGAGGAATACCATTTGAATAGAATAGTAGTAGCTTCTTGCTCCCCTCGGACTCATGAACCTCTCTTTCAAGAAACTCTCCGCGAAGCAGGACTGAATCCTCATCTTTTTGAGATGGCCAACATCCGGGACCAATGTTCTTGGGTACATCAGCTCCAGCCGGAGGAAGCCACAAAAAAAGCACAAGACTTAGTAGCTATGGCGGTAGCTAAAGCTTCCTTNNCTTTCGGGAAGCAGAAGTGATAGAGGTTAATGGTTTTGTGGGCAATTTTGAAAGCAAATTACGAATAAAAGGGGAAGAAAAAGTTATCCGTCACGGAGGGGTAATTATCGCTACCGGTGCTACAGAACATCAGCCTCGAGAATTTCATTATGGGGAAGATGAGAGAATAATTACCCAGACTGAACTGGAAAAAATGCTAAACGAGGGGCTATCATCGTCTCCTCAACGAGTGGTTATGATTCAGTGTGTAGGTTCAAGAGATGAGGAGCATCCTTATTGCAGTAAGGTTTGTTGTTTTACGGCTTTGAAAAATGCCCTGACTCTTAAAAAACTCTCTCCTCAGACTGAGGTATACATTCTTTATCGGGATATGAGAAGTTATGGTCTCGCAGAAAGCTATTATCGAGAAGCTCGGGAGAAAGGAGTGGTTTTCATCCCCTTTCCCGATGACCTTCCTCCCTCTCTATCTCTGGGGGAAGATATTGCTCTGCACCTCAGGAGCTCCTTAGGAGAAGAAGTTATCCTGCATAGCGATTTAGTGGTTTTGAGCACCGGAATAGAACCACAGAGGAGTAACGAGAAAATAGCTCAGCTATTTAAAGTGCCTCTTAACCAGGATGGCTTCTTTTTAGAAGCTCATGTAAAGCTCCGCCCGGTAGACTTTGCCACCGATGGAGTTTATGTTTGTGGCCTGGCTCATAGCCCCAAACCAGCCCGAGAAAGTATTTTGCAAGCCAAAGCTTGTGTTTCCCGGCTTATGAATGTTTTAAGTAAAGACACCATTCAATCTGAAGCTCAAATTGCCCAGGTGATTAAGGAACGATGCACTGCCTGTGGTGATTGTGAAAAAATCTGTCAGTATCAGGCAGTAAAAGTAGACCAGGAGCAAAGGATAGCCGAGGTTAACGCCGCTTTGTGCAAGGGGTGCGGCCTTTGCAGTGCTACCTGTAAAAGTGGAGCTATCCGGGTGCCGGGATTTGCTCCGGAAGAAATAGTCTCGGAGATGGAGTATATACTATGAAAAACAACTGGGAACCTAAAATTGTAGCTTTTCTGTGCCACTGGTGTAGTTATGCTGGTGCTGATTTAGCAGGAATAAGCAGAATTCAATATCCTCCCAACATCCGGGTGATTCGTGTTCCCTGTTCGGGAGCGGTTAATCCTCTTTATATTTTGAAAGCTCTTCGAGAAGGGGCAGATGGAGTTTTAGTTTCTGGTTGTCACCCTGGTGATTGCCATTACCTGAGTGGTAATTATTTTGCCCGGCGTAAATTCCTTATTCTCCATGAATTATTACAATGGGTAGGAATAGAAAAAGATCGAGTGCAGTTTTCCTGGGTTTCAGCTTCTGAAGGACAAAAGTTTTCTCAAGTGGTAGAAGAAACGGTAGAAAAAGTGAAAAAATTGGGTCCAGCTAAAAAGTTGGTGAAGGAGTTTACCTTCCATGTTTGAAAAAGAAATACGAAGAAAGTCCGAAGAGCTTTTAGAAACAAAAACAGTAGATATGGTTATTGGCTATACCTCCGGGTCTTTACCTTTTCAGGCCAGACCAGTTTTGATTTCCTCTCCTGAAGATACAGAGCAACTGGTGTGGAATCACTTCTCGAGCCCCAATTTAGCTCGCTATCTTTTACCCTACCGGGATAGCTCTAAAAAGATTGCTCTTCTGGCCAAAGGGTGCGATGCTCGAGCAGTAATGGTTTTGATTCAGGAAAAACAATTCCCCCGGGAGAGAGTTCATATAATAGGATTACCGTGCCCGGGAATGATTAGCAAAACCAAGTTAGAAAAAGAGCTGGGAGAAATAAAAGAAGAAGATTTCTCCTTTGAGAAAGANNAGTCGTTGTATACGCTGTTATGCCTGCCGCAATGCCTGTCCACTGTGCTACTGTAAGGAGTGCTTTGCAGAAAGTGATTTACCTCGCTGGGTGAGTGGAGTTCCCACTCTTTCTGATAATTTGTTTTTCCATTTAGGTAGAAGCATGCATCTGGCAGGAAGGTGCGTAGAGTGTGGAGCTTGTGAGCGGGCCTGTCCGGAGGAGATAAAAATCGGACTTTTACCTTTAAAAGTAGAAATGATAATAAAAAATAATTTCTCTTTTGAAGCCGGGCTGTCACTTGAAGAAGATGCCCCTCTTTTAACTTACAGAGAAACTGACCCCGGGGAGTTCATAAAATGAGGAAAGCGATGAATGAAGGATTAATAGCTAAGGAAAAATGGTGGGAGTGGGTGGAAGATAAAAAAGACAGAGTATTTTTAACCGAACGGGCTAAAAGCAGGTATGGAAAGTGGTTTCCCCGGGAAGTAAAAGTAGTTAAAAATGGCAAGGAAATTCTTCTCCCTCCCGGGGAGGAAGTTTACCGTTACTTCTGGACAGGGGAGAAGTGGAAAATAGAAGAAGGAGAGATTAGTGCCTCTTCAGCTTTCCTTTTTTCTCTTCCCTGCGAAGCTCGAGCGATTATTGAGGTAACTGATAAAATTTTTTTAAATAACCCGATAGATAAAAACTACTGGCTGAGGAGAAAATCGCTTTCTTTGGGAATTATGGCTTGTTTACAACCTGAGCCCACCTGTTTTTGTTCTTCAGTAGGAGGAGGCCCTTTCTGGAGAGATGAAGGAGCTTTATTTTTAGTTCCTCGGGAAGATGATATTTATATCCAGGGAGAAGGAGAACTTTTTTCCTTTAGTGAAG
>MTKW01020562.1_pt1 | contig 10214 bp, 8 predicted proteins | sample 1042761 | NCBI WGS metagenome assembly MTKW01 (sample SAMN06205366, study PRJNA360243) | anaerobic digester metagenome | biome: Wastewater treatment plant; feature: Anaerobic digester sludge; material: sludge; isolation source: anaerobic digester fed with sludge from wastewater treatment plant ...
GGTATAGACTTTGGCGACCAATTTTGGGAAAAATGCTGGAAGTTTTGAGAACTTCCCTAAAGCAGGTTCTTCCTCGTTGGGCGGCTGCGCACCTAAATGCCATTTCAGTACCTTAACAAGCATACGATCATAAAACGAAACCTTTTTTAACTCCTCGTCGCTGTAGGTAAGGTACAGATCAATCCTAGCAAAGTCGTCGGGCGAAAAACATAGACAAGTGTACTTCCAAAATGGGATAAAAAACCCAAATGCGACAATAAGCCAAAATACGATTAATAACAAATAGGTCATGATATTTTCTTCTCCTAACACTATAGTATGCAAAAAGGAGCGAGAATCAACATAAATTTCTCATTTTTTGAGAATCGGTCTCGTAAAGCTTAAAACGCTGAAAACTCCTCGCCTACTGTCGTGCTGAGTCAAAGCTCTTTTGCACGGCCAATATCGAGCGGCGCTGAAATCTGCTTGAAAAATAAACCGTTCAAGCAGAACGCGCCGTCGCTGTATGCGCCGCCCGCTTGTCCGTTCCTTACAATGTTCGCCTTTTCGCCTTAACCATCCGACAGCGGTAATAGCTCTGGCAGGGCAGATATTCCGTCGCCGCCTGGGCATATGGGGTACGAACGAAAAATGAACCCAGCCTTCCATCCCATACGACACAAAAATATGCATAACCAGCCGTTCCTTTTCGCTTCGACGGTCGAACATTAGGAGAGGAATGAACAACATGATGAAGAAAACGAAGTTTTTGAGGGGCTTCTTGACGCAATATTCTCCAAAGAGCATAATGTACGAGACACGTGGAAGCGACATTTGCGCGCCGAGATAACGGAAGTTGCCTCAGAGTCGGCGCTAAAAGGATTCAGTTGAGCCCAATGACCGAGACTCTGTGCAAGACGGTCTCAGAAGCTTTTTCGATCGATAGAGAGGGTCTAAAATGGATGTAAGGCGATTATTGTCGTTTCGCGCTGCATCAAGAGCGATGCGGGCTGGCGGAATGGCAATGCGTTACTGCCGCGAGCCTTCGACGATTTTTGATCTGCCCGCCAGTGAAGGCGGCGACGAAGTGCAAACGTCTGACGGTTTTCAGCAAGACGGCGCTAAGCTCGCCGGCGATTGGCGAGCTGTCGGAAACGACCTTTGGAACGCAATGCAAAACGTAGAAGTTCACGGTGTCCAAAAACAACAACCATGACCAGTTGACCGATATTTCAGCCAGTAAAGAAACCTCTTTTCTCCCGGGGTCGACGGCGTGCAATAAAGTTATAATGTCCGAAGTCTGGGGGAACATAGGGAAAGTATTCACCTTAGCGCATTTTTGGGTCCGTTGTCTGTCGCTTCAGAGTCTGTAAGGCGCAACATTTTATTGCAAGGAGCCGCAGAGCGTACTTTAACAAAGGCAGAAGGGGAACCGTCACGAATTGGAACTCAAAGCGCTTCCGCACTGAAATAAGGAATCTGAAAAACAAAAACAACAGAATCAATATGGCAATTAATACCAGAAAGGCAGAGCTTAAACTTGTCGGCTAAGGTCAAGTCTTGTTCATTGTGACAATTTTAGCCTTGATTATCGCAAGTACTCTTGCGTTGGTCTCGAAAAAGCCAGGCTTGAGCCTCGTTTTTCATTATTGTGGTTGTCGTTTATCTCTACTCTTTCGAGATTATTGGAAAGACAGGGTTAAAGAGGACGGAAACGATAAGAAGAAGAAGAAGAAGAAGAAGTAAAACAACATCAATTATTTCTTTATCAATAAGGTTCGCACTATGTTCAATTTTCTGTCGCTTTTTCACGTTTACCAATCCTCAGCGCTCCAAGATCAGGTCGCCTTTTGGAACTGTTGTCTGATTGTTGGTCTAAGCTTAATAACGCTTGTCGCCCTGTGTGAAATCCTGAAAACGCCTTTTATTGTTACGTCTTTGTTAACCCTGCTTACTGCGCCTACTACTGCTGCCGTTGTTGGAGCCGTTATTTCTTACTATACGCTAGGTCCTTACGAATCCAGCAATCCGGAAAGCGCCGTAGTTGAAGAACTGTATAAAACAATAGTTTTTCCTGTCTATTTTGCCGTTGCTGGACACGCCTTCTTTGTTACGCGTCGCTGGAACGCGCTTGTTGATAGTTGTAAGGGAGAAAAAGCGGGCGTGCCTGTCGATCAAGAAATTTCCCAGAACGCGCAAGAGCTCGTTGGAAAATTTCATCGAAGCGGAGAAAGCGGAGGAGCCAATCTCCAAGGAGGCATTGTGGCAGATTCTCCAAAAGTTAACGCGGCTGAGTCTCCAATTAAATGTCCAAAATGGTTTCCACAGACGAAAAATTTGACAAAAGCTTCTTATCTCTTAAGTATTGTGCAGTCGCTCCTATTCTCGTTCCTTATTACTCTTAATTGCAATCCCATCTAGTTAGAGCCTCTTGTCGGCAACAGTAAAGCTTTAGAGTCTATGAAGTCGCCGTTCAATTCTTTCTAGGAAGGATACCTTATTGGACTTCGGCAAATCCAACTCACTCGCCGCGCAGGGCTTCGTACTCTTCGAGGATCGCGCGCGCTTTGCGGCCGATTCCGAAGCGTCCGACTTTATATTCGAGCATCTTGCGAATCGTCGCCAGGTCCCCGACTCCGCCGGCTACCTTCAAGCCGATATCATAGCCGACCGCTTCGCGGATCAGGCGCAGATGGTCGAGCGTCGTTCCGTTCTTTGTCCAGCCGGTTCCGGTCTTGACCCATTGCGCGCCTCCTTGCACGACGAGTTCCGCCGCGCGTTTCACGTCGTCCGGCTCCAAGACGGGCGCTTCGATAATGACTTTCAGCGGCGTGTCGCCAACGGTCTGCTTGACCGCTTTGATATCGTCGAGCGCCTCTTGACACATACCGGAAAGCAAGTATCCGACGTTCAGGACCATGTCGGTCTCGTCGACGCCGAAGTCTACAAGAATCTTCGCTTCCGCGCATTTCATCCGCGTCGACGTCTGACCGCTAGGATAACCGACGACGCCCCCGATGAGGAAGGCGGCGCCGAGGCGATCTCGCTCCTCTTTGAGGAACGGAAGGAATCCGGAAAGCGCGAACGCCGCTTTGCAGTTGAACTTAGCGGCCAACGACGCCACAAAAGCGACGTCGTCTTTGGCGGAAGTCATTTGGACCGCGCTCACGTCGAGCAGGCCCGGCAGGTCAAATGTTAATTCGTTGGACATATTAGGTTTATATTTTGATTTTCTCTAAATTTTTCTAAGAAACTCTAAATTCGTTGACGTTTGCTTATAGGACCAGCGCGTTCGTCAGCGTTCGGCGTATCTCGCAAGCAGTTCCCGCGCAAAGAGATAGTCCGCATATTTCTGGTCGTACAGCTCCGCAAGGTCCGGATTAGGAACGGCGCTTTCTCCCTGTTGGACAAGCTCGTCGACCTTTTCAAAGGACGGCCATAGCCCAGCGCCAACGGCGGCAAGCGCGGCGGCGCCTAATGCGGCCGCATTTTGCCCGACGTTCGTCTTGACAATCTTCGTTCTCATCACGTCCGCATAAATCTGACGCCAAATCGGGCTGATCGCGCCCCCGCCGACGACCGTCATCGAGTCGCTGGAGCCGCCCTTCGCGAAGAGACATTCGCGGACGTTGCGCAGTCCGAGCGCGACGCCTTCAAGGGTTGCGCGGAGCACATCGGCGCGCGTGTGCGCCAAATCGAGCCCGAGAAACGCGCCTCGCAATTTCGGGGTCCCGTCTTGCGAAGCGCCGCCGGCAAGGGACGGATTCATCATAAGCCCGTTAGCGCCGGGCGGGGACGTCGCGGCTTCTTCGATCGCTAGTTCATAGACGTTGCGGTCTTCTTCCTCGGAGCGTCTGATCAGGTCGGAACACATCGTGTCTTTGACCCACCGGAAGGTCGTGCCGGACGAATAGAGCGCAAGCGCGACAGCGTAGAAACCGGGCACGCAGTGCGCAAAGACGTACGGTTTCGTCGCGGGGTCAAGCTCCAGCCGGTCGTCGGAGACGGCGATCCACGTGGAGGAGCCCATCGACGCGTAGGACCGCCCGCGTTTGAACGCGCCCGCGCCAAGCGCCATGCACGAGTTGTCGACGCTTCCGCAAATCACGAGCGTTTCGGGGCTCAAGCCCATATCCTCCGACGCTTGAGCCGTCAGCGTCCCAATCGGCTCGGTCGACGGGACGACGTCGGGGAAAAGCGCTCGGTCGAGCCCCGCGCCGTCAAGAAATTCCGGCTCGTAATCCCAGCCGGGCAGATTCCACACGCCGCATCCGGACGCGTAGCCGGGGTCGGTTACGATCCTGCCGGTCAAATAGTAGTTGATATAATCCTTGGTCCCGACAAACTTTTTAGCTTGCGCGAACATCTCCGGCTCATGGTTGCGATACCACATAATCTTAAACGCAGTATAATGCTCCGCAGAAAATCCGCCGCCGGTCTTGAGGTACCACTCGGTCGGGTCGATTCTCTTAAAGAATTCGTCCGCTTCCTCGGTCGCGCGGACGTCGGACCAAATCGGCGTCTGTTCGCGAAGCAGCGCGCCCCTTGCGTCGAGCGGAACGCAGCCGAGACTATGGCCCGAGAGCGCCAGCGCCGCGATCTCCTTCACGTCGACGCCCGATTCCGCGATCAGTTTGCGCGCGCTTTCGATCACCGCTCGACGCCGGTCCTCGGGCTTCTGTTCGCTCCATCCGACGCTCAGAAAGGACGTCTCGTATTCGACAAACGCCGACGCTATGCACGTCCCGTCGACGTCGAAAAGGGTCGCTTTGTTGCCGCCTGTGCCAAGGTCGAAGGACAGGATTTTTTTGCTCATTATGTAATCCTTGCTCTACAAGTTCCGAGTCGGTCAAAAGGACAATTCTAAAACGCCGTGAAGCGCTTGTCAGGAATCTAACATAGCGCGATAGGAGTCCGCAATCTCAGGGTGCAGGTCGACGTTGATTCCGTCGTCGTCGCAAGACACGCCGAGCATTGCAAGGTCTTTTTTCAGCTGCGCCGATTCTTCGGCGGGCGAGACGCGCGGCGGAACGGCTCGCTGCAGCGGCGCCATCCAAACGTTCAGCGTGTGACCGCCGTCGACGAGCAAATCGTGTCCGGTAACGTAATTCGAGGCGTCGGACGCCAAGAAGATAATTGGGCCGTACAGGTCTTCCGGGCGCTGAACGTACCCCAGCGGCGTCAGTTCTCTAATCTTCTGTCGAATTTCGAGGGGCGTAGACGCGTGCATCGGCGAGAGCAAGTAGCTCGGACTGATCGAATTGACGTTGATATTGTACGCGCCCCATTCGGCGGCGAGCATCTTCGTCATTTGGACAACCGCCGCTTTACTGGCGTTATACGCGACGTTGCAGTTGCTGATTCGCGCGGACATTGACGCGGTGTTGACGATCTTGCCGCCCGTCCCCTGCTTGATAAAGACGCGTCCTTCGGCGCGAGCGCACAGCCACATGCCCGTCAAATTGACGCCAATGACCTTGTTCCAGTCGTCGAGCGAATAATCGGCGTCCCCGCCAAGGATACCGATCCCGGCGTTGTTCACGCCAATATCGAGTCGGCCGAACCGCTCGACGACCGCCGCGATCGCCTCGTCGACGCTCGATTCTTGGGAAACGTCGCACGCCTGAAAGAACGAGTCGACGCCAAACGTTTCTGTAAGTTCCGCGGCGACTTTCGCGCCCGCGTCCGCATTGCGGCATAAAATTGCGACGTCGGCGCCCGCTGACGCCAGCGCATGGGCGTAACCTTTGCCAATACCCCCGCTTGCGCCGGTTACCAAAGCCTTGCGCCCCGTTAAGTCGAATAAGTTCTTGGGCATTTTTCGTCTCCTTGCTCACAATCAAAAAACCAACGCCTCCTGGTAGAAGCGTTGGTTTAAATATAAAAGAGACGGCGCCAAAAGTCAAATTATTTTTGAAAGATCCCGAAGCCTATGGCGTCAAAACCTTACGCGCGTTGATCGTTGATCGATTACATGCCAAACGCAGATTTGACCGGCAGACCGCGCCACGCTTGAGGCAGGTCGACGCCAAGGATCCATGCGATCGTCGCGGCGACGTCGTAATGAACGACGACGTCGGTGATTTCGCCTGCCTTAACGCCTTTGCCATAAACGACAAACGGGACTTCCATATGTTCCATGAGCAGATCGCCATGCCCCTTCTCGGTCCCGCCGTGGTCGGACGTGAAGATAACGACCGTATCGTCCGCAATGCCTGTGGCTTCAATAGCGGCAAGCAGTTTGCCGACGTAGTCGTCGATCGTTTGGAGCATCTTTTGATATTCGGGCGTTCCCCAGCCAACGCCGTGACCTACGCCGTCCGGTTCGCTGAAATAGACGAACGAGAAGGTCGGCTTGTCGGCAATGAACGCTTTGCCTTCTTCGTAGACGGCGGGGTCGCCTTGGACGAACTTATCGGTATCGACCGCCGCTTTGTCGTAGAGGTAGCCGATTCCGTCCCACGAATAGACGCAGGAGGTCTTCGCGTCTGGAATCGCTTGTTTAATCACATAGAAGACGTCCGGGAAGCGGCCGTTTTCGCCGATGAAGATTGGCGGGAGATCCGGCTCTTTACTTCCCCACGCGCGGTAGCCGTGAGATTCGGACGGCGCGCCGACGAGTTGCGTTTCCCAGTTGATCGCCGACGACGAGGGCAAGACGCTGCGCATATGGAGCGTCCACGCGCCGTTTTCCTTCATCCTCTTCAGGTTCGGGAGTTCGTCCCAATTGACGTAATGCGCGCCGAAGCCGTCGGAGCCGATCCAGATAACGTGTTTCGCGCCGACTGGAGAATTGATCTCTTGCGCTTGGCCCGTGATGCAAAGCGTCGCCATGATGGCCAACGCGGCAAAAACGCTTAGGTATTTTCTCAGCATTGCTGTTTCTCCTTTTGTTAATGACAGTAATTTACAGTTTGCATTATGCAGCCAGCGGTCTGGGCGCCAACGCGGATTCCGCGAGTCATTGAGCGGTCCCTTTGAATCTGTCGCGTTTCCTCAGTCGTTTGCGCTTAGCGTAACATACGCGATCGCTAACGTTTTACAATGCGTGATTGAGATTTTGGCGTCGACGACGCCTAATTTGTCGGCGACCTCTTTCGCGCCTCCTGAAAAGAGCAAGACCGGCGCGCCGCTCGGCAAGTTGACGACCTCGACGTCGGTCCACGCGACGCCCGAAGCCCAGCCCGTGCCCAACGCTTTGAAGGCCGCTTCTTTAGCCGCCCAACGCGCCGCTAAAGATTCGCCCATACTGCGTTTACGCGACAGGCAATATTCCTGTTCGCGCTCTGTGTAGACGCGATCCAGAAAAGCTTTCGGATGACGTTCGTACACCTTCATGACGCGCTCAATCTCCGCTACGTCGACGCCGATTCCAACTATGCGCATATTTCTTGCCGTTTTCGTATGGTATATAAAAATAATTCCCCAAAAGGTCTCAGCAACATTTCGGGGAATTCTTTGCGGCGCTCCTACGCGCGTTAAAACGCATATTCGCGCCTAGTTGCGCGCTCAGTCGTTGTACTTGATCCAGATATTGCGGTACTGGACCTTGTTGCCGTGCCCTTGCAGATAGATTCCGCGTCCGGTCGTTTCGGTCGCTTCGTCGTTTTCGTTCTTTCCGCCCGGGGTTTCATTGGCAAGTTCGGCGTCGTGAATTTGAACGCCGTTGTGCTTGACGACGATCTTCGCGTTGGCGACTTTTTTGCCGTTTTCATATTGCGCGGGGGTAACGTCGAAATCGTAGGTTTGCCAGGTCAACGGCGGGAAGCACATATTGACTTCCGGAACGAGCTGTTGATAGAAACCGCCGCATTCGTTGTTTTCGCCGTTCAGACCGAACGAGTCGAGAACTTGGCATTCGTATTGTTCTTGAAGGTAGACGCCGGAGTTCGAGCGGCCTTGCCCGGACGCGTTCGGCATGAACGAGAGGAGGAATTCGAGGTGGAGCGTGTAGGAACGACCTCTTTCAAAAGGCTTGAAGCGCGCTTCCGCCCAAAACGCGTCTTCTTGTTCGTCGCTCAACTTGAAATCGCCGGCGAACCAGCCGCGGTCTTGGCCGTCGAAGAGAACGATCGCGCCTTCAGGGGCTTTCATGCCGAGCGTTTCGCTTTCGCGGTCGACCTTTTGAATTTCATGTTCGCCTTTGTAGTTCAAGAAGTACTTGCCGTCTTTGACATAAGCGGTCATCGGAACCGCTTTTTGTTCGTCGTTGAAGACGACGTCGCGGTCTTCGCCATAACGCGGAATATCCATCTTTTGCGGCGCGAGGACGAGTTTGTCGCCCTTAATTTCAGCGGACGCAAAGAAGCGGGCCTTGTCGCGGGTCCAGCCGTTGCCCGGCAGACCGTCTTGATAGCCGACAACGTCGAATTTATCGGCGCCGCGAGCAACGACCTGGAACCCGAAGTTCTTCTCCGGCCAGAGGTATTCGCCTTGAATATTGAACGCGTTGAGGTAAGTTCCGTCTTTTTCAATAGCGGCGACGGAGGTGAATTCTTGCGCGGAAGAGCAGGCGCAGAAAGCGACCGCTAAAACTGCGAGAAGTCCAATAAGTTTTCTCATAGTATAATCCTTAAAGGGTATAGGTTATGTAAATCAGAAGAGAGACGGCAAAAGCGCCGACGCGCAAGAAACGCGCGTCAACGCCTATGCTGACTGCCGAGAATGACGGACTTAGCGTTCGATAAGAGCGCGTTGTTCTTTCGTGATCGGCATGACTTGGAAGTTCTTGAACCACATGGAGCCGTTGGAACCGCCGTGGAGTTGGAGACCGACCTTGCCTTCTTTTTCAATCTTCGGGTCGACGAGATCGACGACGCGGAAGCCGTTCAGGAAGGTGGTAACGTGGTCGCCGCAAGCGACGACGGCGATTTCGTTCCAATCGTTTTCGCCCTTGTTGCGGATCGTTTCGACGAACTCGTCGTCGGAGCCGAGCCAGCCGCGGCCCGGCTCGTTCTTACCGGCGGTGTGCCAAATCGCAGCTTCTTTACCGTTGCCGGCGATTTCGTTTTGGCATCCGCGGAGGAGCCACGGAGTGTCGACTTCATGAGCGCGGAAATAGAGCGCCGAGTTGACGCCGCCCTTGAAGACGTAGTCGACTTTCGCGGCGAAGTCGTCGTAAGAATCGTTGGAGACGATGAGGCCGTCGCGCGGCTCAGTATCGTCGTGTTGACCGATCAAGACGCCGTCTTCGGTGAAGGACCAGCATTCGGGAACGAATTTATACGCGCCGTCAAGATCCCAGCCGTCGTCGCCTTTGACAAAGAAGCTATGCCATTCGGAGACGCCAAGGTCCTTGATGCGGATGTTCTTCCAGCGGATCGTGCCTTGACCGCCAGAGTGGATCTGCAGGCCGATAATACCGGAGAAATCTTTGTAATCGAAGAAGTTCGCAACAGGTTGACCGTTCAGCCACGTGCGAATCGACGGGCCGATAGCTTGGATCTCGATCGAGTTCCAGTCGTCGGCTTTGTAGGTCGCGATCGACGCCTTCAAGACGTCGTCGGCGGTGTTGTCGAGCCAGATGCGGCCCTTTTGGTGTCCGCGGCGGCCTTCGTCGTAGATTCGGCAGGTAACTTGATCGCCGGGCGCGATTTCGCATTGGTATCCGAAGACGCGGTCGCCCTCTTCACGAATGGCGCTGCGGAATTGAACGCCGGAGTTGCCGGGAACGTCGACTTTGAAGTCGAGCTTCAAAATGAAGTTGCCGAACGGTTTTTCATAAACGAGGAACGTATTGTGCGGGGTGTTCGGAACGCATTTGCCAACAATAGCTCCATCTTCGACCTTATACTTCGCGGAACCGCCGTGCTTGGTCCAGCCGTTGAGAGTCTTGCCGTCGAAAAGAGAAACGAAACCTTCTTCGGCGTCGGCGGCGTAAGTGGTCGCAACCGAGAAACAACCGAACGTCGCAAGCAATATCGCGACTGCGCAGATCGTCTTTCGCATTATTATCATCCTTAATTGAGCGCAAAGGAAAGCGCCTTTGCGCGGTGGGGGTAATCCGCTTCCTCAACGCCGTACAACGCGTCGAAGAAACGTCGATCTCCGCTGTAAGCAGAAATCAAAAAACAGATTTCCTCCAGTATATACGATTCAACTTGAAATTGCAACAAAGTACGAAAAAAACCTGCCAAAAAGGCAAGATTTTCCATTTTTTTTGCATAAACAGCTTATAGGGAGGTTCTAAAAACCCCATTCTGCTCCCCCTTCGATTTTCGGGAGGAATTTTTTGA
>MTKW01009940.1_pt1 | contig 10210 bp, 13 predicted proteins | sample 1042761 | NCBI WGS metagenome assembly MTKW01 (sample SAMN06205366, study PRJNA360243) | anaerobic digester metagenome | biome: Wastewater treatment plant; feature: Anaerobic digester sludge; material: sludge; isolation source: anaerobic digester fed with sludge from wastewater treatment plant ...
GCTGCCCCGAGGGCGGCGCCGTCATGCTGCATTTCAGGATACCGGCGGAGCTGACAAAGTACCTGATCCCCAAAGGCTCCATTGCCGTGGAGGGGGTCAGCCTCACCATTGCCGGCCTGGACAGGAGCGTCTTCAGCGTTTCCCTCATTCCGCTTACCGCGGAGAGGACCACTTTGGGTCAAAAGAGGATCGGCGCCGCCGTCAACATCGAAGTTGACCTCATTGGCAAGTACGTGGAGAAACTATTGCATCCCCACCGTTCCGGCGAGATGGGCGAAGGCGAGAAATTGACTGCGGCTTTTCTGGAGGAGCAGGGTTTTATCTGAAGTGGAGGAGGTAATAGACGATGCAATTCAATACAATTGAAGAGGCGCTGGCCGATCTGAAGGCCGGGCGGCTGATCGTGGTGGTGGATGATGAGGATCGGGAAAACGAAGGTGATCTCATCGCCGCTGCCGAGAAAATTAACCCGGAAACGATAAACTTCATGGTCCGCCACGGCTGCGGCCTGGTTTGCGCCCCCCTGACCGCCGGGCGTCTGGAACAGCTTGATCTGCCCCAGATGGTTTCCCACAATACCGATTTTCACCAGACCGCTTTCACCGTATCCGTGGATGCTGTTACCGTCACCACCGGCATCTCCGCCTTTGAACGGGCTGAAACCGTTCGCACCCTCATCGATCCCGAAACAAAGCCCGCTGATCTGCGCCGCCCGGGGCATATATTTCCCCTGCAGGCCCAGGAGGGCGGAGTGCTTCGCCGGGCCGGGCATACCGAGGCGGCGGTGGACCTGGCCAAGCTGGCCGGGCTGGCGCCGGCCGGAGTGCTCTGTGAGATTCTCAACGAGGACGGAACCATGGCCCGGGTGCCTCAGCTGCAGGAATTCTGCCGCGAGCATGGCCTGAAACTGATCACCATTGCCGATCTGATCCAGTATCGCCTGAAAAAGGAGAAGCTGGTCTGGCGTTCGGCCAGCGCCAACCTGCCCACCACATACGGCAGCTTCCGCCTCATAGCTTACGAGAACAGCGTTGATCGCCAGACCCACCTGGCCCTGGTCAAGGGTGAGATCAACACTGCCGATCCTGTCCTGGTGCGGGTTCACTCGCAGTGCCTCACCGGCGATGTCCTCGGCTCGCTGCGCTGCGACTGCGGCAACCAGCTGCGGCAGGCCATGAAACAGATCGAGGATAACGGCAGCGGGGTGCTGCTGTACATGCGCCAGGAGGGGAGGGGGATCGGTCTGCTGAACAAGGTGCGCGCCTACGAGATCCAGGATGAACAGAACAAGGATACGGTGGAGGCAAACGAGGCGCTGGGCTTTCCCGCCGATCTGCGCGATTATGGTGTGGGGGCGCAGATTCTGGTGGATCTGGGGGTGCGCCGGATCCGCCTCCTGACGAACAATCCCCGCAAGGTGAAAGGGCTTGAGGGTTACGGCTTGAATATAGTGGAGCGGGTTCCCCTGGAGATCCCGCCGGGCTGCTACAATTCAAAATATCTGGCCACGAAGAAGCACAAGCTGGGCCACCTGCTTCACCTGGCCGAATAGGGGCGGGATTTCACCCCCGCCCGGTATAAAGATATTTCAAGGAGGCGCTTTTAAATGAAAATGTATGAAGGGCAGCTTGTTGCCCGTGGCTACCGTTTTGCCCTCGTTGTCAGCCGTTTCAACGAGTTTATCTCCAACCGCTTGCTTGAAGGGGCCGTTGACTGTCTGAAACGCCACGAAGCCGATGAAGACAATATCCATATTATCATGGTCCCCGGCGCCTTTGAAATTCCGCCCATTGCCCAGAAAGCGGCCCAAAGCGGCCGCTATGACGCCGTCATCTGTCTAGGTGCCGTCATTCGCGGCAGCACTCCCCATTTTGAATATATCGCCGCCGAAGTGGCCAAGGGGGTGGGCAGGGTAGGGCTGGACAGCGGGATCCCCACCGTTTTCGGCATTATCACCAGCGACACTCTGGAACAGGCTATCGAGCGTGCGGGTAGCAAGTCGGGCAACAAGGGTTGGGCCGCTGCTTTGAGCGCCATCGAGATGGCCGATCTTTGCCGCCGCCTTAACGGGGTNNAAAAGAATCTGCCTGATGAGCAGCTCCTGCAGCCGGGGCTGCTGCGGCAGGGCCATCTTCTGCCCCAGGCGAAAGAACGACTGGCGCTCCAGCTGTTCCCAGAGTTCCGCTTCGAAGGTGGAGGCCAGCTCCTGGAGCAGGGCCTCCTGGGCCGTAAGGAAGTTTTTCCCGCGCTGGAAGTTTTCATCGAGGTATTGTCGAGCGCCGGTATTCAAAAGCATCCTCCTTGGGTGGTAGAAATAAATTCCATCTGTTATTGTGCCCAGAATGGAGAAAATAAACCTACCAACTCCATCGGAGGTGAAAGGCTTGAACGAGCCCTGCCGCGCAAAATGTGAGAATCAGCGCAATAACCGCTGCCGGCTGGATGATGAACGGATCAGGCAGAGCCGGGTCGAATTTGGCGAGGAGTGGGACCCCGAACGGCATTGTTCCCGCTTCCGCCCCCGCCGGGAAAAGGAATCGGAAAAACGGCGCAAAAGGTAAACAGGGGACAGCCGTCCCGGCGTTTCTGGGAGTATTGGGCATTCCCCGGCACTCCCGGCGGCGCCTGAAAACTGCCGGGCCGGGGATGTAAATAACTGGGTGCATTTACATTGACACCTTCATTTCGGGATGCTATGCTTCGAAATGGGGGTGTCTTGTTTTGCCCCTGTGGCCGGTGAGGAGAAAAGAGAAAGAACCTTCAGCCGCGCGCGAAGGAGGTAGGGGTTTGGCCGGGAACAAGAGAGAAAAATTTGTGATCATCGATGGGAATAGTCTGATCCACCGCGCATTCTATGCGCTGCCTCCAACGATGCAGACCGCCCGCGGGGAGCACACCAATGCCGTTTACGGTTTCTTGAGCATGCTCTTCAGGCTCATTGAAGAGGAGCAGCCCGGATATATCGCCGTGGCCGTTGATCCGCCGGGTCCGACATTCCGTCATCAGATCTATGCCGATTACAAGGGGCATCGCGAGAAAACTCCCCAGGAGCTGGGAGAGCAGATGGCCCGGACCCGTGAAATTCTTGAAGCGATGCGTATTTCCGTTTTCGAGGCGCCGGGCTTCGAGGCTGATGATGTCATCGGATTCCTGGCGAAAAGGGCCGCGGCGGAGCAGCTCGAGGCGGTGGTTGTCTCGGGCGATGCGGATCTTCTGCAGCTTGTCGATGACGCTGTCGAGGTGCTGCTGACGCGGCGGGGGATCACGCAGGTGGACCGCTGCAACCGGGCTTACCTGCAGGAGCGGTTCGGCCTGACTCCGGAGCAGTGGGTGGATTTCAAGGCGCTCAAGGGCGATCCTTCCGACAACATCCCCGGTATTCCCGGCATCGGCGACAAGACTGCCCGGCGACTGCTGGCCGAGCACGGCTCCATAGAGGGGATCCTTCACGCCCTGCCCGGGATGAAGGGCAAACTGAAGGAGAACCTGTCGGAAAACAGGGATCTTCTATTCAAGGGGCGGGAGCTGAACAGGATCCGCAGCGACCTGCCGCTGCACTTTACCCCGGACTGCTGCCGGCGGGAAGAGCCCGATTATGAACAGCTGCTGGCGCTCTTCGGGGAGCTGGAGTTCAAGAATTTTTCCGAAAGGGTGGCCGCACTCTTTCCCGGAGCGGTGGAAGCCGCCCCTGCCCCGCTGCCCTGCGGACGCCATGTGGAAGGGCCGGCCCAGCTGGCCGGGATCCTTGAGGGGATCGGGTCAGGCGCCAAAATGGCCCTTCTGGCGGAGCAGCCGCCGGGGCATCCTTACTGGCGCCGTCCTCCCGAAATCCTGGCCTTTGCGCTTGATGAAGAGCGCTGCTATTACCTGTGGCCGGCGGATTTCGAGCCCCGGTCCGGACTCTGGGAGCCGCTTGCCCGGGCCTTCGAGCGCTGCTCCGGCGGCCTCATCGGCCATGGGATCAAATATTTCTGCAGCTTTTTCCGTTACAGCGGTCTTGCAGAGCCGCCCTTTACCTTTGACTGCGAGCTGGCGGCCTATCTTCTGGATCCCGGGCGCGGCAGTTACGGGCTGGAAGGGCTTTTGAGCGATTACCCGGGCCTGCCGGCACCGGTAACTGCGGGCCGCGGGAGCCGCCGGGAGCAGCTTTCCCCGGAGCAGCGCGGATCCGCACTGGCAGCCGGCGCCGCCTCCCTCTTTCCCTTGCAGGAGAGGCTGGCCGCGGGCCTGGCGGAGCGCTCGCTGGAGGAGCTCTACTACAGGCTGGAGCTGCCCCTGGCGGCGGTCCTGGCTACGATGGAGAGGCAGGGGATTGCCGTTGACCTGCCGCTGCTGCATGATCTTACCGCGGAGGTGCGCAGCCGTATAGAGGGGATCGAGGCGAAGATCTATACCCTGGCCGGAGAGGATTTCAACCTCAATTCGCCCCGGCAGCTGGCGGAGATCCTCTTCAACAAGCTGAAGCTGCCGGCGCTGCGCAAGACCAAAACAGGCTACTCCACCGATGCGCGGGTGCTGGCGGAGCTGGCGCCGCAGCACGAGATCGTGGCCGAGATTCTGCACTACCGCCGGCTGATCAAGCTGGAGGGGACTTACCTTTCCGGGCTGCTGCCCCTGGTGGAGGAAGACGATCACCGGATCTATACCACCTTCAACCAGACCATTACCGCCACGGGGCGGCTCAGCAGCAGNNGATGAGGACATTCACCGCCGCACCGCCGCCGAAGTTTTTCATGTCGACCCCGAGGAAGTTACGCCGGAAATGCGCTCGAAGGCAAAGGCCGTCAATTTCGGGATTGTCTACGGGATCAGCGATTACGGGCTGGCCCGGGGCCTGGGGGTGTCCCGCCAGGAGGCGCAGCGCTACATCGAGAAATACTTTGAGCGTTACAAAGGGGTCAGCGAATACATGGAGCGCATTATCGAAGGAGCCCGCGAAACAGGCTACGTGGCCACCATTATGGGGCGGCGGCGCTACCTGTCCGAAATACGCTCCTCTCATTACGGTAGGCGCAGCTTTGCCGAGCGGATGGCCCGCAACACTCCCGTTCAGGGTTCCGCCGCCGATATCATCAAGCTGGCCATGCTGCGTGTGGCCCGGACCATCCGCGACGGCGGGCTGGGGGCGCAGCTGCTTTTGCAGATACATGACGAGCTTCTATTTGAAGTTGATGAGAGGGAGCTGGAGTTTTTTGCCCCGGTGATCCGCAGGGACATGGAGCAGGCCTGCGCCCTGGAAATACCTTTGAAAGTCGATCTGAAATGCGGTCTCAACTGGGCCGAGGTGGAGCCGTGGAACCGCTCAAAATAAATCTGGGACAGCATCGCTGTCTGGAGGTAGCCATGCCCGAACTGCCCGAAGTAGAGGTCATCCGGCGGGAGCTGGCCCCGCTGGTCCGCGGTAAAGGGTTTGCAGAGCCGCTGATCCATTTTCCCGGCGCCATATTCTATCCGGAAATAAATGCTTTCCGGCACCGCCTCAGGGGGCGGCGCATCCGGGAGACGGTGCGAAAGGGTAAATACCTTTACTTTCTCCTCGATCGGGGGATCCTGACGGCCCATTTACGGATGACGGGGCGGCTGATATACAGGGATGGAGACGGTGCCGCTGCCGGCTGCCCTGACGGCGCGAGGCACCTGCGGGTGGAGCTGCCCTTTGCCGGCGGCGGCGCCCTCCATTTCCATGACCAGCGAAAATTTGGAGGGTTCTGGCTCCTGGAAAAGGAAGAGGAGCGCGAGGCGGCCGGGCTGCCCCGGCTGGGCCCCGATATGTGGGATGAAGTCGATGAACCCGTTTTTTTGGAACTGCTCCGGTCCAGGCCCCGCGCCAGGATCAAACCCTTGCTTCTGGACCAGGGTTTTGTGTCGGGAATGGGAAATATATATACCGATGAGAGCCTCTTCCGCAGCCGCATCCACCCCTGCCGCCCTGTTTCCACATTGAGCGAAAAAGAGGGGGCCGCACTTTACCGGGCCATCCGCCATGTCCTGGCCGCGGGCATTGCCTGCGGCGGCACCACCACCCGCGATTATCGCGATGCCCGCGGCGAAGCGGGTTCCTTCCAGGAGCAGCTGGCAGTTTACGGATGCAAGGGGGAACCCTGTCCCTGCTGCGGCCGCCTCGTGGAGAGAACCGTTGCCGCCGGCCGCGGCACCTACTTCTGCTCCCACTGCCAAAAATAAAAGCATATCTCCAGCCGGCTGAAATTCAGCGCCCCGCAGCGGAAGTCACCGGGTTCTTCACCCCTTCGGCAGTCTGCTCATATGATGGGAGGGTGAAGAAAACGGGGGAGGCTGAGGCTGAAAGTGGGATGGGGCATACCTCTTTTGCTGGCTCTGGCGGTAAGTATTGACGGTTTCAGTGTGGGTTTTTCCTGCGGCCTTCGGCGGCTGATAATTCCACTCACATCTCTTATGGTGATCTCCCTGCTTTCGGCCGGCGCCATTGCTCTCTCCATGTTCACCGGAAGCGCTTTCATGTACCTGGCTTCACTGCGCTCCATCACCGCTGTCGGTGGAACCGTTTTGATCCTTTTTGGTATAGTTGCGATTGCACAGCATTATATTGATAAGGGAGCAAAGGATGATCCCGCCCCCGGAGCGGGAGGGGAGATCGGGGCGAAGCAGCCCCGCCGCCCGGAAAGGTTCACCTATTTGCTGCGGCGGCCCGAGGCGGCGGATCTGGACCGCTCCGGCATTTTGAGCGCAGGTGAGGCGCTGCTGCTGGGTTCGGCCCTGGCTGCCGATGCCTTTGCCGCAGGTTTTGGCGCCGCGCTCATCGGTGCGCCCCTCTGGTCCACCGTTCTCGCCGTGGGATTGACCAAATTCGTTCTCGTACCCCTGGGGGTTGCCTTCGGCCGGGCCGCCGCCGGAAAGGTGGCCCCGGCATATATTCCGCTGCTGGGGGGTGCAATTCTTATTTTTCTTGGTATAATGAATCTATTCTAGCCCGGAACGGAAGAGAAGCGGATCATGATCATTGTCGGTTTGACCGGGGGTATCGCCTCCGGAAAGAGCACGGTGGCGCGCATGCTGGTCGAAAAAGGCGCCCTTCTTCTTGATGCCGATGCCGCAGCCCGCGAAGTCGTGCTTCCGGGGCAGCCGGCCTGGCATGAGATCAGGGAATGGCTCGGCCCCTCCATTACCGGGGCGGGGGGAGCCATTGACAGGGCTCGCCTGGCAGCGATCATATTTGGCGATCCCGCGGCCCGGCAAAGACTTGAGGGCATCATCCATCCGCGGGTCATGGAGTCATTTGCCGCCCGCATGGAGGAGATCAGGCGGCGGCATCCGGGCGCCGTGGTCGTCTATGACGTGCCCCTTCTGATCGAGGCGGGGATGGAACGGCTGGTGGATCTTGTGCTGCTGGTCCATGTTCCCGAAGGGATCCAGCTGTCGCGCCTGCAGGCAAGGGACAACCTTTCCGCCGCCGAGGCTCTTTCCAGAGTGCGGGCGCAGATGCCCCTGGCGGAAAAAAAGGCGCGCGCTCACGAGATCATCGACAACAGCGGCAGCCGCACAGAAACGCGACGGCAGGTAGACCGCTTCTGGGAAGATCTTCTGAGCCGCCGGGGCGGGCATCCAAAGAATGAGCAAACCAACGGTGGTGACAGGAATCCTGCGCCGGCTGATTAATCTGATTGCCTTTATGGTCATCTTCGGCCTGACCTGCACTCTGCTGGGCAGCCCCCGCCTGGGCCGGCTCTTCTACCCCTTTCGCTACCGGGAAGAGATCATGGCCGCGGCGGCGGCGCAGCAGATTGATCCCCTGCTCGTTGCTGCGGTGATCCGTGCAGAAAGCGGCTTCCAGGAAAATGCCGTCTCCCCGGAGGGGGCCAGGGGCCTCATGCAGCTCATGCCTTCGACAGCCCGCTGGATCGCCGAGAGAAACAATGAAAGCGGCTATCATCCAGACAAGCTTTTCGAACCCGGCTACAACATCTCCGCAGGCGCCTGGTACCTTGCCGATCTGCTGCGGCAGTTTGGCGGCAGCGAGACAATCGCCCTGGCGGCTTACAACGGGGGGCGGGGACATGTGCAGCGCTGGCTCGAGAGCGAGATCTGGGACGGCAGCGAGGCCAACCTGAAACAGATTCCCTTTGGGGAAACCCGTGATTTTGTGCGGCGCACACTGGATCATTATCGCAGCTACCGGGAGCTGTATGGAAGTGAAAAATAAAAATGGCAGCCGGGCCGGTGCGGCAGCTTCTTCTCTGAAGCGAAGCTGTGTAATGGTGCCGGCAGCGTGCTCCGGGAGGTATCACAATGCATGAAGTGACTTTGATCCGCGGCGACGGCATCGGACCGGAAATTATTGATGCGGCGCTGACGGTAATAGAAGCAACGAGGGTAAAAATAGCCTGGCAGGAGGCCGCCGCGGGCGAGGCCGCCCTGAAAGAATACGGCACACCCCTGCCCGAGGCGACAATTGCCCTGNNGCCAGGAGTTTCCCGCGCGTCAACTCGCCTTTCAAGGATATTGATCTCGTCGTGGTCCGGGAAAACACGGAGGATCTCTACAGCGGTGTGGAGCATATGGTCGGCCCCGACGCTGCGGAGAGTATCAAAATCATTACCCGGCGTGCCTCGGAGCGGATTGTCAGATTTGCTTTCAAGTATGCACGCCAAAACAGCCGCAGCAAGGTTACGGCGGTACATAAGGCAAACATCATGAAGCTGAGCGACGGGCTGTTTCTGGAAGCGGCCCGCGAGATTGCATCCCAGTACAGCGATATCGAGTATGAAGAACGGATCGTGGACAATATGGCCATGCAGCTTGTTCAAAAGCCGCATATGTATGACGTTATGGTTATGCCGAATCTCTACGGCGATATTCTTTCCGATATCTGCGCCGGGCTGGTGGGGGGGCTGGGGATGGCTCCTTCGGCCAATATCGGTGATGACGCGGCCCTTTTTGAACCCGTACACGGGAGCGCGCCCAAATACAGCGGGCAGGACCGGGCCAATCCGGCGGCGACGATCCTTTCCGCAGCGCTCATGCTGCGTCATCTGGGTGAAGAGGAGGCGGCGCAGCGGATCGAATCTGCGGTGGAGGAGGTGCTCCGTGAGGGCAAGGCGGTCACCCCCGATCTGAAGGGCGGCGCCGGGACCGCCGCCATGGGACTGGCTATTGCCGAAAAGATTTGAGCTGACGCAAACCCGGGAAAAAAGTCAGTCTCCGGAGCGGTTTGCAGGAGACTGACTTTCCTGCCCCGGGCCCGGATCAATTCAATTTTTCGCTGCTGTCCGAGCTATAGGAAGAGGTATTCCCCCGGGAAGACTCTTTCTTGTTTTTTTCAGGCAGTTCCACGCCCAGCTCCCGCGCCACCTCCACGCGGTACCTGTCCAGCTTCCGGCGATCTATATTTCTTTTCTGCTGCCGTCCCCGATTGTACTTTTTGGCCACTTCTTTCCCCCCTTTCGCTTTCTTGCTCTATTTTTTGCTTCTCTCCCTTCTCTTATCCCCCGGGTGGTATAAATGGGACTCCTGCTCTGCAAACTAAGGATAAATCAACAAAAGGCGGGGGAAACATGAACGATATTGATGAAAACAGGATCGTGGGCTTGGGGTATGCGGCCATAAAGTACGGGGCCTGGCTCATCGGCCTCATTGTGGTGCTCTTCTTTCTTTCACGTTACCTCTTTCCCTTTATCCAGTCCCTTTTCTAGGGTCAGGCACCTGCAGGGCCCGGCAGGATCATGCATCGGAAAGGGGGGAGATAGAGATGATGACCACCTTTCACATAATTCATATTGTTGTCGGCCTCTGGCTGGCTCTGGCAAATGTAACCAACATCCTTACGCCGTCCACCCTGGCCTGGAACAACCTTGTCCTGGGGCTGATCGTTGCCGGGTACAATGTATATTATCTGCTTGCCCATAGAGATGTGGATGTTCAATCATAAAGGTATCTTAGCCGAAAAACGGATCAATGAACCCGGGCCTTTGCCGCATGCAGGGGCCCTCATTATTGCTTCAATTTTTCCCGGGAAATACCGCCTGAAAGGAATTGCCGGAGGAATGTAGAAATAAGAAGCAGCCGGATCGGACGGCATCCGGGAGCCGCAGCAGCGCCAAGGAGGCTGGTTCATGATGAGAGTTGCCGCATTTTCCCTTGCCGGGATACCGACGGATGATGCCGGAAAGTACACTGCCGCCCTGTCGGCGCTTTTCAACGAGCTGAAGATAGAGCTGGCCGTTTTGCCCGCCCA
>MTKW01050338.1_pt1 | contig 10209 bp, 6 predicted proteins | sample 1042761 | NCBI WGS metagenome assembly MTKW01 (sample SAMN06205366, study PRJNA360243) | anaerobic digester metagenome | biome: Wastewater treatment plant; feature: Anaerobic digester sludge; material: sludge; isolation source: anaerobic digester fed with sludge from wastewater treatment plant ...
TCTTAAATGCGCTGCAATAGCGAGAGGGCCGCGAGCCGCAACCATCTTTACGGATATTCCATATTCTTTGAGCTTTTCTTGAACCCACTTATACCAGTGAAGGACAAACGGCATTAAACCATCATTTTCGGGTTGGGGAACACAAATTGAATTAACATCGTCTATGCTTGACATTACTGGGTGTATAGAAGGGGTATTGTTAGCCCACCAGGAAATTTTACAGCCAAAAGCAGACGGTTCGGTAGCCATTCCATATTCTACCCAAAATCCTGGTACAAAGATTATATTGGGAAATGAAGAAGTTATTTTAAGATTGGCTTTAAACCAAGGTTCAGGAAATAAATAATAATCAAAATGCGAGAGATTGCAATAACCCGGAATCCATGGACTATCAATTATCAAAGCAACGGTGACTTTCTTATTATTTCCAAAAATAGCATCGACAAACCGTTTCCATTGATTCTCATTCAAGAATTTCATCCCCCTTTTAATCGTATAAAAACTTTTATTGTTAACAACTTTGAAATAATTTTGTACTGATCACATCAATTAAACAAACTCAAAACCTATAGCACGTGATTTTTTAAGGTAAGACAAATTTATTTATCATACTCTCTTAAACCAAAAATCATAATCTGATTTCGATGCATTCGTCTTTCTACTGCATTTACAGCTCCTCGGTAAGAGATTTGTCCTTCTGCGAGCAACTTCCCAATTACTTTACAAATAACTCTATCAAATACTTCAAATCGGCTTCCTTCGGATAATATTTTTCTTCCATCACATACCGGACCGGTTATTGAGCTTAAAAGAGATGAATTAGCTGCATGAAGGAGAAAATGTTCAATCACATATGGTGTATCGTTATGCCACCATGGAAAACCATGATGAACATGAGGGAAGGCTCTTTCTAAAGAAAAATTGACATGCGAAAATACTTGATTCATGGGATAAAGAACGAGGTGTGATTCTTTTTTACTTTTTCCCCCAAAAAACTTGGAAAGAAGCGGAATAAGATAGTCAATAATCGTCACATTCTCAGTAGCAACATCACCCCCAACATCGAACCCCCAGTTTTCATAGAGATATCGATTGGCATTGCGGTGTGCTCCATAGTGAATTTGGGTTGTCATTTGTTTATCCTGGTTCATTTCACAGAACTTATGCATGAGGTATGATATAAATTCTTTGGCCTCAAGAGATCTACATATAAACGTTTCTATCTGGTCATAAGCCTTTTTAAATATTTCATTTGCTCTTTTTTCGCTTATTTCAAGCCCATACGGTTCAAGAAGACCGTGATCGCTGGTTTTTGCGCCCAATGAGGCAAAGTAGTCGTGCCTTTTTCGCAAAGCTTCCACTAAACCATGAAGTGAAGTGTCTTCACCGGTTAAATTGCAAATTTTTTCTACATTGTCTTTCCATTTTTTATCAAAGATGTTGCAATAGATATCAGGTCTAAAAGAAGGAAGAAATACAATATCTTTGAGCGAGTCTTTGGCTATTTTGTGGTAGGAGAGGTTATCGATGGGATCATCAGTTGTGAAAATAACCCTTGCACCAGCTTTTTTAAGCAATGCCTGAGGTAGCATGTCGTCTTGCTTTAAATAATTTTCAGTTAATTTCCATATTGTATCTCCTGTTTGATCACTTAAGAGATAAGTAATTCCAAATACTCTTTTTAAATCCAAATGTAGCCATTGATGAACAGGATTTCCTTCTAAATAGGGGAAAACATTGCTCAAGGCTATCCATTTTTCATAATCTAGTAAATTTGGGTTCCTTGCTAAAGCTTGAGAAAAACCCGAAAATTTTGAAGCGAGTTGGATTATGTAATGATCACAGTTTGCATATTCTTTCCTATCTTCTAAAACTTCTGCTTTCCATATATTGGGAAACGGTCGATTTTCTATTATTTGTCTTAAACTAAAGTGAGTATGTACATCAATAATACCCAATTCAGATCGCAACGGGATCGCTACATCTTGGTATAATTTTATTGCTTCTTTGTTACTTAATAGCCAGTTGGTTCCAAGAAAATTGCCTTGATTTGACATCGCTTACCCTCTTTCATAAAAACAAGGATAGACTATCCAGCTGCTTCGCAGCATTGAATATTAATGAAAACTCAATTGGTCTTTCCTCTAATTTAAATATTTTTAATATTTTCATCAAATACCACAGCTTGAAAACCTATAGTCGTTTACAGGATCGTTAAATCTATTTGTCTTTTATTTCGTGTTCCCACTATTTTTAAATTTTGTTTATTTTGAAATAATGTTCATTCTGTTTTGCAAATATTGATGAGATAAAAACAATACCCCTAACTCTGGTTCTCCCTCACAAAGAATGGAGTAATATTGAGAAAAACAGTTTAATGGTTTAATTTCAAGATGGTGTTCTTATAATCATATCGATTATTCTTTTATAACGACTTTTTATCCCTTCACCAGCTGGTAGAGAATGAAGGTAAGGGTGTCTGTTTTTCATGAATCACGAATCAAACCGGATAAGAAAAATACTCTGCCATTTCCCTGTTAAAAGGTAACGACATAATCTCCTCGAGTACAACTTTTACCTGTTTGTGTGAACTCGTTCTTACATCTCGGATTAAAATTTCCTCAAGTACTTTTTTATCTTTGCTGGAAAAAGCTTCTAAAGCTGATTTCATTTGTAGGATTCTTGGCATTAAATACATAGTCTTAATTCGATCTGTCAAATCCAGTTCCAGTTTTTCTCGGGTCAATCCCTTTTGGTTTACTACAATGGGGATTTCCACAACGATGTCATCAGGAATATTAGGAATTGCGCCAAAATTTTGAGCACTAAGGATCAAACGGGTATCATAATTTTTCTTTATAGCATTTATAAAAGGGATATGTTGTTCGCCACTCATATTTTCTTTCATAAAAACTTCAGGATAAACTTGAGTAAGATTATATTGAGGGTTTTCCTCTACCATTGTGGCGAGCTCGAACAGTTTCTGTTTTTTTTCAAAGAGCTCTTTGTGAAATTTTGGTCGTTCGATTTCATTATCTATGCCGCCAAATTGGCCATACCATTTCTTTTTCGTGTTAAGATTATAGTTGTATTTCCAGGTTCCATTACGACAGGTATCTCCTATTGGTAAAAGTCCATAAAACTTATACATGTCTATTACAGCAGGGCTGAGCTGAACATCCCAGGAGTTTTTTGATTCCCAAGATTGGGAATCATCATCAATCCATCGGTCGAGTATGGAGTAGGCATTCTTCCTCCTATAGAGAAATCGGTTTAACCAAATACCGTGATTTACGCCAGCAACTTGCCAGTCAACTTCTTTTGGATTGAGATTAAGTGAACGAAAGACTTCAAACACTCCTGAAAAACCGTGACAAAAACCAACAATATTTACCTTGGTCAATTGAGATACTATCTGAGTTATTTCAAAGACTGGGTTTGCTGTTTGTAGTAACCATGCGTTAGGGCAAAGTAGCTCCATTGAGTGAGCAAGATCAAGAGTAAATTTGAGATCATAATATGAACAGAGAGAATAGTTGTAAGTCGAAACCATATTAAACTCACGACTGTCTATTCCACGATAGTATCCATGTTTTTCACCAATCATATTTATTTTTTCGTAGTAGTCGGGATATGAGCATGGAGCAGCAATATTAATAACAAAATCTGCGGAATCAAGCGCCAGAGATAAATCAGTCGTTTTTTCAAACCTCAACTCTGAATTTAGTTCATTTGCATACTTTTGAGCAAGGATATAGATGGCATTTAGTTTTTCTTCATTAATATCCATGACCGAGACGAGAGAGTCTGATGTGCTCTTCGTTTTTGCCATGTCACCGATAAGCTGGAGAGAAAAACGAATGCTCCCTGCTCCAATAATTGATATTTTCATGTTTAATCCCTCCTATTTTAAGCGGTTTTCTATCGATAATAAAAAATTTCTTGCTACCACCCTGATTAATTAGCTTTTTTGAACGAGGATGGTAAGCGATATAACTTAATTGCTAACCATTTTTTATTCTTTAATTCCAGTAAGAGCGATACCAGTAGTGAAGTACTTTTGTGCCAGCAGAAATATAAGTACTGTTGGTAAAAGAGATATCATTGAGGCAGCCATAAGCTCATTCCATTGAGCACCAGTTAATTGTTCACCTTGGAATATGGCAAGACCAACCTGTAATGTACGTTTGTTTGGATCGGTAAGCACAACTAAAGGCCATACAAGAGCATTCCACTTATTCATAAAAGCAAATATGGAAACTGTAGCTAAAGCAGGTTTGGCCAGAGGGAGCATGATCTGGGCAAAGATACGAAATTCTGAGCAACCATCAATTCTAGCGGCTTGGATGAGCTCATCAGGAAGCATAATAAAGAATTGTCTGAAAAGGAAGATATAATATCCGTTGACGATACCTGGAAGTATAAGTCCCGAAAAAGAGTTAATAAGTCCAATTCCACCCTTACCGAGTAAGTCATTTCCTCCTACAAGGGGGAAGTTTTTAGTAATGAGAAATAACGGGATGAGAACCGAGAAAAAGGGAAGCATCATAGTGAAAAGAACAACCATAAAGAGAATATTTTTTCCTGGAAATCTTAATTTGGCAAATACGTATCCTCCCAGAGAACAGAGAGAAACGGTTAAAAGTGTTCCAACCACTGCAAAAACTGTTGTATTTATAAAGTAACGGCTGAAATTGGCACGATCCCATGCGATTCGATAGTTTTCGAAAGTTGCAGGTGAAGGAATAAACCGAGGTGGATATTCAAATACTCTACCGCTTGGTTTCAGAGAGACACTCGTCATCCAAATAAAAGGAATAATCATAAATATTGAAACTATACCAATCAATATGTAAACGATGACTGCATTAAAAGGAGAACCACTTCGCATATTTTTCTCCTCCAGTTATAACATGCTCCAAATTTTCATGAATCACTTTTCTTTTGCTATTTGCCTGATATAGAGCATGGAAAAAATGAAGACAATAAAAACCAAAATTACCGCAAGAGCTGATGCTTCTCCAAATTTAAGACTTCTGAATCCCTTAACATAAATAAGATATGCCAAGGTATATGTAGAATTGGCTGGTCCTCCACTAGTCATTCCATATATTTGTTCAAAAGCTTGGAAAGCGTTGATAGTGGAGGTGATAAAAACAAATATTGTTACCGGTTTTAACAAAGGAATGGTAATGAAAAGGAATTTTTGAAAAAAATTGGCTCCATCTATTTCTGCAGCTTCATAGAGTTGCTCAGGTATTCCTTGTAAACCAGCAAGAAATATAACCATGTTGTATCCTAAAGCTTTCCAAACTGAAACTAATATAACTGATGGCATTGCCAATCGAGTGTTACTAAGCCACTGTTGGGCACCCAAACCAAATAAATTCGTTATATAATTGATAAGACCACTAGGAGAAGGGTCAAGCATGAATTTCCACACAAAAGCCACTGCAAGCATTGGTGCTACAACTGGTAAGTAAATTATGCTCCTGAATATTGCTCTTCCTTTTAAAGATTGATTTAATAAAACTGCTAAGAAAAGAGCAGAAATGATACTTAAAAAAACTGTTCCCACAGTAAAATAAAGGGTATTGAATAGGGTTTTTTGAGTTTGGGAATCGTTAATAACACGTTGAAAATTCTCAAGACCTACCCAGGTTGGATTGCCAAACCCAGAGAACTGAGTAAAACTGAGATAGGCTGTGGTTAACGCAGGAGCTACTACAAAGATAATATAGAGTACAAATACAGGTATTAAAAGGAGAAAAGCAGCGCGCATTTCTGATTTTAATAATTTGCTTTTCAAAAGCTTTCTTACCTCCTAATAAGTGAAAAAATACCTGTTCATGTCGAATTGAGAAGCATACTTCTACTATATTAATGGAAGCGAAATCATCAATCAAAATGCATCATTAGAATCGCATATCTATGTATTATTTGCACCATAGATATGCGATTCTAATTTTGTTCTATTATTGGAGAATTTCGTTTATTCTCTTCGTTATATCATCAAGAGCTTGTTGGGGATCTTTTTGTCCTCTTATCGCAAAACCGAGTTCTTCCCCTAATATATTGGTAATTTCTTCACCGTCCATGTGCCAGTGTTGTAAGGGTGAAATCATTTTTATACCACTGGTTGCCATGGAAACTAATTCCTTCAAGAAAGGATCTTGTTGATAGGGTAAATATGCCGAAGTTGCTGGAGGATCGTTCAGAATATCTTTAAAAGGTGGAAGGGTGCCGTATTTTCCCTGATATAAAAGCGATGTTGCTTCTTTCGATGCATAAGCTTTGCATAGCTTCCAGGCAAGATCTTTTTTTGTTGAAGTTACCGGTATAAAAGCAGAATCGCGGCAGACACCTGCTAGAACTGGTTCTTTCCCTTCTGGAGCAGGTAAGAGAGAATAGGCGAACCTAAAGTCAGGATACGCTTCTGGTCTGAACATGAAGGCGTCATTCGATTGAGTGATCCACATAGCGGTGTAATTAGTGACAAAAGGTTGTTCATTTTCGGCAAAAATAATGACTCCTTCTTTGTACAGTTCAGCTAAATCGGTGAGACCTTTTAAGCCTTCCGGGCTGTTTAGAGTATATTCTTGGACATTATGATCATAAACTGCCACATCTCTTGCTCCCTGATTGAAAAGATAAAGAAGCATATAATCTACATCGCCCCCGGCATAACTTGATATTTGTATGCCTCTTTGAATAAATTCTCCTTCTTCGTCTTTTTTAGTCAATTTTCTAGCAAGATCAACAAACTCATCATAGGTTTGTGGAATAGAAGCTCCATTTTCTTCAAGAATATCTAAGTTGTAAAAAACACCATAAGGCACTAAATTGTGAGGTAATCCATAGATTTTTCCTTCCCATATATGACTGGCGTTGAGTGCTCCATCAATGTATTCGTCCAAATTTACGCCATCTGGACCATGAATATAGTCATCGAGTGGAATGATCATTCCTCTTGAAGCAAATCGAGGGGCATAGCCAAAGCGTATTACATCAGGGGCAGTACCAGCAGCAATTGACGTAACAATTTTTTCCATATACTGTGCCCAGGGAATTCCTTCATATTCTACCTTAACTCCGGGATTTTCACTTCCAAATTTTTCAAATACTATTTCACGAAAAGGATCTCTAAGGGGTGCAGCTGTATCCCAGATCTTTAGAACAACTTCTTCTTGGGCAATTGCAACATGGCAAGATAGGGAAAAAAACAAAAGAAGCATACCTAAAAAAATTTTCTTTCCAAATTTCATTTTTTTAACCCTCCTTTATTTACTAAGTTAAACAAAAAAGTGTTTTTAATTAAGGAAAAATCATAACACCTCCTTTTGGAATTCACAAAAATGCATCTTCAATGATATCTACAAAATATTTCACTACCATTGATTTGAAGACATGCGTTAATATTTAAGGAAATAGAAATTCAAGTTTTTCATTTTGATATTGGATTAATATTTGACCACTTCCAAATTCTGAATTTGCCCATTTACTTTTAATGAGAAAACGACTTTGATATTCGATTGGATCTCCATTTACAATAGTTTCGGATTCCCATCCTACCTTAAATTTACCAATTGAAGGAGATTCATAAATTATTCCTTCACTATTTTCTTCAATTTCTGCATTTCTAATTGTTTCAATGAATTTTTCGAATGAATCCCATTCATCTTTGCTACCACATTCAACAAGCCAAATATTGTTTGGATTGCTACAAATCAATTCTTTTCCAGCATAGAGACCACTTTGCCCGAAAGATATTCCATTTTTAGAAAAAATACCAACATAACTTTTTTTTATACGTGCAAATAACCACTTCCCTTCAAGTTTTATTTCATCAAATTTTGAAGGTTCTATAAAACAATGATTCATCCAAGATAGTTTTTTTTCATACCAGATCAATGCTAATACATTACGAAACTGAATCGCTTTTGGGAGGACCATGTTACCCGACCAATAATCTGGACGTAATCCTGGTCCTTCTTCAGAAGTATAAGGGCAGGACCAAAAGATTATCGCTTTGTTATCAAAAGTAAGTTGTGCTACGTGAGTTTGAGGGGCACAGTAGCCTTTTCGATAATCCTGCACACTCGAAAGCATGTAATAGGGCGTTCGGTATACTACCAAATTTGCAGGAGATTCAAAGCCTTGTTTTTGAATGGATTCAATAGTAGAAGAGTAGTCACTAGCAATCTTTGATAATATCTCTGGTGGTTTATAGGTACTCGTGGCTAAACTGACAGCACCCATACCGGTTCCACCCCATAGACTTCCTTCTCCGTACAACAACCAGCTGAGAGAAGCAGTATATTGAAAATCAGGGTATTTAATATAGGAACTATAGGTCCTTCCACAAGGAGTTCCAAAAATTCCATGAAATGTATCTTCGGCAAGGATAAAAAACATATAGTTGAGAACCTGCCCAACCAGCTGTCGGAGAGTGTTATCTTCCTGGGGAGTAAAATCATACACATTGGTTAAAGGAGCAGTATTTACGGCATAATAACAATTAGAATTCCATTCATCGAAACCAAATTTACCCCTTTGTTGCAGCCATTCGACCAAGTACATTCTTCCTTTTAAAATATGAAATAATCCCCGCTGTTGGCTGTTGGTAAATTCTTCGTTGGGAAACAATTGTCCTGCAAGATACTCTGCTGAATGGAGAAGTAAACGATGATTTTCGGAACCCATATGCATCAGCGCTTCACCGGGCTCATCTATCCAGTATCTAAAACCCAGTATGGTGTTTTTCATAAACTCCCTTATTCCTGGTTTAAGCTTTGGAGATTTTAGTTCCCAATACATTAGACGAATTATTGCTTGAAGAAGAAATTCTGAGCAGTCTCTTCGTTCCATAATAAATTGGCAAGTATCGATAAGCGTTTTTTCCTTGATTTCCTGATATAAGCCTAAAGCATATTTAGCAACTTCTGCCCAAATTAGTTCACGTTGTCCGATAATATATCCTGCGACTGGATTCCAGGTTTCATTAATAAGAAAGTCAGGATTTTTAGAAAAATGAATAAGTGTTTTCTTTTTTCTTTCTTTAAAATTATTGAAACCTAGATAAGATGGTGTGGGAGTTATTTTTGCAATATTGAAGCTAATATTCGTGATAAATTGCTCCTCATTATTTTCCCATATACATTTGATTTGGTATTCTCCATCAGGAATTTCTCTTCCGGAACAGATAAATACTTTATTTCCCTCTTTTAAAATTTTTTCGTTAATTAATGAATCATCAATATGAAGCAACTGAACTCTCATTCTCACCCCAGAAGTGGACAGTTTTTTAAATAAAAACTCAATATTATGTTCGGGATAAAAAACATCGCGCTCAAAACGAATTGTACTGATTTCCTCTTCAATTTGTTTTCTTAAATCCGTTGTCATTCTTTCGAGAAGGGGAATACTTACTTCCAATTTATCATTACATTTGATTGAAAAATTCACTGAAGAGGTACGGCCAATACGAAAAAGCGTTACAACTAATGAGTTTAAGCTTGGTAAAAGATTTTCGTTTAATTGAAATTTGTGAAGGTAGCCATAACCAAATTTTAAAGATTCTATAGGAAGACAATTTTCTGAATCAAAAATTATTTTTCCATTAAGACCAATTATGGTGTGTGCGTCGGTTAGAAACTCAAATTGTTTAACACCTTGATGTTCCGGGATAATAGTGGTGGTTAGAAAAGCAGAGCAACAATGATTAGAAAAGTTATAACGCCCCCAGGAAAGAATTTCTTCGTGTTTTCGGACTAATCTCCAATTATCCTGTGTATTGGCGAAAGAAAATTTTTGTCCCTCTTGAGCAGGGGATAAACAAACTCTTAATGCTTTTTCAACAATATCAAGCATGACATCTTTTCCTGCAGATGTATGAGGATCTTCAAAAAAAGTTTTGGTTTTAACTTTATCAGATACATCTTGGTAAAAGGGACCGGCAACAATCCAAGGTTTAATTGCTTCGTAAGGCTGAATTGTCAAACTTAAAGGAAAACTTTTCACTTGCTTACTCCTCAATTCAAAATATTTCTTTATAAAGCTTTTTAATAAATGATTTCAAACGTCATATTTATTAGTAGAAAAAGTTAAACAATCTTTGTTTCTATTCATTATCAATATATAAGGAAAAGTATGTGTCAAATAATGTTCGCAATTTACTCTTAGCAAACACCGGAGACTCTTTTTAAACAC